>Ga0209678_1000167_pt1 | contig 26459 bp, 28 predicted proteins | sample WorMetilvaeELBA1_FD_187404 | JGI IMG/M metagenome (GOLD analysis project Ga0209678, IMG submission 187404) | Marine gutless worms symbiont microbial communities from Max Planck institute for Marine Microbiology, Germany - Olavius ilvae ELBA.1... ...
CTGAACCAAGGGTCACACGGTCCCGCCGATCCGGTCCTCGGGGGGTGGCCACCCCCCGAGGACCGACACGAATGCTGCACCGATTCGCGCCTCAATGAACATGCAAGGGTCGGCGTGGGGGTGACAGGTTTCTCAAAGAAGGGCCGGCGGCCAGGCTGCAGGCACCGTTCCCCTGCGCCGACCAATGAGCTAAACCCCCGGGCCATGCGCATTCTGCGGCACACCAGCGGGCTCGACGCCGACGCGCGCGGCGCGGTCGTCGCCATCGGCAATTTCGACGGCGTGCACCGCGGCCATCAGGCGCTGGTCGGCCAGACCCGCGACATCGCGCACAGTGAGGGCGCGCCGCTCGGCGTGCTGACCTTCGAGCCGCACCCGCGCAGCTTTTTCCGGCCCGAAGGCGCGCCGTTCCGCCTGACGCCGCTGCGCACCAAGTCGCTGCATCTCGCGGCGCTGGGCCTCGATCTCCTCTACGTGCAGCACTTCGACGCCGCCTTCGCGGCGATCGAGGCGGAGCGTTTCGTGGCCGATGTGCTGGTCCAAGGGCTCGCCGCGCGCCACGTGGTCGTCGGCTACGACTTCTGCTTCGGGCGGCAGCGCAAGGGCGACGTGGGGTTGTTGGAACGCCTGGGCCGTGCCCACGGCTTCGGCGTCACGGCGCTCGATCCGGTGCGCGACACCTCGGCCGAGATCTACTCCTCGAGCCTGATCCGCGACTACCTGGCGAACGGCCAGCCGGGCCGCGCCGCGGGCCTGCTGGGCCACCTGTGGGAGATCGACGGTCGGGTGCTGGACGGCGACAAGCGTGGCCGCACCATCGGCTTCCCGACGGCGAACCTGGACCTCGACGACTACCTGCGGCCGGCGTTCGGCGTCTACGCGGTGCGCGCCGGCATCGTCGAGGGCGATGCGACGACCTGGCACGACGCGGTCGCCAATGTCGGCCGCCGGCCCACCGTCGACGGCACAACGCTGTTGTTGGAGGTGCACCTGTTCGACTTCACCGGCGACCTTTATGGCCGCCACCTGCGCATCGCACTCACCGACTTCCTGCGCCCGGAGCAGAAGTTCGACGGCCTAGACGCCCTCAAGACCCAGATCGCCCAGGACTGCCGCCAGGCCCGCGAGCTGCTGGAGGCCCGCCCGCTCCACGCCGGCGAGGTCGCCGGCGCGCCGCACGAGGGCTGAGCGTTTGCCGCGGCGCGCGGCGCTGCCTAGGATCGGTGACCGGGCTCGGAGAGTATGGCGAGGCACGCACCCAAGGTGATCGTCGCGGCGGTGCTGCTGTCGGCACGGGGTACGGCTGTTGTGGGCCCGTCGGCCGCGGCGGAGAACGAGCACTTCGTGCTGGTCGCGCCCGACGGAGTGCTGGCGGCCCAGACCCTGATCGAGGACACCCGCGCCCGCCTGAACGCCGACCACGCCGTGCTGCGCGAGAGCGAGGCGCCCGAGATCGTGAAATGGCGCGCGGCGGTCGACGACCTCACGAACATGGATCCGTGGATCCAGGTGCGCGAGGTCAACCGGCGGGCGAACGCGTATGTCACCTACACGGAAGACTGGGTCGGCTACGGCAAGCAGGACTTCTGGGCGACGCCCAGCGAGACCCTGATCCGCGGCACCGGGGACTGCGAGGACGTCGCCCTCCTCAAGATCGTCACGCTCAGGCACCTCGGCTGGGCCGTCCGCGACGTCGCGCTCGCCGTCGGGTGGCTCACGCGCGGCGACGAGAAGGTCGGCCACGCCCTCGCCGCGGTGACGATCGGCGATACCATGCTGCTGCTCGACAATTTGACGGACGAGATCGGCCCGGCCGTCGATCACGCCGACTACACGCCGGTCTACGTCGCCAGCGATGACGGCTCCTGGCTGGTCCTCGACCAACGTCAGCGCGACTGAGCGCGCCGTTAGCTGACACCGGCGGTCGGCCGCGGCATCGTCAGTTTCTCGTCGCCGGGGCGGTGCGAGCCGTCGGCGCGCCAGCCCAGCCGGCGATAGAGGCCGTGGGCGCGCAGGCTGGGGGCCGGGTTGGCGCTGAGCCAGATTTCGTCGTGCCCTTCGGCGAACAGCCAGTCCTGCATACGGGTCAGCAGCGCCTGGCCGATGCCCTAGCCCTCGTGCGCCGGTAGCACGGCCACCACCGTGACCTCGCCGGTCGACCGGTCGCCCATGGCGAAGCCGACGATCGCGCCGTCCGCCTCGCACAGCCGGCCCCGGACGTGGGTCGCCATCGCCGCCGCCGCGCATTCGGGCGTGACGCCGTAGTCGGCCGCCAGCTCATCGATGGTGATCGGATTCTCGATCGTCAACAGGCGGACGGCCAAGGCCGCCGGCAGGTCCTTGGGTATCATTTCCCGGAATATGAGGGTCATTGTGGTCCCCGAGTCCGAAATGGCCGGCCAACAAAGCCGGGACCCGCCCGCCTTGACCCCCTCCGACCCCCTCCCTATGCTCCGCCGCCATGTCGCACCGGGTCGACCTAGCTGCGCGAATTACCGCCCCGGTCCTCGGCTGAGGACCGGCGTTTGGGCGCCCGCGCGCCTGCCCCTTCATCCCGACCCCGTGCCGACATTGCTGGACCCATGACCGATTACTGCGACACCGTCTTCCTGCCGAAGACCGACTTCCCGATGCGCGCCGGGCTGCCCAAGAAGGAGCCGGGCATTCAGGCGCGCTGGCAGGCGATGGACCTGTACAAGCGCCAGCGCGAGCAGTCGCGCGGCCGCGAGCTGTTCGTGCTGCACGACGGGCCGCCTTATGCCAACGGCCACCTGCACGTCGGCACCGCGCTCAACAAGATCCTCAAGGACGTCATCAACCGCTCCCAGCAGATGCTGGGCAAGGACGCCAACTACGTGCCCGGCTGGGACTGCCACGGCCTGCCCATCGAGTGGAAGGTCGAGGAGCAGTACCGCGCCGAGGGCCGCGACAAGGACGCTGTGCCCATCGTCGAGTTTCGCCGCGAGTGCCGCGAGTTTGCCGAGCACTGGATCGGCGTGCAGTCCGAAGAATTCCAGCGCCTGGGCGTGATCGGCGACTGGGCCGACCCGTACCTGACGATGAAGTTCGCCTCGGAGGCGCAGATCGCCCGCGAGATCGGCAAGTTCGCCATGAACGGCGGGTTGTACCGCGGCGCCCGGCCGGTGCTGTGGTCGGTGGTCGAGCGCACGGCGCTGGCCGACGCCGAGGTCGAGTACCACGACCACACCTCCACCACGATCTATGTCGGCTTCCCGGTGACGGGCGGCGGGCCGGAGGTCGCCGGGGCGACGGTCGCCATCTGGACGACCACGCCCTGGACCATCCCCGGCAACCGCGCGATCGCCTTCGACGCGCACGGCGGCTATGTGCGCCTGCGGGTGACGGAAGTGGCCGAAGGGGCGGCGGTGCGGGTCGGCGACGAGCTGATCGTCGCCGGCGCCGACTCGATCCTCGAGCCGTTCGTCGCAGCGGCCGGCATCGTTGCCCACGAGATCGTCGCGCGCTTCGGCGGTCCTGCGCTCGCCGGCACGGTCTGCGCCCACCCGTTCCGGGGGCAAGGCTACGACTTCGACGTGCCGCTCCATGCCGGCGACTTCGTCACCATGGAGCAGGGCACCGGCTTCGTGCACATCGCCCCCGGCCACGGCGAGGACGACTACCACCTGGGCCTCGCCCACGGCATCGAGATGCCGCACACGGTGGGCGAGGACGGCGCCTTCTTCGACCACGTGCCGCTGTTCGCCGGCCGCCGGGTGCTGACCGACGACGGCGCGGAGGGCGACGCCAACGCCGCCGTGGTGACGGCGCTCGACGCGGCCAGGGCGCTGTTGGGGCGCGGCCGGCTGGTGCACAGCTACCCGCACTCCTGGCGCTCCAAGGCACCGCTGATCTTCCGCAACACCTCGCAGTGGTTCATCTCGATGGAGACGAACGGCCTGCGCGACAAGGCCCTCGCCGCCATCGGCGCGACCCGCTTCGTGCCGGGCGCCGGACAGCGCCGCCTGGGCTCGATGATCGAGAGCCGGCCCGACTGGTGCATCTCGCGCCAGCGTGCCTGGGGCGTGCCGATCCCGCTGTTCGTGCATAAGGCCACCGGCGAGATCCTGCGCGACCAGGGGGTGTTCGAGCGCATCGCTCAGGCCTTCGAAGAGGAGGGCGGCGACGCCTGGTTCGTCTCCGAGCCGAGCCGCTTCCTCGGCGACGAGCACGACCCCGCGCAGTACGAGCAGGTGCGCGACATCGTCGAGGTCTGGTTCGAGAGCGGCTCGACCCACGCCTTCGTACTGGAGCAGCGCGAGGACCTCAAATGGCCGGCCTCGCTCTACCTCGAGGGCTCGGACCAGCACCGCGGCTGGTTCCACTCCTCGCTCTTGGAGGCCTGCGGCACGCGCGGCCGGGCGCCCTACGACGCCGTCTTGACCCACGGCTTCGTCATGGCCGAGGACGGCCGCAAGATGTCGAAGTCGCTGGGCAACCAGGTGTTTCCGCAGGACGTCATCGAGCAGTACGGCGCCGACATCCTGCGCATCTGGGTGGTCAGCTCCGACTACTCCGAGGACCTGCGCATCGGCCCGGAAATCCTGAAGCACCAGGCCGACCTCTACCGCCGCGTCCGCAACACCCTGCGGTTCCTGCTTGGCAATCTCGCGGGTTTCAGCGAGGCCGAGCGGCTGCCGGCGGCGGAGATGCCGGAGCTCGAGCGCTGGGTGCTGCACCGGTTGTGGGAGCTCGACCGCCAGGTCCGCGACGGCTGCGAGGCGTTCGACTTCCACGCGCTGTGGATGGCGCTGCACAATTTCTGCGCCGTCGACCTGTCGGCCTTCTATTTCGACGTGCGCAAGGACGCGCTCTACTGCGACCCGGCGACGGGACTGCGCCGCCGTGCCGCGCGCACGGTGCTCGACACGCTGTTCGACTGCCTGACCGCGTGGCTCGCCCCCGTCTTGTGCTTCACGGCGGAGGAGGCGTGGCTCGCGCGCACCGGCGACGCGCCCGACAACAGCGTGCACCTGCGCCTGTGGCGCGAGGTGCCGGCCGACTGGCGCGACGATGCGCTGGCGGCGAAGTGGGCCAAGGTGCGGCGCCTGCGCCGCGTCGTCACCGGGGCGCTGGAGATCGAGCGTGCCGAGAAGCGCATCGGCTCCAGCCTGCAGGCGGCGCCGACGGTCCATGCCGACGCCGCGAGCGTCGCCGCCTTCGACGGCCTCGACCTCGCCGAGATCGCCATCACCTCGGCCGCGACGCTGGTCGAGGGCGCGCCGCCCGCCGGCGCCTTCACGCTCGACGACGTCGCCGGCATCGGCGTCGTGCCGGCCCTGGCCGAGGGCGTCAAGTGCGAGCGCTGCTGGCAGGTGCTGCCGGACGTCGGCGAAAGCCAGGCGGGCCTGTGCGGCCGCTGCGCCGGGGCGGTCGACGAACTGGCGCGGGCCGCCGAATAGCCCCGTGACCTGCTGGGCCCCGTGACCCGCTTCACAGAGACCCGCTCGTCCTTGCGCGGCGCGCTCGTGCTCGCCATATGCGTCGTCGCGGCCGACCAGGCGCTGAAATGGCTGATCCTCAGCCGCGTCATGGCGCCGCCGCGGGTGATCGAGGTGACGCCGTTCTTCAACCTGGTGCTGGTGGAGAACCGCGGCATCAGTTTCGGGCTGTTCGGCGCCGGCACGCTGCCGCCCTGGCTGCTCGTCGGGCTCGCCGCCGCGATCGTGATCGGGCTCGGCGTCTGGGCCTGGCGCAGCGGGCGGCCGCTGGTGCTCTTGGCGGCGGCGCTGGTCGCCGGCGGGGCGCTGGGCAACGCCATCGACCGGCTGCTCCGGGGGGCGGTGATCGACTTCGTCGACCTGCACGCCTTCGGCTGGCACTGGCCGGCGTTCAATCTGGCCGACAGCGCCATCGTGGTGGGCGCGGGCGTTCTCTTGCTGGACGGTTTGTTTGCACGCGAATCTGTAGTAAAATGAGTGACATGGACCGAGAAATTCTGCGGTCGTCGGCGCGCGGCGCAGCGCTGATGGCGGCCGCGCTGGCGCTTCTCGCCCTCACCGCTTGTGGCGACACCAAGCGGGCGCTGGGGCTGGAGAAGGACGCTCCGGACGAATTCGCCGTGGTCAGCCGGGCGCCGCTCGCGCTGCCGCCGGACTATTCGCTGCGGCCGCCGCGGCCCGGCGCGCCGCGCCCGCAGGAAGACCCGGTGCAGGAGCAGGCGCGCCAGACCGTGTTCGGCGTCGAGCGCGACGCCAAGAGCGGCACCTTCACGCGCAGCGCCGCGGCCGGCGGCGCGTCGACGGTGCTGGCCAACGCCCCCGCCGCGGCACCCCAGGCCGGGGTCTCGGTCCCGTCCGTCGGCGACAGCGCCTTCCTGGCGCGGGCCGGAGCCGACACGGCCGATCCGACCATCCGCCGCACGGTCGACCGCGAGACCGCGCGCCTCGCCGACGCCGACGTGACCTTCCTCGATCAGCTCTTGAACTGGCGCGACGAGCCGGTCACCGGCACCGTCGTCGACGCCGACAGCGAGGCACAGCGCATCCGCGAGAACCAGGCGCTGGGCCGGCCCAGCACCGACGGCGTCACGCCTCAGATCGAAAAGCGCCGCCGCGGCCTCCTCGAAGGCATCTTTTAGTCGCCTCGTGCCGGACGACGCCGCGCGTCCGCCCACAGCACTCCGCAATCTGGGGCCGAAGAGCGCCCGCGCGCTGACTGAAGTCGGCGTGACGAGTGAGGCCGACTTGCGCGCCCTCGGCGCCGTCGCCGCCTACCGCCGGGTCAAGCACGCGGACCCGCGCGGCACCTCGCTCAACATGCTCTACGCCCTGCACGGCGCCCTGACCGACACCCCCTGGCAGGCGCTCCCGGAGGCCGAGAAGGCAGATCTGCGCCGCGCGGCGGGGGTCTGAGGCCGCCCTAATTCGACACGTGGCCGCAGCCAGCGGCGAAGCGCGCGACGGCCGCGTCGACCCAGCGCTCCAGGTCCGCGTCGGCGAGCGGCGGCGCCTGTCCCAGCAGCATCGCCAAGTGACAGGGCGGCACGGCCAGCGCCAGCAACTGGCCAGCGGCGGCGTCCTCGTCGCCGACCGCCCAGCCGCCCTCGGCGGCAAGGCCGGCCAGATATGCCGCGACCTGGCGCTGCGCCCGCGCCGGGCCGGCGTCCCACAGCGCCCGGCCCAGCTCGGGGAAGCGCTCCGCCTCCGCCGCGACGACGCGCAGCAGGGCCACCACCTCCGGGTCGAGCATCAGCCGCGCATAGCGCGCCGCCAGCGCCCGGCGCGGGCTCGCCTCCGTGTCGGGCGCCGCCTCCAGCGCGGCGTCGAAGCGGTCGCGCATCTCGGCGACGACCGCCGCGAACAGGGCATCCTTGGTGGCGAAGTGCCGATAGACGGTCTGCTTCGCCACCCCGGCCGAGTCCGCAACCTGGTCCATGCTGACCCCGGCATAGCCGGACTGCAGGAACAGCCGCCTTGCGGCGGCGAGACTAGACGCGTGCTTTTTCGCGCCGGCGGACCCGTCAGGTGCCCCGGCGGCCAAATCACCAACAAACGTACTCAAGGAAACGACGCTCCCCTTGCTTTTCTTCGTCAATGCGCCACGTAGACGAGACCGGGCAGTCTCGTTGCGCGGCAGATAGAGGGGGACCCCAACGGTAGCACATCCGGGCGCCGTTGTGGGCCGGGCCAGGATCGGCGCGGTGTCGTCCGTTTTCGGGGATGACGGGGTGAACGAGCATTCAACGGCGCCGCGCGCCGCCGGCATGGCGGCGGCGACCGACGGCGCGCCGAACGGGACACCAAGCGCCCCCCAACCGGGGCCGGTGTTCGACTATGCCCGCCTGGTCGGCGGCGCCCACGGCACCGAAGATTTCGGCCTGCTGCTCTATGCCCTGGCCAAGATGCACCGCCCGGAGACGATCCTGGAACTGGGCACGGGGCTCGGCGTGTGCGCCCTGCTGCTGGCGCAGGCGGTGGCGGAAAACGGCGTCGGTCACGTCTGGACCGTCGACGACGGCAGCATGTGGCGGGAGACACGGGCGATGCCCGCCGTGCGAGCGGCGGAGCGCGACCTGGGCGACTTCGGCGACGACCACCGGGCGTTCTTCCTCGGCCAGGCGGCCCGCCTTGGCCTGACCGACCGGGTGACGCTGCTCAGCAATTCGATGCCGCCGTTCCCCTTCCCGGAGCGGCCGGTCGACCTGCTGTTCAGCGACTTCTGGCACGATCCGGCCGGCGTCGTGCAGCTGTTGACGGCCTACCTGCCGAAGATGGCGCCGGCGGCGTCGGTGTTCATCGACTCGGCGTCGACCCATCTGTCGGCGTTCCTGTTGCTCGAGCGCCTGGTGGCCCAGTTCGACGCCGGGCAGGTGCCGGATCAGATGCTGCGCGTGGCACGGGCGGAGGATCGGGCGGCCCTGGAGGCCGCGGTGCGCAACCGGCGCTTCACGCTGGTCCACCTGACCGAGCGCAAGGCGCGGCAGCAGAACAGCACCGCCTGGCTCAAGATCGAGCCCGTCGACATCGTGCCGCACCCGTCCACGGAAATGCACATCTAGGGGCGGGCCATGGACATCGGCGTGCCCTTGCGCGACCTCGGGCCGATCGACGTGGCGGCGGCCGGCGCCTACGTGCGCGACATGCCGGCGGCCGCCTGGCAGCACAACACGTTCCGTCAGGACGTGCTGGCCGACGGCGTGCACAGCGCCACCCAGTCGATCGTCTTCCGCCACGAATGGGATCGCTGGACCAATCCCTGGCGGGTCAACACCATCGAGCAGCTGATCGACCGCTGGGCGGCGGCGCGCGAGATCGACCCGGCGCCGTTCTACCCGACGGCGCGCGAGGAGACGGACATCGGGCCCGTCTACACCTTCCCCGACTGGGAGACCTATCGCGACGTGCTGGCGCCGGTCGTCGAGGCGGCGATCGACACCGTGCGCACGGCGCGTGGCATCGTCACCCGCCTGGCGCTGGTGCGTCTGATGCCTGGCGGCCGCATCGCCGCCCATGTCGACGGCCAGAAGATGGCCTATGTGGCGCACCGCCTGCATGTGCCGCTGACCGCCCCGCCGGGCGTCAGCTACAAGATCGGCGGGCGCAAGGCGGCGATGAAGCTGGGCCGCGTCTACGATTTCAACAACCGGGTGCGCCACGCCGTGCGCCACGACGGCCGCCAGCCGCGCGTCAACCTGTTCATCGACTATTATGCGACACCGGGGTTGTATGTGCCGCCGGCCTACGGCCATCACTGAAACGTGGTCGCGGGGCGGCCGGTCCCGGTTGTCCGGTGCCCCTTGGGCGCCATAATTGGGGGCGACAAGACTGCCTCCCTCCCGCGAAGAAGGTCCTGCCCGCCATGATACGTCCGCGCCCGGCCGCGCTCGGCGCCGCGCTTCTGACCCTGGCCCTGGCCGCGGCCCCGGCCCGGGCCCAGGTGTTCAACCCGGCGACGTTCACGCTCGACAACGGCCTCACCGTCGTCGTCGTCGAGAACCACCGCGCGCCCATCGTCACCCACATGCTGTGGTATTTCGTCGGCGCCGCCGACGAGCCGCCCGGCAAGTCCGGCATCGCGCACTTCCTGGAACACCTGATGTTCAAGGGCACCGAGCGCCGCGCGCCCGGCGAGTTCTCGCAGCTCGTCGCGCGCCATGGCGGGCGCGAGAATGCCTTCACCTCGCTCGACTACACCGGCTATTTCCAGACCGTCGCCGCCGACCGCCTGGGCCTGGTCATGGAGTTGGAGGCCGACCGCATGGCCAATCTCAAGCTGACCGAGGAACTGGCCACGCCGGAGCTGCAGGTGGTGCTGGAGGAGCGGCGCCAGCGCACCGAGGCGACGCCGCAGGGCCTGTTGAGCGAGCAGGTCGGCGCCACGACCTGGATGAACCACCCCTACGGCATCCCCGTCGTCGGCTGGGAGAACGAGATCGCCGGGCTGACGCTCGACGACGCCATCACCTTCTATCGCACCTGGTACGCGCCCAACAACGCGGCGCTGATCGTCGTCGGCGACGTCGGTGTGGACGAGGTGCGCGCGCTGGCCGAACAACACTACGGGTCGATCCCGGCGCGCGACGTGCCGCCGCGGCTGCGCCCGCAGGAGCCGAAGCAGCACGCGCCGCGCCGCGTCGAACTGCGCGACGAGCAGGTGCAGCAGCCCAACTGGACGCGCCGCTACATCGCCCCCGGCTATGACGACGCGACGAGCGCCAGCGGCCAGGACCAGGCCTACGCGCTCGACGTGCTGGCCGAGCTGTTGGGCGGTGGCGCCACCAGCCGGCTTTACACTTCGCTGGTCGTGGAGCAGAAGCTCGCCGCCTCGGTCGGCGCCTGGTACAGCCCCGGCAGCCTGGACCTCACCACCTTCGGCGTCTGGCTGACGCCGCTGCCCGACGTGCCGCTCGCGGACGCCGAGGCGGCGCTGGAGGCCGAGCTGGCCCGCCTGATCGCAGACGGCGTCACCGAGGAGGAGGTCGCCCGCGCCAAGCAGCGCATGCTCGACAGCACCGCCTTCGCCCTCGACGGCAACCGCGCCGCGGCGCGCTCGTTCGGCGCGGCGCTGAGCATCGGCCGCACGGTCGACGACGTCGAGGCCTGGCCCGACCGCATCGCCGCGGTCACGGTCGCCGACGTCGCCGCCGCCGCGCGCGACGTCCTGTTGGAGCGCAACGCGACGACCGGCGTGCTGCTGCCGCAGGAGGCCGGGTGATGGTCCGCCAGACCCTGCGGCTGGCGCCGCTCGCCCTCGCCGTTCTGCTGCTGGCGCTCAGGCCCGCCGCGGCCGTCGACGTCCAGCGTGTGCTCAGCCCGGGCGGCATCGAGGCCTGGTTGGTCGAGGACCACAGCATCCCGGTGACGGCGCTGTCGCTGGAGTTCCGCGGCGGCGCGGCGCTCGACCCGGCCGGCAAGGAGGGCCTCGCCAACCTGGTCTCCGGCCTGCTCGACGAGGGCGCCGGGGAGTTCGACAGCCAGGCCTATCAGCGCCGCCTGGAGGACCTCTCGCTCGAGCTCAGCTTCCGCGCCCACCGCGACGGCTTCGGCGGCAGCATGCGCTTCCTGACGCGCCACCGTGAGGCCGCGTTCGACATGCTGCGCCTGGCGCTGACCGAGCCGCGTTTCGACCCCGCGCCGGTCGAGAAGGTACGCGGCCAGGTGCTGGCCAACCTGGCGTCCATGGCGCGCAACCCTAACGCGGTCGCCGGCCGGTTGTTCTGGCAGGTGCTCTACCCCGAGCACCCCTACGGTCGGCCGCGCCGCGGCAGGCAAGCGAGCGTCGCGGCGCTCGACGCCGCCGACCTGCGCGGCTTCGTTGCCCGCCGCTTCGCCCGCGACACGCTGACGCTCGGCGTCGTCGGCGACATCACGGCGGCGGAGCTCAAGTCGCTGCTGGACCGCACCTTCGGCGCCCTGCCGGCGACCGCGGCGCCCTACGACGTGCCCGACGTGGTGCCGGCCGCGACCGGCGAGGTCATCGTCGCCGAACTGGACGTGCCCCAGTCGAACGTGTTGTTCGGCCATGCCGGCCTCAGCCGCGACGACCCGGACTACTACGTGGCGTCGGCGCTCAACTACGTGCTGGGCGGCGGCGGCTTCTCCTCGCGGCTCTACGAGGAGGTGCGCGAGAAGCGCGGCCTGGCCTATTCGGTCGGCTCGTCGCTCAGCCCGCTCGATCACACGGCGCTCTATCCGGGCAGCGTCGGCACCGCCAACGGCCGCGTCGCCGAGTCGCTGGAGGTGATCCGCGCCGAGTGGCGGCGCATGCGCGACGCGGGGCCGACGGCGCAGGAGCTCGCCGACGCCAAGAGCTACATGACCGGCAACTTCCCGCTGCGCCTCGGCAGCACCACGGTGATCGCGCGCATGCTGGTCGGCATCCAGCTCGAGGATCTGGGCATCGACTACATCGACCGGCGGCACGGCTACATCGAGGCGATCACGCTGGAGGACGTGCGCCGCGTCGCGGCCGAGCTGCTCGACCCGGATGCCCTGACCTTCGTCATCGTCGGCCAGCCCGAAGGCGTCACCGCGGACCGCACGCTGGAAGCGGGGTAGCGCGCTTGCGGCGCGGGGCGGGGCCGCGCATTCTGTCCGGCCGACCCTCGAAACCCCGACTCGCGCCATGCCCTACCGCCACGACATCGACGGCTGCCTCGCCGGCACCATCGGCGAGCACGGCCTCGCCGAGTCCGAACTCGACGCCACCCTCGCCGCCGCGGCGCCGGCGCTCGATGACCTGCACCGCTGGCACGACGACGGCTCGCTGCCGGTGCTGCGGCTGCCGGCGCGGCGCGACGACCTGGGCGAGCTGGAGGCCGTGGCGGCGGGCCTGCGCGGGCGCTGCGACCACGTGCTGGTGCTCGGCACCGGCGGCTCCAGCTTGGGCGGCCAGACGCTCTACGCGCTCGTTGATCGCGGCTTCGGGCCGCCCGCCGGCACGCCGCATCTGGTCTTCCTCGACAACGTCGACCCCGACACCTTCGCGGCGCTGGACGCCGCGGTCGACTGGGGCCGCACCGGCGTCATCGTCATCTCGAAGTCGGGCACCACGGCGGAGACGCTGACCCAGTTCCTGACCCTCGTGCCGCCGCTGATCGCCGCCGGCGGCGAGGCGGCGCTGAAGGAGCGCGTGGTGGCGATCACCGAGCCGGGGCCGCGGGCCTTGCGCCAGATGGCCGAGCGCTGGGCCCTACCGGTGCTCGACCACGACCCGCTGGTCGGCGGGCGGTTCTCGGTGCTGAGCCTGGTGGGGCTGCTGCCGGCGCTGGTCGCCGGCCTCGACGCGGCGGCGGTGCGCGCCGGGGCGGGGGAGGTGCTCGACGCCACGCTCCATGCCAGCGACCCGTGCGACAGTGCGCCGGCGCTGGGGGCGGCGGTCAGCATCGGCTTGGCGCGCCAGCGCGGCGCCGGCACCACGGTGCTGCTGCCCTATGTCGACCGGCTGGGCTTCTTTGGCCTGTGGTACCGGCAGCTGTGGGCCGAGAGCCTGGGCAAGGACGGCCACGGCACGACGCCGGTGCGTGCCATGGGCACCGTCGATCAGCACAGCCAGCTGCAGCTCTACCTCGCCGGCCCGCGCGACAAGATGTTCACGGTGCTGATGAGCGCCGCGGCGGGCACCGGCGACACCGTGCCGCCGGACCTTGCCGGCGATCCGGCGCTCGGCGGCAAGCTCGACTACCTGGCCGGCCGCACCATGGGCGACCTGCTGGACGCCGAGCAGCGCGCCACCGCCGACACGCTGATCCGCAACCAGCGGCCGACGCGCGTCATGGCCGTCGAGCGGGTCGACGAAGCGACGCTGGGGGCGCTGATGATGCACTTCATGCTCGAGACCATCGTCGCCGCGCGCATCCTGGGCGTCGACGCCTTCGACCAGCCGGCGGTCGAGGAGGGCAAGGTGCTGGCGCGCCAGTACCTCGACGAGATGGCCTCATGAGCATCCGCCGCCTGCCCGACACGCTGGTCAACCGCATCGCCGCCGGCGAGGTCGTCGAGCGGCCGGCCGCGGCGGTCAAGGAGCTGGTCGAGAACGCGCTCGACGCCGGCGCCACGCGCATCGCGATCACCCTGCGCGACGGCGGCCGCACGGAGATCGTCGTCACCGACGACGGCGTCGGCATGGCGCGCGACGAGCTCAGGTTGGCGGTCGAGCGTCATGCGACGTCGAAGCTGCCCGACGACGACCTGGAGCACATCGCCACGCTGGGCTTCCGCGGCGAGGCGCTGCCGTCGATCGGCGCCGTCGCGCGCCTCGCCATCACCTCGCGGCCGGCCGGCGCCGCCGAAGCCTGGCGCCTGGAGGTCGAGGGCGGCCGGGTCGGCGACCCGGCACCCGCGGCGCACCCCCCGGGCACGCGCGTCGCGGTGCGCGACCTGTTCTACGCCACGCCGGCGCGGCTCAAGTTCCTCAAGGCCGTGCGCACGGAGTTCGAATACGCCGTCGACGCCGTGCAGCGCCTGGCGATGGCGCACCCCGACGTCGCCTTCACGGTCGGCGACGGCACCAAGATCCGCCTCGACCTAGGGGCGGCCCAGGGCGAGCTGCTCGACGCGCGGCTCACGCGCCTCAGCGGCATCATGGGCCGCGACTTCGCCGACAACGCGCTCGCCATCGCCGCCGAGCGCGAGGGGCTGCGGCTCGCCGGCTATGCCGGCCTGCCGACGCTCAACCGCGGCTCGAACCGCCACCAGTACTTGTTCGTCAACGGCCGGCCGGTGCGCGACCGGCTGATCTACGGCGCGGTGCGCGGCGCCTATCAGGACTTCCTGGCGCGCGACCGCCACCCGCTGGTGGCGCTGTTCCTGGAGGTGCCGCCGGCGCTGGTCGACGTCAACGTGCACCCGGCCAAGACCGAGGTGCGCTTCCGCGACGCCGGCGTCGTGCGCGGGCTGATCGTCGGCGCCCTGCGCCGCGCCCTCGCCGAGGCCGGGCACCGGGCCTCGACCACGGTCGCCGCCGCCGCGCTGGGCGCCGCGCGGCCGGCCAACGTGGTGCCGTTCGGCTCGACCCCCCGGGCCCTGCCGCGCGGCCTCGCCGAGGCCGCGGCGAGCTATGCCGCCGGGCCATTACCGGGCCTGGCCGCGGCGCCCGCGGCGCGTGCCGAAGCGGTCGCCGAGCCGGCCGCGGACTACCCGCTGGGCAGCGCGCGGGCGCAGCTGCACGAGACCTACATCGTCGCCCAGACGGCGCACGGCATCGTCGTCGTCGACCAGCACGCGGCGCACGAGCGGCTGGTCTACGAGCGCATGAAGACGGCGCTGGCCGCGGGCGGCGTCAAGCGCCAGGGCCTGCTGCTGCCGGAGGTCGTCGAGCTCGACCCGCCGATGGCGCGGGCGCTGGTCGCGCGCGCCAGTGAGCTCGCGGACCTGGGCCTGCTCGTCGAGGCGTTCGGCGAGGGCGCCGTGGTGGTGCGCGAGGTGCCGGCGCTGCTGGGCCAGACCGACGTCGCCGGCCTGGTGCGCGACCTGGCGGACGACCTGGCCGAGGCCGACCAGGCGCCGAGCCTCAAGGAGCGGCTGGAGGAGGTCTGCGGCACGCTGGCCTGCCACGGCAGCGTGCGCGCCGGCCGCCGCCTGACGATCGAGGAGATGAACGCGCTGTTGCGCGAGATGGAGGCGACGCCCCATTCGGGGCAGTGCAACCACGGCCGGCCGACCTACGTCGAGCTCAGGCTCGACGACATCGAACGCCTGTTCGGCCGGCGCTGAGCGTGGCGCCCGGCTCCGGCGACCGCCCGCCGCCGCGGTCCGCGCGCTGATGCGCCTCTTGTTCCTGGTCCTGTTCCTGGACCTGTTGAGCTTCGCGATCATCGTGCCGCTGCTGCCGTTCATGGCGCTCGACCTGGGCGCCGGGCCGCAGGAGGTGACGCTGCTGATCGCCACCTTCTCGGCGATGCAGCTCTTCTTCGCGCCATTCTGGGGCCGGGCGAGCGATCTGTGGGGGCGCAAGCCGGTGCTGGTGATCAGCGTCGCCGGCTCGGTGCTGGCGCTGCTGCTGCTCGCCTTCGCCGACGCCCTGTGGATGCTGTTCGCGGCGCGCGCCGTGGCCGGCGTTCTGAACGGCAACATCACCGCCAGCCAGGCCTACGTCGCCGACATCACCTCGGAGGAGAACCGCGCCCGCGGCATGGGGCTGATCGGCGCCGCCTTCGCGCTGGGCTTCGTCATCGGCCCCGGCATCGGCGCCACGCTGTCGGGCGACCCGGCCAACCCCGACTACCTGACGCCGTCGCTCCTGGCCGCGACGCTGGCCGGCGTCGCCACCCTCGTGACCGCTCTGTTCCTGCCGGAATCGAGCGCGCCCGAGACGCGCGCCGCGGCGCGCCGCGCGGGACCGAGCGAGGGTCGCCTGCGGCTGTGGATCGCCGCGCTGAGCTTCCCCAACGTGGCGCTGATCACGCTCACGATGTTCCTCGTCGGCTACACCTTCTCCAACATGGAGTCGACCTTCGCCCTGTGGGCCGAGGTGCGGCTCGACTGGGGGCCGCGCCAGGTCGGCTACCTCTTCGTCTACGCCGGGCTGGTCGCGGCGGTGTTCCAGGGCGGCCTCGTGGGACCCCTGGCGCGGCGCTTCGGCGAGGCGCGGCTGGTCGCCGCTGCCGCGGTGCTCCTGGGCTTCGGCATGGCGCTGATCCCGCTGAGCCACGGCCTGCCGACGCTGCTCGCGGCGATGTTCTGCCTCGCCGCCGGCATCGGTCTCGGCAACCCGGCGCTGCAGAGCCTGATCTCGCGGCTCTCCGGCGCGGCGCGCAGCGGCGGCGCGCTGGGTCTCGGCCAGGCCGCGAACTCGACGGCGCGGGTGGTCGGCCCGGCGACCGCCGGCTTCGCCTTCGAGCGCATCGGCATCGGCGCGCCCTACGTCATCGGCGCGGCGGTGATGGTCGCGGTGTTCGGCCTCGCACTGGTGCTGGCGCGGCGGATCGCCGAGCGCGCGGCGCGTTAGGGAAACAGCCCGACGTAGCGCCAGCGATATGTCGCGACGCGCGCCAGCGTGCCGGGCATGACGTAGTGCGTCTGCTTCAGCCGCTGTTCGGTCTGGTCGCCGACGCCAAAGAGCGTCGGGCTCAGCGTGAAGGCGAACAGCGTCTCGCCCGTGGCGTCGACGGCGAGGAGATCGAGGTCGAAGAACAGCTCCAGGCCCGTCTCGTTCCGCAGGTCGACGACCGCCGTGATCACGGCCAGGTCGTCGCTCTGGATCGCGACCCGCTCCCAGATGTCGATGTTGCGGAAGGAGACGCCGTCGTAGATGGCGTCGACCTTGAAGTCCTGCGGGCTGACGTCGATCCAGCCCGAATCGATCACCCGCTGCGCCGCCGCCGGCGCGGCGGCCCACAGGACCCCGGCCAGCAGCGTCAGGACCCGTGCGACGGTCGACAGACGTGCGTGCATGTGTCCTCCCTCGATCGCGCGCGATCCTGGCGTCGTCGGATCAGCCGCCCCAGCGCAGATAGCGCGCCAGCGTATCACCGGTGCGCCGCGTGTCGACCTCGCGGAATCCCTCGGACACGGCGAGCTCTTCGTCCGCCGCCTGCTCGACGACGATCAGGGCGTCGGGTGCGAACCAGCCGCGCGCGGCGAGCGCCATAAGCGCCGGGGCCGCCAGCCCTTGGCGATAGGGCGGGTCGAGAAAGGCCAGCGTGCACGGCTGGGCGGCTTGCGGCGGCCGGCCCGCGTCGCCGGTCAGCACCGTCGCCCGGTCGGCGACGCCCAGATCCGCGAGCGTGGCCGTGAGCGCCTGCGCGACCCGACGGTCGGCCTCGAGGAACGTGGCGTGCGCGGCGCCGCGCGACAGCGCCTCGAGGCCCAGCGCGCCGGAGCCGGCGAAGGCGTCGAGCACGATGGCACCGGTCACGGCGTCGCCGGCGCTGCCCGGCGGCTTGTGGGTGAGCACGTTGAACAGCGCCTCGCGCTGCCGGTCGCCGGTCGGCCGCACGTCGCCCGGCGGCATGGCCAGCCGCCGGCCGCGCAGCTCACCGCCGACGATGCGCACGGGACGGCTTGCCGCCGAAGCTGTCGAGCACACCGCCGAGCTGGTCGCGCAGGGCCCGCGCCGGCACCTCTGCGACCGCGCCGGGCTTCAGGTTGCCCAGTTGGAACGGTCCGTAGGCGACGCGGATCAGGCGGCTGACGCGGTAGCCCAGGTGCTCCATCAGGCGCCGCACCTCTCGGTTCTTGCCCTCCCGGAGTGCGACGATCAGCCAGGCGTTGGCGCCGACCTGGCGCTCCAGCGCCGCCTCGACCGGGCCGTAGCGCACGCCGTCGACGGTGACGCCGCGCGCCAAGCCGGCCAGCTTCTCCGCTTCGACCCGGCCGTAGACCCGCACCCGATACCGTCGCGTCCAGCCGGTCGCCGGCAGCTCCAGATGGCGCGCCAGGCCGCCGTCGTTGGTCAGCAGCAGCAGCCCTTCGCTCGTCAGGTCCAGGCGGCCGACGGCGATGACCCGCGGCAGCTTCGGCGGCAGGTCGTCGAACACGGTCGGCCGGCCTTGCGGGTCGCGCTGGGTCGTCAACAACCCGGCGGGCTTGTGGTAGCGCCACAGGCGCGGCGCCTCGGCCTGCGGCAGGCGCGCGCCGTCGACGCGAATGTCGGCGTTGGGCGCCACGCTGACCGCGGGGCTCCCCAGCGTCTTGCCGTCGAGGGTGACGCGGCCCTGGGCGATCCAGCGCTCGGCTTCGCGGCGCGAGCACAGGCCGGCGCGGGCGATCACCTTGGCGATGCGTTCCCCTGAATGCGTGTCCGCAGCGGCGCTCACTGGGCCAGCCAGCCGCCGTCGACGGGCAGCGTGTGGCCGGTGATCATGCCGGCCGCGTCGGAGGCCAGGAACAGGATTGCCGCCGCCACCTCCTCCGGCTCGACCAGGCGGCCCATGGGCGTGACGTTCTCGATGCGCGCGGCCATGCCCGTCTCGCCCAGCAGCTTCTCGGTCAAGGGCGTCAGCGCGAAGGTTGGCGCCACGGCGTTGACGCGGATGCCGGCGCGCGCCCATTCGAGCGCCAGCGCGCGGGTCAGGTTGACGATGCCGGCCTTCGAGGCGTGGTAGGCCGCGTTGGGGTAGAGGCCGCCGCCGACCAGCCCCATGATCGAGGCGACGTTGACGATGGCGCCGCGCGCCGCCGGCAGCATCGCCTTCGCAGCCTCGCGGCTGCACAAGAAGGTGCCGGTCAGGTTGATGCCGAGCACCCGGTCCCAGGTCTCGCGCGGCATCTCCATGGCCGGCTGGCGCGCGCCGATGCCGGCGTTGTTGACGAGGATGTCGAGGCGCCCATGGCGCTCGGCGACGTCGGCGAAGACGGCGACGATGCGTGCCTCGTCGGCGACGTCGAGCGCGGTGGCCTCGGCGCCGTCGATCTCGGCCGCCGCCGCCTCGGCGCGCTCGCCGTCCAGGTCGCTGACGACCACGCTGGCGCCGGCCTGCGCCAGCGCCGCCGCCGTGGCCTGGCCGATGCCCGAACCGGCGCCGGTGACCAGCGCGATCCGGCCGTCCAGGCGTGCCGATACTGAGGCGTCGGTCATGCCGCCGCGGCGGCGACGAAGGCGTCGAACAGCTTCCTGTCGCCCGTGGAGACCAGATACTCCGGGTGCCACTGCACGCCCAGGCAGAAACTGTACGCCGGCGCCTCGATGCCCTCGATGACGCCGTCGGGCGCCAGGGCGTTGACGACGATGCCGTCCGGCGCGTCCTTCGCCGCCTGGTGGTGGGCGCTGTTCACCTCCAGCCGCGCGGTCGCGACGATGCGGTGGAGCAGGGTGTCGGGCGCGACGTCGACCGAATGACCCGGCTCATCGCGCGGATTGGGCTGCTCGTGGGCGAGCGCGTCCGCGACCTCGTCGGGGATGTGCTGGATCAGGCGGCCGCCCAGCGCCACGTGCAGCAGCTGCTGGCCGCCGCAGATGCCCAGCACCGGCACGTCGCGCTTGAGCGCCGCGCGCGTCGCCGCCAGCTCGAAGGCGGTGCGCCGGTCCTTGGTGACCACCGTCGCATGGCGCTCGCCGGCGCCGAACAGGGTCGGGTCGACGTCGAAAGCGCCGCCGGTGACCACCAGGCCGTCGATCGCCGCGAGGTACGCCGCCGCTTGTTCCGGCTCGTGCGGCAGGGCGATGGGCAGGCCGCCGGCGTCGCTGATCACCTGGCAGTAGTTCTCGCGCAAGGCGTACCACGGCAGGTTCGAATAGCCGCCGGGGTCCTCGGAATCGAGGGTGATGCCAATGAGGGGCTGGGCCATGGCGGGCAATCTAGGGGGCCGCGGGGCACGGTGCAAACGCAGGCGCGCTCGTCTAGTGTCCCGCCATGGCAGGTGACGGACCCATGGCGAAGGCGCTCGAAGAGGCGCGGGCGGCGGCGGCGCGCGGCGAGGTGCCGGTCGGCGCCGTCGTGACGGACGGCAGTGGCCGTGTGCTGGCCGCCGCCGGCAACCGCGTCGAAGAGTTGCGCGACCCCAGCGCCCACGCCGAAGTGCTGGCCCTGCGTGCGGCAGGCATGGCTCTGGGCACGCCGCGGCTCGCCGATTGCGACCTCTACACCACGCTCGAGCCCTGCGCCATGTGCGCCGCGGCGATCTCCATCGCGCGTATCCGCCGGCTGACCTACGGCGCTTACGACCCCAAGTTCGGCGGCGTCGACCACGGCCCGCGGTTCTTCCAGCAGCCGACCTGCCACCACGCGCCGGAGGTGGTCGGCGGGCTGGAAGAGAGCGCTGCCGCGGCGTTGCTCACAGCCTTCTTCGCGGATCGCCGCTGAGCCTTCACGTCTGCTGACAAGGCCGCGAGCCGCACCTTGCGGCGCCCCCCGACCCCGCCAATCTGGCAGGGCGCGGGCGTTCGAGGTTCGGGAGGCATTCGGCACGGCGCAAGACCCAGTACGCGTGACGCTCTATCGCTGGGCGGGGCGCTGGGGCCCGTTCAAGGTCAAGATCCCCTGCGGCGAGTGCTCGCTGACCGTCGACGTCATCGAGGACACCTTCGCGCACGAGCTCGCCGGCGTGCCGGTAGAACTCGACACCCGCGAGTGGCTGACCGAGTGGTGGAAGCCGCTGCCCGCCGGCGGCTGGCACGCGCCCATCGTCATGGTCGAGGGCAGGGTCGTGAGCCAGGGCCACGCGCTGAACCGCGGTCTGCTGACCGAGGCGATCATCGCCGCCCACGTGCACCGCAGCGCCGTCGCCGGCAACCACCTGTTCGGCAAGGCGACCTGCCCGCACTGCGTGCGCGCCAAGGGATACCTCGACGACGCCGGCGTCGACTACACCTACCACGACGTCGTGCGCGACCCGCGCGCGCTCTACGAGATGCTGGGCCGGGTCAAGCCGATCATCGGCGCCAAGACGCCGGTGACGGTGCCGCAGATCTGGCTGGACGGCGCTTACGTCGGCGGCGCCGACGAACTCTCCGAGCGCCTCCACATGGAGATCGAGGCCAACCCCGACCGCGGCCAGTGCTCGCTGTCGCCGGGCCGCCTCGCCGCTTGACACACGCGTGCCACGCCTTAGCCGCTAGAATTCCGCCATGCGCCTGATCCCCCGAAGCACCCTCGGCCGCCTCGCGGCGCTGGTCGCGATCGTCGTCGTCGCCGTGATCGCCTGGGTGCTGGTCTCGCCGTTGTTCATCGACGAGGTCGTCGACGAGGGCCTGCCGTCGCTCGCCCAGGTCGCGACCATGACCGCGGACGAGAAGGCCAAGGTCATGGACGACATGATGGCCGCCGCCGAGGCCCGGCCCGACAACACCATCGTCGAGCCCATGGACGCCGGCCCGGCCCGGGTCGCCACGGGCACGTTCCGCGACGCCGACGCGGTGCACAAGAGCTCGGGCGACGCGCTGATCTACAGGCTCGAGGACGGCAGCCACGTGGTGCGCCTCGAGAACTTCCGCAGCACCAACGGCCCGGACCTGTTCGTCTGGCTGACAACCACCGAGGGCCCGCAGTTGTCGGCCGCCGTCACCGCCGGCGAGACGTTGAGCCTCGGCGCGCTCAAGGGCAACGTCGGCAATCAGAACTACCCGGTGCCCGCCGGCACGGACGTCGCCGCCTACAACAGCGTCGTCATCTGGTGCCGCACCTTCGGCGTGCTGTTCGCCGCGGCGGATTTGAGCCCGGCGGGAGGTTGAGGCCCTTAGGCAAACCAGCATTAGGCTGGCGCCTTGGCAATCTGTCCGAATGGTCATCCGGCATATGCTATGGCGACACCACGACGGCTATAATGCCGTATGGTCAAGGCGGTCTTCACATCCCGCGTAGAGCCCAGTTACGACGACCGATTGGGCGAGCACTATCATTTCCCTCAGACTTACTATCGCCAAGTGGAAGCCGCTGTCGGCGACTGGGTGGTGTTCTATGAACCGCGCCGGCGCAGCGGCACGCCCGGAGACATTGGCGGTAGGCAGGCCTACTTCGCGACGGCACGGGTCGGTCATATCGACCGGGACGTCGACCGGCCTGGCCACCACTACGCTTTTGTCTCCGACTTCCTGCCGTTTGACCGTCCTGTGCCGTTCCGCGAGGCGAGCCACTTCTACGAAACACAGCTTCGCAAACCGGATGGAACCTCGAACAAAGGAGCCTTCGGCCGTGCCGTCAGGTATCTGCCGGATTCGGACTTCGAAAATATCGTCGCAGCGGGTTTCGCGGCAGTTCTAGACGAGCTGCGCGCGGAACGGCACGCGCCGGACAAGATTGGAAGGGAGTTGGCCGAAGACCAGACGCCCTATGAACGCCCAATCATCGAGCAGTTGACCCGGCGCCCATTCCGAGATGCCGCGTTTCGCTGGGCGGTTCGCGGTGCGTACGACAACACTTGCGCAATTACGGGACTAAGTGTCCGAAATGGGCGTGGGCGTCCAGAGGTCGACGCCGCGCACATCGTGCCAGTCGGTGGTGGCGCCGGTGGGTCGGATTCGATCCGCAATGGAATTGCGCTGTCAAAGACGGTGCATTGGATGTTTGATCGTGGCCTCCTCGCTGTTGGTGACGAGTTCGAAATTCTCGTTGCCAAAACGCGCGTACCGGATCGCCTAACTCATCTGTTCAACACGGATGGCCGTATTCTGCGGCCGCGTGAACAAAGACTCTGGCCCGCTCCGAGGAATCTGGCGCACCACAGAAGCGAGTCGCCGTACCAATTGCGGCCGCTAACTTCGGCCAGCTAACCCTCCCGTGCGACCGCCCGCCAGCCGATGTCGCGGCGGCAGAAGCCTTCGGGCCAGTCGATGCGGTCGACCGCGGCGTAGGCGCGGGCCTGGGCCTCGGCGACGCTGGCGCCGGTCGCGGTGACGTTCAGCACCCGGCCGCCGTCGGCGACGACCTGGCCGCCCTCGAACTTGGTGCCGGCGTGGAACACCAGGACGTCGTCGTTGTCGAAGGCCTCCAGGCCGCGGATCGCCGAGCCTTTCGTGTAGGCCCCCGGGTAGCCTTGCGTTGCCATCACCACGCTCAGCGCCGCGTCGTCGGACCAGCGCAGGGCGATGTGGTCGAGCTGGCCCTCGCAGGCCGCGACCAGCGCCGGGACGAGGTCCGAGCGCAGGCGCGGCAGCAGCACCTGGGCTTCGGGGTCGCCGAAGCGCACGTTGTACTCGATCACCTTGGGCCCCGCGGCCGTGATCATCAGCCCGGCGTAGAGCACGCCGGTGTAGGGCCGGCCCTCGGCCGCCATGGCGGCGACGGTGGGCGCGACGATCTCCGCCATGATGCGGTCGTGCAGCGCCGGGGTGAGGATGGCAGCGGGCGAGTACGCGCCCATGCCGCCGGTGTTGGGGCCGGTGTCGCCCTCGCCGACCGCCTTGTGGTCCTGGGCGCCGGCGAGCGGCAGCGCAGTCGCGCCGTCGACGAGGGCGAAGAACGACAGCTCCTCCCCCGTCATGCACGCCTCGACGACGATCTCCGCGCCCGCGTCGCCGAAGGCGCCGCCCAGGGCCGCGTCGACCGCCGCCTCGGCCTCGGTGAGCGTCGCCGCGACCGTCACCCCCTTGCCGGCGGCCAGGCCGTCGGCCTTGACGACGATCGGCGCGCCGAGCTCGCGGATGTAGGCCTTGGCCGCGGCGGCGTCGGAGAAGCGCCCGTACGCCGCCGTCGGAATCCCGTACTTGGCGCAGAGGTCCTTGGCGAAGCCCTTCGACGCCTCCAGTTCGGCGGCCGCCGCCGGCGGGCCGAACGCCAGGATGCCCTCGTGCCGCAGCCGGTCGACCAGGCCCGCGACCAGCGGCGCCTCGGGCCCGACGACGACCAGGTCCATGGCCTCGTCGACCGCGAAGGCGACCAGCTCGTCGACCGCGTCGACGGGGATCGGCACACACTCGGCCTCGCAGGCGATGCCGGCGTTGCCCGGGGCGCAGTACAGCGCTTGGGTCAGGGGCGAGGCGGCGATGGCCCAGCACAGCGCGTGCTCGCGCCCGCCGCCGCCGACCACCAGGATGCGCAAGCCTCGGACTCCCGCAAGGTTGGTGCGTTAGGGACGGCGCTTGTACCATGCGTCCGAGTCGATGAGCGAAGCCCCCACCGCCGAGACCGGCAGCAACCAGCCGCCGGTGTTCTCCGTCAGCGAGCTGTCGGCGGAGGTCAAGCGCACCGTCGAGGGGCGCTTCGACTACGTGCGCGTGCGCGGCGAGGTCTCGCGCCCCAACCTGGCCGGCTCGGGGCACTGCTATCTCAGGCTCAAGGACGCCAACGCCGTGCTCGACGGCGTCATCTGGCGCGGGAGTTATCAGCGCCTGGGCATGGTGCCGGAGGAGGGCATGGAGGTCGTCGCCACCGGGCGGCTGACCACCTATGCCGGCCGCTCGACCTACCAGGTCGTCATCGAGCGCATGGAGCTGGCCGGCGAGGGCGCGCTCCTGAAGCTCATCGAGGAGCGCCGCAAGAAGCTCGCCGCCGAGGGGCTGTTCGACGCGGAGCGCAAGCGGCCGCTGCCCTACCTGCCGGCCGTCATCGGCGTCGTCACCTCGCCGACGGGCGCCGTGATCCGCGACATCCTGCACCGCCTGCGCGACCGCTTCCCGCGACACGTGCTGGTCTGGCCGGTGCTGGTCCAGGGCGAGGGCGCGGCGCCCCAGGTCGCCGACGCCATCGCCGGCTTCAACGCGCTCGACGCCGGCGGTGCCGTGCCGCGGCCCGACCTGCTGATCGTCGCCCGCGGCGGCGGCAGCCTCGAGGACCTGATGGCGTTCAACGAGGAGGCGGTGGTGCGCGCCGCGGCGGCGAGCGCCATCCCGCTGATCTCCGCCGTCGGTCACGAGACCGACACGACGCTGATCGACCACGCCGCCGACGTGCGCGCGCCGACGCCCACCGCGGCGGCGGAGATGGCGGTACCGGTGCGCGCCGAACTGCTCGCCCAGGTCGCCGACGACGGCGCGCGGCTGGACCGCGCCGCGACGCGCGAGCTGCGCACGCTCGGCCAGCACCTCGACGGCCTGGCCCGCGGGCTGCCGCGGCCGCGCGCGGTCCTGGAGGCGGCGACCCAGCGCCTCGACGACGCCGGCGGCGGCTTGGCGCGCGAGTGGCGGCGCTACGCCGGCGACCGCGCGGCGGCGCTCGACGCGCTCTTCGCGCGGCTGCCGACGCCGGCGCAGCAGGTACTGCGCGCCGCCGACCGGGTCACGGCGGTCGGGCGCGCCTTCGACACCGCGCTTGGCACGCTGTTGCGCGGCGCCGCGGAGCGCGGCGCGCGCGACAGCCGCGCGCTCGACGGGCTCGCGACGCGGCTCGGCCAAGGCTGGACGCGCGACCTGGCCCGACGCGAGGAGCGGGTGCGCGCGCTCGGCCGCCAGCTCGAGGCGCTGTCGTACAGGGGCGCGCTCGACCGCGGCTTCGTTCTCGTCCGCGACGCGGCAGGCCAGGCGGTGAAGCGCGCCGCCGACACGGCGCCCGGCATGACGGTGGCGCTGCAGTTCGCCGACGGCAGTGCCGGCGCCGTCATCGACGGCACGGCAGCGCCGAAGCCGGCGAAACGCAAGCGCCATCCGAACGGCCGGCAGGGCGAGCTGCTGTGAGGCTCCTGCTGCTGGCGCTCTTGTGGCCGCTCGCGGAGCCGGTGCGGCTCGACGGCGATCTCGTGCAGGGCGGCCTGGTGGTCGGCCGGGTGCCGCCGGGGACCGCGGTGACCCTCGACGGCGCGGAGGTCCGCGTGGCGCCGGACGGCACCTTCGTGATCGGCTTCCACCGCGACGCGGCGCCGGACGCGGTGCTCAGCGTCGCGTTGCCCGACGGCGCCATTGAGACAAAGCCCCTCGCCGTGGCGGCGCGCGACTACCGGGTGCAGCGAATCGACGGGCTGCCGCCCAAGAAGGTGACGCCGCCCGCCGACGTGATCGCGCGCATCCGCGCCGAGGCGGCCGAGGTCCGTGCGGCGCGGGGCGTCGACACCGACGCGCCCTGGTTCCTGACCGGCTGGATCTGGCCCGCGACCGGCCGCATCACCGGGGTCTACGGCAGCCAGCGCATCTTGAACGGCCAGCCGCGCGCGCCGCACTACGGCGTCGACATCGCGGCACCCGTGGGCACGCCGGTGTTGGCACCCGCCGACGGCCGGGTCGCGCTGGTCCACCCCGACATGTATCTCAGCGGCGGCACGCTGGTGATCGACCACGGCCACGGGGTGAGTTCGACGTTCATCCATTTGGCGGAAATCACCGTGGCCGAGGGCGCTCGGGTGCGCCGCGGCGACACCGTCGCCACCGTCGGCGCCACCGGCCGCGCCACGGGCGCGCACCTCGACTGGCGGATCAACTGGTTCGCGGCCCGCCTCGACCCGGCGCTGCTGGTGCCGCCGATGGGCGAATAGGCTGCAGTCTTCGGGCCGGCGACAACATCCCCCTGAGCAACCCGGAAGATGGGTGACGGTTCAGACCGGCAGCATGGGTAACAGGTTTCACGGTGTGTGTCGGGGGCGGCGGGGGGCCTTGGGGCGCACGAGGCGGTCGCCGTCGGGGGCGAGTTGGCCGAGGGTGATGGGGCCGTAGCGGGCGATGAAGACGCCGTCGGCCTCCTCGAGGCCGATCCACTC
>Ga0209678_1000169_pt1 | contig 26356 bp, 24 predicted proteins | sample WorMetilvaeELBA1_FD_187404 | JGI IMG/M metagenome (GOLD analysis project Ga0209678, IMG submission 187404) | Marine gutless worms symbiont microbial communities from Max Planck institute for Marine Microbiology, Germany - Olavius ilvae ELBA.1... ...
CGCGCCATCTGCCGGCTCAAGGACTGGCGCCGCATCGCCACCCGATACGACCGCCTCGCGGTCAACTTCGCCGCCGCCGTCTACCTCGCCGCCATCGTCTGTTGCTGGTTATGAGTCCGGAGCCTAATTCAACGCGCTCGGGCTGGCCCAGTCGAGCCACATGGCGGCGGTCCAGGAGAAGCGGTCGCCGCCGACGCCATTGCCGGTGGTCGGGTCGAAGGATTCGTAAAACCCGCCGGTCTCGACCAGCGTCGCCGAGTCGCCGCGGATGCGCGCCGCCAGCTCGTCGAAGCCGTAGTCGGCAAGGCCTTCCGCGATCATGCGGTTGACCACCAGCCAGACGGGGCCGCGCCAGTAGCGCTTGGGCTCGAAGCGCGGGTCGGCGGGGTCGCAGCTCGGCACGCCGTAGCGCACCTGGTCGAGCCAGTCGCTCAGGCGCTCGGCCAGCTGTGCCGCCTGGTCGGCGCTGGCGGCGCCGGCGTAGAGCGGCAGGAAGGTGGCGCTGCCGAGGCCGTCGACCGGTTCGTCGGTCAGGGCGTCGTGGCAGCGGTAGACGTGCGCCTCGTCGTCCCACAGCCGCTCGAATCCGGCCTCCATGGCGGCGATCCAGCGCGCGATCTCGGTCGCCGCCGAGGTCTCGCCGAGGGCCCAGGCGAGCTCCGCGAGGTCCCGGTGGGCGCGCAGCAGGATGGCGTTGAAGCCGGGGCACAGCATCCAGAACGGCGACGACGCCCGAAGCAACGCCGGGTCCCAGCCGCAGTCGCGGCCAACGGCGACCAGCGCCGTGTAGCGCAGATAATCATCCTCCAGCGGCCGCTGGTCGGCCTCGACATGGGTGATGTCGCGGCGCCGCAGGTCGCCGACGTCGGCGATGTCGACGGCCGCCAGCGCCGCGTCCCAGTCGGGCGAGTTGTCGCGGCCCGACTCCCAGGGATGCACGATGCCGATCAGGCCGCCGCCATCGCGGTCGCGCTTGTCGTGGAACCAGCGGTGCCAGGCCAAGAGCTTCGGGAACAGGCGCCGCGCCGCCGCCTCGCGGTCGACCGCGCGGGCGCTGTCGTAGAGCCGCCGCACGGTGGTCGCGGCGACCGGCGGCTGGGTGATGCCGCTGGTCGGCGGGATGTGCTCGACGCCCCACTCCTGCGGCCCCGGAAAGTACCCGGGGTCGACCTGGTGGAAGACGATGTGCGGCACCATGCCGTCGTCCCACTGGCCGGTCAGCAGCGTCTCGATCTCGCGCCAGGCGCGGGCCTCGTCGACATGGCGCTGGCCCAGCGCGACCAGCGCCGAGTCCCAGTTCCACTGGTACGGATACAGGCCGTGCGTCGGCACCGTGTAGCCGCCCAGGTCGTTGGCGCGCAGGATCTCCCGCGCCTCCGCGTCCAGGGCGGCGGTCGGCACGCCTAGCCCTTGACGCTGCCGGCGGTCAGGCCGGCGACCATGAAGCGCTCCGCCCACAGGAAGATGATCAGGATCGGCACCGTCACGATCACCGAGCCGGCCATCAGGAACTGGCGCGGTACCTCCGAGCTGTTGAGCGAGACGAGGCCGCGCGACAGCGTGAAGATCTGCGGATCGTCGAGGAACATGAAGGCGAACAGGAACTCGTTCCAGGCGATCATGAAGACGTAGAGCGCGACCGAAGCGAGCGCCGGCATGCTGAGCGGCAGCGTGATGCGCATTATCACGCCCAGGCGCGAGGCGCCGTCGATCAGGCCGGCCTCCTCCAGCTCCGCCGGGATGCCACGGAAATAGCCCTGGAGCATGTAAAGCGAGACCGGGATCGTCGTCGCCGGGTAGACGACGAGCAGACCGACCAGGCTGTCGCGCAGACCGACCTGGCTGAACACGCTGTAGAGCGGGATCACCAGCACGATCGCCGGGAACATGTAGATCAGGAGGATCGAACGCGACAGCACCGCGCGGCCCGGGAAGCGCAGCCGCGAGACGGCATAGGCGCCGGGCACCGCGAAGGCCAGCGTGACGATCACGGTGCAGACCGAGACCAGGGTCGACACCAGGATGTAGTTGGCGAAGTTGAAGGTGGTCAGGACCTCCCAGTAGCTCAGGAACAGGCCCCATCCCTTCGAGAGGTCGATGCTGAAGTCCAGCGGGTTGGCCAACAGCGACTGCTGGCTTTTGAAGCTGGTCATCAGCATGACGTAGAACGGCAGCGCCACCAGCGAGACGAAGAAGGTGAAGCCGATGCCGCGCATGGCGCGGATGAAGGCGATCTCGTAGTGATGCCGCGTCAGCGCTTTCAGGTTCATGTCGTCCAGCGAGGCGCGCGTCGCCTGCGCCGAGACGAGCGAGACCAGGAGCGCGCCGCCGGTGCCCCAGAACAGCGCCTCGCCCATGCCGAGCGAGAACGGGGCGAGGCCCGAGACCGCCATCAGCACGACGAAACCGACCGCGGCCGGCACCGCCGTGTGCTCCCAGCGGGCCTCGCGGTCGTGCGCCCACAGGCCGTAGACGAGGCCCAGCGCGGCGCCGGAGAGCAGGCCGGTTCCCAGCGGCAGCGATGCGCTGACGCCGCCGAGGAGGCTGGCCGAGACGCCCCAGACGGCGACGCCCAGGGTCTGCCAGACCGCGCCCAGAAGGACCGCGACCAGCGTGCCGTAGTGGTCCTTCATGACGTCTCTCCCTCCGGCATGAAGCGGAAGTAGAAGACCATGAAGATGGCCAGCATAAAGAAGATGACAACGGAAACGGCGGCACCGGCGCCCAGATTCGCCAGCGCGAAGCCCTGTTCGTAGACGTCGACGGTCAGCGTGCGCGTGCCCGCGGCACCGCCGGTCATCAGGAAGATGTCGTCGAACTTGTTGAAGGTCCAGATGAACCGCAGCATGAACAGGAGCGACAGGATGCCCACCAGCTGGGGCAAGGTGATGTAGCGGAACATCTGCAGCGGCGTCGCGCCGTCGACCTCCGCCGCCTCATAGAGGTCGCTCGGCAGCGCCTGCAGGCGCGCCAGGATGAACAGGAAGGCCAGCGGGAAATAGCGCCAGGCCTCGAAGGCGATGACCATGGCCAGCGCCAGCGGGAATTTCCAGGTAATGCCCAGGAACTCGACCGGCACGGCGCGCGTGCCCAGGTAGTTGATGGGCTGTTCGGTAACGCCGAACTGGACCAGCAGCGCGTTGATCGTGCCGCTGAACGGGTCCAAGAGGAACACCCAGGTGAAGGCGACGGCGATCACCGGCGAGACGTAGGGGAACAAGAACAGCCCGCGCAGGAACGCCCGGCCCTTGAACGGGATGTTCAGCAGCTGGGCGGCGAACAAGCCCAGGATCAGCGCCCCAAGGGTGCCGAATATGGTGTAGGCGATCGTGACCCACAGGACCGTCACGAACTCGCGGTTCTCGAAGACCTTGACGTAGTTGTCGAGCGTGAACTCGAGGTTGGTCAGGATGTTCTCGGCCTTGCCGGTCAGCACCGGCTCGCTGTCGCGCGGATTGAGGTCCGCCGCGAAGAAGGCGTCGGAGGTGGCGAAGACCAGGCTGAAAGTCTCGCGCTGGCGCGGTTCGAACGTGCCCATGTCGCAGGTCATCGCCCGGCCGTCGATGGTGCAGCGCGGATCGCCTTCGGTCAGCGTCAGGCCGGGCGGCAGCGTGTCGCGCATCACCACGTCGGTGATCGGTCGGCGGTCGGAGCTGTTGCGCAGGCGGTACCGCACCGTCAGCGGGTCGCCCGGCGCCTCGGTGGTGCCGCGCACGCGCTCGTTGGCGATCGGCGTCGGCGCGCGCAGGTCGCCCAGCTGCACCGGCTTGAAGCTGATCCAGAAGGCGGAGAGCACCGGGAACAGCACGATCGCGAAGACGATCATGAACGTCGGCATCAGCATCATGTAGGCAAGCCGCCGCTCGGCCTTGCCGATCGACCCGCCGCCCCTGCGCACGCGCGGCACGCCCGCCGATCGCTCGGTCAACGTCGTCATGTCTTGCCCCCTCCGTGGTGCCGCCCCCGGCACCGGCCACAAGCCCAAGCGAAACGGGCGCGGCCCGTGATGGACCGCGCCCGCTCGTCACATACTACTGGATCTTCGCGAGCTCCTCGTTGAGCAGCGCGACCGTGTCCTTGGCCGAGCGGTCGCCATCGATGTACTCGCGCACCGCGCGGTTGATGACCTGGCTGTTGATCACCTTCGACGCCAGGGCCAGCTGGCCTTCCTTGACGCCCCAGCGATCGGCGGTCTCGAGACCGGCGACGATCGTGTTGATCGTCTCCGCGTCGTAGAGCTCGCTCAGCGGCGCTTTGCGGTCGACGCCGACCGGCAGCTTCGACCACATTTTGACGAACTTCTCAGGATCGTCAGGCGTGCCGCGACGCACCGGGAACTTGCCCTCCGGCGCGATGCCCAGCGTGGCGCCCATGCCCTCGTCGACGGAGTACTTAACGAAAGCCATGGCCGGGTCGGTGTCCGCGTCGTTGGTGACGATGAAGTAGCGGATGTCGGCCCAGGCCGCGCCGCTCGGGTTGCTGGGCCCGCTGACCGTCGTCACGACCGCGGTCTTCGACGCCAGCTCGCGGCTGGTCGGGTCGCTGTTGATGGTCGGCGGGGCGCTGTCGCGCAGGCCGGCCAGTTCGTCGAGGATGAACGGCGACCAGATGATCATCGCCGCCTGGCCGGCGAAGTAGAGCTCGCGCGACTGCTTCCAGTACAGGTCGCCCGGCGGGCTCGCTTCCGCCAGCTTCTTGTAGAACTCCAGCGCCTCGATCGTCGCCTTCTCGTCCAGTTGGCGGATGCCGTTATTGTCGACAGGCGTCACGCCGTTGGCCAGGAAGACGTGCTCCAGCACCTGGCTCATGAAGTTCTCGTCAACCTTGGTCGCGGCGACGAAGCCGTACACGTTCGGCGGGTTGTGCAGGGCGTCGATCGCCTTCTCGATGTTGGCGTAGCTGGTCGGTGCCGCCAGGCCCTTCGCCTCGAACAGGTCCTTGCGGTAGACGATCATCTGCGTCCAGCCGTCCAGCGGCACACCGGCAACCGCACCCTGGTAGGTCGCCATCTCCAAGGCACCCGGCGCGAACGTGCCTTCGCCGAGTTCTTCGATCAGGTCGGAGCCGGTGTCGACGTCGACGATGCCGGCCTCGGACCACGGCAGCATGTATTGCAGCGTCGTGTAGATCACGTCCGGCAGGTCGTTGGCGGCGTAGGCCGCGGTGGCCCGCTTGCCCAGGTCCTTCTCGCTGACCGGGATGACATCGACGGTGATGCCGGACTTGGCCTTGAATTCCTCGGCCATGGCCTCCTGCTTGGCCAGGCGGTCCGGCTGCTCCTCGGTCGTCCAGAACCGGATCGACTGCGCCGCCGCCGGCAGCGCCACCGCCGTCAGCAGTGCGGCGCCGGCGACGCCTGCAAACACTTTACGCATACTCTCCTCCCTTCCTTTTCGGGTTTGGGGTCATTCGCGATGTCAGGCCGCCGCGGGGGGTCCGTCGGACCGGCGGTGTACCAGGTTGGCCTCCCACAAGTCTTGAAACTGTCCGGGGTCCTCGCCGCCGATGACGGCGAGCAGGATTTCGGCGAGCCTTGTGCCGGCGCGCCGCTTGGGCTGCGACATGGTGGTCAGCGGCGGGTCGGCATAGGCGCCGACCTCGATGCCGTCGTAGCCGATGACGGAGACGTCCGCCGGGCAGCACAGCCCGGCTTCCTTGATGGCGCGCAGGGCGCCGACGGCGACCGCGTCGGTGACGCAGACCAGCGCCGTCGGGCGCGCCGCCGCGGCCAGGAGGCGCGCCGCCTCGACATGGCCGCCGGCCGGAGAGATGTCGCAATAGGCGATCCAGCTCTCGTTCGCGTCGGCACCGGCCGCCTCCAGGGCGCGGCGATAGCCGCGCTCGCGCAGATAGCCCAGGTAGAGCGTCGGCGAGCAGCCGAGAAAGCCGATGGCGCGGTGGCCCAGGTCGAGCAGGTGCTTCGTCGCCAGGAAGAACGCCTGCTCGTTGTCGGCGTCCAGCCAGGCATGGGGCTCGTCGAACTCCGAGCGGCCGTGGGTGACGAACGGGAAGCCGTGGTCCAACAGCAGCCGCACCCGCGCGTCGTGGCGGTGCGTGCGCGCGACGACGAAGCCGTCGACCTTGCGCGCCCGCATCAGGCGCTCGTACTGCTCCAGCTCATGGTCGGCGTCGGGCGCGCTGACGATGATGAGGTCGCGGTCCTGGCTGTTCAGCGTGCGGCTCAGGCCGTCGAGCATTTCGGAGAGGAACGGCTCGCTGCGGTGGCCGCCGCCGGCGGGCAGCACGAAACCGACGGTATTGATCGTGCCCCGGGCCAGGCGCCGGGCGGTCGACGACGGGGTGTAGCCGTGCTCGCGCGCGGCGGCGACGACCCGCGCCTTGGTCTTGGCGGAGATGTCGCTGTAGCCGTTGAGCGCCCGCGACACCGTGCCCTTCGACAGGTTCAGCTGCCGCGCAAGGTCCTGCAGGCTGATCGCGGTCTTGGCGCGCGCCGAGGCGTCCTCCCTGGCCTGCACCCGTCTTCGTTGCGGCGTTGCATGGCCTAATCCCTGCGCAAGACCGTACCGAAACCGGTTTCGGAAAGCAACCGTGCGTTTCGCGCGGGCCCGCTTCGGCCGCGCCTCGGCCGCGGCCGCAGCGTCGCCTGACCCGTGAGAGCGTCCCGATCCGCCCCTGTCGACGCCCCGTTGTCGCGTCATGGCCTCCCCGCCGAAAACGTTATCAAATGCCGCGCGCCACATTCTGTCAATGGCACACGCGCGGCGTCAGTCGTAGCCGTACAGCCAGCGGGTAGTACTTTCGCTCAAGTTGCGTACCGAGTGCACCGCGCCGGCCGGGATAAACACCTCGTCGCCGGGCTCGGCGACCAGGCGCGTGCCGGCGATCTCCAGCTCCATGCGGCCGTCGACGACGGTGACCAGTTCGTTGGTGGCATGCACGAAGCCGTTCCACTCCTGGCCCGGCGGGTCGACGAACAGACCGCAGGAGTAGCCGCGTGCCGCCCAGTCGCGGCCGACCGCGGCGCGGTCGATGGGCACGGCAAAACGTGCCCGGGCGAGCAGCTCGCTCATCGTTCCACCTTCGGCAGCGGCAGCTCGGGCGGCGCGTCGCTTTCGGCCCGCCGCCGCTGCCACTCGCGGCACCAGTCGGAGCAGTAGACCGTGTCCACGGCGCCCGGCGCGGTGACCTGCGTGTCGTAGATCAGGACGCCGCAGTTGGCGCACTTCACATAGGCCTCGATGTAGTAGCGCTTGTCGGCGAAGCGCATGGCGTCAGTCCTCCCCGGCGGGATGGGCGTCGCGGCCGGCGTGGTCGGCCAGCTCGTAGTCGGCGGCGATCCGGTCGCGGCTGACCCAACCTTCGGCCACGTCGTCCTCGATCGCCGCCGTGGCGCGCTTGCGCGGGTCGCCCCAGCCGCCGCCGCCGGGCGTCGTCAGCCAGATGCGGTCGCCGGGGTGCAGCGTCAGGCCGGCGAATTTCGACGGGCTGACCCGGCCCTCGGCCTCCGCCACCGTGCGCCAGGTCTCGTCGCCGGCGCGCTTGATGTGCAGCCAGGCGCGCGAGCCGGCGCCGCCGCCGAACAGCCCCCAGGGCGCCAGCTTGTGGCGGTCGCCCATGTGGCTGACGGTGATCGGCGTGTCGCGGCACAACAGGCGCTTGGTGACGCCCAGGCCGCCGCGATGGGTGCCGGGGCCGCCGCTGTCGGGCACCAGCGCGAAGGCCTCGATCAGCCACGGGTAGCGCACCTCGAAGACCTCCGCCGGGATCATGCGGCAGTTGCCGTTGATGCAGTTGACCGCGGAGTTGCCGTCGGCGAACGGCCGGCCGCCCCAGCCGGCGGCCAGGAAGTCGTAGCAGACGAAGTACTCGTCGTTGCGCGGGTCCGTGCCGCCGAACAGGAAGTTGCAGTGCGTCGCCGCATCGGTCGCCGGCGCGCGGTCGGGCACCGCCTGGGCCAGCGCCCCGATCACGGTGTAGGCGATGCGCGGGTGGGTCTCGGTATTGCCGCCGACCTCCGGCGCCGGGTAGTCGACGTTGACCACGCTGCCCGGCGGCGCCAGCACGCGGATCGGCCGGAAGCAGCCGGAGTTCTTCGGGATCGTCGGGTCGGTCAGGTGCAGGATGGCGTTGTAGCTGGCCGACCAGGCGACCCCCAGCGTCGCGTTGATGGCGCCCTTGGCCTGAGCGTCGGAGCCGGCGAAGTCGATCACCACCTCGTCGCCCTGCACGAAGCAGTCGACGTGGATGCGGTACGGCCGGTCCTCGATGCCGTCGTCCTCCATGAAGTCGTCGAAGCCGTAGCGGCCGTCCGGGAAGGCCGCCAGCTCCGCCCGCATGCGCGCCTCGGAGTAGCCCATCAGGTCGCGGCAGGTGCGCCGGAAGGTGTCGGCGCCGTACTTCTCGACCAGCTCGACGGTGCGCCGGGCGCCCAGCTCGACGGACCCGATCAGCGCCCGGTAGTCGCCGTAGTTGTGACGCGGCGTGCGCACGTTGGCGAGCAACAGCTTCCAGACGTCGTCGACGTCCTGGCCGCGCCGCTTGATCTTGATCGGCGGCACGCGCAGCCCTTCGTGGAAGATCTCCGTCGCCTCGCTGGCGAAGCCGCCCGGCACGCTGCCGCCGACCTCGGCGACGTGGCCGATGGCGACGGCGTAGCCCATCAGCTCGTCGGCGACGAAGATCGGCACGAAGAAGGTGTGCTCGGGCGTGTGCAGGCCGCCGCGATACGGGTCGTTGTGCACGACCACGTCGCCCGGCTCCATTGGCTCGGTCGACAGCTCGGCGACCGACGACTTGATGACCAGCGGCATGCCGCCGATCTGCGCCGGGCAGAACTCGGCGACGGCGATCATCTCGCCGTCCGCGTCGGCCAGGGCGCAGGTGAAGTCCAGCCCTTCGTTGAAGATCGTCGAATACGACGTCTTCATCAGGCTGATGCCCATCTCGCGGCAGATCGCCACCATCGTCGAGTCGATGACGTTCATCGTCACCATGTCCATGCCGCGTGGCGCCTCGGCCATGGCTCAGCCCTCGAGCGTCAGGTTGCCCAGCGCGTCGACCGTGCAGCGCTGGCCCGGCCGCACGACGGTGACCGAGGCGTCCTCCTCGATCACCGCCGGGCCGTCGATCTCGTGCCCGGCCATCAGCCCGTCGCGCTGGTAGACGATCGTCTCGAAGACGCCGTCCTCGAACTGCACCGGCCTGTCGCCCGCCGGCACCGGCGGCACGTCGGCGGGCGCCAGCTCGGCGAAGGCGGGTTTGTCGGTCGCGGCGATGGCGGTGACCATGAAGTTCACGACCTCGATCACCTCGCCCGGGATGTGGAAGCCGAAGCGCGCCTGGTGCAGCTCGTGGAAGGCGTGCCACAATTTGGTCGTCGTCGTGCGGTCGAAGCGCTCGAAGGCGATCGGCACCTCCAGCTCGTAGTTCTGGCCCAGATAGCGCATCTCCAGCGCCCGGCGCACGAAGGGCCGCGCGGCGTAGCCCTGCGCCGCCAGCTCGCCCTCGGCCGTGACCACAAGCTCGGCCATGGCCTCGTTGGCGCGCTCCGGATCGAAGGCGCCGGAGGTCAGCTGCACGGTGCGGTGGCGGTCGACGCGCGCGTCGGTCAACAGGAAGCCGAAGGCGGAGAACTGGCCCGGGTGGCGCGGCACGATGCCCGTCGGCACGCCCGCCTCGTGCATCAGATCGGCGACGTGCAGCGGCCCGGCGCCGCCGAAGGCCAAGAGCGCGAAGTCGCGCGGGTCGTGGCCGCGCTCGATCAAGACGGCGCGCAGGGCGCCGGTCATGTTGGTGTTGGCGATGCGCACGATGGCCGGCGCGGTCTCCGCGACCGTGAGGCCGGTGCCGGCGGCCAGGCGCGCAATCGCCGCCTCGGCCGCCCGGGCGTCGAGCGCCATGCGCCCGCCCAGGAAGTTGTCGGGGCTGATGCGGCCCAACACCACGTTGGCGTCGGTCACCGTCGCCTGCTCGCCGCTGCGGCCGTAGCACACCGGGCCGGGGTCGGCGCCGGCGCTCTCGGGCCCGACGCGCAGCATGCCGCCCTTGTCGATCCAGGCGATCGAGCCGCCGCCGGCGCCGATGGTGCGGATGTCGATCATCGGGATCTGGATCGGCAGGCCGAACTCGATCTGGTGGTCGGTGGTGAAGGTCGCGCCGCCCCCGGCGATGGTCGAGCAGTCGGTCGAGGTGCCGCCCATGTCGAGCGTCACCAGGTGGTCGATGCCCTTCAGGCCGGCCAGGTGCTGGGCCGCGATGACGCCGCCGGTCGGCCCCGACATGGTCAGGTGGATCGGCGCCTCGGCCGCCGCGTCCAGCGTCATCTCGCCGCCGTTCGACTTGATGACGACCGCGTTGTCGGTCAGCCCGGCGGCGTCGAAGCGGCAGCGCAGCGTCTTCAGGTCCTTGCCAATACGTGGCTTCAGGTAAGCGTCCGCCAGCGTCGTCGAGGCGCGCTCGTACTCCTTCCACTTGGGCAGCACGTCGTAGGAAATCGAGACCGGCACGCCGGGCAGCTCCGCGGCGAAGATCGCCGCGATGCGCCGCTCGTGCGCCGGCTCCAGGAACGAGAACAGCAGGTTGACGGCGACCGCCTCGACCGCGCCGGTGGCGCGGATCTCCTGCGCCAGCGCGCGCACTTCGTCGTCGTCGAGGGGCTTGACGACCCGGCCGTCGCGGTCGACCCGCTCGTCGAGCTCGAAGGCGTGGCGCCGCTTGACCAGCGCCGCCGGCTTGACCCAGGCGATGTCGTAGTGGCTGCGCCGGTTGCCGCGCTGGATGAAGGGGATGTCGCGGAAGCCGCGCGTCGTCACGTAGGCGACGCAGGCGCCCTTGCGCTCCAGGATCGTGTTGGTGGCGATGGTCGTGCCCAGCCGCAGGTGCTCGATGGCGGACGGGGCGCCCAGGCGCTCGACGCCGGCCAGCACGCCGTCGGTCGGATCGCCGGGCGTCGACAGCGTCTTCCAGACGTCGACGCGCCGCGCCTCGGGATCGCAGGCGACGAAGTCGGTGAACGTGCCGCCCACGTCAATGCCCAGCAGCAGCCGGCCCGCCTGCTCGCCCACGACCACCTCCCCGACAAACGCGCTTTTCCGGCCAGCCTAGCGTGCCCGTGGCCGGAGCGGCAAACCGCCCCTTGTGCCGCTGCGGCGACTCGGGCGGAATGCGACGCGGGTCCGATCCACCAGGAGACCGCGCCGTGCGTCTCTACCTTGCCCTGTTGGCGCTGCTGCTGCCGCTCTCGTCCGCCCAGGCCCAGCAGCCGGCCGGCACCGCCGGCTATGCCGGCGACGGCACGCCGCTGCTGCTCCAGGCGCTCCTGGAGGAGACCTACACCGATGATCTGGACGACCTGATCCGCCGCGGCGTGATCCGCGTGCTGGTCAGCACCAACCGGACCAGTTTCACGCTGGGCGGCGGCCGGCCGCACGGCTTCGAGTACGAGCTGATGCAGCAGTACCGGTCGTACCTGAAGACGCGGGTACGGCCGCGCAGCTGGCCGGTGCGCTTCGTCTACATCCCGCTGCCCTTCGACGAGCTGTTGCCGGCGCTGATCGAGGGGCGCGGCGACATCGTCGCCGCCGGGCTGACGGTGACGCCGGCGCGGGCCGAGCGCGTCGCCTTCACCCGGCCCTACCTGCGCGACGTCGACGAGGTCGTGGTCGCCGCGCGCCACGTCGCGGGGCTGGACACCCTCGACGACCTGGCCGGCCGCGCGCTCTACCTCCGCGCCGGCACCAGCTATGCCGACAGCGTGCGCACCCTGAACGCCGATTTCGCGGCGCGCGGCCTGGCACCGATCGAGATCGCGACCGCTAGCGACCGGCTGGCGAAGGAGGACATCCTCGACTTCGTCGACGCCGGCCTGGTCGACCTGACGGTCGCCGACAGCCATCTCGCACGCCTGTGGGCGACGATCTACAAGGACATGGTCGTGCGCGACGACCTGGTGCTGCGCCGGGGCGGACAGATCGCCTGGGCCGTGCGCAAGACGAACCCGGAGCTGCTCAGGAGCCTCAACACCCACATCTCCCGGTCGGGGCAGGGCAGCTGATCGGCAACGTGCTGGTCAACCGCTACTTCGTCAGCGCCGAGTGGGCGACCAGCCCGCTCAACACCCGGGACTACGCGCAGCTGCGCCAGGTCTCGACGCTGCTGGCCAAGTACGGCCGCACCTACGGCTTCGACTGGCGCATGCTGGCGGCGGTGGCCTACCGGGAGAGCGGGCTCGACCACGGCGCGCGCAGCGGCGCCGGCGCCGTCGGGCTGATGCAGGTGCTGCCCCGCACCGCGGCGACGCGGGCGGTCGGCATCGACGACATCGACGACATCGACGAGCTGGAGAACAACGTGCATGCCGGCGTGAAGTATCTCGCGCACCTGCGCGACACCCATTTCGACGACCCGGCGATTCCGCCGGCCGACCGCATGGACTTCGTGCTGGCCGCCTACAATGCCGGCCCGACCCGCATCGCCGCCGCCCGCCGGCGCGCGGCGCAGGAGGGCCTGGACGGCAACCGCTGGTTCCGCCACGTCGAGAAGGTCGCGCGCCGCCGCATCGGCCTGGAGCCGGTGAGCTACGTCGGCGACATCAACCGCTTCTACATCGCCTTCGTGCTGCTCGAAGAGGCCGAGCAGGAGCGCGTCCGCCTGCGCGCCGGCCCCGGCGTGTGAGGCCCATCGTCCGTCGACCGCGCGGGCAGGCGATGTGATATCCCTCCCCGCTGGCGGTTCGCACGAAGAACATGGGGGTGCGCATGCTTGAGCGGTGGTGGGTCGCGTGCGTCGCGACGATCTCGACCGCGCTGCTCGCGGGCGGCCCGGCGCTGGCCCAGGGCATCGAGCGCGAGGGCACGGGCGGCTACGCCCAGGACGGCCTGGCCGTCGCGCAGAGCGTCTTCCTCGACGTCACTTCCCAGGGCGATCTCACCGACCTGATCAAGCGCGGCGCGATCCGCGTGCTGGTCAGCAGCAACAAGACCAGCTTCACGACCGAGCGGGGCAGGTTGGCCGGCTTCGAATACGAACTGATGATGGAGTACCGCAAGTACCTCAAGACGCGGGTTCGCAAACGCAGCTGGCCGGTGCAGTTCATCTTCCTGCCAATGCCGTTCGACGACCTGCTGCCGGCGCTGGCCGAGGGCCGCGGCGACATCGTCGCCGCCGGCCTGACGGTGACGCCGGAACGCGAGAAGCTGGCGGCCTTCACCCGCCCCTACATGAAGAACGTCAAGGAAATCGTCGTCGCCGCCCCGTCCGTCACGGAGCTCGAGACGCTCGACGACCTGGCCGGCCGCACGGCCTCGGTCCGCGCCGGCACCAGCTACGCGGCCAGCCTGACGGCGCTGAACGAGGACTTCGCGGCACGCGGGCTCGCGCCCGTCGTGCTGGACCTCGTCGAGCCGGTGTTCGCCAAGGAGGACATCTTCGGCCTGGTCAACGCCGACGGGCTCGACCTCACGCTCGCCGACGACCACCTGGCGCGCCTGTGGTCCCAGGTCTACGACGATATGGCAGTGCGCGACGACCTGGTGCTGCGCGACGGCGGCGAGATCGCCTGGGCCCTGCGCCAGGACAGTCCCGAGCTGCTGGACAGCCTCAACACCTTCATCCGCAAGTCCGGGCAGGGCACGCTGATCGGCAACATCCTGATCAAGCGCTATTTCATGCGGCCGGACTGGTTCGCCGACCCGCTCGACCCGGACAGCCAGGCGCGGCTGGCGGAGCTGCGCGACCTGTTGCAGCGAAATGGCGAGAAATACGGCTTCAACTGGCTGCTGCTCGGCGCCTTGGCCTATCAGGAGAGCCAGCTGGACCACAGCGTGCGCAGTCCGGTCGGCGCCGTCGGCCTGATGCAGGTGATGCCCGAGTCCGCGGCGGCGCCGCCCATCGAGCTGGTGCCCGTCGACGACATCGAGAAGAACGTCGAGGCGGGCGCCAAGTACCTGGCCTTCGTGCGCAATGAGTATTTCAACGACCCGGCGATCGGCGACGTCGACCGCGTCAACTTCGCGCTCGCGTCCTACAACGCGGGGCCGACGCGCATCAACCGCATGCGCCGCCGGGCGGCCAAGGAGGGCCTGGACCCCAACTTCTGGTTCAACAACGTTGAGAAGGTCGTGCGGCGCCGCGTCGGCATCGAGCCGGTGCAGTACGTCCGCAACATCACCCGCTACTACATCGAGTTCCTGGTGATGCAGCGGACCAACGCCGCGCGCGCCGAGGCGCGCCGCAAGCTGGAGCAGTAGAGCGCCCGCGCCGCCGCGCAGTTGATCGACGCCACCGCGCCCGCCGGCTAGGCTCCTCGCCGAAGCAAGACCGCGGGAGGAAACCCATGGCCCTCGACGACGCGCCGATCGCTCAGATCCGCGACAGCCTCTCCAGCGCGCTGCTGTCGGACGCGCTCGATGCGCTGGGCGCGCGGAACCATGCGCTGCCGCCCAGCGTGCGGCCGCTCGACGACGCCCTGGTGCTGTTCGGCCCCGCCCGCACCGCGCTCTACATGGAAGTGTTCCGCGCCGAGCCGGGGACGAACCCGTACGAGCTGGAGATCGCCCTGATCGACGACCTCAAGCCGGGCGAAGTGGCCGTGATGGCCTGCCCCGCCGGCGACCGCGTGGCGCCCTGGGGCGAGTTGCTGTCGACCGCGGCGCGAGCGCGCGGCGCCGTCGGCTGCGTCACCGACGGCCTGGTGCGCGACGTGCGCATGATCCACGAGATGCGCTTCCCCGTCTTCGCCGGCGGCATCGGGCCGCTGGACAGCAAGGGCCGCGGCGAGGTCATGCGCATCGACGTGCCGGTGCGCCTGGGCGGCGTCAACGTGCGGCCCGGCGACTGGCTGTTCGGCGACGTCGACGGCGTGGTCGTGCTGCCGGCGGCGCTGGTCGACCGTGCCGTCGCGCTGGCGCTCGACAAGGTCGCGGGCGAGAACACCGTTCGCGCCGAGCTCGAGGCCGGCAAGTCGCTCGCCACCGTGTTCGCCCGCCACGGCATCCTCTGACAAGTCCATGTTGATCGAGACGCTGGGCTGGGCGGGCCTGGCGACCGCGCTCGCCGGCGCGCTGACCGCGGGCTTCGTCACCGGTCTCGCCGGTTTCGGCACCGGGCTGGTCGCGGCCGGCTTCTGGCTGCACGCGCTGCCGGCCGCCATCGTGCCGCCGATGGTGGTCTGCGCCTCGGTCGCGGCCCAACTCGTCGCGCTGGCGACCGTGCGGCACCGCTTCGACGCACGCGGCCTCGCGCCGTACCTCGTGGGCGCCGTCATCGGCGTGCCGCTGGGCGTCATGGCGCTGGAGCGTGCCGCGCCGGACCTGCTGCGCGGTATCGTCGGCGGGTTCCTTGTCGGCTATGCGATCGTTCAGCTCTCCGGCCTGATCCGGCCGTCGGTCGGCGCCTGGGGCGGCCGCGCCGCGGACGCGGTCGTGGGCACGGGCGGCGGCATCCTCGGCGGCTTCGCCGGGCTGTCGGGGCCGCTGCCGCTGATCTGGCTGCAGCTGCGCGGCGGCCCGCCCGACGCCCAGCGCGCGGTCTACCAGCCGTTCAACCTGCTCGTGCTCGCCGCATCGGCGCTGGCCATGGCCGTCGCCGGCCGCTACGACGCGACGGTGCTGTGGGGCCTCGTCCTGTGCCTGCCGGCGACCGTCGCCGGCGCCTGGGCCGGCGCCCACGCCTACCGCCGCATCGACGCCGCGACGTTCCGCCTGGTCGTGCTGACGCTGCTGCTGCTCTCCGGCGCGATCCTGCTCGGGCGGGAGGTGCTTTAGGCGCGGGACGGTCATACGAACCCGACTCCTGCCCCGCCCCGATCAGGCTGACACACGACTCAGCAACACCCCCCACCCAGACCCTCCCCCTCAAGGGGGGAGGGAAAAAGCGTTCAAAAACAACCCCCCCCCTTGAAGGGGGAGGGTCGGGTTGGGGGTGACTCGGCCAGAGGCAAAGCAACACAGAGACGTCGAGTATCGCACCTGACGCGCGGGCCGCTGTCGCCAACCGACTGAACTGTGAATCAGCCGCCAGACGGCCCTTCTCGCCACACCGGCAGAAGCAGCTTGTGGACGCGGTCCGCCAGCGGATGGTTCTCTGGCAGGCCAAGATGCTTGTCCTGCTTGGCCAGGGCCTCTTGCCAGCCCGTTGCACTGTTTGGGCAATTGGCGGCGTCAGGGCGCCGATCGCCGCAGAAGTAGATGAACACTAGACGGGCACCGACGCTATGCTGTCTGAGGTGAGCGAGCGCTGCCAAACGGTTGGCATACTGGTAGTAGCCGTTGAACCAATCACTGCTGGATTCAGCCCCGACAGCCACCTTGGTGGCGGTGAAAGCCTGCCTGATCGACTCGAGCGACTTAGGGTCGCCAGCCTGGCAATCGGACTTGATCTCGCCGAGGTGCGCCTTGGCCTCGACCAGCAGCTACTCGGTGTCACCGTCGATCCGGATTTGCCCGACCGCGTCCCAGTTCATAATGCCCCTGCCGTGGGGCCAGCGGTCCCGCCAGTCGCGCTTGGCCTCGTTACCATTGGGGAGGAAGTCGAGGCCCAACTACTCGGCATCGGGCCACTGCCGCGAACCCTTCTTTCCGGGCCATGTCTTGGCGAACGGGAAGTCGAGCCAGCGCACGTCGGAGCCGCCAGTTTCCCGGCATACCTCGGCGTTCAGCCGGTCGCGGTGGCGACCGAGATAGCGCAGCAGGTGGCATTCGCTGCCGTAGCCATTGCCGAAGCCCCCGGTCTTCTTGTCCTTCGACTTGGCGTCGGCGGCCTTTCCGGCGGCTCCCAAGGCGCGCTGAGCTCAATCCGTCCCGACGAGGCGCTTCGCCAGCGCCTCGGCTTCGCGCTTCTGGTCCTCGTCCAGGTTCTTCAGCATCTCGGCGTGCTGCTCCTGGGCCCAGGCGTAGCCTTGGTCGGCGGCGACGGCGAGCCAGGCGGCGCCGCGCACCGGGTCGCGCTTGGTGCCGCGGCCCAGCGCGTAGCGCTCGCCGGCGTTGACCTGGGCCAGCAGGTGGCCGTCGCGCGCCGCGGTCTCGTACCAGCGGGTCGCCGCCGCCTCGTCGTGCGGCACGCCCAGGCCCTGCGCGTAGAGCCCGGCCAGCGCCACCTGGGCGTTGCTGTGGCCGCGCGCGGCGAGCGGCTGCCACATTTCCACGCTGGTGCCGTAGTCACCGGCGTCGTAGGCGGCGAGCCCGGTGTTGAACGCGTCGAGGTCGCTGGCCCAGGCCGGGCAGACCAGCAGGGCCAGCCAGAACGGCAGCAGGACGCGCCAACCGGGCCGCTTCAAGGTACGCATGAGGTGCCTCCTCTGCTCGCAACGCTAGCGGGTTCCAGCCCCCGTCCGCCAGTCATCGCGGCTCACAATCGTGCGACCGATAGGTTGACCCGCCACCGACGGGCGCCGCACAAAGCAACTGGGAGGTTGGCGATGAACCATGGCGAGATTTTGATCGGCGGCGCCTGGCGGGCGGCCGCGGGCGGCACCCTGCCGGTGATCGATCCGTCGGACGGCGCGTCGTTCGCCGAGATCGGGCGCAGCACCTCGGCCGATGTCGACGCCGCGGTCGCGGCCGCCCGGGCGGCGCTGGCCGGCGATTGGGGGGCGATGGCGCCGGCGGAGCGCGGGCGGCTGCTCGCCCGGCTGGGGCAGGCGGTGCTGGCCGACTTCGACGCACTGGCGGCGCTCGAATCCCGCGACACCGGCAAGCCGCTGGCCCAGGGCCGCGCCGACATCACCGCCTGCGCGCGCTATTTCGAGTTCTACGGCGGCGCCGCCGACAAGCTGCACGGCGAGACGATCCCCTACCCGCAGGACTACACGGTGCTGACGCTGCGCGAGCCGCACGGCGTCACCGGCCACATCGTGCCGTGGAACTACCCGGCGCAGATCGCCGGCCGCACTCTGGGCGCGGCGCTGGCCGTGGGCAACGCCTGCGTCGTCAAGCCCGCGGAGGACGCGTGTTTGACCATCCTGCACCTGGCCGAGCTGGCCGGCGAGGTCGGCTTTCCGCCGGGGGCGATCAACGTGGTGCCGGGGCTGGGGGCCGAGGCCGGCGCGGCGCTGGCCGCGCATCCCGGCATCGAACACATCTCCTTCACCGGCTCGCCCGAGACCGGTACCGCGGTGATGCAGGCGGCGGCGACGCACCACGCCCCGGTGACGCTGGAGCTGGGCGGCAAGTCGCCGCAGGTGGTGTTCGCCGACGCGGACGTCGACGCGGCGCTGCCGTTCCTGGTGCGGGCGGCGGTCCAGAACGCCGGCCAGACCTGCTCCGCCGGCAGCCGGCTGCTGGTCGAGGAGCGCGCCTACGACGAGGTCGTCGGGCGCGTCGCCGAGGCGTTCCAGAGCCTCCAGGTCGGCGCCGCCGACATGGACCTGGACGTCGGGCCGCTGATCAGCGCGCGCCAGCAGGAGCGGGTCGAGGGCTTCCTCGACCTTGCCCGGGCCGATGGCCTCACGCGCCGCGCCGAGGGGCGCATCGCCCCCAACGTGCCGACGGGCGGCTTCTACGTGCCGCCGATCCTGTTCGACGACGTGCCGGCCGACCACGTGCTGGCGCAGCAGGAGGTTTTCGGCCCGGTGCTGGCGGCGATCCGCTTCCGCGACGAGGACGACGCGGTGCGCCTGGCCAACGCCACGCCCTATGGCCTGACCGCGGGGGTCTGGACGCGGGACGGCGGCCGCCAGCTGCGCCTCGCCAAGGCGCTGCGCGCCGGCCAGGTGCATGTCAACACCTACGGCGCCGGCGGCGGCGTGGAGCTGCCCTTCGGCGGCGTCGGCCGCTCGGGCTTCGGCCGCGAGAAGGGCTTCGAGGCGCTCAGCGGGTTTTCGCGGCTGAAGACCGTCGCCATCCAGCACGGATAAGAAAACGCCCGGGAGCGGGGCTCCCGGGCGTTTGGTCGCGTCGTGCCTGTCCGGCTATTCGCGGCCGCCGAACAGGTGCAGCAGCATGATGAACAGATTGATGAAGTCGAGGTAGAGGCGCAGCGCGCCGCTGATCGCCTTCTTCGTCGTCACGTCGGCGCCGTCGCCGGCGTAGTACTCTTCCTTGATGCGCTGGGTGTCGTAGGCGGTGAGGCCGGTGAAGACCAGCACGCCGATCACCGAGATCACGAAGTGCATCATCGCGCTCTGCAGGAAGATGTTCACCAGCATGGCGATGATGATGCCGATCAGGCCCATGAACAGGAACGAACCCCAGCCCGTCAGGTCGCGCTTCGTCGTGTAGCCATAGAGGCTCATGGCGGCGAAGGCGCCCGCGGTGATGAAGAACACCCGCGCGATACTGGTCCCGGTGTAGACCACGAAGATGCTGGACAACGACAGGCCCATCACGGCCGCGAACAGCCAGAAGGTGATCTGTGCCGCGCCGGCGCTCATCTTGTGCAGCCGGGCGCTGAAGTAGAATACGAAGCCCAGTGGCGCGAAGAAGACGACCCATTTCAGCGGCGTGGTGAAGATCGCCGTCATCATCGTCGGCGAACTGGCCGTGAACAGGGCGACGACGCCCGTGATCACCAAGCCTAGGGTCATGTAGTTGTAGACCCGCAGCATGTAGCTGCGCAGGCCCTCGTCGATCGCGACGCCGGCGCCCGCGCCGGCACGCGCTACGGTCTGTGGTTCGTATTCCCTGGCCATCGCCTCACTCTCGTCTCTCTGTCGAACGGTTCGCCCCGGAATATGGTCCGGCGCGACCGGCTAATCAAGCACGAGCGCACCCCGTCCGGCAATCGCCGGACGGGGCCATCGGCTTGGGCTTTAGGCGCTTTTGGCGCGGATCACTGGCGTGGACTATTGCTTCAGGGCCTCGAACTCGAAGCGCATCTCGACCACGTCGCCGACCATGCCGTCGTCGACGGCGTACATCATGCCGAAATCGCTGCGCTTGAAGCTGGTCGAGGCCGAGATGCTCAGCGTCAGCTTCTTGTGGCCGAACGGGTACTTGGCGTGCTTGTTGCGCGTGACCTCGAGCACAGTCTCGCGGCTCTGACCCAGCAGTTCCAGGTTGCCGTAGATGCGGCCCGTCGTGTCGCTCTCGGGCTCCGCCCGGGTCATGGTGAAGGTGATCTTGGGGAATTCGCGCGCGTCAAGGAAGTCGGCGCTGCGCAGATGCCTGTCGCGGCGCTTGTGGTTGGTGAACACGCTGTCGGCTTCGATCTCGACCGTCAGGTCGCTGATGCTTTGGGTGTCGGCGTCGTAGAGGAACTCGCCCTCGCCCTCCAGGAACATGCCAGCGAGGTTGCCGTAGCCGACATGGCTGACGAAGAAGACGATCGAGAAGTGCTCAGGGTCGATCTCGTACTTCTCCGGCGCGGCCTGGGCCGGGGCGGCGGTCAGCGCGGCAGCCATCAGGGCGGCAAGGCTCAACGCGGCGATCCGACTCGTCATCTCTCAGGCTCCGTACGGATGGTCTTTCTCAACAGGAATCGAAGGTCGCCGGCAAAGGACAGGGCCAGCAGCGCCAGGGCGCCGGCGGCGAGCGTACTCGCCAGGGGCGGCGCGACGGGCGGGGCCAGGCAGGCGACGAGCGCGACGACCTGGACGACGCAGACGGTCTGGCGCCGGCGACTGGGGGGCAGGGCTCCGCGCAGCGCCGGCCAGACCAGGGCGGCGGCGACGAAGGCGTAGCGCATGGCGCCGATCGCCAGCACCCAGCCGCCCGCCTTGTCCCACTGCCAGACCATCACCGACAGGACGGCGAGAAACAGCGCGTCGGTCTCCATGTCGAAGCGCGCGCCGAAGCGCGAGGTCTGGCCCAGGCGCCGCGCCAGCCAGCCGTCGACGGCGTCGAGGCCGCCGGCGACGATCGCGACCGCGAACGCCAGCCAGGCCTCGCCGGGCGCGGCGATCAGCCCGGCCAGCAGGCAGACCAGCACGCCGCGCGCCAGCGTGACGCGGTTGGCGAGGCCAAAGCCGTCGCGCACCTCGCGCGCCGTCGGCCCCAGGACGATCGCTGTGAGCGCGGCGAAAGCGGCCAGGGAGATCACGGGGGCCACCGGCGGCAGCCCCTGCTGCAGTGCCAGCGCCGCGGCAAGCACGGCCACCGTCGCGCCACCCAGCGCGAAGGGCGCGAGCATCTGCGACGGGCGGTTGATGGCGACGATGCTCATGATCCAAAAAAATTGTAAGCGCGCGCCGCCGGATCAAGCGTCGGGTGCGTCGATTCAGCGGTGCCGCTGGGTGAACCGCCGCGCGCGATCGCTATTCGTTGCGCAACAAGGGCGCCGCCTTGTGGCCCAGCGCCCGCCAGGTGCCCCAGAAGCCGAAGCCCAGGGTGACCAGCGTGCACAGCAGCGCGGTGCCGGCGATGGCCGTCGGCATGACGATCCAGTCGATGTTCATGACGAAGCGCAACACGGCGCCCGCGGCGATGGTCCCCAGCACCGCGGCGATCGCCGCCGTCGCCAGGCCCAACAGGCCGTATTCCAGGAGGAACGCGGTCAGGATATTGCGCCGCGTCGCCCCCAGCACCTTCAGTACGACGGAGTCGTAGACCCGGCGGCGGTGCCCGGCGGCGATGGCGCCGGCCAGCACCAGCGTGCCGGCGAGCAGCGTCACGGCGGCGGTAACGCGGATCGCCGTGCCGATGTTGGCGATGACGCCGTTGACGGTCTCCAGCGCCTCCTTGACGCGGATCGAGCTGATGTTGGGGAAGCGGTTGGTGACCTCGCGCTCGAGCGCGACCTCGACCGCCGGGTCGGCATAGACCGTGGCCAGGTGAACCTGCGGCGCGTTCTCCAGGATGCCCGGCGAGAACACCATGACGAAGTTGATGCCCAGCGTGCGCCAGTCGATCTCGCGCAAATTCGCGATGGTCGCGGTCAGTTCGCGGCCCAGTACGTTGACCGTCAGCGTGTCGCCGATGCCGATGCCGAAGCCGTCGGCGATCTCCTTGCTGAAGCTCACCAGCGTTGGACCGTTATAGTCCGCCGCCCACCAGTCGCCCTCGACCATCTCGCTGTTCTCGACCGGCTCGCGCGACCAGGTGACCCCACGGTCGCCGCGCAGCACCCACCGCACGTCCTGCGGCACCACCATGTCGCGGGTCGAGACGCCGTTCATGCGCACGATGCGGCCGCGCAGCATCGGCTCGCTGGCCACGTGGCGCACGCCCGGCGTGGCGTCCAGCATGGCGACCAGCGGCTCCAGCTGGTCGGACTGGATGTCGATGAAGAAGAAGCCCGGCGCCTCTTCCGGCAGGGTCTGGGTGATCTGCCGGCCCATATTGCCTTCGATCAGTGCCACGGTGACCAGCCCGGTGAGCCCCAGGCCCAGCGACAGCACGACGCTGTTGGTCGGGGCACCGGGGCGGTGCAGGTTGGCCAGCGCTAGGCGCAGCCCTGGGTGGCGGGCACCGCGCAGGCGCCGGGCCAGCGCCATGACCCCGGCGCCGAACAGCCGGAAGGCGATCATCACGATGACGGCGCCGGCGACGAAATAGGCCGCGAACAGCCGGTTCTCGGCGCTGGCGATGGCGAGGCCGGCGAGCATCACGGCGACGACCGCGGTCGCCGCGATGTAGGGCCGGCGCGGCAGCTTGGTGAGCGACGCCACCAGGTTGCGGAACAGGCTCGCCGCCGGGATCTGGCAGGCCCGCGCGACCGGCCAGATCGAGAACGTCGCGGCGGTAAGGGCGCCAAACAGCGCCGCCAGCACCAGCGGCTCCGGATAGACGCGCACGTCCAGCGGCAGCGCCAGCACGCCGCCCAGTAGGTCGGCGGCGAACAGCGGGATCGCCGCGCCCAGCGCCAGGCCAGCGGCGATGCCGACCGCCGAGAGCATCAGGATCTGGCTCTGGTAGACGCGGAAGATCAGCCGCTCCGGCGCGCCCAGGCATTTCAGCGTGGCGATCGTGCCGGTCTTGGTCTCCAGGTAGCTGCGCACCGCGTTGCCGACGCCGACGCCGCCGACCAATAGCGCCGTCAACCCGACCAGGGTCAGGAACAGGGTCGTGCGGTCGATGAAGCCGCGCAGGCCGGGCGAGGCGTTGCGCAGGTCGCGCACGCGCCAGCCGGCGTCCGGGAAGGCGGCGTTCAGATCGCGCACCGTCGCCACGACGTTCGTGCCGGGCGCCACTTGCACGCGCTGGAAGTAGTAGATCAGGCTGCCGGGCTGGACGAGGCCGCTGGCGGCCAGCGCCGCGTCGTCCGCCAGCACGCGCGGCCCCAGGTTGAAGCCGCCGGTGCCGCCGGCGCGGTCGGGCTCGGCGACGATCGTCGCGCGGATCTGGAAGTCGGCGACGCCGATGCGGAAGCGGTCGCCGAGGTCGAGGCCCAGCCGGCTCAACAGGTTGACGTCGACCGCCGTGCCCCAGGCGCCGTCGCGCTCGCCGAACAGCGCCGCGCGATCCAGCGCCGGCGCGGTCTCGAGCGTGCCGTAGAGCGGGTAGTCGGCGTCGACCGTCTTGAACTGGACCAGCGCCCGCGCGGTGTTGCCCGGCGCCAGCGCCATGGCGCGCAGGTCGGTGGCGCCGGAGACGGTGCCCAGGCCGCCGATATAGGCCTGCTGCGCCTCGCTGGGCGGCTGGTAGAGCGTGCGGATCGAGATGTCGCCGCCCAGAATGGCACGGGCGTCGCGCTCGAGACCGCCCAGGATGGCGCTCGACACCGAGCCGACGCCGGCGATCGCGGCGACGCCCAGCACCAGGCAGGCGAGGAAGATGCGGAAGCCGCCGAGACCGCCGCGCAACTCGCGCCGCGCCAGGCGGATCGCCAGCGACCAGCCGTCCATCAGTGATCGGCCATCAGGCGCCGGCCACTAGTCGCCACTGGCGGAGACGGCGACGGGGCGGTGGCCGTCGTCGACGATGCGGCCGTCCAACAGCCGCACGATGCGGTCGCAGGCGCCGGCCAGCCGCTCGTCGTGGGTGATCAGCACCAGCGTGGTGGCGTGCTGGCGCTGCAGGTCGAACAGCACGTCCATGACCTTGGCGCCGGTCTCGCCGTCCAGATTGCCGGTCGGCTCGTCGGCCAACAGCAGCTTGGGCTCGGTCGCGAAGGCACGGGCCAGCGCCACGCGCTGCTGCTCGCCACCGCTTAGCTGACTGGGATAGTGCTGCAGGCGGTGGCTCAGTCCGACGCTCTCCAGCTTGCCGGCCGCGCGCTCGAAGGCGTCGGCGGCGCCGGCGAACTCCAGCGGGATGGCGACGTTCTCCAGCGCCGTCATGGTCGGCACCAGGTGGAAGGCCTGGAAGACGATGCCCACCGCGTCGCGCCGGAACAGCGCCAGGTCGTCCTCGCTCATGCGCGTCAGGTCCTGGCCGGCGACGGCGACGCCACCGCTCGACGGCCGCTCCAGGCCGCCGACGATCATCATCATCGTCGACTTGCCGGAGCCCGACGGGCCGACCACGGCGACGCGCTCGCCGGCGCCGACCGTAAGGTCGAGCCCGCGCAATATGTTGACCTCGCCGGCCGCGCTGGCCAAATGAAGGCGCACGTCGTCGAGGTGGATCATGGGTGGACCGGTGCGGGGGGTCATATTGCGGACGGCGGTTCCCGGTTGGCCGAAGCGCACACCCCGATATGGCTGGGCGGCGCGGATTTTCAATCTATTCGCGGGCGTGCTCGCTGCGGCCTTGTACGCCGCCGCGGCGGCCGCGGATGATCCCAAACTCGTCGTCGCCTTCGGCGACAGCCTCAGCGCCGGCTACGGATTGTCGGAGGCGGACGCGTTCCCGGCCCAACTCGAAGGCGCGCTCGCCGCGCTGGGCGTCACCGCGACGGTCGTCAACGCCGGCGTCTCCGGCGACACCACGGCGGGCGGCCTGGCGCGTCTCGACTGGACGCTGCCCGAGGCGGCCGACCTGGTGATCGTCGAGCTTGGCTCGAACGACGGCCTGCGCGGCCTCGATCCGGAGAAGACCGGCGCCAACCTGGACGCGATCCTGACGCGGCTCGACGAGCGCGGCTTCACGGCGCTGCTCGCCGGCATGCTGGCGCCGCCCAACCTGGGGCCGGAGTACGGCGCCACTTTCAACGCCATCTACCCGGCTCTGGCGGAGAAGCACGACGTGGTGCTGTACCCATTCTTCCTCGACGGCGTAGCGGCAGTGCCGGCGCTCAACCAGGCCGACGGCATCCATCCCAACGTTGACGGTGTCGCCATCATCGTCGAACGCTTGGCGCCCTACGTCGTCGAGGCGCTCGCGCGCGGCCAGGCGGGCGGCGGCACATGACGGGCTTCGACCATGCCTTCGCGGCCGGCGGCCCGTGGCCGGCGCTGGTCGACCGCTGCGCCTTCGCCGTCGGCGACGCCGCCGGCACGCTGGGTCTCGTCTATGTCACCGAGCCGCTAGCCGTCGAGCTCGACCCGATCGCCCGGGCGCTGGCGGAGAAGACCGGCGTGCCGCACTGGTGCGGCGCCGTCGGCGCCGGGGTCTGCGCCTCGGGCGTGGAGCTGTTCGAGTCGCCGTCGATGGCGATCCTGACGCTCGACCTGCCCGAGGCCGCGTTCCACGTCTTCGCCACGGCCAGCGCTGGCGGCCAGGCGCTGTCGGGCGCCAGCGCCGCCTGGGTCGAGGGCCACCATCCGCATTTCGGCATCGTGCACGGCGACCCGCGCGACAACGCGCTGGGGGCGTTGCTGCCGGCGGTGGCGCGGGAGAGCGGCGCCTTCCTGGCCGGGGCGCTGACCAGCGCCACGGACGGCGCGGTGCACCTGGCCGACGGCGCGCGCATGGGCGGCCTGTCGGGCGTGCTGTTCGGCGAGGACGTCGCCGTCGTCACCGGCCTGACCCAGGGCTGCACGCCCGTCAGCCCCTGGCACGAGATCACCGCGGCGGAGGGTCACATCGTCGCCACGCTGGACGACCGCCCGGCCTTCGAGGTGCTGCGCGACGACATCGGCGACGACCGTCTGGCCCGCGCCTCGGGCTATATTTACGCGGCGCTGCCGGTCGGCGGCTCGGACACCGGCGACTACACGGTGCGCAACCTGATCGGCGCCGACCCGGACAACGGCTTGCTCGCCATCGCCGCCGACTTCGAGGCCGGCGACCGGGTGATGTTCGTCGCCCGCGACATGGCCGCGGCGATCAAGGACCTGGACCGCATGCTGGCCGATGTCATGCGCCGCGCCAAGGGCGCGCCCCGCGCCGCCGCCTATCACAGCTGCGTCGCGCGCGGCCCCAACCTGTTCGGCCCGAATGCCGAGGAGCTGCGCCAGGTGCGCTCGGCCATCGGCGAGGTGCCGCTGGCCGGCTTCTTCGGCAATGGCGAGATCAGCCACGACCGGCTATATGGCTACACCGGCGTGCTGACGCTGTTCCTCTAGGGTCGGGATTCAATTGAGCCACCAGACGAGGGAGGCGGCGATGAAGACGGCTGAGAGGAAGGTGTCGGCGCGCTTGTCGTAGCGGGTGGCGATGCGGCGGAAGTCCTTGAGCCGGCAGAACAGGCGCTCGATCCG
>Ga0209678_1000172_pt1 | contig 26155 bp, 20 predicted proteins | sample WorMetilvaeELBA1_FD_187404 | JGI IMG/M metagenome (GOLD analysis project Ga0209678, IMG submission 187404) | Marine gutless worms symbiont microbial communities from Max Planck institute for Marine Microbiology, Germany - Olavius ilvae ELBA.1... ...
GCCCGAATGCTCTCGCCCGCCTCATGGCGAGCCACAACACGCTCACGAAGATCGTTCGACAGAGGTCGTGCCATGCATGCTGGCCTCCTCATCCAGCACACATCTTGAATCAGAACCTCGCCCGCGCGGAAACCCCAAAATGATTCCGCCTACGGGAATCCCGCTCTAGGCTCACGCTCACGCTCCCGCCCCGCGACCGCCGGTTCTCCATGTTCGACGCCGCCCTGCGCAAGATCATCGATCCGTCGCTCGACCGGGCCGGCCGCTGGCTCGCGGCGCGCGGGGTCAGCGCCAACGCGGTGACGCTGGCCGGCTTTGCGGTGGGCCTCCTGGCGCTGCCGCTGTTGGCCGTCGAGGCCTATGGCTGGGCGCTGGTGGCGATCCTCCTGAACCGCCTGAGCGACGGTTTGGACGGCGCCGTCGCGCGCCACGTGCGGCTGACCGACTTCGGCGGCTACCTGGACATCGTCTGCGACTTCCTGTTCTACGCCGCGGTGCCCGTCGGCTTCGCGCTGGCGCGGCCGGAGGCGAACGCCGTCGCCGCCGCGGTGCTGGTGTTCAGCTTCGTCGGCACCGGCGCGTCGTTCCTGGCCTACGCCGTCCTGGCGGCCAAGCGCGGAATCGGCACCGAGCTGCGCGGCGCCAAGTCGTTCTACTACCTGGGCGGCCTGACGGAGGGTGCCGAGACCATCGCGCTGTTCGTGCTGCTGTGCCTGTGGCCCAGCGCCTTCGCGCCGATCGCCTACGTCTTCGCCGCGCTGTGCTGGGTGACGACGACGACGCGCATCGTCGCCGCGCGCCAGGCCTTCGGCGACGGGCCGGACAAGGCGTAAGGCCTACTCGGCGGCTTCGGCGATCTCCGGCGGTGCCGGCGGGGTCTCGTCCGGCGCGGGCGCCGCAAGTGCCGCCGCCTTGGCCGCCCGCCGCCGGTCCCACCAGGCCGCCGCGTTCTCGCGGGCCATCAGCGCGCTGGGCGTCACGATCAGCGTCAGGATGGTGGCGAAGGCGAGGCCGAAGGCGATCGCAGTGGCAAGCTGCACCCACCACTGGGTCGACGGCGCGCCGATGCTGATCTGGCGCGTGAAGAAGTCGATGTTGGTCTGCAGCACCATCGGCATCAGGCCGCAGATCGTCGTTACCGTGGTCAAGAGCACGGGCCTGAGACGCTGGGCGCCGGTACGCAGGATCGCCTGCATCGGGTCGGGCGTGGTCTTGCGCAGGCGGTCGAAGGTGTCGATCAGCACGATGTTGTTGTTGACCACGATGCCGGCCAGCGCGATCACCCCGACGCCGCTCATGATGATGCCGAAGGGCTCGCCGATGATCAGCAGCCCCAGCATGACGCCGACGGTCGACATGATGACGGCGGAGAGGATCAAGAGCGCCGAATAGAAGCTGTTGAACTGGGTCACCAGGATCAGCGCCATGATGAACAGCGCGATGCCGAAGGCCTTCATCAGGAAGGCTTGGGCGTTCTGCTGCTCCTCGTCCTCGCCTTTGAATTCCCAGGTGACGCGCGGGTCGATGTCGGCGGTCGGCAGCCAGGTGGCGATCGCCTTGACCATGTCGTTGGTCAGCACGTCGGGCAGCACGTCGGCCTTCACCGTCATCACGCGCAGGCCGTCCGTGCGGCGTAGGGAGCCGGTCTGCTGCCGCGCCGAGCGCTCGACGAAGTTGCCGATCGGCACCGGGCCGTCCGCGGTCGTCACGCGCAGGCGGTCCAGCTCGTCGATAGTGCGGTACTGCTGCGGATAGCGCGCGACAATGTCGATCTCGTCGTCGCTGTCGTCCGGCCGGTACTCGGAAACCTTGAGGCCCTTCGTGATGAACTGCACGAAACTGCCGATCATCTGCACGTCGGCGCCGAACTTCGCCGCCTGGGCGCGGTCGACGTTGATCTCCCACTCGATGGCGGGGATCGGCCTGCTGTCCTCGACGTCCTTGAGGCCTTCGAGCTGCTCGAAGAAGCCGCGCGCCTTGACGATCTCGGCCTCCAAGAGCTCCGGATAGCGCGAGCTCAGGTGCAGCTGCACCGGCTTGCCGACCGGCGGCCCGGCGCGCGGGATCTCGGTCTCGACGTGGATGCCGGCCAGGTGGGCGGTGCGCGTCTTGACCTCGGCCAGGATGTCGTCGGCCTTGCGGCGCTCGTCCCAGTCGGCGAGCTCCAGGAGGATCGTGCCGATGGTGTCTTCGGCGTCGTCGTCCTGGGCGACTACGTTGCCGGCCAGCAGGTAGATTGTCTTGAACTCGCCGCGCTCCGCCTGCATGGCCAGGACTTCGGCCTCGACCTGGCCGACCAGCCCGGCCTTCTCGTTGACCGACAGGTTGCCGCGGCCGTGAATGCGCACCTTGGCCTGTTCGGGCTCGACGTCGGGGAAGAACTCAACGCCGCGGCCGAACTGGCCATAGGCGACCCAGGAGCCGACCAGCACCAGCACGGCGCAGGCGAGGATCTTGCCGGGGTGGCGCAGGGCGCCGTGCAGCACGCGCACATAAAGCCCGGTCGGCCCCTTGACGTCGTCGAGGTCGGTCTCGGCGTCGGCCGCGAGCGCCTGCATGATCTCCTCGCTGCCTTCCGCGCCGTGGCTCAGCGCGGCGCGTGAGTGGTCGCCCAGCCACAGGCCGGCGCGCACGCCGTAGAACGCCGCCGCCAGCGCCGCGATCGCGGCGGGCACGATGACGATCGGTCCGGTCGGCAGGCCGATCAGCCCGCCCAGGACCGCGTAGACCGCGCCGCCGGCCAACGCCGCGGCGCCGCCCGTCATGCCCAGCACCAGCAGCATGCGCACGATGCCGCCCAGGTTCATGCCCAGGACCGGGATGAAGACCAGCGCCATCAGCAGTGAGGCCGACAGCGTCGCCACGAGCGTGATCGGCAGGAACTTCATGAACTCGCCGACGATGCCGGGCCAGAACAAGAGCGGCGCGAAGGCCGCCAGCGTCGTCGCCGTCGAGGCGATGATCGGCCAGCTCATGCGCTTGGCCGCCAGCTTGTAGGCGCGCTCCGGCGGCTCGCCCTCGCGCATCTTGCGGTCGGCGTATTCGGTGACGACGATGGCGCCGTCGACCAGCATGCCGACGGCCAGGATCAGCGAGAACAGGACGACGATGTTGACTGTCAGGCCCAGCACGCTGAGCACCAGCATGCCGGTCAGGAACGAGCCCGGGATGGCGACGCCGACCAGGAAGCCGGAGCGCACGCCCAAGACGCCGACGATGATCACCATGACCAAGAGGATGGCGCTGGTGACGTTGTTCTGCAGGTCGGTCAGCATCGAGCGGATGTCGTTCGACTTGTCCTGCGAGTAGAGCACCTCGACGCCGGCCGGCCAGGCCGCGCGCTCGGCCTCGACCGTCGTGCGCACCGCGTTGATGGTGTCGATGATGTTCTCGCCGACGCGTTTTGAGACCTCGAGCGTCAGCGCCGGCTTGCCGTTGATGCGCGCGATCGTCTCGCGGTCCTTGAAGCTGCGGCGCACGACGGCGACGTCCTTGACCGTGATGACGCTGTCGCCGCTGACCTTCAGCGGCATCTCCAGGATGTCGACGGCGGTCTCGAAGAGGCCCGGCACCTTGACGGAGAATCGGCCCTGGCCGGTGTCCATGTTGCCGGCCGCGATCAGCGTGTTCGAGCGCGACAAGGCGGCGAGGATCTGCTGTGCGTCCAGGTTGTAGGCCTCGATCAGCATCGGATCGATGATGATTTCGACCCGCTCGTCGCGGTCGCCGCCGATCGTCGCCTCCAGGACGCTGGGGATGCCTTCGACGCGGTCCTGCAGGTCGCGCGCCAGGCGCAGCAGCGTGCGCTCCGGCACGTCGCCGCCGAGCGTGACGACCAGCACCGGGAACTCGCTGAGATTGACCTCGTTGACGGTCGGCTCGTCGGTGTCGTCGGGCAGTTCGGTCTTCGCGATGTCGACCTTCTCGCGCACGTCGTTCAGCGCCTGGTCGGCGTCGAAGCCGGCCTCGAACTCCAGCAGCACGTTGGCGCCGCTCTGATAGGCGGTCGAGCGCATCTCCTTGACGCCCTCAATGGAGCGCATCTCGGTCTCCATCGGCCGCACCAGCAGGCGCTCGGCGTCCTCGGGGCTGATGCCCTCATGGTGCATGCTGACGTAGATGATCGGGATGTCGACGTCTGGGTCGGCCTCCTTGGGGATGTTGATATAGGCCACGAGGCCGGTGACCAGCACCAGCACCAGCGCCGCGATCGTCGTGCGCGAGCGGTTGGCCGCGGCGTCGATGATGCTCATGACGTGCTGCCGGCGACAATCGGGCTCGGCGCCTCGACGGGCTCGACGACCTGGCCGGGCACGACGAATTCCTGGCCGACGGTGATCAGCAGTATCTCCGCCGGCAAATCCGCCAGCCAGATGCCGGTCGGCGTATCCTTGACGATGCGGATCGGGTGGAAGACGACACGGTTTTGAGCATCCACGGCCTTGACGCCGACGATACCGTTGTCACCGAGCGTGAGGACGGCCGGCGAGACGAAATGCGCTGTCACCACGGATACAGGGATCACGATGTCGGCCGTCAGGCCGTCGCGGATGATGCCGTCCGGGTTGTCGGCCTCAAGCTCGAAGCGGTAGGTGCGGGTCTCCGGCTCGGCGCTGTGAGCGATGTAGCTAATGGCTCCTTCGACCTCATGGCCGTCCAGCGTCGTCGCCCGGCCCAGCATGCCCTCCTGCAGGAAGCCGACCTCGCGCTCCGTGGCGTTGCCGACGAGCAGAACGGGATCGAGGTCGATGATCGTGCCGTAGAGATCGCCCACTTGGACGTAGTCGCCCAGTTGGACTTTGCCCCTATCGACGATGCCGTCAATCGGCGCGCGGATCAGCGTGTGATCGATGTCGATCTTCATCCGCTCGACCTGCGCCCGCGCCGCGTCCAACTGCGCTTTCGCGCCGGCCAGCTCGGTGTTGGAGCGGAAGCCTTTGCCGCTCAACTGCGTCGCCGCGTCGAATTCGATCTCGCGCTGACGCAGCAGCGCGTTGTATTCGGCCAGTTTCGCTTCGCGGTCGTCGAGCGCCAGCCGCCCCAGCAGTTGCCCCTGCGCGACGCGATCGCCGCGACGGACCAGCTCGGCGACGATGCGGCCCGCTGTTTCCGCCCGCAGTTCGATCTCGCGCGACGCCTCGGTGCGGCCGCGCACGCTGACCGTCAGCATGTGCGCCTCGGCCGTCAGGTGGGCGACGCGCACGCGCGCCGGCGGCGGCGCCTTGGGCACCACCGCCGCGGGCTCGGCCGAACGCGACTGTTCGGCGTTGCCGTTGATCTGGCCCGACAGGACCCAGCCGACGACGGCCACGGCCAGCACGGCGGCGATCACGATCGACTTGCGCATCGACACTCAACCCCTTGCAGTGCCGCACCGCGGCCCCTCGCCGGGGCGCGCGCGGCAGGTGTTCCGTCCGCCGCTACTCCGCGGCTTCGGCCGGCTGCTCGCTCATCAGCGCGGCGCGCAGCAGTTCGTACTTGTGCTCTTCGATGTAGGCGTCGGCGGCGCGGTACATCGCCAGACCGAAGCCGTGCACGAACTGCGGCCCGACGCCTACGTGCCCGCAGTCGTCGCCTGCCATGCGTTCCAGGCGCCCGCGGATCTCGGCCACGTGCGCGTCCAGCGCCGCCTCCAACTGGCGCGCCGGCATCAGTTCGGCGAACAGCATCTTGAACAGGAAGTCCGAGCGCAGCTGGTCGAACTTGCTGGGCGTCGCCAGCGCGTCGAGGAAGGCCAGGCGCCCCGCCGGCGTCAGGCTGTAGACCTTCTTGTCCGGCTTGCCGGCCTGGGTCTCCGCCGTCACGGTGACGTGCCCGGCCTTCAGGAGGCGGCTCAGCGCCGGGTAGATCGAGCCGAAGCCGGCGTCCTGGATGTGGCCCAGGGCCTCGTCCTCGAACGCCTTCTTGATCTCGTAGCCGGAGGCGTCGCCGTGCGCCAGCACGCCCAGGCAGAGTGTCTTGGTATCCATTTCAATCCGCGGTTCGGGGGAAACGCGGCTGTATATATCAGTAACGCATATGTGTGCAAGATATATGTCGATTAGATATATAGCGACTCGATACCAACAGGGGTTGCAGAATTCGCCGTGGTGCGCCCCTCGAAATCGCGCTAAACCCAGCCACCCCAGCCGAAAGACGGCCCGCGATGACCGACGCGATCCACCGCCTGCTCGCCGAGCGCGCCTATCTGTTGGCCGACGGCGCCATGGGCACCAACCTGTTCCGCCTGGGGCTGGAGACCGGCGACTCCCCGGAGCTGTGGAACGTCGAGCACCCGGACCGCGTCGCCCAGGTGCACCGCGAGTTCGTCGCCGCCGGCTCCGACCTGTTCCTCACCAACAGCTTCGGCGGCACGCGCTTTCGCCTGAAGCTGCATGACCTGCAGGACCGGGTGGCCGAGCTCAACGAGGCCGCGGCGCGCATCGCCCGCGAGGTCACCGACGCGGCGCGCGAGGAGAGCGGCCGTGAGGTCCTGGTCGCCGGCTCCATGGGCCCGACGGGCGAGATCATGGCGCCGGTCGGCGCGCTCGACCCCGCGGACGCCGCCACCGCCTTCGCCGAGCAGGCCCAGGCGCTGGCGCGGGGTGGTGTTGACGTGTTGTGGATCGAAACCATGTCGTCGCGTGAGGAGGTCGCCGCCGCCGTCGCCGGCGCCGCGACGACGGACGTGCCCTACGTCTGCACCATGACCTTCGACACCAACCGACGCACCATGATGGGCGTGCTGCCCGGCGACTACGCCCGGTTCTGCCACGAGCTGGACCCGGCGCCGGTCGGCTTCGGCGCCAACTGCGGCGTCGGCCCGGGTGAGCTGTTGGAGACGACGCTGGCCCTGGCCGCGGCCGCCAACCCGTCGGACGTGCTGATCGCCAAAGGCAACTGCGGCATCCCGGTCTATCAGGAGGGCGAGATCGTCTACAAGGGTTCGCCGGAGCTGATGCAGGAGTACGCGCGCCTGGCGCTCGACGCCGGCGCGCGCATCATCGGCGGCTGCTGCGGTACGACGCCCCAGCACATCGTCGCCATGGCCGCGGCGCTGGCCGCGCACGTCAAGGGCGAGCGACCCGATCTCGCCGCTGTCGAGGCCAAGCTGGGGCCGGTCTGGGTCAGGCCCGACGACGCCGGCGACGCCGCCAACGACGACAGCACTCGCCGCGAACGTCGCCGCCGGCGCCGCCGCGCCTAGGGGCGGCGTCACCGGCCCGTGCTACCCTTGCCGCGATGGCAGGGGACGTCGATGCCACTCAAGAAAGTCATGCCCGCGGCCGACGCGGTGGCGCTGATACAGGACGGCGACGTTCTGGCGACCAGCGGCTACGGCGGTAACGGCACGCCGGAGGCTCTCTTCATCGCGCTTGAGGAGCGTTTCCTCGAGACCGGCAGCCCGCGCGACCTGACGCTGGTCTATGCCGGCGGCCAGGGCGACGGCAAGGATAAGGGCCTCAATCATTTGGGCCACGAGGGGCTGCTGAAGCGCGTCATCGGCGGCCATTACGGCCTGATCCCGAGCATCGAGCGGCTGGCCGTCGAGAACAAGATCGAGGCCTACAACCTGCCCGAAGGCGTCATCACGCATCTCTACCGCGACATCGCCGCGGGCAAGCCGGGCACGCTGTCGCGCGTCGGGCTCGGCACCTTCGTCGACCCGAGGCTCGAGGGCGGCAAGGTCAACGACGCCGCGCGCGAGGACATCGTCGAGCTGCTGACCCTGGCGGGCGAGGAGACGCTGTTCTTCCGCGCCTTCCCGATCAACGTCGCCTTCGTGCGCGGCACCACCGCCGACCCCGAGGGCAACGTGACCATGGAGAAGGAGTCGCTGAGGCTCGAGACCCTGGTCATGGCGCTGGCGGCGCGCAACTCCGGTGGCGTCGTCCTGTGCCAGGTCGAACGCGTGGCCGAAGCCGGCTCGCTCGACGCCCGCCGTGTGCGCGTCCCCGGCATCCTGGTCGACGGCGTCGTCGTGGCGCCGCCGGAACTGCACATGCAGAACTACGGCACCCAGTACAACCCGGCGCTCAGCGGCGAGGTGCGGGTGCCGCTCGAGACCGTGCCGCCGCTGCCGCTCGACCCGCGCAAGGTGATCGCCCGCCGCGCCGCGCTGGAGCTGGTGCCGGGCAGCGTCGTCAACCTCGGCGTCGGGCTGCCGTCGTCGTTCGGTGTAGTCGCCAACGAGGAGCGCGTCGCCGACCTGCTGACGTTGACGGTTGATCCGGGCGTGATCGGTGGCGTGCCGTTGGGCGGACACGACTTCGGGGCTGCGGTCAACTTCGCCGCCCATATCGAACACCCGGCCGAGTTCGACTTCATCGACGGCGGCGGGCTCGACATGGTGGTGCTGGGCTACGCCGAATGCGACGCCCGCGGCAACGTCAACGCCAGCCGCTTCGGCAATCGCATCGCCGGCTGCGGCGGCTTCATCAATATCAGCCAGAACAGCAAGAAGGTGGTGTTCGTCGGCACCTTCTCCTCGGGAGGCTTCGAGGCTGAGATCGCCGACGGCCGGCTCAGCATCCGCCAGGAGGGCAAGTTCGCCAAGTTCGTCGAGGCGGTCGGCCAGGTGACGTTCTCCGGCGCGGTCGCGGCGGCAGCGGACCGCGACGTGCTCTACGTCACCGAACGGTGCGTGTTCCGGCTTGGGCCGGACGGCCTGGAACTCACGGAAGTCGCGCCCGGCGTCGACGTCGACGCCGAGATCCTGGCGCGGCTGCCCTTCGCGCCGGTGGTGCGCGAACCGCGGCCGATGGACCCGGCGATCTTCGCCGACGCACCGATGGGCCTGCGCGACCGGCTGCTCGACATCCATATTGAGGACCGGCTCAGCTACGATCCGGCGTCGAACACGATCTTCATGAACTACGCCGGTATGCACGTGCGCGACCAGGCCGACATCGACCGCATCGTCGCCGCCGTCGATGCGGTGCTCGAACCGCTGGGCAAGCGCGTCAACCCGATCGTCAACTACGACTCGTTCGAGGCCGCGCCGGAGATCCTCGACGCCTATCTCGACGCCGTGCGGTACGTCGAGAACCGCTACTACCTGAAGGTCTCGCGCTACACGACCAGCGGCTTCATGCGACTGCGCCTCGCCGCCGAGCTGGTCAAGCGCGAGGTGTCGAGCGACATGTTCGAGACCCGCCAGGAGGCGCGGCGCCATCTGGGTCAGGACTGAGCCAGCGCTGCTTCCAGCCGGGGCAGGGGCTGCGCGTAGCCGAGGTCGCGGGCCTGCGTCACCAGCCGGCCGAGTTCCGCCGGGTCGCCATCGCCCCGGCCCGCCGCGGCCAGCGCCCGCCCCCAGGCGACATAATAGTCCGACCAGACAAACGGCTCGTCGCGGGCGAACGCCTCCAGCGCCGCCACGTGGCGCAGGGCGCCGTCCCCGTCCGCGGCGTCGAGCGACGCCTCGATGGTGTCGCGGCGGAACCACAGGTGATTGTGGGCGTTGCAGCCGCGGGCCAGGATCGCGTCGCCCTCGTCGAGCGCTGCCGTGCGCGCCGTCGCGTCGGCCGCCACGAGCGCGGTCAGGCCCAGCACGCGGGGGCCGATGTAGCGTGGCTCGCTCGCCATGGCGCCGCCGCGTGCGACCGCCAGCAGGGCACGCGCCGACGCGCCGTTGCCGGACAGCCACAGCCGCCGGCCCTGGTTCATCTGCATGTACGGCAGCAGGCGCTGGTTGCCCAAGGCCTCGGCGATGGCGACGGTCTCGGCGATGGGTGCCTCCGCCTCGCCATAGCGCCCGGTGTCCAGCAGCAGCTCGCCCGGGCAGTTGAGCGTCAGCAGCAGCGCCCGTCGGTTGCCGGTCCGGCGCGCCAGGTCGACGGCGTCGGGCAGGGCGGTCAGCGACGACGCCAGTTCGCCGACATAGCGGCCGGTGATGCCCAGCATGAAGGCGTTGTCGATCTCGATCTGGCCGAAACCGTGCGCGCGGGCGATGGCGATGCAATGCTCGAACGCGGCGCGCGCGGAACGCATATGGCCGCGGGCGTAGTGGGCGTCGGCCAGGCCGCCGGCGGCGCGCATCTCCCACTCCGGCGCGCCGGCGGCGCGCGCGTGCTCCAGCGCGGCCTGCTGGTCGGCGAAGCAGCCGTCGAAGTCGCCGACGGTGAATTGCAGCGCGCCGCGCAGATAGGCGATCTGCGCCAGCGACAGCGGGTCGTCCCGGGCGGCCGCTAGCGGCTCGGCGGCGTCCAGCGCGGCGACGCCGTCTTCGTAGCCGCCCTCCAGCCGCACGCCGGCGGCGACGCCGATACACGCGGCGCAGCGCTGGTCGTCGTCGCCGGCGATGACGAGCGCCGTGCGGCAATGTTCGATGGCGCGCGCCGGCTCGCCGGCCTCGCGCGCCAACTGCGCCAGCAGCATTTCCAGGGCGTAGCGCGTGCCGTCGTCGGCGGCGAGCGCACGGCCGCGCTCGGCCAGCGCCAGGGCGCGCTCGGTACGGAACGCGTCGGCCTGGGTTCGCGCCGCGGTAGCGAACGCCATCGCCGCGGCCGGATCCCCGGCCAGGGCCAGGTGCTCGGCGTGCATCTCGTTGTCGCGACCGGCGAACCAGTCGGCTGCCCGGCGATGCAGGCGGCCGCGCCGGTCGCGCAGCAGCGAGCCGTAGACCCCGTCGCGCACCAGCGCGTGGGCGAAGTGCAGATCGTTGCCGTCGGCGCGCAGGATCGCGGTGTCGACCAGCCGCCGGGTCTCGTAGTCCGGCGCGCCGGCGACGTGGACGAGCGCCGCCGGGGCGAAGCGCTGGCCCAGCACTGCGGCCGCCTGGACCGCGCGCTTATCGGCGGCCTCCAGCCGGTCGACCTGGGCCAGGACCACGCTCTGCAGCGTCCCCGGCAGCTCGGCCGCGTCCTCGCTCCCGCTACGCACAAGCTGCTCCAGGAACAGCGGATTGCCGCCGGCGCGGTCGAGGCAGCGCTCGATCAGGCCGTCATCGCCGGCCAGCGTGGCGGCCAGTTCGCGCGCGTCGTCCGCCGGCAGCGGCGCCAGGTCGATGGTCATCACCGGGGTGGTGCCGGCGCGGCCGCGCCAGGCGGTGTCCAGCGGATCGCGGTCGGCGCGGCAGGTCAGCACCAGGATGGCCCGGCTCTCCGCCGTCACGGCGGCGATGGCGGCGAGCTGCGCCAGGACGCTCGCCCCGCCGCAATGAACGTCCTCGACGGCGATGAGTTGGGCGGCGTCGACGGCGGCCCGGCGCACGCTCGCAGCCAGGGCGTTTTCGCGGCCGCGGGAGCGCGCGTCGGGCTCCATGGCGTCGAGCAGCGCCCGCAGCGCCGCCGGCTGCGGCAGGTCGAGCAGGTCGTTGAGGAAGGGGCGCAGCTCGGCCGGGATCTCGCCGGCGGCCTGGCCCCGGTCCAGGCGTTCCGCCGCGGCGTCGCCGGACGCGCCCGGCACGCCCAGCACGCCGCGCAGCACTGCCCGCACCGCGTCGCTGCCGTGGCCGCCGCCGAAATCGGTGACCTGCCCGGCATGGCACGCGAAGCCGCGGCGGCCGGCGTGGGCCGCCAGCTCCTGCGCCAGCCGGCTCTTGCCGATGCCGGACTCGCCGCGGATCAGGATCGCCTGGCCGCGGCCGCCGGTCAGGCACGCCGTCAGGGCACCGTCGAGCTGGGTCAGCTCGGCGCTGCGCCCGACGAAGGGCGTGGCGGCGGCGACGGCGCCGGCGTCCAGCACGCGCGTCACACGCCAGACGCGCTCGCTCCGCTCCAAACCCTTGATCGCGGTGTCGCCACAGGCGGCGGCCTCGGTCGCGGCGGCGACGGCCTGGTGCACGTCGTTCGAGATCAGCGTCTCGCCTGACGCCGCCAGGTCCTGCAGCCGCGCGGCCAGGTTCACGCTGTCGCCGATGACCGTGTACTCGCTGTGGGTGGCGCTGCCGGTGCCGCTGGCGACGACCTGGCCGCTGGCGATGCCGATATGAGCAGTCAGCGCCGGGGCGTCGGCGACTTCCAGGGCGGCCAGCGCGGCGTGAATGCCGAGCGCGGCCCGCACTGCCCGCAGCGGGTCGTCGCCGTGGGCGACGGGGCGCCGAACAGCGCCAGCACCGCGTCGCCGATGTGTTTGTCGACATGGCCGCCAAAGCGCTCGACCTGGGCGTCGACGACCGCGAAGTAGCGGTTCAGCAGCGCGTGCACCGCCTCCGGATCGCGGCCCTCCGCGAGCGTGCTGAAGCCCGAGAGGTCGGCGAACAACACCGTCACCTGGCGACGGTCGCCTTCGGCCGCGGGCGGGACGGGCGTCGTAGCCGGTGGCGCGGAAGCTGGTGGCTCGGGCGCGGCGATCGCCGCCAGCAGCTTCTTGCGGTGGCCCAGCGAGGCGACGCCCAGCTCGCGCAGGTCGGCGTCCGTCAGCGACGGCAGCACGTCGGCGTCGATGTCGTTGTCGCCAAAAGCCTGGGCGTAGCGTTCCAGCCCCAGTTCCTTCAGCCATGCCGATATGTCGCGCACGCGCACCCCCGCCGTTCGGCGGCGATCATAGCGCTTCAGTCGGCGGTGCGCCGCCCGGCGAAGCGCAGCACGCGGCCGTCGATCAGCGCCAGGCTGAAGACGATGACCGCCATGCCCAGGATCGCGTTGGTGCCCAGGCGCTCGCCGATGAAGGCGGCGCCCAGCGCCACGGCGCCGGCGGGGATCAGGAGCGTGACCAGCAACAGATTGGTGGCACCGGCGCGCGCCAGGATGGCGAAGTAGAGCACGTAGGCCAGCGCCGTGCCGGGCAGCGCCAGGGCCACGAGCGCGCCCCAGATGCCCCAGCTCGGCGACACGGCCAACGGTGCGCCGAACAGCAGCGCCAACGGCAGGATCCACAGCGTCGCGGTCGTCAGCATGCCGGCCGCCGCCACCGTGCCGTCGACGTGGCTGAGTAAGCGCCGGGCGTAGACGCCGGCGACGCCGTAGGACAGCGCGCCGCCCAGGACGCCGAAATAGCCGAGGGTGACGCTGCCGCCCTCCAGCCCGACCATCACGGCGACGCCCGCGACGCCCGCCACGACGCCGCCCAGGCGGTGGGCGCTGAGCTTTTCGTCGGCCGTGAAGACGTGCGCCAGCACGACGGCGAAGATCGGCGTCGTGGCGTTCAGGATCGCCGCCTCGCCGCCCATGATCTCGGTCTGCCCCCAGACGATCAGCGAGAACGGCAGGGCGTTGTTCAGCAGCCCCATGCCGGCGAGGGCGAGCCACGTGCGCGCGTCGCGCGGCACGTCGAGGCGCAGCAGCCAAATCGCCGGCCACAGGGCGAGGGCGGCGAGCCCGACGCGGGCGAGCACGATGGTGAAGGGGTCGAGCGCGACGAGCGCGATCTCGGTGAAGAAGAACGACGTCGCCCACAGCGCCGCGAGCGCCAGCAGCAGCGTCCAGCTCAATAGGTCCATCGGGCGGCCGGCGCCGGTCGACATGGCGGGGTGGTTCGCTCCCTGGGTTGACGGTGGACACTGGGCGCCGCGCTCGCCACCCGCTTCTTGCGCATGGGCGCGCGAATCGGGGATTCTGCGGTCCCGCACGCCAACCGGAGGTCCCGCGGTTGACGGTCTTACGCGTCGCGAACTGGAACGTCTACGACCGCGAGGCCGACGCCCGGCGCATCGTCGACTTCGTGCGCACGGCCGACGCCGACGCGGTGGCATTGCAGGAACTGACGCCGGCGCACCTCGAGGCGCTGCGACAGGACGGTGGCTATCACATCGCCGAGGCCGAGGACTTCGCCGACGGCGACACCACGTCCTACCTGGCGCTGCTGACGCGCGAACCGGCCGGGGACGTGCGCCGCGTGACGCACAATACCGCCGGTGCGCTCAGCCCCTCGCTCGTCGGGCGTTTCATGCGCTGGCGCGAGTGCCTGCAGTCGCTCTCGCTCAACGTGCGGGTCGGCGACGCGACCGTGCGGGTCGTCAACCTGCACCTCACCTGTGCCACGCCGCCGGTCCGCCGGGTTCGCGAGCTGGGTGCGCTGGACTCGCACTTGGTGCCGGGTCCTCTGGTGGTCTGCGGCGACTTCAACAGCTTCGCCCGGCCGCGCCTGAACCCGCTGATCGGCTGGGCCTTTGGATTCGGCTGGCGGGACTACAGGGCCGACGACCTGGCACAGGTAGCCGAATTCGCCGCCCGGCACGGCCTGACGAGCGTCTTCGAGAGTGCCGTGACGCTGCCCCGGCTGGGCCTGGCGCTGGACCACATGCTGGTGCGGGACCTGTCCTGCCGCGCCCGGGAGATCGTGCGCGACCGCCGCGGCTCCGACCACCGCCCGCTGATCGCGGACCTGGTGTTGTGAAAACCGCGGCATCGCTCGTCGCGTGGTGGCTGATGTTCGCGGGTCCGGTGGCCGCGGCCGAACTGGCGGACTGCCTGCCCTTCGCCGAGCCGGTTGCGGCTTCCGAAAATGCCGATGTCGATCGCGACGGCGTCGCCGACGCCACCGACCACTGCGTCGGCACGATCGACGGCGCCAGCGCGGATGTCGACGCGCACGGCTGTGCCGCCCGGTTCGAGCGCGCAGCCGGCCTGGTGTTCGACCACGACAAGCACCGGATCTGGTACCGACGGTTCTGGACGGGCTCGTGCGAGGGGCTCGGCTTCTGGGACTTCTGCCAGCGCGACGGCAGTTCCTGGCCGAAGCTCTCCGAAGAGACGCTCGATCGGGTTGCACCGGACGCGCGCCCGCGCCTGCGCGTGCAGCTTTGGGCGATGGGCCGCTTCATCGGCTACGAATGGGCCCGCGACAACGACGTCCGGCACATCGACACGCGTGCGCTGCAGCGCTGGACGGCGGCGCTGCGCGAGGCCGACGACGTGCCGGCGGCGCTCGTCGACATCTGTACCCAGGCGGTCGCCGCGTTCCCCTGAAGCACGACAACGTCCGCGGCGCACGATTTGCCTTACACTCCAGTGCCAAGCGAGCGCCAGCCAGGACCCCCCAAACATGTCCAGAATCGCGTGGAAGTACCGCAGCCTGTGGCTCAGCAACCCGTTCTACGTGCTGGGCGTGCTGTTCCTCTAAGGCCTGCTGCCGTTCCTCTACGCCATGTTCGCGCCGATCAGCTGGGTCTCGTACACGCGGGTGATCGACGGCACGGCGTACGCAAAGGAGGTCGGCTACGTCCTGGCGATCAACTGGTGGCCGCCCCTCATCGTGACCCTGCCGCTGATCGTCTTCCTCGCCATGCGCTCGATCCAGAACCTGCGCCGCTCCGTCGAGCACATGGTCGACTGCCGCATGTTCGCGCTCAAGGACTGGTCGGGGCCGGCGGCGGACGTCGACGACGTGATCGTGCGCCTGTGGGGCACCGCCTTCGTCATCGGCGCGGTCATCTTCGTGCTGGTCTTCGTCGTCGTCGTCGCCGACTGGTGGTGCGTCGTGCACGTGCCGTTCGCGGCGGGCAACGTGATCGCGGACCTGAGCGGCGCGCTGGAGAGCGCCGCGTGCAAGGCGCGCCAGGCGCACGAGAACGACTGGTCGATCGCCGCCCTGTTGCCGTCGCGGGTGGACAACCCGGCGCTGTTCCTCGACACGCCGCGGCCGGGCACGGCGATGAACTACGCCTTCTCGGCCTTCGTCTACCTGCTGCTGGCGGTCGAGGCCGGCATCCTGTTGGCCTATTACGGCTTCATCCTGGCCTTCGCGCTGACGGTGTACCGCCTCAGCGAGGAGAGCGAGGACGTCATTGTCGTGCCGCATCTCGACTCGGGCGATCCGCGGCACCGGGTGGGCTTCGAGTGGCTGGAGCTGGTGTTCCGGCCCTGCGTGCTGGCCACCTTCGTCGCCTTCGGCACCGCCTTCCTGATGCGCATCCAGAACGCCTATCTGCGGGTGCCCGAGGCCGGCGACGTCTTCGCCTTCCTCACCGGCAACTACGTGCCGCGCGGCGGCGACGACGAGGTTTCGACCGTCATGGGGAACGCGTTCGAGAGCGTCGGCGGCTTCATCGCGCTCTTGGGCATCGACGAGCAGTTCGGCGACCCGCAGTTCGTGCTGGGGCTGGCGGTCGTGCTGATCGTGCTGACGCTGTTGGCGCTGACGCTCTCGTACGTGCTGCAATCCGCGGTGCGGCGGGCGCGCGACCGCGTGCGGCAAGGACTGGTGCGAGAGGCGACGCGGGCGAAGGTCGAGGCCTACTACGGTCTCTCGCGGGAGGAGATCGAAGAGCGGCTGGGCGAGATCCAGACCTGGCCGCTGAGCTGGCCGGAACTGCGCGAGGCCCGCAACTTCTTCTTCGCCGGCATCCTGTGCTTCGTCTTCTACCGCGTCGCGATCGTCTGGGTGCTGGTATTCGCCTGGCGCCTGATGAAGCGTGAGGGCGAGGACGGGTAGGCACCGCGGCGGCGGCGGTACCCGACGAGCCGGCCGTCTTTGGAGCCAGAGGAATTGGGGGAAGTCATGCACCTGACAATCGTCTTCTTTTCCGAGATGCTCGTGATCGTGGTCGCCATCTGGCCGCTGTACGTCGGTCTCGCCCTGATCATCGCCGCGCTGTCGATGCTGATTGGCCGTGGCGAGGGCTGGCCGATGGGCGACAGCCTGTATTTCGGCTTCGTCACGGCGACGACCGTGGGCTATGGCGACTTTCGGCCGTCGTTGCCGCGCAACAAGCTGCTGGCGATCGTCATCGCCGTGTTCGGCTTCATGCTGACGGGCATCCTCGTCGCCGCCGCCGTTCACGCCGGCGGCGTCGTGCATGATGAAATCATCAGCTGAAACCGCGAGGGAGGCGACCGATGAGGGCATCCAAGCACGCGATCCTGCACCTCACGCGGCTGGAGCGGCTGATGGACGTGGTCTACGCGATCGCGATCTGGCGGCTGTTCTTGCAGCTGCCGCGGCCCGATATCGACGATCCGGCCTGGGACAGCGTCCGAGAACTGCTCGCCGGCAGCTGGGAGACATACCTCGTCGTCGCGCTCGCCACGGTGATCGTTGTCGTCTACTGGCTGCAGAGCAACGACTTGTACGGCTATCTCGAGAAGACGGACACCGTGCATTCGATCTTGTCGATTGCACAGTTGTGCTGTGTGCTGCTCTTCCTCTACGCCATCGGCGTCGGCCTGCGGCTGGGGGCCGACGCAGCGTCCCGCGCCTTTGAGAGTGCTGCCGCCTTGGCGCTCGGTCTCGCCGCCTTTGCCTCGTGGCGCTACGCCACGACTCGCGGCGGTCTCCTGCGCGACGACACGACGCCCGAGCAGGTCGCGCAGCTTACCCGTCGCAACCTGGCGGAGCCGCTGACCGCTGCGCTGACCATCCCGTTCGCCTTCGTCGGCCCGTGGGCGTGGGAGGCGTCGTGGTTCCTCTATCCGTTCCTGCGCTACGCGCTCGGCCGCGCGCCGCAGCCGCGGCCGGCCTGAGCGCGCCGGAGACGACGACCGATGGCGTCTGCCTCACTCAACCGCCGCTCGGTCGCCGGCTGGCTGCTCTACGACTGGGCCAACTCGGCCGTGCCGGCGATCGTGCTGACCTTCATCTTCGCGCCGTACTTCACCCAGGCCGTGGCGCGGAACGAAATCCTCGGCACCGCCCAGTGGGGCAACGCGCTGACGGTCTCGGCGCTGCTCGTCGCAGTGATCAGCCCGATCCTGGGGCCGGTCGCCGACAAGGGCGGGCCACGCAAACCCTGGATCTTCGCCTTCTCCATGCTGGGCGTCGTCACCATCGCCGCGATGTGGTTCGTGCGCCCGGTCGGCGACGACGTGCTGCTGGCGCTGACGCTCGTCGTGCTGGCCAATTTCGGCTTCGAGATGGGCATCGTGTTCTACAACGCGATGCTGCCGGACCTGGCGCCGCGCTCGTGGCTCGGGCGGATCTCCGGCTGGGGCTGGGGTGTGGGCTATGCCGGCGGTCTCGTCGCCATGATCGTCGTGCTGTTCGGCTTCGTGCAGGTCGACACCCCGCCGTTGGGCCTGTCGAAGGAGTCCCTGGAGCACGTGCGAATTGCCGCCCCCATCGCGGCGCTGTGGTTCGCGGTGTTCGTCATCCCGCTGTTCCTGTGGACGCGCGACGAGCCGCACTCGGGGCTGAGCTTCCGCGCGGCGCTCAGCGCCGGCATGGAAGAGGTGCGCGGCACGGTCGCGACCTTGCGCCGGCACGGCCAGGTGGCGCGCTACCTGCTCGCACACATGATCTACCGCGACGGGCTCAACACGCTGTTCGCCTTCGGCAGCATCTACGCCGCCGGCACCTTCCGCATGCCCATCGAGGAGGTCCTGATGTTCGGCATCGGGCTCAATATCGCGGCGGGTCTCGGCGCCTTCGGCTTTGCCTGGGTCGACGACCTGATCGGCAGCCGCCGCACGCTCTTGATCTCGCTGGTCGCCGTCACGGCGCTGGCGATCCCGCTGTTGATCGTCGAGTCCAAGACCGCCTTCTGGGTGTTCGGCGTGACGCTGGGCATCTTCTTCGGGCCGGTCCAGTCGGCCAGCCGCACGATGATGGCGCGCCTGGCGCCCGACGGCATGGAGAGCCAGATGTTCGGCCTGTTCGCCATGTCCGGCAAGATCACCGCGTTCGCCGGGCCATTCATCGTCGGTTGGGTGACGCTTCTGAGCGGCAGCCAGCGCATCGGCATGTCGACGATCATCGCCTTCTTCGTCGTCGGCACGGCGCTGTTGTGGACCGTGCGCCCGGCGCCGCAGGAGACGCCGGCGCGTTAGGGCACCAGCTTCGCCAAGGCCGCCTGCAATTGCATCGCGGTCGCCTCCGGCGAGGACAGGTCCAGCGCCTCGGGCGCGATCGCCCCGCCGAACCGGATCGTCACCTTGGCCGGGCGCGGCAGGTGCCGGCCGCGCGGCATGGCGGCGAACGTGCCCTCGATCCACGCCGGCACCACGGGCACCGGGCGGCGCGCCAGCACCACGCCGACCCCGGGAAGGAAGCGCTGGAGCTTGCCATCCGGCGAGCGCCACGACTCCGGGAACCAGGCGAGCGCGTCGCTCTCGAGCACGCGCGTCGCGGCGTCGAGCGTTGCGGCCGGCGTGCGCTCGTTGACCGGAAAGACGTTGCAGGTGCGCATCAGCCAGTGGGTGAGCCCGCTGGCAGCGATCCGCGTGATCTCCAGGCCCCACCAGATGCGGCGCATGCGGCGATAGGGCAGCGCCGCCGCCAGCACCATGGCGTCGATGTCGCTGGCGTGGTTGGCGGCCAGCAGATAGGGCGCCGCAGCCGGCAGGTGCTCTCGGCCGTCCGCGCTAACGCGGAACATTAGCCGCATGAGCCCCCAGTTGAGGCCGTAGAGCATGGCGCCGACGGCGATCTGGCCGGCGCCGAGCGGCTGGAACCAGGGGTCGAGGTCGATGGCGGGCGCCGCGGCTGTGTCCGCGGCGGCGACGATCTCGGCCAACAGCTCACGCATGGTGTGGGCGCGGGCCAGCGCGTCGTCGTCGAGCGTGGCGCCGAAGCGGCGCTCGAGTTCGAGCGCCAGGCCGAGCCACTCCAGGGAGTCGATGCCGAGGTCGAGCTGCGGGCTGGCATCGAGCGCCAGGCCCTTGCCGGCGTAGCGCTCGCCGAGAAACGCCCAGATCTCCTTGGCCGGCGAGGCGGCCAACAGCGCGCGGTCCTCGTCGGTCAGTTCCTTGGGCGCGGCAGGGCGCGGCGTCTCCGCGCCGTCATAGATGTCCGGCAGCATGAACCGCCGGAACTTGCCCAGCCGCGTGCGCGGCAGCGGCTCGCGCACCAGCATGTAGCCGGCCAGGCGCTGGTGCGACGGCAGGGTCGCCGCGGTCTCGCCCAGGGCCACGCGCACCGCATCCTCGACCCGGTCTGTGCCGCCGTCGCGGATCGCCGTGACGTCCGGCAGCACCAGCGCGACCAACGCCCCGGCGCGTTCCAGCAGCGCGATCTCCTGCACCGCCGCGCTTGCCGCGTAGACCTTCTCGACGTCCTCCGGGTAGACGTTCTTGCCGCCGCCCAGCACGATCATCTCCTTGGCGCGGCCGGTGACCTCCACGAAGCCGTCGGCATCGAGCCGCCCCAGGTCGCCGGTGCGGAACCAGCCGTCCGGCGTGAAGGCGGCAGCGTTGGCGTCCGGATCGTTGCGGTAGCCGGCGAACACGCTGGCGCCCTTCAGCTGGATCTCGCCGATGCCCGCCTGGTCGGGCTCGCCGATGCGGATCTCGCCGCCGGGCAGCGCCTTGCCCTCGCTGCCGACCCGCCAGGCGCCGGGACGGTTGCCGGTGAAGATCGAGGCCGTCTCGGCCAGGCCGTAGCCGCTCATCACCTGCCAGCCCAGCGCCTCCAGCCGCCAGACGAAGGGCGGCTCCAGCTTGGCGCCGCCGGAGACCACGTGCACCAGGTCGGGCGCCATCTGGCGGTGCAGGCTGGCGAACAGGCGCCGGCCAAGGCGCCAGCCGAGCCGCTGACGGGCCCAGGTCGAGAGCGACAGGAGCGCGCCGAACAGCGTCCTGGCCAGGCGCCCGCGCGCCGCCACCCGCGCCTCGATGCCGGCGATCAGCGCGGTGTAGAGCCGCGGCACGCCGATCAGCGTGGTGGCGCGCGCGGCTTTCAGCGCGGCGACGATTTCCGGCCCCGTCGGTGCCTCCGGGAAGACCACGCACGCGCCGCTGGCGAGCGGCGTCAGGAGGCCGACGACGTAGGGATAGGCGTGGTGCAGCGGCAGCGGCAGCAGCACGCGGTCGTCGTGTCCGATGATGTTCTCCGCAATGATCGCGGTGACGTTGGCGGCGATGTTGGCGTGGCTGAGTACGAACGACTTGGGGTCGCCCGTGGTGCCCGACGTGTAGATCAGCGCCGCCGGGCTGTCGGCCGCGAGCGGCGGCAGCGGGGGTGTCTCCGCACCGAGGAGGGTCGACCAGTGGGGGGCGTCGCCGTCGGCATCCAGCGCGAACAGCCGGGCGCCGAGCTCCTCGGCCAGCGGTCGCGCCGCGTCCAGGTGGTTGGCGCCGGCGAAGACCCAGCGGGCGCCGCTGTCCCGCAGTGTCGTCGCGAGTTCGAGCGGGCTCGACAGGTCGTCGAGCGGGACGCCGAGCGCGCCCGCGGCGCCCAGCGCCAGGCGCACGATCGTCCAGTCGGCGCCGTTGGGGCCGACAACGGCGACCGGGTCGCCCGGCGCGACGCCCCGCCCCACTAGCGCCGCCGCGAGCGCGCGCGCCTGTTCGGCGAGCCGGGCGTGGCTCCAGGTCTCGGTCTTCCCGCCGTGCACGGCGATCAGCGCCGGCGCCTCGCCGCGCGCGGCCATGGCGTCGAGCAGGCGGTGCAGGTCCCAGGTGGTCGTCATTCGGTAGAGCTTTGCAGGCGACGGGGCCATGTCAATGCCGGGGTGAGGACAGTTGGCGTATCTCCCGCGCCACGACCGATATTGGAGGGCAGACGATGAGCAAGCGTCTGGTGATTGTCGGCGGTGTCGCCGCCGGGGCCTCGGCCGCGGCCAAGGCGCGCCGCACCGACGAGGACATCGACATAGTGATGTGCGAGGCGGGGCCGTATATGAGCTTCGCCAATTGCGGCCTGCCGTACTACGTCGGCGGCGAGATCGCCAGCCGCGACGCGCTGTTCGTCGCCCACCCGGAGCGCTTCCGCGACCGCTTCCGGGTCGACGTGCGGCTGAACACCCGGGTCATGGCGGTCGACGCCAAGGCGCAGCAGGTCGCGCTCGGTGACGCGACGCTGGCTTACGACCGGCTGGTCTTGGCCACCGGCACGGTGCCGGTGATGCCGCCGATCGAGGGGTTGGACGCCGCCAACGTCTTCCTGTGCCGCGAGATCGCCGACGTCGACGCCATCCACGACTTCCTGGAGCGTGTGCAGCCGCGCGACATGGAGGGCCTGCGCGGCGTCGACCGCGACCGCTTCCTGGGCGCGCAGGACGCCGGCGTGCACGCGCTGATCGTTGGCGGCGGCTATATCGGATTGGAATGCGCCGAGCAGCTGATCGGCCGCGGCGTGCGCGTCACCGTCGTCGAGGCCGCCACCCAGGTCATGGCGCCGCTCGACCCGGAAATGACCCAGCCGATCGTGCAGGCGCTGATGGATGCCGGTGCCGAGGTGATTCTGAACGACGGTGTGGAACGGCTGGAGCCGACCGAGACTCACGCCCACGCGACGCTGGCGAGCGGCCGCGAGATCCCCTTCGACCTGGCCATCGTCGGCGCCGGCGTGCGCCCGAACGTGGCGCTGGCGGAAGACGCCGGGGTGACGCTGGGCGCGACCGGCGCCATCGCCGTCGACGTCCACCAGCGCACCTCCGACGCGGCGATCTTCGCCGGCGGCGACAACTGCGAGTCCGTGTTCGGGCCGACCGGGGAGGCGGTCAACATCCACCTCGCCGGGCCGGCCAACAAGCACGGGAGGGTTGCCGGCCAGAACGCCGCGCTCGATCTCGCCGGCGCCGCGGCCGACGACCCGCGGCGGCTGCGCATGGGCGCCATCCTCGGTACCTCGATCGTGCGCGTCTGCGGCGTCACGGCTGGCGCCACGGGCCTGACCGAGAAGGCGGCGCGCGCGGCGGGCCTGGACGCCGCGACGATCTACCACCTGGGGGCGCACCACGCCGGCTACTACCCGGGCGCGGCGCTGATGGGCATCAAGCTGGTCTTCGCGCGCGACGACGGACGCCTGCTGGGCGCCCAGGCGGTCGGCCGCGACGGCGTCGACAAGCGCATCGACGTCTACGCCACGGCGCTGCAGGCCGGCATGACGGTGGCGGAGCTGGAAGACCTGGACCTGGCCTACGCGCCACCGTTCGGCGCCGCACGCGACGTCGCCATGATGGCCGGCATGGTTGCCGCCAACGCCTGGCGCGGGCTCAGCCCCGGCGTCGGCCCACTGGCCGCCTTCGCCGAGCTCGACGCGCCGGCGCCGCCGCTCTTGATCGACGTGCGCAGCCCGCGCGAGTACGCCGCCGGGCAACTGGACGGTGCGGTCAACATCCCGTGGGAGGAGCTGCGCGGCCGCCTGGACGAGGTCCCGCGCGACCGCCCCGTCATCGTGCACTGCAACGCCGGCTACCGCAGCTATTGCGCCCAGCAGGTGCTGCGGGCTCACGGCTACGACAACGTGCGCAACCTCCAGGGCGGCTATGGCGTCGCCAGCCGCGGGCGGGGGCTGGCGGGCTGACGGCGCCCTGCCATAATGGCGGCCGGGGAGGGGAGCTAAATGTTCATTCGCAATGTGCACTACGTCGTCCGGGACTCGCAGTTCGACCATGCGATCGAGGTGTTCCGGGAGAGGGTGTTTCCGGAGCTCGAAAAGGAGCCCGGGTTCATGCGCGCGATCCTCACCGGCGACCCGGCCCGCGGCCGCGGCATCATCTACACGATGTGGCAGACCGAAGAGCACGCGCAGCGCTATGAGAACAGCGGCGAGGCGGCGCGGATCCTGTCCGCGTTCGACGACGTCTTCGACGGGCCGCCGGCGGTTGAGGGCTACCCGTCGATCTTCGACCGCGAGTTCTGAGACGCCGACGGTCGGCCGGCGCGTGAACCGCCTCCCGGCCGTCCTGATCTGCCTCGCGCTCGCCGCCTGTGCGCCGTCGCGGGGCGGCGAGGCGCTCTCGGTGCTGCGCGACCTGGCGGCGGCGGAGACCGCCGGAACCCAGCGCCTCAACGCCGACTTCGCCATCGACGGCCGCGCCTACGCCGCCGACCTCTACCGGCCGGAGCGGCCGCCCGGCGCCATGCTGGTGCTGGTGCCCGGGGTCACGCCGGACGGCAAGGACGACGCCCGGCTGGTCGTCTTCGCCCGCGGCATCGCCCGCGCCGGCTTCGCCGTGCTGGTGCCGGACATCGCCAGCTTCCGCGCCATGGCCGTCGGGCCCGGTGACGCGCAGGCAGTGGCCGACGCGGTGACCCGCGCCTCGCAGGAATACGTCGAGGGTGCCGACGGCGGGGTCGGCGTCGTCGCCATCTCCTACGCCGCGGGGCCGGCGATGCTGGCGCTGCTCGACGCGGCGACGCGGCGGCGCGTCGGCTTCGTCGCCACCATCGGCGCCTACTACGACAGCGTCGCGGTGGTGCGCTTCTTCACGACGGGCGCCTGGCGCGAGCCGGGCGCGCGCCGCTGGCGCTTCGGCGACCCCGATCCGCGCGGCAATTGGGTCTTCGTGCGCAGCAACCTGGCGCGCGTTGCCGACACGCGCGATCATGGGCGCTTGGCCACGATGGCGACGCGCAAGCTGAGTGACGCGAACGCCGACGTGAGCGAGCTGGCGCGCGGCATGGGGCCGGAAGGCACGGCGATCCTGGCGCTGCTCGACAACACCGAGCCCGACCGCGTCGCGGCGCTGGTCGCCGACCTGCCGCCGGCGATCCGCGCCGACATGGCGGCGTTGAGTTTGGCGGAAAGGGACCTTTCGGCCTTCGCTACGCCCGTGCTGCTGGTGCACGGCCGCGACGACCCGGTGATCCCGGCGAGCGAGAGCACGGCGCTGGCCCAGGCCCTGCCGCCCGACACGGCACATCTCTACGTCGTCGACGAATTCGCCCATGTCGGCGAGGCGGGGACCGGTGCGGGCCTGGGCGACACCGTGACCCTGTGGAGCGCCGTCTACCGCCTGCTCAGCCTGCGCGACGCCATGCCGGCACCGGAATAGGGGGTGGGTCCCGGCCTACGGCATGGCGTCAGTCGCCGAACGGCACGTGAAGCTGTTGAATGTCTCGCTCGCGGAACATCAATGCCAGGCTCGACTCCTTGTCGTCTTTCCGCGCCACGATTTGTACGGTCTGGCGCTCGCTAGCACGCAGCGCCGGCACCACGTCCTCAAAGACGAAATACCCGTCGTGCTGGCTTGTTGCCCTGGCAACCACCGTCCCAGTGTGGTCCTGCAGGGTGAGTGTCGCATCGGCAACGCCGCCGTCGCCGCCGCTGAGGTGGCCCCAGAGCCCGTGCGCGAGCGGCTTGCCGTCCATCTGCAGGAGCCGGGCCAGGTTCTCGTAGGCGCCGAAGGAGGCAAAGATCGTTTCGTAATGCCTCACATAGAAGGCGATCAGAAAGCCGAAGACGACCGCCGAACCGGCCGCCAGGTACCCAGGATGAACCGAGAGGTCGAGGATCAGGCGGACGCTCGTCGCAGCAGCGCCGGGGTCGAGCGCCGCGACCCAGATCCCCAGGTTGACCGCGCCGTAGACGAAGACGACGAGGGCGGTCGTCGCGTAGAACTCCGCGTAGGCTTGAGAGAGCTGGATGTAGTCCCGGTTCTCGGGCGTGAGGGCGTCAAAGAAGAGATCGAGGTCCCATTTCTTTGCCTGTCGTATGCGGTTTTCGCGCGCGTCTCTGTATCGGCCAAAGAAGCGCGTCGCATAGTCGGTGGTATACGGCCGCAGTTCGTCGAGGATCGGCGAAACGACGATGCCGATGGCGGCACCGGCCAGCGCCAGAGTCGGGATCCTTGCCAAATAAGGCGGATCGGCGAAGAGGGGATAGAACAAAAGGACCAGCAGCACGGCCGGCAGCACGTACCGAATGAAGTCGCGCGTCAGGAATGAGCCGGCGCTCATGGCGCCCGGTCCGGTCGCTTGCCTGCAAGGCGTTGGCCCTAATTCTCCTTGCCGAGGACCACGCCGCGCAGCGCCGGCAGGGCCTGCGCGACGTCCGACCGGCGGTCGAGGATCGACAGCTTCATGCAGCGATGCGGCGGGCAGTTCAGGGGCGGCATCTCGACGATGTCGGTCCATCCCTGGACCAGGTCGGCGACGCGGACGCGGGCCTTGCCGGCGGCGATCTTGGGGGCCTCCAATACCGGCTCGGCAACGGTCGCCTCGGCGATGACCGCGACGTCCTTCGGCCACTCGATGTCGCGATCCTTTGTCGCCGAAGCCAGCCACACCGTCGTGCAGACGGCCGTGTCCTCAGGCGTCATCTGGTAGCGCCGCGCCGCCTTGGCGACCTGGCGCTTCAGATAGGCTTCGGCTGTCGGATACAGCTCGACGCCCTGCTGACGCAGAAGGTTCGTGCACCCGACGACAACCGTCGCGACGTCGCCCTGGGTGGTCTCTTTGCGCTTCGGCATGGCGTGCACCCTCGGGGTTGCTGAGGTCGCGATCTTAGGTAGTCGTGTTTCGGCCGACAACGCCTCAGGCACCGACGCGGTCGCTGTGCTCGGCGGCAGCGCGGCGCCGCACGCGCTCCACCCGAGCTAGGGTCGGGACTCAATTGAGCCACCAGACGAGGGTGGCGGCGATGAAGACGGCTGAGAGGAAGGTGTCGGCGCGCTTGTCGTAGCGGGTGGCGATGC
>Ga0209678_1000174_pt1 | contig 26018 bp, 27 predicted proteins | sample WorMetilvaeELBA1_FD_187404 | JGI IMG/M metagenome (GOLD analysis project Ga0209678, IMG submission 187404) | Marine gutless worms symbiont microbial communities from Max Planck institute for Marine Microbiology, Germany - Olavius ilvae ELBA.1... ...
GCGCGGTCCAAAGAGGACCGCGGCCGCGCGCCGGTAGTGTTCGCGGGGGCTACCCGCCCTTGACCGATCCGGCCAACAGCCCGCGCACGAAGTAGCGTTGCAACGACAGGAAGACGCCCAGCGGCACGATGATCGAGATGAACGCGCTGCTGGTCAGGATCTCCCAGTTGTCGCCCCGTGAGCCCAACAGCTCGCGCAGCTTCGAGGTCATGACGATTTGGTCGTCGCCCTTGCCCAGGAACACCAGGGCCACCAAGAGGTCGTTCCAGACCCAGAGGAACTGGAAGATGGCGAACGAGGCCAGCGCCGGCACCGACAGCGGCAGGATCAGCCGCGTGAAGATGTGGTAGTGCGAGGCGCCGTCCATCTTGGCGGACTCGATGATGTCCTTGGGCAGCGTGCCGATGTAGTTGCGTAACAAATAGATCGCCAACGGCAGGCCGAAGCCGGTGTGCGCCAGCCAGATGCCGACATAGGTCTTGGCCGGCACCCCCAGCGCATCGCCGATGCCGTTGTACATGCGCAACAACGGGATCAGCGACATCTGCAGCGGCACGACCAGAAGCCCGACGACGACGATGAACAGGATCTGCCGTCCGGGGAACTCCATCCAAGCGAAGGCGTAGGCGCAGAAGGCGGCGATCAGGATCGGGATGATCGTCGCCGGCACCGTCACCGTCAGCGTGTTGATGAATGACTGCCCGAAGCCTTCGGCGCTCAGCACTTCGAGGTAGTTCTCGAAGGTGAAACGCGGCGGGATGTTGGCGATGTAGAAGAACCGCTTGCCACGGCTGAGCTCGAACGGCACGTCCGACACCCAAGTGTAGCTGCCGTCCTCGTTCAGCGTGAAGACGGTGCCGTCCGTCAGCGTCGCGCTCTCGCCGGGCTGGTAGGCGCCCAAGTCCCGGATGCGGTCGCCCCAGGTCTTGACCGACTTGTTGCCGTCTTTTTCGAGGAAACTGCCTTCGATGACGAACTTGCCGTCGCGCTCGACCGCTTCGGTGCCGGTGCGGCCGCGTTCGTTGCGCTCGGTCGTGATCAGCGCCGTCCACCAGCCGGAGACGATCAGTTGATCCTTGTCGCGCATGGAACTGATCAACAGGCCGAAGGTCGGGACGGTCCAGACGACGACCAGGAAGACCAGCAACGCCTGGGCCATCACCTTGCCGTAGGTGACCTTCGTGCCGGGAATGCGGGCGGCAATCATCGCATGCCCTCCTCGGCCTGGAAGCGGCGGATGTTGAAGATCATGATCGGGATGACCATGATCATGATGACCAGCGCGATGGTGCTGCCGCGGCCGAAGTCGCCGCCGCCGCGGAACATCCAGTCGAACATCAGGTTGGCCAGCACATCGGTGTCCCACTGGCCGTTGGTCATCGCCAGCACGATGTCGAACACCTTCAGCACGATGATCGTGATCGTGGTCCACACCACCAGGATGGTGCCCATGATCTGTGGGATCATGATCTTGAAGAAGATCTGCACCTCGTTCGCACCGTCGATGCGCGCCGCTTCCAGCGTCTCCTCCGGAATGCCGCGCAGCGCCGCGCTCAAGATCACCATGGCGAACGGCGTCTGGATCCAGATCAGGATCACCATCAGCAAGAGGCTGTTCCAGAACGGGATCGTGATCCACGCCTGCGGCTCGCCGCCGAAGGCCGTGACGATGGCGTTCAGCACGCCGATCTGGATCGCGTCCGGCCCGCGGAAGTCGTAGACGAATTTCCAGATCACCGAGGCGCCGACGAAGGAGATCGCCATGGGCAGGAAGATCAGCGATTTCGCGATGGTGCCCCAGGCGACGCGGTCGGCCAGGACGGCGACCAGCAGGCCGAACGCGGTCGACATCGCCGGCACGATGATCAGCCACAGGACATTGTTGCGGATCGACTGCAGGAACTCGATGTCCTGGAACATCCAGATGTAGTTGCCGAGGCCCACCCAGTTGACGCCGCCACGGTCGAAGAAGCTGAGGCGCAGCGTCTCGTAGACCGGGTAGATCAGGTAGATCGTCAACAGCGCGACCGCGGGAATGATGAACAGCCAGGGCCGGATCGATTCCCGCCGACGCTCGCGCGCCGCAACGTGGCCGCGCCCGCCGCGCTCCCCCAGGGCCTGATCAAGCACCCAGTTGGTGCCGGCGAAGTAGAGGACACTCGCCCCGACACCGAGGACGATGGCGAGCAATCCGCCGAGTATTTGTGACGCCACGCGAGCCCCCCTTGACGCCGTGCTTCAAAAGGCACGGGCGGATCGAACTGTGTGTCCGATCCGCCCGGCCGTCAACGTTTCGTCACATGGAGCGCGCTTACTTCAGCGCGTCCCAGCTGCGCTGGATCGCGTCCGCGACATCCTGCGCCGACGCACCGCCGGTGTAGTCGACCATGCCGGTCCAGAACGTACCGGCGCCCACCGAGCCCGGCATCAGGTCCGAGCCGTCGAAGCGGAACGTGGTGGCGTTGGTCAAGATGGCGCCCTGCTTGCGCAGGGTCTCGTTGGCGTAGGCGTCCGGATTGGCGCCGAGGTGCGGCGTCAGCAGCCCGCTCTGGGCCATCCAGATCTCATTCGCCAGGGCCGTCTGCAGGTACTGCAGCAGGGCGCGCGTGCCCTTGCTGTCCTTGGTGATCGCCCACAGAGTGCCGGCGCCAAGGACGGGCCGGCCGAGGTCCTTGCCGGCGAATGCCGGGAAGTAGAAGAAGTCGGCGTCGACGCCAAGCTCCGTGCCCTCCGGGAAGAACGTAGAGATGAAGCTCGCCTGCCGGTGCATGTAGCACTTCGGCGGCACGTCGAAGAGGCCGCGCTGGCTGTCACGGAAGTCGGTGGCGCCGACCGCGGCCGAGCCGCCGTTCACCCAGTCGTCGTTGCGCGCGAACATGCCGAAGGTCTCGATCGCCTCGACGATCCGCGGGTCATTGAACGGTATCTCGTTGGTCACCCAGGCGTCGTAGACCTCGGGCGGCTGCGTGCGCAGCATGATGTCCTCGACCCAGTCGGTCGCCGGCCAGCCGGTGGCGTCGCCGGAACCGAGCCCGATGCACCACGGCGTGCCGCCGTCGGCGACGATCTGCTCACTCAGCGCCAGCAGGTCCTCCATGGTCTCGGGGACCTCGTAGCCGGCGTCCTCGAAGTTCTCCGGCACGTACCAGACGATGCTCTTCAGATCGACCTTGTAGAAGAAGCCGAAATACTCGGAGTTGCCGTTCTGGTCCTTGTAGGTGCCAAGATCGACCCAGGACTGGCCGGCGGCGTAGTTGTCGAGCGTCCACTGGCGCGTCTCGTCGCCCAGCGGCACCAGGCCGCCCTTGGACGCCTGGTCGGCGGCCAGGCCCGGCTGCGGAAAGACCGCCAGGTTGGGCGGGCTGCCGGCCTGGATGTCGATGACGATCTGCTGCTCGAAGCTGTCGGAGCCGGCGTACTGCACGTCGGCACCCGTCGCGTTCTCGAAGTACACCAGCACGCTGGTGATGAGGTCGCGGTCTCCGGCCAGCCACGGGCCGAGCACGATCACTGTCTCGCCGCTCAGGTCCATCGCGTTGAAGGCGTCGAGGTCGCTCCAGGTAAAGCGGGAATCTTCGCCGATCGGGAACTTGAGGTCCTGCGCCAGGGCAGGGGCCGCGAGCAGCACCGCCGCGGCCACGGACGCCGCCGGCAACAAACGCATCTTCATGTGTGAGGCCTCCTCCAGGGTCGGTTTGTCAATCGTGACGAGCGCCCTGAGACGCCCGAACGACCGACATCTTCTTATCCGAATCGTTTTGAATGTAGGCCAAGACGCGCGAACATGCATCAGGATTTGTGCAGATGTTTCGCGCGTCAGGCGAGGACGGCTTGCAGGCCTGCCCGGCGCGTGTGGGAGTTGCGGATTTGGATGAGCGCGACGACCTCGATCTCGAAGCGGTGCGCCGGAAGCTGGAGGCGCTGCGGGCCGAGCTGTTGGATTCCTCCGATGCGGCGGCGGAGGACCGCCAGCCCGTCGAACTCGACCAGCAGCGGGTCGGCCGCCTGTCGCGCATGGACGCCCTGCAGGTCCAGGCCATGGCCCAGGCGGTCGAGGGCCGGCGTCAGGGCCAGCTGAAGCGCATCGACGCGGCGCTCGCGCGGCTCGAGGCCGGCGACTACGGCTGGTGCGAGGGCTGTGGCGAGGCGATTCCGGCGAAGCGCCTGGAGATCGACCCGGCGGCCAGCCTCTGCGTCGCCTGTGCGGGGTAATGCCGCCGGGCGCCCTCGCTACTCGATTGCCTGCCAGGCGTCCAGGTCGGGCAGCATGATCTCAAGCGCCGAACTGTCGCGGACCGCGACGACGACGTCGATGGCGATCGAGATGCGCGGCTCGCGGTTCTTGCCGGGTACGGTGCCGTGCGGAATCTTCGACGGAAACAGCAGGATGTCGCCCTCGCTCGGGTCGAGGCTGATCGACATCGCGTTGAACTCGTTGGGCTCCCGCACCACGCCGGCGTCGAACATGTGCTTGCCGAAGAGCTGCGGCACGAACTGGTTGTAAGGGTCCTTCTCCTCGAAGGAGATCGAGCCCGAGTCCGGCGGCGCCGACAGGTAGTAGACGAGGCTGATGTGCGACTGCATGTGGCGGTGCACGGCGATGGTCTGGTCGCCGGTCGAGATCGTCGCCCAGGAGCGGGTGTAGTAGAGCCGGATGAGCTCGGGATCGACGCGCAGGAACTGCAGGTCGTTCTTGAAGTGCGGCGCGAAGCGCTTGAACAGGGCGTCGAAGCGCGGGTCGAAATGCAGCCGCTCGAAGCCGTTGACGTCACCGGTCCACGACCCGGTGCCGCCGCGCGAGCGTTTCGGCGTCGCGTTCATCTCCATCACGGCCTCGACCAGTTGGGCCTTCTCGGCCGGGTCGAGCGGGATCTTGTCCTGGTAGATCGACAGCGGGAAGGCGTTGACGAGGCTGGGCATGGCGGGCGCGGCTCTTGGCGGGAAGGGGCGGGAGTCTAGCGCCGGTCCAAGTGCGGCGACAGGGCCGACGCGCTTTGGCATGCTGTCTTGATCTCGATCACTGCCGGTCGCAAAACGGCACGGCACAGTGGCGCGAAACGGGCCGAGAGGCGGCCGGGCGAGGGTGGGGCATGGCGCAGACTGACGTGACGGTCGAAGTCGGGGATGCGGCGCTGTTGGCGCGCGCCGACTTCCAGACGCTGATCGACGCCCTGAAGGCCGCCGGCTACGCGGTGATCGGGCCGATCGCCCGTGACGGCGCCGTGGCTTACGACGAGATCGACGGCGCCGACGAACTGCCGGCCGGGCGCACCGACGTGCAGGACGGCGGCCACTACCGGCTGGCCGACCGCGACGACGCGGCGCTGTTCGGCTACACCAGCGGCGTGCAGTCCTGGCGCCGGCAGCTATCGCCGCCGCGCCACTTGCTATGGCGCGCCAACCGCACGGACGACGGCTTCGAGGTCGCGGCGCCGGAGCCCGCGGCGCCGCGCCAGGCGTTTCTGGGCATGCGCGCCTGCGAGCTCGTCGGCGTCGCCATCCAGGACAAGGTCTTCGTGCACGGCGAGCATGTCGAACCGCACTACGCGGCGCGGCGCGCCAGCGCGCTGTTCATCGCGGTGCACTGCACCCGCGCCGGCGACACCTGCTTCTGCACCTCCATGGACACGGGCCCGCGCGCCGAAACCGGCTTCGACCTGGCGCTGACCGAGCTGATCGAGAACGGCCGGCACGAGTTCCTGATTGAGATCGGCAGCGCCGCCGGCGCCGAGATCGCCCGCGGTCTGCCGCTCAGGCCGGCGGCCGAGAGCGACCTCACGGCCTCGCGCGACCTGACCTCGCGCGCCGCAGCCGAGATGGGCCGCGCGCTCGACACCGACGGTCTCAAGGAGCGGCTGCAGGCCGGCCTCGAGGACCCGCGCTGGGACGACGTCGCCCAGCGCTGCCTTAGCTGTGCCAACTGCACGATGGTCTGCCCGACCTGCTTCTGCTCGACGACGGAGGACGTGACCGACATCACCGGCGACGTGGCCGAGCGCCACATGCGCTGGGATTTGTGCTTCACGCTCGATCACTCCTACCTGCACGGTGACGGTGCCGTGCACGCGGAGACGCGGTCGCAGTACCGCCAGTGGCTGACGCACAAGCTGGCCAACTGGATCGACCAGTTCGGCACCTCCGGCTGCGTCGGCTGCGGGCGTTGCATCACCTGGTGCCCGGTGGGCATCGACATCACCGTAGAAGCCGCGGCGATCGGCCGTGGCGAGGGGAGCGAGACGCATGGCGGTGATTGAAGGCCTGGAACGGATCGTCGGCGAGCATCCGTTCTTCGCCAACCTCGACGCCGACTTCCTGGACCTGGTGACGGGTTGCGCCAAGAACGTGCGCTACGATCCCGGACAGCACCTGTTCCGCGAGGGCGGCGACGCCGACCAGTTCTTTCTCGTGCGCGACGGCCACGTGGCGCTCGAATTCGCCACCGGCCGCGGCTCGTCGGTCACCTTTCTGACCGTCGGGCCGGGCGACGCGGTCGGCTACTCGTGGATCTTCCCGCCCTACGAGTGGGACTACGACGCTCGCGCCGTCGAGGCGACGCGCGTGGTGGCGCTCGACGCGGTGTGCCTGCGCACCAAATGCGACGCCAATACCGCCCTGGGCTACGAGGTCATGAAGCGCGCCGTGCCGTTCATCGTCGAACGCATGAAGGCGGCGCGGCTGCAAGCGATGGACGTCTATGGCGCAGCCAGCTGAAGTCGCGGCCGCGATGCCGTCCCGCGACGCCATGGTGCCGCACCGTTTCCGCGTCGCCCGGCGCCATGCGGAGACGGCCGACACCCTGACGCTCGACCTGAAACCGGTCGACGGCCTGGACCGCTGGGACTTCACGCCCGGCCAGTTCAACATGGTCTATCTCTACGGCCTGGGCGAGGTGCCGATCAGCATCTCGGGCGACGCGGCGAAAACCGCGATCCTGACCCACACGGTGCGGGTCGTCGGCAGCGTCACCAAGGGCTTCCACGACCTCAAGCGCGGCCAGATGGTCGGCGTGCACGGGCCCTACGGCGTCGGCTGGCCGCTCGAGGAGGCCGAGGGCGGCGATGTGCTGGTGATCGCCGGCGGCCTCGGCCTGGCGCCGGTGCGGCCGGCGACCTACCACCTGCTCAACAACCGCGCGCGCTATCGCCGTGTCGCCATCCTCTACGGCGACCGCACACCCGACGCGCTGTTGTACAAAAACGAGCTGCCGCGCTGGCGCCAGCACCTGGACATCGACGTCGAGGTCACGGTCGACCACGCGACGGCGGACTGGCACGGCAATGTCGGCGTCATCACGCCGCTGGTCTCGCGCGCCGAGTTCGACCCCGCGAACGCGACGGCGATCGTCTGCGGCCCCGGCATCATGATGCGCTTCGTCGCCTTGGCGCTGGAGCGGCAGGGCCTCGACCCGTCGCGCATCTTCGTCTCGCTGGAGCGCAACATGCGCTGCGCCGTCAAGCGCTGCGGCCACTGCCAGCTTGGCCCCCACTTCATCTGCCAGGACGGCCCGGTGTTCCCGTACGACCGCGTGCGCGACGTGCTCACCATCCCGCAGGTGTGACTATGGCCCAACGACGCCCCAAGCTCGCGGTCTGGAAGTTCGCCAGTTGCGACGGCTGCCAGCTCTCGCTGCTCGACTGCGAGGACGATCTGCTCGCCGTCGCCGGCCAGGTCGAGATCGCCTATTTCATGGAAGCGACGCGGGGCGAGGTGAAGGGGCCGTACGACCTCTCCCTCGTCGAGGGCTCGATCACCACGCCGCACGACGCGGAGCGCATCCACCAGGTGCGGCGCCAGTCGAAGTTCCTGGTGACCATCGGCGCCTGCGCCACGGCGGGCGGCATCCAGGCGCTGCGCAACGGCCGCGACGTGGACGAGTTCACGCGCATCGTCTACGCCCGGCCCGACTACATCGACACGTTGCGCACCTCGACCCCGATCGGCGACCACATCAAGGTCGACTTCGAGCTGCGCGGCTGCCCGATCAACAAGGCGCAGCTCGTCGAGGTGATCAGCGCCTTCCTCGCCGGCCGCAAGCCGCTGGTCGCCGGCCACGCGGTCTGCCTGGAGTGCAAATTGAAGGGCAATCCGTGCGTCATGGTCGCGCACGGCACGCCGTGCCTGGGGCCGGTGACGCACGACGGCTGCGGCGCCCTGTGCCCGTCCTACGACCGCGGCTGCTTTGGTTGCTTCGGTCCGGCGGATCAGACCAACATGCGGGCCATGGGCGCGCACATGAACCATCTGGGCCTCGACGGCCGCGACATCCAGCGCCTGTTGAGCACTTTCAACGCGATGGCCGAGCCGTTCCGGAAGGAGAGCGAGCGTCATGACGGGTAAGACGTCCAGGGGCCAGGCGGACATCAACAAGACCATCAAGGTCGACTATCTGGCCCGCGTCGAGGGCGAGGGCGCGCTCTACGCCAAGGTGCGCGACAACCAGGTCAAGGACGTGCGGCTCAACATCTTCGAGCCGCCGCGTTTCTTCGAGGCGTTCCTGCGCGGCCGCGACTTCACCGAGGTGCCCGATATCACCGCGCGCATCTGCGGCATCTGTCCGGTCGCCTACCAGATGAGCGCGGTGCACGCCATGGAGACCGCCTGCGGCGTGACGGTGCCGGAGCCGATCCGCCAGCTCCGCCGCCTCTTGTACTGCGGCGAGTGGATCGAGAGCCACACGTTGCACGTCTACATGCTGCACGCGCCCGACTTCCTGGGTTACGAGGGCGCCATCGAGATGGCCGCCGACCACGGCGCCGCGGTCGAGCAGGGCCTCAAGCTCAAGAAGACCGGCAACGACATCGTCAACCTCTTGGGCGGCCGCGAGATTCACCCGATCAACGTCAAGGTCGGCGGGTTCTATCGCATCCCGCGCAAGCGCGAGTTCGCCGAGTTGAAGGAGCGCCTCGAATGGGCGCGCGAGGCGGCGCTGGCGACGGTGCGCTTCGTCGCCGGCCTCGACTTCCCCGACCTCGAGCGCGACTACGAGTTCGTCTCGGTCCAGCACGAGACCGAGTATCCGTTCAGCGACGGCCGGCTGGTCTCGAACAAGGGCCTCGACGTGCCGTTCGCCGAGTTCCGCGACAATTTCGAGGAGATCCACATTGAGCACTCGACGGCGCTGCACTGCCAGCTGAAGGCGCGCGGCGCCTATCTGGTGGGCCCCTTGGCGCGCTACAGCCTGGGCTTCGACAAGCTGACGCCCTTGGCGCAGGAGGCGGCGCGCGAGGCCGGCCTGGGCACCGAGTGCCGCAACCCGTACCAGAGCATCGTCGTGCGGTCGGTCGAGATCCTCTACGCCGTCGAGGAGGCGCTGCGCATCATCGGCGACTATGTCGAGCCCGAGGCGCCGGCGGTCGAGGTCGTGCCCCAGGCCGGCGTCGGCTGCTGGGCGACCGAGGCGCCGCGCGGCATGCTGTTCCACCGCTACCGCATCGCCGAGGACGGGTCGATCCAAGAGGCGCAGATCGTGCCGCCGACGTCGCAGAACCAGGACAGCATCGAAGACGACCTGCGCGCCGTCCTGGCCGCCAACCTCGACATGCCCGAGGACGCGCTGCAGTGGCGCTGCGAGCAGACGGTGCGCAACTACGACCCGTGCATCTCCTGCTCGGTGCACTTCCTGAAGCTCGAGCTCGACCGCGCTTGAGCGACGTCCTGGTCGTCGGCGTCGGCAACCCGTCGCGCGGCGACGACGGCGCGGGCATCGCCGTCGCGCAGGCCCTCAAGAAGAGATCGTTGCCTGGCGTCGACGTGCGCGAGGCGACGGGCGAGGCGCTGGCGCTGATCGCCCTGTGGGAGGGCTACGAGGACGTCGTGCTGGTCGACGCGGCGCACTCGGGCGCGGCGCCCGGCACGATCCACGTATTTCCGACGGTCGCCGACGTGCCGGCGCGCCACGGCACGGGCACTTCGACCCACGGCTTCGGCGTCGCCGAGGCGTTGGCGCTCGCCAAGGAACTCGGCCGGCTGCCGCGGCGCTGCGCCGTCGTCGCCATCGAGGGCGCGGACTACGACCTGGGCGCGCAGCTGTCGCCGGCCGTCAGAGCCGCGGTCGACAGCGTCGTGGCCCGGGTGGCGGAACGCCTTGGCGGAATGGCGCGATCCGGCTAGCCACGGGGCCGCCGGTGCGGCATGACTGGGGTCTTACGATGGCGGGCGCCCTCGATTAGATTGGCGCGCCAACGCCGCAACCCCGGTGCGAGAGCGAACGGACCCGTGTCAACCAAGACCCAGCGTTTCAGCGAGCTGCTGGCCGCGCCCGAGACCGTCTTCGCCATGGAGGCGCACAGCGGCCTCTCGGCCAAGGTCGTCGAGGAAGCCGGCTTTCCCGTCGTCTGGGCCTCGGGACTGTCGATCTCGGCGGCGCTGGGCCTGCGCGACCGCAACGAGGCGTCGTGGACGCAAGTCCTCGAGGTGCTGGAGTACATGTCGGACGCGACGTCGATCCCGATCCTGCTCGACGGCGACACCGGCTATGGCGACTTCAACAACTTTCGCCGCCTGGTGCGCAAGCTGTGCGCCCGCGACGTCGCCGCGGTGTGCATCGAGGACAAGATCTTCCCGAAGACCAACTCGTTCCTGGACGGCGACCAGATGCTGACGCCGGTCGAGGAGTTCTGCGGCAAACTGCGCGTCGGCAAGGACAGCCAGACCGATCCCGACTTCCGCATCATCGCCCGTACCGAGGCGCTGATCGCCGGCCGCGGCATGAACGAGGCGCTGGACCGCGCCCACGCCGATCGCGAGGCCGGCGCCGACGCCATCCTGATCCACTCGCGCAAGTCGACCGCCGACGAAGTGCTGCGCTTCGCCGCGGCGTGGGAGGACAGCGCGCCGCTGGTCGTGGTGCCGACCAAGTACTACGCGACGCCGACCCGGGCGTTCCGCGACGCCGGCATCTCGCTGGTCATCTGGGCCAACCACACCTTGCGCGCCTCGCTGGCGGCGATGCGCGAGACGACGCGCGAGATCGCCCGGCGCGAGAGCCTGGTCGAGGTCGAGGGCCGCGTCGCCGGCCTGGACGAGGTCTTTGCCCTCGTCGGCAACGACGAACTGGCGGCGGCCGAGACCCGCTACCTGCCGCAGCCCAAGCACGGCACCCGCGCCATCGTGCTGGCGGCGACGTGCGGCGGACAGTTCGAGGCGCTGACCCGCGACAAGCCGAAGTGCATGCTGGACGTACGCGGCGAGCCGCTGCTGAGCCGCCTGCGCCAGTCGCTCGGCCGGGCCGGCGTCGGCGCCGTGACCGTCGTCGGCGGCTACCGCGCCGACGCCATCGACGTGCCCGGCATCCGCAAGGTCGCCAACGACGCCTACGAGACCAGCGGCGAGGCCGCCTCGCTGGCCTGCGCGCTGGACGACCTCGACGGCCACTGCATCGTCAGCTACGGCGACATCCTGTTCCGCGACTACGTGCTGGACCTCCTGCAGGACGCCGAGGGCGACGTCGTCATTTTCACCGACACGCGCGAACGCCTGAACGGCCGGCCGCCGACGCCGCGCACGGCCGACTGGGTGGTCTGCGCCCGCAACGGCGCGCCGCACTCGCTGGGCGACCCCCTGGACGACACGCCGATCCGCGTCACCGGCATCGCCCGCGCCACACCGCCGGACGACGCCTGCGGCGAGTTCATCGGCTTGGTGAAGCTGAGCCCGGCGGGCGCGGAGGCGGTGCGGGCGGAACTGGCGGCGATGCAGACGGACGGCACGCTCGAAAACGCCAACCTGCCGGATCTGTTCGCCCGCCTCGTCGCGCGCGAAGTGCCGGTGCACGCGGTGCAGATCGCCGGCCACTGGCTGGACGTCAACGACGCCTTCGACCTGGCCGACGCGCGGAACTTCCTGTGACGCGGCGCGGCCGCGCCCGCCGATGATCGACGCCGAGGCCTTCCTGGACGCGGCGCGTGGGCACGGCTTCGACTTCTACACCGGCGTGCCCTGTTCCTTCCTGACGCCGCTGATCAACCGCACCATTGGCGATCCGGCGTTGGCATACGTCGGCGCCGCGCAGGAGGGCGAGGCCGTCGCCATCGCCGCCGGCGCCTGGCTGGCCGGCCGCCGCACCGTGGTGATGTGGCAGAACTCCGGCCTCGGCAATACGATCAACCGCTGACCTCGCTCAACTGGCCGTTCCGCATCCCGACGCTGATGGTCGTGACCTGGCGCGGCCAGCCGGGCATGGCCGACGAACCGCAGCACGAGCTGATGGGCCGCATCACCGGCGCCCTGCTCGACACCATCGAGGTGCCCCACGCGGAATTTCCGACCGAGGCCGAGGACCTGGAACCGTCGCTCTCGTCAGCCGTCGCAGCGATGGACGCGGACGGGCTGCCCTACGCACTGATCATGGCGAAGGGCGCGGTCGCCGACACGCCGCTCGACGAGGCGCCGCCGGCGCCGGCGCCGCGCGGAGAGTGCGCCGACCTGACGACCGGTGGCACACGGCCCCGGCGCATCGACGCGCTGGAATGCCTGCTCGACCGGGTGCCCGACGCCGCCGCCATCGTCGCCACGACGGGCAAGAGCGGCCGCGAGCTGTTTACGCTCGCGGACCGGCCGCAGCACCTCTACCAGGTCGGTTCCATGGGCGGCGCCAGCGCCATGGCGCTGGGCGTCGCGCTGAACGTGACGCGCCCGGTCGTGGTGATCGACGGCGACGGCGCCGCGCTGATGAAGCTGGGCAACCTGGCGACCATCGGCGCGCGGCGGCCGGCAAACCTGGTGCACGTCGTGCTCGACAACGGCGTGCACGACAGCACCGGCGGCCAGGCGACCGTCTCGGCCGGCGTCGACTTCGCCGGCGTCGCGCTCGACTGCGGCTACACGAGCGCCGCGACCGCCGACGACCTCGACGGCTTCGGAACCGCGCTCGACCGCGCCTTCGCCGCGCCCGGACCGACGTTGATCCACTTGCGCATCCAGCCAGGCAGTCTCAGCCCACTGGGCCGGCCGACGATCGCCCCGCGCGACGTCGCCCGCCGGTTCCGGGATTTCCTGGCGGAGGACGCATGAGCGCGCCCTGGCTCCTGACGCCCGGCCCGCTGACTACGTCCGACGACACGCGCGCGGCGATGCGCAGCGACTGGGGTTCGCGCGACGCCGCGTTCGTCATGCTGACGGCGGGCGTCCGCGGCCACCTCTGCAAGGTTGCGCATGCCGAGGCCGAGCATACGTGCGTGCCCTTACAGGGCAGCGGGACGTTCGCGGTGGAGTCGATGCTGGGCACGCTCGTGCCATCCGACGGCCGTGTCCTGGTGCTGTCGAACGGTGCTTACGGCCGCCGCATGGTGGAGATCTGCCGGCGCATCGGCCGCGCCGTCACGGTGCACGAGACGCCGGAGGACTCAGCGATTGCGCCGGACACTGTCGCTGCGGCGCTGGCGAACGACCCAGCCGGCCACGTCGCGATCGTGCACTGCGAGACCACGACCGGGGTCCTCAATCCGCTGGAAGACATCGCTGCCGTTGTGGCGCGACACGACCGGCGGCTGCTGGTCGACGCCATGAGCAGTTTCGGCACGGTCGAGATCGACGCGCGCGAGATCGCTTTCGACGGCCTGGCGGCGTCGGCCAACAAGGGGCTGGAGGGCGTGCCGGGTGTCGCCTTCGTGCTGGGCCGGCGCGTGGCGCTGGAAGGGACCGCCGGCACCGCGCCGTCGCTCAGCCTCGATCTGCACGATCAGTGGCGCGGGTTCGAGGCGAACGGCCAGTGGCGCTTCACGCCGCCGACCCATGTGATCGCGGCGCTGGCGATGGCGCTGGCCCAGCTCGATCAGGAGGGCGGGGTGGCGGCGCGTCACGCGCGCTACGCCGCGAATTGCGCAACGCTGCGCGCCGGCATGACCGAACTCGGCTTCCGGCCGCTGTTGGACGAGGCCGTGCAGGCGCCCGTCATCGTCACGTTCCACGCGCCTGAAGATCCCGCATACGACTTCGCCGCGTTCTACGACGCGCTGCTCGCGCGCGGCTACGCGATCTACCCCGGCAAGCTGACCGACGCCGAGACGTTCCGGATCGGCTGCATTGGCGCGGTCGGCGAGGCGCAGATGACCGGCGTCGTCGAGGCCTTGCGCGACGTCATGGCCGCGCAGGGGTTCCGGCCGTGAGGGCGGTGATGCTCGCCGCCGGCGTCGGCAACCGCCTGTTCGACGGCAACGACGGCGCGCCGCCGAAAGTCCTCCTGGAGTTCGGCGGCAAGACGCTGCTCGCCCGCCACCTCGAGAACCTGCGCGCGCTCGGCGTCGACGAGCTCGTGATGGTCGTGGGCTATCGCCGGGACGCGGTCGAGGCGGAGCTGCAGGCCCTTGGCGCCGACTTCGTGCGCACGATCGCGAACCCGCGGTACCGGGAGGGGGCCGTGGTGTCGTTCTGGACCGCGCGCGACGAGTTCGATCGCGACGTGCTGTTCATGGACGCCGACGTGCTCTACGACCCGGCGCTGCTGACGCGCCTCCTCGCCCATCCGCATCCCAACTGCCTGCTGCTGGACCGCAATTTCGAGGACGGGGCGGAGCCGGTGCGAGTCGGCGTGCGCTCCAACCGGGTCGTCGGCTTCGGCAAGGCCATCGCCGGCGACTTCGACGTTGTCGGCGAGTGGCCGGGATTCCTGAAAGTGGGGCCGGTGATGGGCCGGCGGCTGGCCGACAGGGCCGGGCGCTTCGTCGCCGACGGCCGCGCCCACGAACCCTACGAGCCGGCGATCCGCGAGGTCCTGCGCAATGCGCCCGACGAATGGGCCGTCGAGGACGTCACCGGCACGGCCTGGATCGAGATCGATTTTCCCGAAGACGTCGCCCGTGCCCGCGACATCATCCTGCCACGATTGTCGGTTGACACGCCAGTTTAGCCCATCCCCGCAACCCATTGATCGAGAAACGAGAGTACGGCACGGCGCATGGCGTCGGTCTCCTGGTGTCCCGACGCTGTTTCGATGACCGTCGTCAGGCGGTCCTCGGCGCCCGCCGCCCGGTAGCTGTCCCGCACCTGGTCATGGGCCGCCGCGAACGCGGGTTCCGGCGTCAGGGCGTCTTCGAGGCCGACGCCGATCAGCTGCGGCCGCGGCGCGACCAGGCCGGCGACGTCGCCCATGTCGCCGTGGCGCAGCAGGCCGGGCACGGTCATGTAGGGCCCCCCGTGGAGGTCGTGGGCGCCGCTTTCGACCAGCGCGCCCAGGCTGGCGAAGCAGCACAGGTGCGCCGCGGCGCAGACCCGCGGGTCGAGGGCGGCGAGCCAGTAGGCGTGGGTGCCGCCCATGCTGAGGCCCAGTGTGGCGATGCGCCCGGCGTCGACGTCGGCGCGCTGGCTCAGCACGTCGACGCCCATCGACAGCTCGCTCAACATGGCGCCGAACAGCGTCCTGCCGTGCCACAGCAGCGCCTTGCTGAGGGATTCCTCAGACGTCGTCGCGCGGGCACCGAAGGGTGCCATTTCGAGGCAGAGGGCCACATAGCCGCGTTGGGCGAGCAGGGGGCCGTAGGGCGGGGCGGCGAGGGACGGGCGCCCGTCCAGCAACTCCTTGCGGCCGATGTCGTGACGTTTCCCGTGGGCGTGGCAGTACAGCACCGCCGGCCGCGGCGTGTCCGTCTCGGTCGGGCGCGTCAGGGTCGCCTGGATTGGCTCGGTGCGGCCGGCAATCCGCAGGTCTTCGACGACGTAGTCTTCGAAGCGCTGGGACCCGACAAGCGTCGCGGTCGTGTCGGCGCTGCGCGAATAGCCCGCGAGCGCCGCCAGCGTGTCCATGTCGAGAGCGGCCACGCCGGCTCACACGCGGAAGACGTATTCCTTGTCGGCGACGCGGTCGATGTCCGGCGGGTAGCTGGCGTGCTTGTCGGCGTAGTACTGCGCCATGTGGTCGCCGGCGCTGGCGCGATTGTAGGTCGCGTAGTAGATGCGCCGGGCGTCGCCGGTGCGGTTCGGCTGCGAGCCGTGCGGCACGAAGCTGTCGAAGAACACCACGTCGCCGGGCTCGGTCGGCAGGTCGACCATGCGCATGCCGGCGAGGTCGTCGTCGCCGAGCGGCTGCCAGGAGGCGAACAGCCCGCGGTGCTCGTAGTTCTCGACGATCTGCAAGCAGCCGTTCTCCGGCGTCGCCGCGTCGATGCTCAACAGCGCCGAGACGTAGAAGTCGGCATAGCGGTCCCAGCCGGCCTGGGAGTCCTGGTGCGGCTTGAAGCCGTCGCCGCCGGGCAGTTTGAAGTTGATCTTCTCCTTGAACAGCACCGCGGCCTCGCCGAGGAGCTGTGCCGCCGGCACGGCCAACGCCTCGGTCAGGCGCTGAAAGCCCGCATGGAACGGCGAGATCTTCTCGATGCGGCTGACGATGCGCTCGCCGGGCGCCAAGAGGCTCGCCTCGCCGTAGACCCAGTGCCGGCCGGACTGTTCGGGCAGGGCCAGCACCTCGCCGCACCACGCCTCGATCGTCGCCAGGTCGCCGGCGCCGACGGCGCCGCGGGCGATCGTGTAGCCGCAGCGGCGGAACTGGGCCACCTGGGCCTCGTCCAGGTCGAGCGGTGCGCCGAGGGCGGTGTCGGCCATGCCGTGGCTATCGAGGGCGGTCTGCATGTTTGGTATCACTGACAGAGAACGACGCGAGGCGACTTGATATCGCGCGCCAACTCTCTGTCGCAAGCGGACGCGTGTCAAAGGAACGGGACCATGTCGGTATTCAGGCCAGGCCGAACTGACTAAGGTGCCGCGAAATTCGCGACGCGCGAAGACGCGTGCTGCGATGCCACGCTGGGGAACGGGCCGCGGATGAGCCACGACACCTGGTTCCACCGGGCGGTCACGCCTGCGGTGGCGCCGCTGGCGCGCACGCCGCTGACGCCGAACCATCTGACGACGCTGCGGCTGGCCGCCGGTCTGGCGGCCGCCGCCGCCGTCGCGGTCGGCGATCCGCGCTGGCTGTACATCGGCGCCGGGGTGTTCCTGGTCGGCATGCTGCTGGACCGGGCCGACGGCATCCTGGCGCGCCTGACGGACCGCCACAGCGCGTTCGGCCACAAGTTCGACCTGGTCGCCGACGCGCTGTCGAACGCGCTGATCTTCGTCGGCCTCGGCATCGGCCTGCGACATGGCGCGCTGAGCGGCTGGGCGATCCCGCTGGGGGTCCTGGCGGGCGGCGCGGTGGTCGCGGTGCTGTGGCTGGTCGTGCTGGCCGAGAGCCGCCACGGCGCCCGCAAGATCGAGACGCGCAGCGTCGCCGGCTTCGATGCGGACGACGCCATGCTGGCGGTGCCGCTGGCGATCTGGCTCGGCTGGTCCTCGGGCCTGTTGTACGCCGCGGCGATCGGCGCGCCGGTCTTCGCCATCATCTTCTTCTGGAAGAACATGCGCTACGCCCGCGAGGTCGCATGAGTCACGGCATCGCCGTCCGTCGTGTAGTGTCCTTTCGCGATGTCCTCCCGGTTCTGGCTCCGCATCGGATTCCTCGTCGCCGGCCTCGCCGTTCTGGCCGCGGCGCTGGCGGCCGTCGACGTGCGGCAGGTGCTGGACCTGCTGCCCCGGATCGGCTGGGGCTTCGCCGCGATCCTGGCGCTCTACGCCCTGGGCTTCGCCGCCGACATCCAGGCCTGGCACTTGGCGCTGCCGTCGTTCCCGCAGGACCTGGCGCACCATCTGCGGCTCTATCGCATCCGCATGATCGGCGAACTGGTCAACCACATCACGCCGCTGCTCGGCGGGCTGGCGGGCGAGCCGGTCAAGGCGCTGATCCTCAAGCGACGCTATGGCGTCAGCGTGCGCGAAGCGGCGGCGTCGCTGATCGTCGCCAAGACGGTGATCCTGTTGGCGCTGGTCGCCTTCATGGCGCTGGGATTTGGCCTGCTGCTGGGACAGCCCGGCGTGCCCGGGACCTACGTCGCGGTCGCCGGCGCCGGGCTGGCGGCGTTCGCCGTCGCGATCCTGGCCTTCTTTCTCGTACAGCGCTTTCGCGTTGCCTCGCGGCTCGGCGCCTGGTTCCGGGAGACGCGCTTCGGCCGCCGGGTGGCCGGCGTGCTGCACGACATCCAGGACGTCGACGATCGCCTGATCGGTTTCTACGTGACGCGGCCGCGGCGCTTTGCCTTGGCCTTCGTCATGGCGCTGGTCGCCTGGGTCCTGGGCGCGGTCGAGGTGTTCTTGGCCGCGACGCTGATGGGCGGCTCCATCGATTTCACCCAGGCGCTGGTCATCGAGGCGGTGGCGCAGATGGTGCGCGCCGGGCTGTTCTTCATTCCGGCCAGCATCGGCGTGCAGGAGGGCGCGTTCGTGCTGCTGTTCGAGGTCCTGACCGGCAATGCCGCGCTGGGCCTGGCCGTCGCCCTGGTCCGGCGCGGCCGCGATCTGGTCTGGCTCGCCGTGTCCGGCGTCCTGGCGTGGGGCGAGGGCTGGCGGGAGGTGTCGCGCCTGACGGCCGACTGAGCGGCGTCAGGGGACCAGCCCGGCCGCCCGGAATGCCTCGACCGCGTCGCGCAGCGCCTCGCGCGCCGGCCGTGGGGCGTAGCCCAGGTCGCGCTTCGCCTTGGCGCTGGAGAAGTACATGCGCTTGCGCGCCATGCGCACGCCGTCGAGCGTGGCGAACGGCTCGCCGCCCGCCAGCCGCGCCCAGGCCTCGGCGCCCCAGGCGATCGGCATGACCAGGCCGTGGGGCAGCCTGACGCGGGGCGGCTTGCGCCCGCTCAGCGCCGCGATCTCGGCCAGGATGTCGCCCAGGCGCATGTCCTCGCCGCCCAGGATGTAGCGCTCGCCGGGCGTGCCGCGCGCGTGGGCCAGGAGGTGCCCTTGGGCGACGTCGTCGACGTGCACGATGTTGAGCCCGGTATCGACGAAAGCCGGCATGCGACCCGACGCCGCTTCGACGATCATGCGCCCGGTCGGCGTCGGCTTGACGTCGCCGGGGCCGACCGGCGTCGAGGGGTTGACGATCACGGCCGGCAGCGCGCGCTCCGCGACCAGCCGGCGCACCTCGGCCTCGGCCAGGAACTTCGACCGCTTGTAGGGCCCGATCATGTCGTCGAGCGTCGACGGCGTCGCCTCGTGCGACGGCGTGCCGTCGGCGTTGAGGCCCAGCACCGCGACGCTGCTGGTGTAGACGACCCGCGCGACCCCGGCGTCGAGCGCCGCCAGCATCAGGTTCTTCGTGCCCTCGACGTTGGCGGCGAACATCGGCGCCGGGTCGCGTACCCACAGGCGGTAGTCGGCGGCGACGTGGAACACCGCGTCGCAGCCGCGCACCGCGTCGGCAAGCGAGGCGGCGTCGGTAAGGTCGCCGGTCACCGGTTCGACGTCGAGGCCGGCCAGGTTGCGGCGGTCGGCGTTGGGCCGCGCCAGCACGCGCACGGCGCTGCCCGCCTCCAGCAGGCGGCGGGCGACGGCGGCGCCGACGAACCCGGTCGCGCCGGTGACGAGGGCCTTCGTGACAGACATGGCGCGCAATGTGCCGAAGGGCGGCGCGCGACGCCAGCGGCGACCGCGCCCGTGCGAATTACGGCAAGAGCTGGATAGCCGTGACCACGATCGGTTTCGACACTCCCGGGGTCCAACCATCCTCGGGGTCGCCATGGAATCCGGTCGGGATCCGTTGCCGCCGTGGGATCAGGTCCTGGCCCGTTGGATCGCCCGGCCACTTGGCCGCACCCGCGTCACGCCGAACCAGGTGACCGCCCTGTCGCTGCTGCTGGCCCTGGTCGCGGCGACGCTGATGGCAAGCGGCCGGGCCGCCTGGCTCGACCTCGGCGCCGGACTGTTCGTGCTGGCCCGCTTCCTGGACCACGTCGACGGCGAGCTGGCGCGGCTCAGGCGCACCTCGTCGCCGTTCGGCTACTACTTCGACTACGTCGCCGGCGGCCTCAGCTATGCGGCGTTCTATTTCGGCACGGGCCTCGGTCTGGTGGACGGCTGGCTGGGACCCTGGGCCGTGGCGCTGGGTACCGCGGGCGCGATCTCGGCGCTCGCCTGCCTCGGCCTCAACCTGGGCATCGACCGGGCGCTCGGCAATCACACGACCGGCGATCCGGTCGGCTACCCCAGCGCCGCGCGTCTCGAGCTCGAGGACGGTTTTTACCTGGTTGCGCCGCTGACCTGGGCCGGGCTGCTCGACTACTTCTTCGCCGCCGCCCCGCTCGGCGCTGCGGTCTACGGGCTGTGGACTCTGGGGCGCTTCCTCGCCTGCAATGCGCGGCGCGGCAGCGACGAAGTCCCCGGCCATGACGCTCCAAATCGAACCGCGGACGCCGAGCGACGACACGGCGATCGCCGCGCTGCTTGAGGCGGCCTTCGACGGGCCGGACGAAGCGCGGCTGGTCGCCGCGCTCGACGCCTCCGGCGACGTGGCGCTGTCGCTCGTGGCCCGCGAGGCGGGCGAAATCGTCGGCCACGTGCTGTTCAGCCCCCTCGACGCCCAGGTCGACGGCCGCGGCGTGCGCACGCTGTCGCTGGCACCGCTGGCCGTCCTGCCGCAGGCGCAGGGTATCGGCAGCACCCTCGTCAAGGCCGGGCTGGCGCGCGCCCGCGCCGGCGGCTGGGCGGCCGTGATCGTCGTCGGCGAGCCGGCGTACTACGGGGCGCTTCGGCTGCGCCGCCGCGACGGTCAGCCATTTGGACACGCCCTTTGGCGGGCCGGCCTGCCAGGGGCTGGAGCTGCAGCCCGGCGCGCTGGCCGGCGCCGCCGGTCACATCCGCTACGCCGCACCGTTCGCCGAGTTGGAGTGACGCCGAGTCGGCCGCGACTGACGCCGCCGCAGCGCCCGCCGCGCTGGCAAAAAGTCGATGATCGTCGCGTCGGGCGAGCCCGACAGCAGGCGCAGGCCGCGCCGGCAATTGCCGGTTTGCACCGTATATCAAGGCATTGTGACGCCACCGCCACCGACAGTGGCAAATGCGCCACACCCCGGGTTTATGAGACGGAACGGCAAGGCCGCGATATTGGGGCGCGCAGGTGCTGTCTAGCGTTTCTCCCAGTTCGTGATTCCCCACCACGCTCTCGATTGAGAGGGAGAAATCGATGCGTACATTTCGTAGGGCACGCGGCGCATTTGTGGTTGCATCACTGGGCCTGCTGGCGCTGACGTCGCCGGCCCTGGCGCAGACGACGCCGACGCTGGAAGACATGCAGTCGATCATTCAGCAGCAGCAGCAGCAGATCGAGGCGCTGCAGCAGCAAATGCAGGGTATGCAGGAAAAGACAGAGCGCATGGCGTCGGATGCCGAGGAGGCCCGGCGGGCGGCGACGGCCGCGCAGGGCGCCGTCGGCGCGCTGCCGGGCGACGGCGCGCTCATCACCTCCGGTCAGGAGAAGATCCGGCTGGCGATCTCCGGCCAGGTCAACCGCCTGGTCAACGTCGTCGACGACGGCACCACGACGAACGTCTACCACGCCGACAACGACAACTCCTCGACGCGCATACGCTTCATCGGCGAGGGCGACCTCAGTTCGGACATCTCCATCGGCACCAACATCGAATTCGAGATCGAGTCGAACTCGACCGCCGACATCAACCAGAACAACCAGTCGTCCGGCACCGCCAACTTCAAGGACCGCAAGATTGAGGCGTATTTCACCAGCAAGCGCTTCGGCAAGATCTCGATCGGCCAGGGCGACACGGCCTCGAACAACACGGCCGAGACCGACCTGTCGGGCACCACGGTCGTCCAGTACTCGGCGATCGGCGACCTGGCGGGCGGCATGATCTTCAACCGCGGCGAGGACGACTTCACTGGCATCACCGTCAACGACGCCTTCAACAACTTCGACGGCCTCAGCCGCAAGGACCGGCTGCGCTACGACTCGCCGACGTTCTACGGCTTCTCCGTTGCCGGCTCGGCGATCGAGGACGACCAGTTCGACTTGGCGGCGTTCTTCGGCGGCGGTTTCGGCAACTTCAAGCTCGCCGCGTCCGGCAGCTGGGCGCGACCGGACGGGACCACCGACGACCGCGCCGCCGGGTCGATCTCGGCGCTGCATGAGCCGACTGGCATCAACCTGACGATCGCCGGCGGCGCCGACTGGCTGACCAAGGTCAGCAACGCCGACCCCGCCTACGGCTACGTCAAGGGCGGCTGGCAGGCCGAGTTCCTCGACCTCGGCAAGACCAACATCGCCCTCGACTACTACTTTGGCGACAAGATCTGCCTGCGGTGCGACAGCTCGCAGTCGGCCAGCGGCTTCATCGTGCAAGAGTTCGCCGGCTTCGGTACCGAGGTGTACCTCGGCGGGCGCGTCTACGCCCTGGAACTGAACGACAACACGTCCGATCCGGACGACATCGTCGCCGGCACCTTCGGCACACGCGTGAAGTTCTAGGCCGGGACAGGGACGTTGATCGCCTGGGGGCGCTCGGGCGAGGGGGGCGGCGCGCCACACGCCGCCCCCGTTGCCGTGCGCCGCCCCCTACGGACCCTTGCCCTGCCCCTCGCGCTGGGTCTGGCGCTGGCGGCGTGCGAGAGCTTCGAGCCCTACGAGTACCAGCCGTCGTCGGAGATCCCGAAAGGCTCGGGCATCCTTAGCGGCGACGACGGCGAGTACGTCATCTACCGCGAATAGCTGCGGCTGCTACGCAGCCGTCCCTCTTGGCTGCCCAGCCGACCCTCGGATCATTCTGTCGCCTGCTCGGCGTGACAGCGCTGCCGCGCTCGAACGGCTGCGGTGAGCCAAAATCGATAGGGTCGGGACCTCCGCCGACCGACATTCGATGCGCCGGCCAACGTCCGGAACCTCCCAACCCTCTCTACACCCACATGTTTGTGACAACGCAGCCACAAGTTGTGGCAAATGTGTCACACGCCGTGGCGATTTCTCGATACCGCTAGCGAGGCCATAGTGAGGCGGACCCGCCTTGTTCTAGGGTCGGGGCAAGTTTGAACCCACACTCCAAGCTCGCGGTCGAGGGGGAATACCGATGCGCACGTTTCGAAGGGGACGCAGTGCATTTGTGGCAGCGGCGGTTGGTCTCTTCACGTTGACGTCGCCGGCTCTGGCGCAAACGCCGACGCTGGAAGACCTGCAGGCGATCATCCAGCAGCAGCAGCAGCAGCTCGAGGCGTTGCAGCAGCAGATGGATCTCATGCAGAAGAAGAGCGACGAGATGGCGACCGCGGCCGAGGAGGCCCGGCGGGCGGCGACGGCCGCGCAGGGTGCGGTCGGCGCGCTGCCCGGCGACGGCGCGCTGATCACCTCGGGGCAGGAGAAGGTCCGCCTGGCCATCTCCGGCCAAGTCAACCGGCTGGTCAACGTCGCCGACGACGGCACGTCGACGACCGTCTACCACGCCGACAATGACAACTCCTCGACGCGCGTGCGCTTCATCGGCGAGGGCGACATCAGTTCGGACGTCACCGTCGGCGCCAACATCGAGTTCGAGATCGAATCGAACTCGACGGCCGACATCAGCCAGCAGAACCAGTCGGCCGGCACCGCGACCTTCAAGGACCGCAAGCTGGAGGCGTACTTCACCAGCAAGCGCTTCGGCAAGATCTCGATTGGTCAGGGCGACACGGCGTCGAACAACACGGCGGAGACCGATCTCTCCGGCACCTCCGTGATCGGCTACTCGGCGCTCGGCGACCTGGCCGGCGGCATGATCTTCCGTCGCGGGCGGGACGACTTCACGAGCGTCACGGTCAACAACGCGTTCTCGAACTTCGACGGCCTTAGCCGCAAGGACCGTCTGCGCTACGACACGCCGACGTTCTACGGCTTCTCGCTCGCCGGCTCGGCGGTCGAGGACGACCAGTTCGACCTGGCGGCGTACTTCGGCGGCGGCTTCACGGACGTCAAGCTCGCCGCGTCCGGCGGCTGGGCGCGGCCCAGCGGCACCACCGACGACCGGGTCAGCGGCTCGATCTCGGGCCTGCACGAGCCGACCGGTCTGAACCTGACGCTGGCCGGCGGTGGCGACCAGCTGACCAAGGTCAGCAACCGCAGCGACCCGTACTTCGGCTACGTCAAAGGCGGCTGGCAGGCGAAGTTCTTCGAGTTCGGCGGCACCAATATGTCGGTCGACTACTACTACGGCGACAAGGTCTGCTCGACCTGCGACAACTCGCAGTCGGTCGGCGGCTTCGTCGTGCAGAACGTCGCCGACTTCGGCACCGAGGCCTACGCCGGCTTCCGCGTCTACAACCTGGAACTCAACGACGGCACGGCCGATCCGGACGACATCGTCGTCGGCACCTTCGGCACGCGCGTGAAGTTCTAGACCTGGGGCTCAATGCTTGATCGCCCGGCGCGATCGTGCGACGAGGGCGGCGTGACACACGCCGCCCTCATTGCTTTGCGCCGCCCCCTACGGACCCTTGCCCTGGTCCTTGGCCTGGGGCTGGCGCTCGCCGCGTGCGAGAGCTGCGAACCTTACGAATACCACCCGTCGTCGGAGATCCCAAAGGGACCGGGCATCATCAGCGGCGACGACGGCGAGTTCGTCATCTACCGCGATTAGCCTCGGCTTTTTCGTAGCCGACTCCCGGATGAGCTTGTAGCCTGCAACGCGTGACGGCAGCGCTGCGCGGACGCGTGGCGCGACGGGAATGCGGTGCGGCGCGCGACAGCGTGCCAAGGCCGCGGCTGCCCCCGCAACTGTGGACGGGGAGCGCGCGCCCTCGCGAGGCCACTGGGAAACCGGGAAGGCCGGGCGCGCGCCGCGATCCGTGAGCCAGGAGACCGGCCGTCACGCCCGCCAATGCGACGCCGTGGGCCGGGGTGTGCTCGCGGCGGGGCCGGACCGGTCCTGATCGCTGCGGCATGGATCGACCATGGGGGGTTCCATGTCCCGTTTCGCCGTTTCTCTCGCCGCCGCCTCGTTCGCGCTCGTCGCCGCGGCGCCAGTGGCCGCGCTCGACGACGTCCAGCGCTACGTCTTCGTGCCCAACCGCGCCTCGGCCGACGTCGCCATCATCGATACGAAGAGCGACACGGTCGTCGCCCATGCCGGCACCGGACAGGTGCCGCACCAGGTGGCGGTCTCCGACACGCTGGGCCGGCTGGTCGCCAGCAACACCGCCGACGACACCGTCACCATCGTCGATCTCGACAGCCTCGCGACCGTCGCCACCGTGACCCTGGGCCACGAGCCCGAGCACATGGAGATCGATCCCCTGGGCGAGACGGTCGCGATCGGCAACATCGGCGAGGGCACGGTGTCGCTGCTCTCGCTGCGCCATGCGCGCGAGACGCATCGCGTGACCGGCCTCTACCAGCCGCACAACATGACCTTCAGCCCGGACGGCCGGCTGCTCTACGTCGCCAATCTGGGCGCCAACCTGGTCAGCGTCATCGACGTCACCGCGGGCGAACTGACGAACGAGATCGCCATCGGCGAGTCCGTGAGACTGGCCAGCGCCGCGGGTGCGGACGACTACCAGGGCGTCATCAACGTGACGGCCACGCCGGACGGCCGTTTCGGCTTCGCGGCCTATGGCGAGGGCGACGAGATGGCGGTGATCGACCTGGGCACCCAGGCGCAGGTGGCGACGATCGCGCTCGGCGACCTGCCGTGGCGCGCCTTCGCGACCGCCGACGGCCGCTACATGATCGTGCCCAACAACGGCGACGAGACGGTGTCGATCGTCTCGACGACGACGTTCGAGGAGGTCGTGCGGCTGCCGGGCGCGGCGGACATGACCGGCGTCAACACCGGCTGGTTCGAAACCACGGCCTTCGTGCTGAGCCGCGGCGACGACAAGGCGGTGGTCATCGACCTCGAGCGCCTGGAGCGGGTGGGGGAGATCGCGCTGCCGTCGACGCCGGAGACCGGGGTGACGACGACCGACGGCCTGAAGCTCTACGTCGCGCTCAGCGGCAGCAACCAGGTCGCGGTGATCGACACGCGGACCCGCGCCTTGGTCGGCCTGATCGACGACGTCGGCGAGGAGCCCTGGGGCGTCCACATGATCGGCGCGCTCAACTACTGCCACTAGGCTCCGTACTCAATTAGGGGGTTCCCGGCTCGGCGTCGGATGTGATTCAAGCGCACCGTTGGACACGGGAGGCTTGGATGGCACGAGCGTTGTTCTGGCTGAGCGACGAAGAGTGGGGGCGGATCGAG
>Ga0209678_1000177_pt1 | contig 25621 bp, 21 predicted proteins | sample WorMetilvaeELBA1_FD_187404 | JGI IMG/M metagenome (GOLD analysis project Ga0209678, IMG submission 187404) | Marine gutless worms symbiont microbial communities from Max Planck institute for Marine Microbiology, Germany - Olavius ilvae ELBA.1... ...
ACGCCGCCATAGCCCGCATCATCGACCGCTTCCCGCCAACCCAATGCGCCGCCTTCTTCGCAAACGCCGGCTACGCTTCCGCCTAATGCGATCCCGCTCTAGCCTCCCTGGCGGGCCGGTTGCACGTCCGGGCTATGGATTGGGGGAGTGGCGCTCCTTTGAGCGCCCGCAGGCGAAAATCGACGCCGACCCGCCGGCGCCCTCATGGCTCGCTTTGTCGAAGCACCACGGCGTGCCCCGCACCACGAGCCTCACCTTTCGACGAGCTCAGCGTGTGGCCCTACTTGATTGGCAGCCTCCGCCACCAACCCCGCCTCACGCCATGTACTGGCCGCCGTTGGCGCTGATCGTCGAACCGGTGATGAAGCCGGCGTCGTCGGAGGCGAGGAAGGCGACGCAGCGCGCGACCTCCTCGGGCTCGCCCAGGCGCCCGACCGGGATCAGCGGCAGGATCTTGGCGTTCAGCACGTCCTCCGGCAGCGCGCGCACCATCTCCGTCCCGATATAGCCCGGCGCCACCACGTTCACGGTGATGCCCTTGGCGGCGTTCTCCTGCGCCACCGCCTTCGAGAAACCGATGACGCCGGCCTTGGCGGCGGAGTAGTTGGCCTGGCCGAATTGGCCCTTCTGGCCGTTGATCGAGGAGATCGTGACGATGCGGCCCCAGCCGCGCTCGCGCATGCCCTCGATCACCGCGCGGGTCAGGTGAAAGACGCTGTCGAGGTTGGTGCGGATGACGTCGTGCCACTTGTCGGCCGACATGCGGTGCAGCGTGCCGTCGCGGGTGATGCCGGCGTTGTTGACCAGCACGTCGACGGGGCCGACCTCGCCCACGATCTGCGCCACGCCGGCGTTCACCGCCTCGCCGTCGCCGACGTCGAACCTGTAGACCGGGATGCCGGTCGCCTCCTTGAACTTGTTCGCCGCCTCGTCGTTGCCGCCGTAGGTCGCGGCGACGTCGTACCCGGCCTCCTTGAGCGCGGTCGAGATCGCGGCGCCGATGCCGCGGGTGCCGCCCGTCACCAGTGCCACACGAGCCATGATCCCCTCCCCATTGGCCGCGCCTCACGCGCGGTCGTCGTCGCCGCAACTAAACCACGCCAGCGCTTCGCAAGCCAAGCGTGCAGCCGGTTTGGGGAGTAGCGCGCGGATCGCCTGCCCCTTGCCGCCGTGGTTCAAACAACAGGATTGAACCACAGAGGCACAGAGGCACAGAGAAGAGCGGGGTTGTCGGTCGGGGAAAAGTGCCCGCCGTCCGGATTTGCCGCTTCGAGGGAAGTGGTCTCCAATACCGCCCGCTCACCGGACAACTCCCTCCCCCTTGAGGGCAGGTCAATCGCATATGGCCACTGGGCGCCCATCGCCGCGACGTGATGTCGCCCCGGCATGGCCAGCGAAAGAACCCCCTCCCCCTTGACGGGGGAGGGCCGGGGTGGGGGTGACCTCCGCCAGAGGCAAGAGCGTTTCACGCGCGCCGCCGCAACACCCCCCACCCTAACCCTCCCCCTCAAGGGGGGAGGGAAACCTGTTTATTTTCAATCAGGTATAGACTACCCGCTTGTTGAGTCCGGCCGGCGCCCTGATACTGAGCCCCCACGGCGGGCCGTCTTCCTCGGCCTCTCTGTGCCTCTGTGCCTCTGTGGTTCAATCTGTTTGTTTGAGTCACAGAGTCACAGCGACACCGCGCCCCAAACGCGACGGGCCGCCCCGGTGGGGGCGGCCCGCGTCGTCGGATATGACCCGCTGGCGTCAGTCGCGGGCGACGCACATGGCGATGCCCATGCCGCCGCCGATGCATAGCGTGCCCAGGCCCTTCTTGGCGTCGCGGCGCCGCATCTCGTAAAGCAGCGTGTTCAAGAGCCGCGCGCCCGAGGCGCCGACCGGGTGGCCGATGGCGATGGCGCCGCCGTGGACGTTGACCTTCGCCGGGTCCCAGCCGAGGTCCTTGTTGACCGACAGCGCCTGGGCGGCGAAGGCCTCGTTGGCCTCGACCAGGTCCAGGTCGTCGACGGTCCAGCCGGCGCGCTCGAGCGCCAGGCGGCTGGCCGGGATCGGCCCCGTGCCCATGATCGCCGGGTCGACGCCGGCGGTGGCCCAGGAGACGATGCGCGCCAAGGGCTCGATGCCGCGCTTGGAGGCCTCCTCGGCGCTCATCAGCACCGTGGCCGCGGCGCCGTCGTTGATGCCCGAAGCGTTGCCCGCCGTCACCGTGCCTTCCTTGTCGAAGGCCGGGCGCAGCTTGGCCAGGTTCTCGATCGTCGTGCCGTGGCGCGGGTACTCGTCGTCCTCGACGATCACGTCGCCTTTGCGGGTCTTGATCGTGACCGGGACGATCTCGTCCTTGAAGGCGCCGGCCTTCTGCGCCGCCTCGGCCTTGTTCTGGGAGGCGCAGGCGAAGGTGTCCTGCTCCTCGCGGGTCAGCTGCCACTTCTGGGCGACGTTCTCGGCCGTGTTGCCCATGTGGTAGCCGTTGAAGGCGCACCACAGGCCATCCTTGATCATGCTGTCGACGAACTTCAGGCCGCCCATCTTCTGGCCGTTGCGCAGGTGGGCGACGTGGGGCGCCTGGCTCATGCTCTCCTGGCCGCCGGCGACCATGATCGAGGCGTCGCCGACGCGGATCATCTGCTGCGCCATGGCGACGGTGCGCAGGCCCGAGCCGCAGAGCTGGTTGATCTGCACGGCCGTCTTCTCGAACGGAATACCGGCCTCCATCGCGGCCTGGCGGGCCGGGTTCTGGCCCTGGCCGGCGGTCAGGATCTGGCCCAACAGCACCTCGTCGACCTCGCCCGGCTCGACCCTGGCGCGGCTGAGAGCCTCCTTGATGGCGACGCTGCCCAGGTAGGACGCGGGCACGGAGCTGAGCGCCCCGTTGAACGCGCCAACGGGCGTGCGCGCGGCGCCGGCGATGACGACATCGGTCATGACGATCTCCCTCGTGGTACGGGTGGTGCGGTTCTTCGGGCCTGCCGATCAAGGCACAGGATATAGGGCGCCGGGGGCACCTGAGTCCAGTCACGTTGTGCACCGCAGCATGGGGTGGGGTGGCGGTGTGGCGTGACGGGGCGCACTCGTTGGAGCGGTGGCGGGCTGGTAGGCTGCGACCGACGGTGCGGCGAGAGGCGATGGACCAGATCATCCGGTGGTTTGAGACGAACGCCGTGTTCCTCGGCGCGCTCGCCGCTGCAGTTGCAGTTGTCGCGGCGGGTCTGAAACCGTTCGCTCGACTCTTTTCGAAGCGGGAGCCGACGCCCCAGCCGGCGACGACGAATCTTGCTGGCGGCCAGTCAGGCGGACGGACCCAACAGGCCGGTCGCGTCGAAGGCGACATGGTTGGCGGCGACAGTGTCCGTGGCGACAAGGTTACCAATATCGGCGCGGACGCAGACAGGACTGTCGACAAGCTGATCGCCGAGAGCAAGAAGGTCGGCAGGCTCGAAGAGAAGACCGAACAACTGGAGTCGAGGCTCGGGGACGTCGAGGCGGAGCGCAACGCCCTGCGCGAGGCCGTCGTCGCTCTGCAGCGGCAGCAAGCGGAGGCGCCGGTCGCAGAGGCGGACCGCATTGGCAAGGCGCTGGCATTGTTGGAGCGCGGCGACACGGAGGCCGCGGAGGCCCAATTCCGGGCGGTGCTCGACGCCAAGTCTGCAGAGGGCGAAGCCGCCAACAAGGAAGCCGCCCAGGCCGCGCGACACCTGGGTGCACTGGCGTACTTGCAGAATACGCAGAAGGCTCTCGCGGCCTACGAGCGCGCGGTCGGGCTCGATCCTGACGATCCGGATGGCTGGATCTGGATCGGAAACCTACGGATGCGGCTTGGCCAACTCGAATTGGCCGAACAGGCCTATGAGCGCGTGTTGGCGCTTGGGAACCAAGCTGCAGACAAGGGCATTGAACCCCATGCTCTGAATGGTCTCGGGCTGATCTACCGGACGCGCGGCGAGCTCGACCGGGCGGAGGAAGCGCACGAGAAGGCGCTGGCGTTCGACACGGAGCTCGGCCGCAATGGGGGCGTAGCGGCCAACTACGGCAATCTCGGGCTGATCTACCAGACGCGCGGCGAGCTCGACCGGGCGGAGGAAGCGCACGGGAAGGCGCTGGCGCTCGAAACGGAGCTTGGCCGCAAGGAGGGCATCGCCAGCCAATATGGCAATCTTGGGCTGATCTACAGGAAGCGCGGCGAGCTCGACCGGGCGGAGGAGGCGCACGGGAGGGCGCTGGCGCTCGAAACGGAGCTCGGCCGCACGGACGGCATGGCCAACCAGCACGGCAATCTCGGTCTGATCTACCAGACGCGCGGCGAGCTCGGCCGGGCGGAGGCGGTGCTGGGGAAGGCGCTGGCGCTCCATGCGGAGCTCGGCCACAAGGAGGGCATGGCGGCCGGCTACGGCAATCTCGGGCTGATCTATGAGACGCGCGGCGAGCTCGACTGGGCGGAGGAGGCGCACGAGAAGGCGCTGGCGCTCCATACGGAGCTCGGCAGCAAGGAAGGCATGGCCGGCGACTACGGCAATCTCGGCTTGATCGCGCACCGTCGCGGCGAAATAGACGCCGCTTGCGCGTACTGGACCAAGTCGGTGGCACTTTATCGGGAGATCGGCATCGAACACGAGGCTGAGGAAGTAATTGATTGGATGCGCGATGCCGGCTGCCCGGACATCCCCGTCGACCCCGCCGACACCCCGGCCCAGCCCGACTAGCCCACCTCCCGCACCCAGTCCCGGAACGGCTTCCACGCCATCTCCGGCGCCTTGCCGGCGACGACCATGCCGATGTGGCCGAGCGGCAGGACCAGGTCCGTGGCGTTGGGCATGTTGGCGGTGAGGGCTTTGGCACTCTCGGGCGGCACGATGCGGTCGCCTTCGGGGATCATCGCGAGCGTCGGACCCGGATAGTCCGCCGGATCGACGGGGCGGCCGGCGATGCGCCATTCGAGGCGCGCCGGCGTGTTCTCGCCGTACCAGCCGACCAGGCACTCGCGCGCGACCGGAGCGCTCAGCGGCATCCCGTCGTTGAGCCAGTCTTCCAGCGCCACGAAAGGCTCGGCCTTGGGGCTGTCGGCGAAGGTGGCGAAAGCGAGGAACTTGCGCACCACCTGGAGCGGGTCGAGCGTGTAGAACAGCGCCTGCATGGCGTCGACGGGCAGTTCGCCGAGGGTCTCCAACCCCGCCGCCCACAGCTTCGCCGCCTCGCCGATGGCCAGGGCCTGCTCGACGCGGTCGGCGTGGAAGTCCCAGGGCGTGGCGAACAGCGACAGTCCGCTGACGTCGCGCGGCCGCCGCACCGCGAGCGCCAGCGTCAGGTTTCCGCCCATGCAGTAGCCCATGACGGGCAGCGGCCCGCCGGTCATCTCCACCGCCACGTCGAGCGCGGCTTCGAGCCGCCCCGATATGTAGGCGGTCAAGTCGAACCGGCGTTCCTCGTCGCCCGGCGCGTCCCAGTCGACGAGCAGCGGCCGCAGGCCCTCGTCCGCCAGCCAGCGCATCAGGCTGCGGCCCTCCATCAGGTCGAGCACGTAGCAGCGGTTGACCAGCGACGGCACGACGAGGACCGCGGGGCTGCCGGCCGGGTTGTAGTCCAGCATCCGGGTCGTGCCCTGCTGCCAGATCACGGGCACGTCGGGGAGGGAGCGGCGCCAGGGGTGGTGGCGGTAGGCCTCGATGCCGTCCAGCATCTGCGCCAGGCGCGCCCGCACCTCGCGGTCGACGGCGGCTTGGAAGAGCTCGTCGACGGAGGCGTCGTCGCCGCTATTTCCGTTTGGCGGCGGACTTGCGAGGGCGGCGCTGAGCCGGCTTGCGGCCTCCCGCACCTCCGGCCTCCAGGGCAGCGAGCCGTTCCTCAAGGCCGGCAAGGCGAGCTGCGAACTGAGCCAGCAGCTCGTCGCGGTCATCACGTGCAGCGGCAGCGGCCTTGGCCCCTGCCTTGGCGCCGTCGCGATCGGCGCCGCCGGCGACGTGCTCATCCGCACCTCCCGGGGGCATCGGGAACCCGGGCATGACGCCGGGCATGCCTTGGCCCCACGGCATCATGGCGCCCAGCATGCCGGGCGCGAGCTGACCCGCCATGGTCTGGAACAGGCGCGCGGTCTGCGCCGCCAGCTGCGGGTCGGCGGCGGCGGCCGTCCATTGCTCCTGCCACAGGTCCAGGTACCGCTTGGCCAGCTCGTCGTAGTCGGGGGAATCCATCGCGCCCGATGATAGCCGACGGCCGCGTGGCGGGCCAGCCGGCGCGGCGGTCGCGTGCGCCGCAACACGGCCGACAAGCCGGTCTTCGCATTGCAGCATTCGCGCTGCTAGTCTGTTATGCTCCCGCTCCCGACGTTGTCCGAGCACAGGTTTTCCGCACCATGGCCGAGACCCCCGCGCCGCCGATCACGATCAAGAAGTACGCCAACCGGCGCCTCTACAACACCGCCACCTCCAGCTACGTGACCCTCGACAGCCTGTCCCACATGGTCAAGGACGGCGTCGACTTCGTCGTCGTCGACGCCAAGACCGGCGAGGACATCACGCGTTCGGTGCTGACCCAGATCATCGTCGAGGAGGAGGCCAAGGGCGACCACCTGCTGCCGACCAGCTTCCTGCGCCAGTTGATCGGCCTCTACGGCGACAACATCTCCGCCCTGGTGCCCAACTACCTCGACTACACCATGCAGGCCTTCGCGCGGAACCAGGAGCGCATGCGCCAGACCATGGCCAACGCCGCCGTCTTCCCGTTCACGCACTGGGAGGAGATGGGCAAGCAGAACATGGCGATGTTCGAGCGCGCGCTGTCGATGATCTCGCCCCTGAACGCGGACCGCGAGGACGCGGCGGTCCAGCCCAACGGCGGCGGCCGCCCGGCGGGCGAGGAGGACACGGCGGAGACGCTCGAGACGCTCAAAGCCCAGCTCGCCGCCCTGCAAGAACAGGTCGACCGCCTGAGTCGGAAGTAGCCGGGGCGCCCCTGGGGACAGCATCCATTTGCGCAAGGTCGCGGCGGGTGCGCGGGCGGCCAGCGCGAAGCCGTAATTCGTCCATTAGCAATAGGCGCTTTCCCAAGGGTCGCGCCAACACCGGCCCAAACCGGCGCCGCCCCTCCCTGTGCCTCTGTGCCTCTGTGGTTCACTCTTCCTGTTTCACCACAGAGGCACAGAGGCACAGAGAGGCCGAAGAAGGCGTACCGTCGAACGGACCAAGGATCAGGGCAACCACTCAAGCCCTCATGCTGAGCTAGTCGAAGCACGAGGGCGTGCCCCGCGCCACGGGCCCCGTCCTTCGACGTCGCTTAGGATGAAGCCCTAGTGACTTGGTTGTCACGACGAGGCGGCCATATGCGATTGCCCAGCCACCAGGCGTGAAAAGGGGTCATGTCAGCCACAGGCGATGCAAGGCCGGCGCGTCGAGAGCCGCGCCCGAACTCCGGTCCGGCGCCTTACCTGCCGGCTGACGCCGCGCCTCAGGCGCTGGCGCGCAGGGCGTCTTCGGTGGGGGCGGCGGCGACGGGGGCGTCCTGGTGCTTGGCCGGCTCGGCTTCCGGCTTGCCGAACAGATAGCCCTGCAGGTAGCCGGCGCCCAGCTGGCGCAGGAAGGTCGAGTCCGCCTCGTTCTCGACCCACTCGCACACGGTCGTCAGGCCGAAGCCGTGCGCCAGGTGCAAGAGGCTGCGCACGAAGAGCTGGTTGTCGACGTCCTCGGCGACGTTGCGCACGAACGAGCCGTCGCTCTTGACCATGTCGACGTCCAGCGCGCGCAGGTGCCGGAACGAGGTGAAGCCGGCGCCGAAGTTGTCGAGCGCGACGCGGCAGCCCAGCTCGCGGATCTGCTGCACGAAGCGCGCGGATTCGGCGATGTCGTAGAGCGCCACCGTCTCGGTGATCTCGATCGTCAGGCGGTGGGCCATGTCGGGCCGGCCCGAGAGCCGCGACTTCAGCAGGCTGAGCCAGACCGAGTCGTTGGCGGTCAGGCCGGAAACGTTGAGCGAGAGGTGCAGCCGCGCGTCCTCGGCCAGCTTGCCGAGGCCCAGTTCCACGACGCGGCGGTCGACCGGGCGCATCAGGCCCATCTCCTCGACGATCGGCACGAAGCCGGCGGCGGCGACGATGCGGCCGTCCTCGGTCTTCATGCGCGCCAGGCCCTCGTAGAAGGCGACGTCGCCGCTGGCGGCGTCGACCACCGGCTGGTAGGCCAGCACGAGGCGGTTATTGCGCAGGGCGCGCTGGACCTGCTCCAGCACCGCCAGATCGCGCTTCTGCACCAGCCAGTGCGCCGGCAGCTCGCGATATTCCGAATAGCAGTCCGAGCCGCGCCGCCGGGCGCCGCGCAGGGCGCAGTCGACCTGGGCAATGGCGTCCTCGACGCAGGTGGCGGGCAGCGGGAAACCGGTGGCGCCGACGGAGACGGTGACGTGCAGCGGCCCGGCGGGCGTGGCGACCGGCGCCTCGCGCACCGCGGCCAGGATGTCGGCGGCGACGTCGTGGGTGGCGTTCTCGTCGGCCTGGTCCAGGATCATGCCGAAGCGGTCGGCAGCCAGCCGGCCGACGATGTCGCCTGCGCGGCGGCAGGTCTCCAGGCGCGCCGAGACGGCCATGACGACGGCGTCCGCCGCCTCCTCGCCGTACGCCTCGGCGACCAGCGCCAGCTTGTCGATCGAGACCAGGAGATAGGCGCCCTGGCCGCCGTGCCGGCAGCGGGTGTTGAGCTCGTGCTCGAGCGCCTCGCGCAGCCGCGCGCGGTTGTAATGGCCGGTCAGCGGGTCGTGGTTGACCAGGTGGTGCAGGCGGCCGTGCGTCTCCTTCTGGTCGGTCACATTGCGCAGGATGCCCAGGATGCGTTGCGGCCGGGCGCCGCGGCCGCCACCCTGGGCGATGCCGCGCTCCTCCAGCCAGCGGAAGCGGCCGTCATGGTCGCGGATGCGGTATTCGCAGACGAACGCCTCGCCGCCCTCGAAATGGCGCGACATGGCGATCATGCGGTGGGGCAGGTCCTCCGGATGGACCCGCTTCAAAAAGGCGTCGCCGCTGTCGAGCGGGCAGTCCGGGGCGACGCCCAGCACGGCATGGGGCGCGCCGGTCCAGTCGATCCGGTCGGTATTCAGGTCCCACTCATAGACAGCCTCGCCCCCGGCCACCAGGGCCGTGACGAGATCGGGTTCGTGGGCGACTTCTGCCGCCGGCTTGCCTGCCTTCAGCAAGGCAACCTCCTACCTGAAGGTGCCGCGGGACGGCCGTCCGTGGCCCTCTCCGCAAGGAGCTTTCTGGCTCCCGACTGACGAGGCTAGACGGCAAACCCTTAACAACGATTAAATTGCCATTTGTTACCGATCGTTTCTTGCAAATAACGGGCATCAGTGGTTAATAGAGGTAGTTAACGAAAACCGAAGACAGGAAAACCTTTACTTGACATCGGTCAAAAGATTCATCAAATTTTACGAAAGTGCAGGGAGAACGACAAAGTCCATGTACGGCGCTTCAGCCCTCCAGACGACGCTTTCGACGACGAGCCCTGCGCTCCGCCGCACCGCGGCAGACAGCGCTCGGATCGCCGCCGTCGAGCGCGTGCGTCCGGCCCGCGAGGAGCTGGCCCGCGCCACGCGCGACGCGGAGGAGCAGCTCCTCGAACAGCGCCGCCGGCAAGACCGGGACCGCCCGGACGGGCCGCACGGATTCTCCCGGCCGCTGTCGCCCAGCGGCTTCCACGCCCAGCTCCTGGCCCAGCTGACCGAGGACGAGCGCAACGCCCCGCCGACGGACGCGCTGAGCGCCTACCCGGCCGCGCCCGAGGCCGACCAGCCCGACATCCTGCCGCCCGGCCTACTGCCCGGCGACGGCGACTTCGCACCGGGCGAAGTGCGCATCTCGCTCGATATCCTGGTCTGATCCGGGTCCAATTTCGCCCCGATCCGGCCCCCGAATCCCGCCCTCAATCGTTAACCAATGACCGCTCTCGGGCGCGTTCATACGTGTCCGACTCAGGGTCGCAACGGGCGGTTTTGAGACCCGTCGGGGCGTCCGCGCGCCGCTTGCCGTGACGCCCCGCCGGCTGGCCTGCTAAGGTCCCGCGCCCGTCCGCCAGCCGGCTCATGCCATGTCCGCCACGCTCCTCGACCTGCTCGCCGCCGGCGCCGACGCGGCCCCGGCCATCGCCGCGACCGCCGACGCGGGCCCCGCCGACGCGCCGCTCAGCTACGCGGACCTGCGCGCGCTGGCCGGCCGCACGGTGGCGCAGCTCAACGCCCACGGCATCGGCCGCGGCGATCGCGTCGCCATCGTGCTGCGCAACGGGCCGGAGATGGCGGCGGCCTTCGTCGCGGTCGGCGCCGGGGCGACGACGGCACCGCTCAACCCGGCCTACCGGGCGGACGAATACCGTTTTTACCTGGAGGACCTGGGTGCGAGAGCGCTGATCGTCGAGGCCGGCAGCACCTCGCCGGCGGTCGCCGTGGCGCGGGACCTGGGGATTCCCGTGCTGCCGCTCGCCGTGCCGCCGGGGCTGCCCGCCGGCAGCTTCACGCTGCCCGACCCGCCCGCCGACGCCGTCTTCGCCGCGCGGCCCGGGCCCGCCGCTCCCGACGACGTGGCGCTGGTGCTGCACACCTCGGGCACCACGTCGCGGCCCAAGATCGTGCCGCTGAGCCACGCCAACGTCTGCGCCTCGGCGCGCCATGTCGGCGCGACCCTGGCGCTCACGGCGGACGACCGCTGCCTCAACGTCATGCCGCTGTTCCACATCCACGGCCTGATCGCCGCGGTACTGTCCAGCCTGGGCGCGGGCGCCAGCGTCGTCTGCACGCCGGGCTTCAATGCGCTCAGGTTCTTCGCCTGGCTCTCGGACGTCGCGCCGACCTGGTACACGGCGGTGCCGACCATGCACCAGGCGATCCTGGCCCGCGCCGGGCGCAACCCGGAGGCGGTAGCGGCGGCGCGCCTGCGCTTCGTGCGCTCGTCCTCGGCCTCGCTGCCGCCCCAGGTCATGGCGGCGCTGGAGGAGACCTTCGGCTGCCTGGTCATCGAGTCCTACGGCATGACCGAGGCGGCGCACCAGATGGCCTCGAACCCGCTGCCGCCGGCGCCACGCATGGCCGGCACCGTGGGCATCGCCGCAGGGCCCGAGGTGGCGATCATGGCGCCCGACGGCGCGTTTCTGGAGGCCGGCGCCACGGGCGAGGTGGTGATCCGCGGACCTAACGTCACCGCGGGCTACGAGAACAACCCGCAGGCCAATGCCGAGGGCTTCGCGCACGGCTGGTTCCGCACCGGCGACCAGGGCGTCATGGACGCCGATGGCTACCTGACCATCACCGGGCGCCTCAAGGAGATCATCAACCGCGGCGGCGAGAAGATCAGCCCGCGCGAGGTCGACGAGGTGCTGCTGGACCACCCGGCCGTCGCCCAGGCGGTGACCTTCGCGCGGCCCCACCCGAAGCTGGGCGAGGACGTCGCCGCCGCGATCGTGCGCGAGGACGGGGCGGAGGTCGACGAGCCGGCACTGCGCGCCTTCGCCGCCGAGCGCCTGGCGGACTTCAAGGTCCCCCGAACGATCGTCTTCCTCGACGAGATCCCCAAGGGTGCCACCGGCAAGCTGCAGCGCATCGGCCTCGCCGACAAGCTGGGGCTGACCGAGGCCGCGTCGTGAAGATCTGCGTCTTCGGCGCCGGCGCCATCGGCGGCTACATCGCGGTCTCCTTGGCACAGAGCGACGACGTCGAGGTCAGCTGCATCGCCCGCGGGCCGCACCTCAAGGCCATGCGCGAGCACGGCCTGACGTTGAGGAGCGGCGGCGAGGAGACAGTCGCGAATGTCGCCGCGACCGACGACCCGGCGGAGCTGGGGCCCCAGGACTACGTCATCGTCGGCCTGAAGGCGCCGTCGGCAGCGGCCGCAGCGGACAGGATGGCGCCGTTGCTCGGCCCCGAGACCGGCGTGGTGACGGCGCAGAACGGCATCCCGTGGTGGTACTTCTACAAGCACGGGGGCGACCTCGACGGCACGCGGCTCGCCTCGGTCGACCCCGGCGACCGCCAATGGGACCTGATCGGGCCCCAACGCGCCCTCGGCGGCGTCGTCTACCCGTCGGCGGAGATCGTCGAGCCCGGCGTCATCGCGCACAGCTACGGCAACCGCATCATGCTGGGCGAGCCCGACGGCTCGAAGTCCGAGCGGGCGACGCGGTTGTCGAAGGCGATGGTGGCGGGCGGCATCAAGGCGCCGGTGCGGCCGCGCATCCGCGACGACATCTGGACCAAGCTGTGGGGCAACATCAGCTTCAACCCCGTTAGCGTCCTGACGCACGCGACGCTGGAGACGTTGGCGACCGACCCGGACACCCTGCGCGTCATCCGGCCGATGATGGTCGAGGCCCAGGCGGTGGGCGAGGCGCTGGGCATCGGCTTCCCGGTCGACGTCGACAAGCGCATCGACTGGGCGCGCGAGGTCGGCGCCCACAAGACCTCGACGCTGCAGGACCTCGAGCTCGGCCGCGCCATGGAGCTCGACGCGCTCGTCACCGTGGTGACCGAGATGGCCCGCCTGGTCGGCGTCGCGACGCCCACCATCGACATGGTCCTGGGCCTCGTCCGCTGCCGCGCCATCGAAGCGGGGTGCTACCCGGCGGCGTGAGCGTTCGTTGACCTGTCCCCGTATTGGCAGACGCGCGTCTCTGGTGTCAGATACGCGAAATCGTTTTCGGCGCCGCGGTTGACGGTGCATCGAAGACCCAAGCTCAGGAGAGGGGACCACCGATGAAGAAGCTTCTGACCCTGCTGGCATTTGCCGTCGGCCTGGCGCCGCTGGGCGCCGGTGCGTTCGAGGACGGCGTGCTGCGCGTCTGGATCAACGGCGACAAGGGCTACAACGGTCTCCAGGCGGTCGGCGACCGCTTCCAGGAGGACCTGGGCATAAAGGTGATCGTCGAGCACCCCGACGACGCCACCAACAAGTTCCAGCAGGCGGCGAGCGCCGGCGAGGGGCCCGACGTCTTCTTCTGGCCGCACGATCGGTTGGGCGAGTGGGCCGGCGCCGGCCTGTTGTCACCGATCGAACCGAGCGACGCGGTGCGCGCCGGCGTCGTCGACTTCGCCTGGCAGGCCTTCACCTTCAACGGCGCGGTCTGGGGCTACCCGATCTCGGTCGAGGCGATCAGCCTGATCTACAACAAGTCGCTGGTGCCGACGCCGCCCAAGACGTTCGAGGAGATCCCGGCGCTGGACGCGCGCCTCAAGGGCCAGGGCGCCCGCGCGATCCTGTGGGACTACAACAACACCTACTTCACCTGGCCCGTGCTGGCGGCCAATGGCGGCTACGTCTTCAAGTGGACCGGCGAGGGCTTCGACGTCGCCGACACCGGCGTCAACAACGCCGGCGCGCTGAAGGGCGCGACGCTGATCCGCCAGATGATCGCCGACGGCGTGATGAGCGAGGGCGCGACGTACTCGGTCATGGAGGCGGGCGTCAACAACGGCGAGATCGCGATGATGATCAACGGGCCGTGGGCCTGGCAGAACCTGCGCGACAACGGCATCGACTTCGGCGTCGCCGCGATCCCCAGCGTCGCCGGCCAGCCCTCGCGGCCCTTCGTCGGCGTGCTGGGCGGCATGATCAACGCAGCCAGCCCCAACAAGGACCTGGCGGTCGAGTTCCTGGAGAACTACGTGCTGACGCTCGACGGCCTGCGCGCCATCGACGACGACGTGCCGCTGGGCGCGCCGGCGTCGACCGCGTTCTTCGAGGAGCTGAAGGGCGACGCCAACATCGCCGCGACGCTGGCCAGCGCCGAGGCGGGCGCGCCGATGCCCAACGTGCCGGAGATGGGCAAGTTCTGGTCCGCCATGGAGGTCTCCCTGGAGAACCTGACCAGCGGCCGCCAGACGCCCGAGGATGCGCTCAACGACGCGGCCAAGCGCATCGTGCGCTAGCGGTCGGGGCCGACGCCGAGGCGCCGATGTCGAGCGCCGACGTCGCGGCCGGGCGGCGCGTGCGGCACGTGCCGCGGGAATCGCTCCCGGCCACGGCGCTGCGCTGGGGGGCGGGGCTGGCGGCGTGGCTGGCCGCGCTCTACCTGGTGGCGACGATGTACGCCGCCGGCCAGATCGAGATCGGCCTGTTGACGCTGGTCGTCGCCACGGCCGGCGTCATCATCTTCACCACGGCGCGCGCCTACACCTGGCGCTACGTGTTCCCCGGGCTGGCCGGGGTCACGGTGTTCATCCTGTTCCCGCTGCTCTTCACCACCTCGATCGCCTTCACCAACTACTCGGCGCGCAACATCCTCAGTTTCGAGCGCGCGCGTGCCTACTTCCTCGACCAGACCTACCTCGCCGAAGCCGGTAGCTTCGCGCTGGCGCTGCACGGCGAGGCCGACTCCCCGCGGCTGGTGCTGACCGGCCCCGAGGGCGGCGTCTTCGCGAGCCCGCGGCTGACGCTCGCCGAGACGCCGACGACGGTCAAACTCGAAGAAGTCGTGCGGCCGACGGCAGCCGGAACGCCGCTCGGCCGCCGAGACGTGATCAAGCAACGCAAGGCGCTCGCGGCGCTGACCGCGGTGCTGCCCGACGGCCGCGCGCTGGTGCTGAGCAGCCTCAGGGCGTTCGCCGCGCGCGCACCCCGCTTCACGCCAAATCCGGACGGCAGCCTGACGGACGCCAAGGAAGGCGGCGTGCTGACGCCCGACTTCGCGACCGGGTTCTTTACAACCGCGGCGGGTGACGCGGTGTCGCCCGGCTTCCGCGTGCGGGTCGGCTGGCTCAACTACGTGCGCGCCTTCACCGACAAGGGCATCCAGGGCCCGTTCCTGGAGATCTTCGCCTGGACCGTCTCCTTCGCCCTGCTCACCGTCGTGATCGCCTTCCTGCTCGGCTTCATCCTCGCCGCGCTGCTGCAGTGGGAACGGCTGCGCTTTCGCGGCCTCTACCGGCTGTGCCTGATCCTGCCCTACGCGGTGCCGGCGTTCATCTCGATCCTGGTGTTCCGCGGCCTGTTCAATCAGGAGTTCGGCGAGATCAACCTGCTGCTGGACTCCCTGTTCGGCCTCAAGCCGCGCTGGTTCACCGACGTCTGGCTGGCCCGCGGCATGCTGCTGATCGTCAACATCTGGCTCGGCTTCCCCTACATGATGATCCTGGCGATCGGCTTCATGCAGGCGATCCCGCGCGACCTCTACGAGGCCTCGGCGATCGAGGGCGCGGGGCCGGTCTCGAACGCCTTTCGCATCACGCTGCCAAACATCATCGGCCCATTCTGGCCGCTGCTGATCTCGGCCTTCGCATACAACTTCAACAACTTCGTCATCGTGCGGCTGTTGACCGACGGGCGGCCGGACATCATCGGCGCCTCGACGCCGGCCGGCAGCAACGACATCCTGGCGAGCTACACCTACCGCATCGCCTTCCTCGACAGCGGCCAGGACTTCGGCCTCGCCTCGGCCATCGCGACGCTCATTTTCATCATGGTGGCGGGGATCGCGCTGTTGCAGTTGCGGCTCGTGGAGGTCAAACGCTGATGGCCATGGTCGAAGCCAAGTCGACGCGCTACCGCGTCTGGGCCGCCCACGCCTTCATGATCGCCTTCCTGGCGCTGACGCTGTTCCCGCTGTTGATGATCGTCTCGATCTCGTTCCGGCAGGGCAACCTGGCGGTCGGCAGCCTGCTGCCCGAGCGGCCGACGCTGGAGCACTGGGCGCTGGCCATCGGCGTGCCCTTCGTGCGGCCGGACGGCACGGTGATCGACCCGCCGTTCCCGGTGCTGTTGTGGCTGTGGAACTCGGTCAAGGTGGCGCTGTTGTCGGCGACGCTGATCGTCGGCATGTCGACGACGGCGGCCTACGCCTTCGCGCGCATGAAGTTCGCCGGCAAGTCGGCGACGCTCAGCACGCTGCTGGTGCTGCAGATGTTCCCCGCGGTGCTGTCGCTGGTGGCGATCTACACGCTGTTCGACCAGATCGGCGAGTATCTGCCGGCGCTGGGCATCGACACCCACGGCGCCTTGACCCTCTCCTACGCCGGCGGCATCGCGCTGCACATCTGGACCATCAAGGGCTACATGGAACAGATCAGCCCAGAGATGGAGGAGGCCGCCAAGGTCGACGGCGCCTCGCCGTGGCAGGCCTTCCGCCTGGTCTTCCTGCCGCTCAGCGTGCCGATCCTGGCGGTCGTCTTCATCCTCGCCTTCATCGGCACGATCATCGAATACCCGGTCGCCTCGATCCTCCTGCAGACGGAGGAGAATCTGACCCTGGCCGTCGGCTCGCGGCTGTATCTCTACGAACAGAACTACCTGTGGGGCGACTTCGCCGCCGCCGCCGTGCTCTCCGGGCTGCCCATCACCGTGGTGTTCCTGATCGCCCAGCGCTGGCTGGTCTCCGGCCTCACCGCCGGCGGCGTCAAGGGCTGAACGTTCCCGTGCGCTCGACTCAGGGAACGTTTGTTGACAGCGCTACCACTGCCCCGTACCGTCGCGATAACATCATACAAATCGTTTTGAGGGCGTCGTGGACCTGAAGGGCCTCGCCAAGCACCTGAACCTGTCGATCACCACGGTGTCGCGGGCGCTGAACGGCTATTCCGACGTCAGCCCGCGCACCCGTGAGCGGGTCGAGGAGGCGGCGGCGCGGCTCGGCTACTCGCCCAACCCGCTGGGCCAGCGCCTGCGCCGCGGCAAGACCGAGGCCATCGGCATCGTGCTGCCGGCGCCGGCAGAGCACTTCGGCGACCCGTTCTTCCTGGAACTGATCGCCGGGCTGGGGACGGGGTTGCGCAGCAGCGGCTACGACCTGGTCGTCACCTGCTGTCCGGAAGGACCGGAGGAGGCCAACTACTACCGGCGCTTCGTCGCCGGGCGGCGCGTCGACGGCCTGATCGTGACCAATACGCGGCGCCGCGACGAGCGCATCCTCTACCTCTTGGACCAGGACTTCCCGTTCGTCGCCTTCGGCCGGTCCGACGAGGTGCGGCGGCCGTTTCCCTACCTGGACTTCGACGGCGAGGCCGGCTTCCGCGTCGCCACCGACTACCTGATCGAGCTGGGCCACCGGCGCATCGGCCTGGTGACCGCGCCGGCGGAGTACAATTACGGCAACCACCGGCTGGCCGGCTACAAGGCGGCGCTGGCCGCCGCGGGCCTGGACTACGACGCCGACCTGGTGATCCACGGGCCGCCGTCGGAAACCGGCGGCCGGCGCGGCGCGGAGCGCTTCCTCAAGCTGGCGGCGCCGCCGACGGCGATCCTCTGCGCCACCGACCTGATGGCGATCGGCGCCATGTACGCGCTGCAGGACTATGGCCTGCGGCCTGGCCGCGACGTCTCGGTCGTCGGCTACGACGACATCCCGCTGGCGCGCCTCACCGACCCGACGCTGACCACCAGCCGCCAGCCGACCCGCGAGGCCGGCCGCCAGCTCTTCGACCTGTTGATGCGCCGCATCGACGGCACTCCGGTCGAGGAACTGCAGCAGGTGCTGATGTCGGAACTGGTCGTGCGCGCCTCGACCGCCGCCCCCGCCGCCGTCGCCGCGGCGTGAGGGGCGCCGGGGCCGGCGATATCAAGGTTTCCTAAGGGGAAAATCAACGCCGCCTTCAAGCGGCGAGGGCTGAGCTCGCCTAGCGTGCCTCCGTCATCCAGCGACGGAGGCGGCCATGTCGATCCAACCCGCGATCCGGCGGTACGGCGAAGACCCCATACACCTAGAGTTCTACGAGCAACTCGGTCGCGAGATCCGCTTGCGGCACTTCCGCGTCGCCCGTTGGCGCCTTGCGCGCAAGTTTCGCCGCCTGGTCGCAGACGGGCGCGACCGGCTGCACCGGCCGGCGAGAGTGTCGAGCATCGGCGCACCCGCGGAGGAGGACCGCGCGTCGATCTAGCCCAGAACGAAGCGCTTCAGTACCTTGAACAGATCGTGCCATGCCGGCTCGTGCGGCTGTATCATGTGGTTGCCGCTTTCCAGCAGCAGGAACTCGGCGCCGCTGATCCCGGCGGCCAGCTTGCGTCCCTGATCCAGCGGATGCACGCCGTCGTTCCGGGCGTGAATGACGAGTGTTGGCGCCGCCACCTTGTCGAGCAGGCCGCCGACGTCGAAACTGTCGACCGCCTCCCGCAGACGCGCTGCATTTTCCGGCGATGTCGTCAGCCGCTGCAACTCAACGAGCGAGGCCAGCTCCTCGCGCGTGCCTTCCGGGATGTACATCGACGAGAAGGCTTGCAGGAACGGGCTGCCGGCTTTGCCCCAGCCGTGCCGGATCAGGGTCAGCATGGCCTGCCCCTGCTCCCGCTCCTCGGCGGAGCCGCGGCGCAGCCGGCCACGCACATAGCCGCCGTGCAGGATGAGGTGGCTGACGCGCTCGGGGTGGCGCGCCGCGTACGCAACGGCAATGGGCGCGCCCTGCGAGCTGCCAAAAAGGGCGAAATGCTCGAGCCCCGCGGCCGCGACGACGGCCTCCAGGTCGTTGACGAACGCCGTCAGCGACAGGTCTTCCGCGTCCCAGTCCGACAGGCCGTTGGCGCGCTGGTCGTATCGTGTCACCCGGAAGCCGCGGCCCAGTTCGTCCAGGAATGGCCGCCGGACCGGGCTGTGCCAGTCGTGCTCCAGGTGGGTCAGCCAGTGCCCGGCGCGGACAAGGGGATAGCCGTCACCCGTCGTGGCGTAGGCGATGCGCGTGCCGTCGCGCGAGGAGCAAAACCGGAATTGCGGATGGTCGGAGGCGGTCGGTGCCCGCTGTCGCGCCCCGGCGGCGGCCGGTTCGTCGCTCGCCTCGACCGCGCCGACGAAGCGGAAGCCGCACCGGGGCACGGTCTTGATCAGCCGCTGCTGCGTGCCGTCGTCGCCGATGGCCGCCCGCGCCGCGCTGATGCGCGCGCTGATCGCCGAGTCCGAGACGATGCGGCCGTCCCAGACCGTCGCGATCAGGTCGTCGTGCGAGACCAGGTGCCCGGCGCGCTCAACAAACAGCCGCAGCACGTCGAAGACCTGCGGCTCCACGGCCTTGGCTTCGCCGCCAACGATGAGCTCGTGGCTGTCGAGGCGCAGTTCGCAGTCATCGAAGCGATAGCGCATGCGATCTGTATAGCACCGGGGCCCGGCGCGATCGGCGGGAACCGCGCCGGGTTGTGACAATAGTAGGGCACGCACCGCCGCAGTGATCCGGTATCCGGTCGGGCCCGTAAGACTGCGCACCACCCCAACCCCCCAAGGGAGGTCGCAGATGCGTTTCTTCAAGACTCTGTTCGCTATCGCCATACTCGTGCCGGTCGCCTTCGCGGCGTCGGCGGCCAGTCACAGCATGAAGAAGGACATCGTCGACACCGCCGTCGAAGCCGGCGACTTCGAGACGCTGGTCGCCGCCGTCAAGGCCGCGGGCCTGGTCGAGACGCTCAAGGGCGACGGCCCGTACACCGTGTTCGCGCCGACCGACGAGGCCTTCGCCAAGCTGCCCGCCGGCACGGTCGACGACCTGCTGAAGCCGGAGAACAAGGACCAGCTGGTCGCCGTGCTGACCTACCACGTCGTGCCCGGCAAGATCATGTCGAGCGACATCGCCGGCAAGAAGGCCGAGGTCGTGACGGTCCAGGGCAGCAAGCTGGACGTCGACGCCACCTCCGGCGTCATGGTCGACAACGCCCACGTCGTCGCCGCCGACATCGAGACGTCGAACGGCGTCATCCACGTGATCGACGCAGTGGTGCTGCCGAACTGACCCCGTCAGCATCGACCGTGGCAGGGCCCCGCCCTTCGGGCGGGGCCCGTCGCGTCTCGGGCGGCCGCCGGCCTCACACCACGCGCAGGCCGCGCGCAGCGAACTGGTGGTACGCCCGGTCCAACAGCTCGGGCCCGGGCGGCGGCGTGTCCGTGAGCTTGTACTCCAACCCCAGCTCCGCCCACTTGAACTCGCCCATCTTGTGGAACGGCAGCACTTCGACGCGCTCGACGCCCTTGAGCGTGGCGACGAATTCCGCGAGGTCCTCGATGTCGTCGACCGCGTCGGTCAGCCCCGGCACCAGCACGAAGCGGATCCACATGGCCCGCCCCTCGTCCGACAGGCGGCGGGCGAACTCCAGGATCGGCGCGTTGTCGACGCCGGTGACGCGCCGGTGGGTCTCCGGATCGAACGACTTGATGTCCAGCAGCCACAGGTCGACGTCGGCCATCATCGCGGGCGTCACCTTGGCGCCGAGATAGCCGTTGGTATCGAGCGCGGTGTGCAGGCCGCGGTCCTTGCAGCGGCGCAAGAGGTTGGCGACGAACCTGTCCTGCACCAGCACTTCGCCGCCGCTGAGCGTGACGCCGCCGCGGTAGTCGATCAGGAATTTGGCGTAGGGCTCGATCTCCGTCATCACCTCGTCAACGGTGACGTGGCGGCCGTGCTTGAGGCGCCAGGTGTCCGGATTGTGGCAGTAGAGACAGCGCAGCTGGCAGCCAGTCAGGAAAGCGACGAAGCGGATGCCGGGCCCGTCCAGCGTGCCGCCGGTCTCGTAGGAGTGGATGTAGCCGGTGACGTCTTCCTGCTGCGGCTCGGGCACCTCCGCGGCGGCCGGCGTCTCGCCCTGGTCGAGGCGCAGCGCGTAGCGGCTGCCTTCCAGGCTGCCCGCTGGCGCCGCGTCCGGCATCGCGTCAGCCCGTCGCCACGTGGACCGCGCCCGGGCTGCCCTCGCCGCCCGTGTCGATGCGGCCGACGTCGGCCTCGTGAGCGACGGCGCACTGCTCCTGCGCGCTCACCACCTCGTGGAAGGTGCGGGCTATGACTTCCTGCTGCTGCTCGCGCGTCAGCTTGATGAAGTTCACCGCGTAGCCCGACACACGGACCGTCAACTGCGGGTACTTCTCCGGGTGGTCCATGGCGTCGATCAGCGTCTCACGGTCGAAGACGTTGACATTGATGTGATGGCCGCGGTGCTCCGTGTAGGCGTCGAGGATCGTCAGCATGTTGGCGATGCGGTCCTCCTCGATGCGGCCCAGCGCCCCGGGCACGATCGAGAAAGTGTACGAAATACCGTCCTGGGAGTGCTCGTAGGGCAGCTTGGCGACCGACGCGGCGGAGGCGATGGCGCCGTGGGTGTCGCGGCCGTGCATGGGGTTGGCGCCGGGGGCGAACGGCTCGCCGGCCTTGCGTCCGTCGGGCGTCGCGCCGGTCTTCTTGCCGTAGACCACGTTCGAGGTGATCGTCAGCACCGACTGGGTGTGCACGGCGTCGCGATAGGTCGGGTTGGCGCGCACCTTCTCCATGAAGGTCTTGACCAGCCACACGGCGATGTCGTCGACGCGGTTGTCGTTGTTGCCGAAGGTCGGGAAGGCGCCCTCGGTCGCGTAGTCGACCGCCAGGCCTTCGTCGTTGCGGATGACCGTGACTTTCGCGTGCTTGATCGCCGAGAGGCTGTCGGCGACGACCGAGAGGCCGGCGATGCCGCAGGCCATGGTGCGGAAGACGTCGCGGTCGTGCAGCGCCATCTCCAGCCGCTCGTAGTTATACTTGTCGTGCATGTAGTGGATGATGTTGAGGGCCTGGACGTAGACCCGCGCCAGCCAGTCGAGCAGCCGGTCGTACCTCTCCATCACCTCGTCGTAGTCCAGCACGTCGCTCGTGATGGGCTCCAGGACCGGGCCGATCTGGGCGCCGCCGATCTCGTCCTTGCCGCCGTTTATGGCGTACAACAGCGCCTTGGCCAGGTTCACGCGGGCGCCGAAGAACTGCATCTGCTTGCCCAGGCGCATGGCCGAGACGCAGCAGGCGATGGCGTAATCGTCGCCCCACATCGGCCGCATGATCTCGTCGCTCTCGTACTGGATCGAACTGGTGTCGATCGAGGCCTTGGCGCAGAACGCCTTGAACGCCGGCGGCAGGGCGCGCGACCAGAGGACCGTCAGGTTCGGCTCCGGCGCCGGGCCCAGGTTGTAGAGCGTCTGCAGGAAGCGGAAGCTGGAGCGCGTGACGAGCGCCCGGCCGTCCTCGCCGACGCCGCCGATGCACTCGGTCGCCCATACCGGGTCGCCGGTGAAGAGCTGGTTGTAGTCCGGCGTGCGCAGAAAACGCACGATGCGCAGCTTGATGACCAGCTGGTCGATCAGCTCCTGGGCCGCCTCCTCGGTCAGCGTGCCGGCGGCGAGATCGCGGGCGAGGTAGACGTCGAGGAACGTCGAGATGCGCCCGACCGACATGGCCGCGCCGTTCTGGTCCTTGATCGCGCCCAAATAGCCGAAGTAGGTCCACTGCACGGCCTCCTGCGCGGTCGCCGCGGGCCCCGAGATGTCGAACCCGTAGCTCTCCGCCATCTTCTTCAGGGCCGCGAGGGCGCGAACCTGCTCCGAGAGCTCCTCGCGCAGCAGGATCACCCGCTCGACCATGACCTCGACCTCGAGGGACTCGAGCTGGTCCTTCTTGTCGGCGATAAGGCGATCGACGCCGTAGAGCGCGACGCGGCGGTAGTCGCCGATGATGCGGCCGCGGCCGTAGGCGTCCGGCAGGCCGGTGACGATGCCGGAACGGCGGGCGTCGCGGATCTCCGGCGTATAGGCGTCGAAAGTGCCCTGGTTGTGGTCCTTGCGGTAGGTCGTGAAGATGTGGTGCAGCGCGGGGTCGGGATCGAAGCCGTAGGCCTTGAGGCCGCTCTCGACCATGCGGATGCCGCCGAACGGGAACACCGCGCGCTTCAGCGGCGCATCGGTCTGCAGCCCGACGATGGTCTCATTGGCTTGGTCGATGTAACCCGGGCCGAAGGCGGTGATGCCGGAACCGACGTCGGCGGCGACGTCCAAGACGCCCTTCTCGACCTCTGCCTTGTAGAGCGCCAGAACCTTGTCCCAGACCGCCTGCGCGCGCGCCGTCGGTCCGGCCAGAAACGCCCCGTCGCCCTCGTACGGCGTGTAGTTCCGCAGGATGAAGTCGCGCACGTCGATCGCGTTCTGCCAGCGCCCGGGTGCGAAGCCCGTCCACGCTTCACCGTCGGGTCGCTCGGGCATAAGGGGAATGACGTCGGCGGTCGACATGGATAGTTCTCCCTGCTGGCGGTTCTCGGGGCGAGGCGCCTCCGGACCGGCCTTCTTCCCTGAACGGCACACACGCGCGGCACGCCGCGAACAGACGTGCGACGCGGCATCGGCATTGAATGCCACAACGACGATAGGGGCAATCCGACGCGGTTCAAGCCGGCCCGGTCAATTCCGGTGGGCGCGCGCCGCTACTTGAACCGGAACGTGTACCCCTCCAGCGACTCGTACTGGTTGGGCCAGGGCGGGGTGTAGCCCTGTTCGTAGGCCGCGTGGCGGGTCCAATAGAGGTCGAACAGGTGCGCGCGGGCCAAGACGCAGAGGTCGGCGCGGCCGGCGCCGATGATGGCGTTGACATCGCCGTGGGAGGAGATCGTTCGCGGCAGGGCCCCGTCGTCGCGATAGGACGCTGTTCATTCTGACGGCGTCGAGGGATCGCCGAGCGCCGCCGCGAAGAGTGCCGAATGGGGCATCGTGACGGGGAGACAACAAGAAACTGCAAGTAGTTGACGGCTGGTAGTTGAGCAAACAAACAGGAAATGGCAATTCATGGCACCGCATCAGATTTGATATTTGTCAATTCAGGGCTGACCCATTCCCCGTATTATTATTGCGATACGTCCGCAAGTAGTGCCAATGCGGGCTTGTGAGATCGAAGAGTACTGAGTGATTCGAGTGCTGAGGGTCATTTTGTTTGTCACGATCTCGACGACATCAACTCGTGTTGCGCAGCCGAGGCCGGCGGATGCTGCAGCACTCTGCCGGAGCTGCAGCGAGTTCGCCGGAGCAGGCGAAACGAACCGAGCCGATTTCTTGTCGCGCTTCGGCTTGCCGTCAGTGGTGTTCCAAGAGGAATGTGAATTCACGCAGCATGCGAGCTTGGAGCGTCACAGGCGCCACGCGGTCGCGCATGGCTTTCGGAAACCGCAACGCCGCCAGCCGAGACTGGGCGGCTATCAATTGCTGATTGCCTTCGACACATCGCGTGTCGTTGAGCGTTGCGGGCTAATCAAGCCCGGTTCATATCACGATCCGACGCCGTCGATCTTAGGCGGCCAAGCGCCCAACCGGCCGCGCTACAGCTTTGACGTTGTTTGACATGGGGCAACGGGGGCGATGTGGCTTCACGCTGAAGCCGAACCGCCTGTGTCGGGGCCTGGCGCTCGCTGCCATTGCCGTGGCGCTGAGCGGTTGCGTAATACCGGTATTCGAGGAGGCACCGTTCGAGCCCGACCTGACAAGACCTGTGGTCATTGGCGAGAGTGAGCGCAAGGACATTCGCTCGATACTTGGCAGACCGGATCGGGTGCTCGCCGACAGACGCCTGTATATTTATGAGGAAACCCAGGTCCACGCGATCTTCGTCATTGGTACCATCGGCGGCGTGGCTCCGTTGCCGCTATTCACGAACCATGTGCTGTTCGTCGAATTCAGTGCCGACGGCAAGGTCGAAAATCTCCAAACCTTTAGCAGCCCAATCGTGCAAGCCAAGCTGGAATACTGCATGGCGGACGGCACTTGCGTCCCGCTTCGCAAGCCAAAATACGCTGCGCAAGCTGCCGACGACGCCAGCGTGGTGAAGATCACCCTGCGCGCCAATAGCGGAGATGCCGCAGCCCAGTTCGACCTGTACTCGATGAGCAGCTCGCTCAAGGACGGCGGGTATATATGGCTCTGCCGATCAGCGGCGAATGGCTATGCGATCGCACGTTTCACCCTCATGCGCCATTACCTGGGTGAAGGATCGGAACCGCGCCGTCCGGACCAGGTACTCGCATACAAATGGTTGCGGCTGTTTGAGATATCCGGCGGCCAACAGGCCAGGGACATCGTCGATTTCTACGAAGCGAAGATAGGCGCGCAACTCACATCGGCCGAAATCGCCACCGCAGAGTCGCTTGTGCAAGGCTGGCGACCGGACCCTGAGGCCTGCGCCGATCGCGCGGCCGGTCGGTCCAATCGCCCCACGCGTTCGTCGCAACGATGACAACGACCGACCGCCAACCCGCTCGCGCGTACAGGGGGGCGAATTCGGCCCTCATATCGTGTCTGGCGGTACTGCTGGTTTTGGGTGGATGTTCGCCAATTGGCGGCAACTGTGAAGGACACGGCTACTGCCAAGGCCTGGGCGAATGTCGTGGGACAGCGAAGTTTGGTGGGCCGGGCGACTTCACCTGCGACGGCCTCGGACAATGCGATGGCATCGGCACCTGCGATCAACTGGGGTCGTGCATCGGGCTCAGCACATGCGAGGGCGTCGGATCGTGCGCAGACGCAGGCAGCTACGAGGACGGCGGGATCTGTGTCGGCGACGGCAGCTGCCGCGGCGTTCTTCGGTGCGATGGCCAAATTGATTGTGACGGCCTTGTCACCTGTCAAGTCCGTGGCGAAGGCACTTGTGTCGGGTTCGCGACTTTCGACGGCGCGGGTGAGTGTGAAGGGGGTGGAAGGTGCATAGGCTTGGCCGCTTGCGCCGGATTTGGGATTCCCCTTCCGTTGTCCGGCCCCCCCCCCCCCCCCCCCCCCCCGCCGGTCGAGCCCCTTCGGCGCCCTAGAGCGGGATCGCATTAGGCGGAAGCGTAGCCGGCGTTTGCGAAGAAGGCGGCGCATTGGGTTGGCGGGAAGCGGTCGATGATGCGGGCTATGGCGGCGTGGAGCTCGTCGCTGGAGCGGGCCTG
>Ga0209678_1000178_pt1 | contig 25548 bp, 19 predicted proteins | sample WorMetilvaeELBA1_FD_187404 | JGI IMG/M metagenome (GOLD analysis project Ga0209678, IMG submission 187404) | Marine gutless worms symbiont microbial communities from Max Planck institute for Marine Microbiology, Germany - Olavius ilvae ELBA.1... ...
AAGATAACTACCGTTTACGAGTTTTTAATGCAAGTAAAAAATGCATTAAACTGGAAAATCTTCGTTTTCCTTTTATGCGATATTAATCAGCAATATCAAAGAGTTCTGGATACCCGTTCGAACACTAATTAGTTATCCCGATACAACCTGATTAAACCCGATTTGCCGAAATCAGCGCTCAAGTGGAATAAAAATAGAAAATAGGTGAGTCAATGTTGATGAGATTTCTGAGTATCTTGGCATTAAACGCGAAACACACTAAAAGTTAGTATGTGAAAAACACTTACCAGCCCACAGGATTGGCCACCTCCGGAAATCTAAAAATGAAGAGCGCGACATGTGGTTCAATTGCGGCACCGCAGGGGAGACTGCAGACCCTTGAAATCAAGAAGTTTTCACCCTAATGGAGCTATATTCCTATGAAAACTATCAAAGATGCTTGTGAATTGCAGCCGAATGCATTGTCAATCAAGCTCAGCGATCAGATTGAGCAGCTTGACGAGTTGATAACTGTAGAAGGGAATGGCGAGGCATTTTTCGAGAAGACCTGCATAACCCAAGGTATGCAGGACCTCATTAATGAAGGACTTGCGCGTCTGGCAGGTGCCTCCTCCCAGGCTGTTTTTCATCTGAAACAGGCCATGGGCGGTGGAAAGACCCACCTCCTGGTCGGCTTTGGTCTGCTTGCCAAGCATCCGGAACTTCGAAAGACCCATTGCGGAGGGATTCCACAGGCATCTTCCTTTGTAAGTGCAGGCATCGCCGCTTTCAACGGCCGTAACAATCCCGATCATTTTTTCTGGGGCGAGATTGCGGGCCAGCTTGGCAAAGGGGATCAGTTCAGCGCCTTCTGGACGAGCGGTCCCAAGGCGCCGGATGAAAAAGACTGGCTCAAACTTTTTGAGGGCGATCAACCTGTCCTCATTCTGCTTGACGAAATGCCCCCCTACTTCCACTATCTTGACACTCAGAAGGTGGGAAACGGCACGGTGGCCGACATTGCGACCCGTGCTTTTGCCAACTTGCTAACAGCCGCTGGAAAAAAGAAAAATGTTTGCGTGGTTGTCTCAGATCTTTCGGCCGCCTATGATACGGGAGCAAAACTGATCCATCGCGCCCTTGAAGACGCGCGTGCTGAACTAGGGCGACAGGAACGCAATATCACGCCGGTGGATCTTGCAGCAAACGAAATATACGACATCCTACGCAAACGTCTTTTTAAGTCGCTTCCCGACAAAGCTGAGATCGAGGATGTTGCGGCAGCCTTTGGCCGCAAGCTGGAAGAGGCAGCAAAATCAAAGACCGCCAATCGTGGAGCAGAGGCGGTTGCCGACGAGATTGAGGCGACTTACCCCTTTCACCCACGACTCAAGAATGTTATTGCGCTTTTTAAAGAGAATGAACAGTTCAAGCAGACCCGGGGCCTCATTGAGCTGGTTTCACGGCTCCTAAAGTCCATCTGGGAGCGGCAGGCCAACGATGTCTTTCTAATCGGTCCTCAGCATTTCGATCTGTCAATCGCCGAGGTCCGTGACAAGCTCACCGAAATTTCAGGAATGCGGGACGTGATTGCCAAGGATCTCTGGGATGCGCAGCAAGCTGCCCATGCCCAGATCATAGATCTTGCTACCGGCAAGGAGACAGCCACTCAGCTCGGGGCACTCCTGCTTTCTGCGAGCCTGTCAACAGCTGTCAATGCGGTCAAGGGGCTTACCAGTGAAGAAATGGTCGAGTGCCTGATTTCACCGCTACGCGAGCCGTCCGACTTCCTCTCGGCATTCGAAGAACTTGAAAAAATGGCCTGGTATATTCACCACACACCGGAAGGTCGTTACTATTTCGACCGGCAGGAGAATCTTACCAAACTCCTGCAAGGTCTGGCCCATGATGCCCCCCAGAACCAGGTTGACGATCTGATCCGCTATCGTCTGCAGGATATGTTCAAGGCATCCCGCAAAACATGTTACGAGGATGTCCTGCCGTTGCCTATACTGGAGGATGTGGCTGACCGGGTACGCCGCGGCCGTGTGCTGCTTGTGGTCAGTCCGGATTCCAAGATTCCGCCCGAAGAAGTCCAAAAGTTTTTTGAGGGCTTGAGTCTGAAGAACAATCTCTGTGTTCTCACCGGTGATAAAACAGCCATGGGCAGCATTGAAAAAGCAGCGCGTCAGTTCTTTGCCGCTCAGAAAGCCGACGGCCGCATTCCCGAGGGTCACCCTCAACGGGAGGATCTGGAACGGAAACAGCAGGGCTATGAGCAGGATTTCAATTCCACCATCCTCAACCTCTTTGACAAGGTGCTCTTTCCCATCCAGCGTACCCGCAGACCTTCGCAGCTCGCATCAAAGGCACTGGACATGACCCGCGATGCCACCAAACCTTTCAATGGTGAGGAGCAAATTGAAAAAACCCTGACCGCCCACCCTCTTAAGCTTTATCTTGACGTGGAAAAAGAGTTCGATGCCATTCGTGACAAGGCCCAGGATCTGCTCTGGCCGGAAAACTTGGATGAGGCACGCTGGTCTGATGTTGTCGACCGCTACGCTGAACAGGCCGGCATGCCTTGGCTGCCGCCCAAAGGGCTGGATACACTCAAATCCATTGCCTGCAACCGTGGGTTATGGGAAGACCTCGGCAACGGCTACGTCACCAAAAAGCCGGCAAAAAAACGAACCTCAGTCCAAATCATTGCCGAATCCGGGCCTGACGATGCAGGCCGAGTCCGGTTGCGTATCAACCCGCAGAACGCCGGCCCCGCACCCCGCATCTATCTCGCAGAGGATGGACCGGTCAGCGAGACGAGCACCCAGCTCAAAGATCAGGTCCTCACCACCTCGGCCCTGCGGGTGAACTTCCTGGTCTGCGATCCTTCCGACCAGTACGAAACCGGCGATCCGGTAACCTGGACCAATAGCCTCGTCCTTCGCAACAAACTCTCAGAAAATGACGGTGCACGCAGTATTGAACTCTTTGTCGCTCCCAAGGGAGAGATCCGCTTCACCCTTGATGGCAGCGAACCACGTGACGGAACAATCTACGACGGCCCGATTATCCTCGGTGACGGCGAAATTCTGTTGCGTGTATTTGCCGAAGCGGAAAAGATAGAGACCAAGACGGAATTCCGTTTTCAGACCAAAGGCCAAAAAGGGGTTCAGGTTGACGACGTGAAGCCCGGCCGCCTTGTCTCGCGTACCGGCCGCAAGCTCGATTCACGGAGCAAGACCTTCGAAGGTTTGAAACAGGCCACTGAAAAATCCGTCCAATTCGAAGGGATTGTGCTGACCGTTGGCCAGGGGAACCGGATGATAGCGATCAATGTCGGGGAAATTCAGGTGGATGCGGTTTTTATCGAAGTGCTTCTTTCTAAGGTATTAGAGAAGTTCACTCCCGACACGCCGGTCACCATGACCTTTCGCAAGGCGCATTTCGTCTCTGGACATGATCTCAAGGATTTCGCCGGAAAGCTCGGCATGGAACTGCGGGCCGAAGATATCGAGCAGTGAAGCTCCAGGTAAGACGCAATGGTCTAAAAAATATGCGTAAAAAAGAAAAAAACCTCGACTCTTCACGCCTTGGCGCGAGTAAAACCATCGACTTCGGCGCCCCGGACGATTTCGGCTCCCACCTGTTTCGCGTCCTGATCCCGGCTGCGAGAAAAGAACCGGTGGTAATTGTCGAAGACTATGGATACCGGGGGGAAGAGGGTGGCATTCCCCGCGATGAGGAAAGGGTTGTGCTCAAGCGTCCGGTCTGGTCAGCAATCGCCGACCCTGCCCGCCGTGAATTCAATGCCCGGCTAAAAGCAGCCAAGATACGCGTGGGCCGTTGGCATACGGGCACCAATCTGGTGGATAGATTGTTGGGTAAGGAATTATGTGTACTGGCCTGGGCCGCAGAAACCGCAGACAGACAACAGTTCCCGATCATCTGCAGCAAATGGGCGGCCCTGCGCCCCGAGGAGCGTTGGTGGCTCTTTGCCATGACAGTGGCCGAGGCCGGCCTGCCGGAGGACACCCGCCGCGGCTGGCGGCGTGCTCTATTTTACGCCCTTTCCGACGGTGAGAAACCGCCGCCTGGAAGAAAACCCCGCCCCCGGCCTCGGCAGGATGATTTATTCAGCCTCCCCTTGCTTAAGGATTTGAAATGAGTGAAGCAATTATACCCTTTTCTTTGAAAGACGCGCCGGCCCTGATTGAACGGTTGCTGCCGGTGCAGAAGTTATCCACTGAGGCGTACAAGGAGCAGATGGCGGTGCATGGGAAGGCTCTCACAGCGCTGGGCAGCTACTGGAAAGGGCGTGAGCCCCTGATTCTTAACAAGGCCTGCATCCTCGGCTGCTTGCTGCCAGCCACCGATAAACCAGCGCGCGACCTTGCCATCTTTGAGAAGCTGATGGCAATGGATGACGAGTCATTCGTCGCCCGCTGGAAAAGGCGTTTCAGTCCCAAGGTGATTCTGGCTACTCTGGCACTTGCGCATCCTGAGGATTACTTCACCTTTTATCCTTCATCTTTCATCCCCCATCCTTCCCCCTGGGACTGGTCAAATCCAAACTACGTAAAAGTTAAGATCGCCTGGCGCGATGATCTAACCGATATGGAGCGCCGACGGCTCGAGGTGCAGATGCTGCCTATGGCACCTTACCGCGAACGGGTGGACAAGGCGAAGCGCCCTGAAGAGGTCATCGACACCGTTCATGACCACATCTGGGATACGGTCAATGAGCACCTCGGGACGGACGCTCAGTCGCTCACGGAATTGGTCGGCCAGCTCGGCATCCTGCGATTCGGCCATCGACCGCGCGTGGCCGACACTTTTTGTGGTTCCGGGCAGATCCCCTTCGAGGCAGCGCGGCTTGGCTGCAGCGTTTACGCCTCCGATCTCAATCCGGTGGCTTGCATGCTTTCTTGGGGCTCATTGAATATTGTCGGCAGCTCCGAAGAGAGCAGAGAGAAGCTGGTAAAAGATCAACGGGAGCTGGTGCACCGGGTGCAGGCAGAGATCGACCGCCTCGGCATCGAGGAGGATGGCAAGGGCTGGCGCGCCAAGGTATTCCTCTACTGTGTAGAAACGAGGTGCCCACAGACTGACTGGATGGTTCCGCTATTGCCAACCCGTGTTGTAAGCAAGGGCCATCGCGCTGTGGTAGAACTGGTGCCGGATCCGATCGAAAAGCGCTATTCTATTAATATTCGCTCTGGGGTTGGTGAGGAAATATTGAGGGCTGCTGAGACAGGCACAGTCGGCCGAATAGGAAAGTACGGGGAGGCCTATCTGATTCACCAAGTGGATGGTGTGGATTACAAAACCAAAATCTCTACTCTGCGCGGTGATTACCGGAAACCGGACGGAACAATTGGCAACCTCTTGCGGCTTTGGGAGAAGCACGAATTTGTCGCCAGGCCAGAGGATTTATTTCAAGAACGTCTTTACTGTATCCAGTGGATGCGACCAAAGAAGGGCAAGAGTTTTGAGTATGATTTTCGCACGGTTACATCCGAAGACTTAGGACGTGAGCGCATAACTGAGGCATTTATCCGAGAACATTTCAACGACTGGCAGGCCAAGGGCTTGTTGCCGGATATGCGGATCGAAGTAGGGGGACCCCCAAGATACCAGGGGCTCGACTTGATTAAAGCTCGTGGCTGGACGTACTGGCATCATATGTTCAATTCACGACAACTTCTGGTTGCGGGGCTAGTTAATCAATATAGAGATGCGCGTCTCGCCTTCCCGCTAGCACAAATGCTAAACAACAACTGTCGGCTAAGTCGATGGAAAAATTCTTCAGACCAAACGGTAGGGGTCTTTGATAACCAAGCACTCAATACCTTGTTTAACTATGGGTGTAGAGGCCTGAAGTTCTCCGAGAATTTCCTTCTGCAAAGTTATAAGTCTTATCCTATTGTCAATGCAGTGAAAACTACAGTTAGAAATTTGCAGGCTGATCAAGTGGTGGCCGAAAATGACATTTACATCACCGATCCCCCTTACGGAGACGCGGTAAAATACGAGGAGATTCTCGACTTCTTCATCGCCTGGCTCCGTAAGAATCCACCGCCGGAGTTCGCCGACTGGGTCTGGGACAGCCGTCGTTCAATGGCCATTAAGGGCGAAGATGAGAACTTTCGTCGGGGAATGGTGGCGGCTTACAAGCGGATGACCGAGTGCATGCCGGATAACGGTATCCAGGTCATCATGTTCACCCACCAGTCCGGCTCTATCTGGGCTGACATGGCTAATATCGTTTGGGCTTCCGGCCTGCGGGTTACTGCGGCCTGGTACGTGGTTACCGAGACCGACAGTGCGCTTCGTACTGGGAGTCATGTCAAAGGTACGGTTCTATTGGTGCTGCGTAAACGTCAGGGCGGCTACAAAACCACCCGCGATGATCTCGCCTGGGAGATCCAGGAAGAGGTTGAATACCAAGTAAAAGACCTAACAGGACTAAATCAGAAAGCCAAGGGGCTTTACCGCGACGAAAATGTTTTCGAAGACGCCGACATCCAGATGGCGGGCTACGCGGCGGCCCTGCGCGTACTTACCCGCTACGCCATTATCGACGGCCGCGACATGACCACCGAAGCGATCAGGCCGCGGGTCAAGGGCGAGACCACCTTTGTGGACGGTCTCATTGCTTTTGCGGTGGACACAGCCAATCAGTGTCTGGTGCCTCAGGGCATCCCCAAGGGCCACTGGGACAGACTTAGCGGCGCGGAGCGCTTCTACCTCAAGATGCTCGACCTGGAAGCCCGGGGCGCCAAGACTCTGGACAACTATCAGAATTTTGCCAAGGCTTTCAAGGTACGCGATTTTCAGACCTTCATGGCCAGTCGGAGAGCGAACAACGCCCGGCTCAAGAGTGCGGTAGAGTTCGGCCGGGCCGAAATGGGCGAAAGCTCAGAACTCTACCAGTCGGTGCTTCGAGCCGTGCTCTGTGCTATCATGGAACTTACCAAAGACATGGACAGCAATGAAGTGCGGACTCATCTGACCATGAATATCCCCGACTATTACGGCGATATGACCCAGCGAGACCTGGCCGTGGAATTGGCAGACTACCTGGCCAAACACCTCGAAGAGATGCGGCCGGAAGAGGCCCGCGCCGCAAGGGTGCTTAGGGAATTGGTCAAGAGCCAGCGATTGGGATAGAATGCTCGCCAAGGCGCCAGGGTGCAAAGTGTCTTATATTATTATTTCGCTACCCTTTTCGCATTGGTGAGGAATAATAGTTTTTCACCGGAATAGAGACATGACTGTTAACCGACCAATGGACTATCTTGTCAGCCTGATCCATGAACTGCGAAAGCTACCGGCAGAATCCGAATGGGTGGAGTTTAAGCACAACCATGCCGACTCTGAACAGATCGGGGAATATATCTCCGCTCTGGCAAATTCTGCGACGCTGCTGGGTAAAGCGAACGCCTATCTGGTCTGGGGGATCGATGACAAATCCCATGATGTCCAAGGCACCTGTTTTGTTCCCGGCTCATTAAAGGTCGGCAACGAGGAGTTGGAAAACTGGCTCCTCCGGCTGCTTGATCCTAAAATTAATTTTCGTTTCTTTTCTTTTACCGTGGAGAAAAAGCCAATCGTTTTGCTTGAGATCAGTGCGGCCTTTCGTCATCCGGTAAAATTCAAGAATCAGGAGTTCATCAGGGTCGGTTCCTATAAGAAGAAATTGAAGGACTTTCCTGAAAAGGAGCGGGCTCTGTGGCGTAGTCTTGATCAAGCGCCCTTTGAATCGGGCATTGCCGAAGAACATATTGAAAGTGATGAGGTGCTCCGGCTTCTCGACGCGCCTTCCTATTTCGAACTGTTGGAATTGCCCCTTCCCGATGGCCGGAACGCAATTCTTGATGCCCTGCGGGAAGACAATCTCATTCAACAATGCGAAGCTGGCGGCTGGAACATCACCAATCTTGGTGCGATTCTGTTTGCCAGAAAACTGGACGCCTTCCCAAAATTGAAGCGTAAAGCAATGCGCGTTATTCTCTACAAGGGGAAGGGCCGTGTTGAAACGCAGCGTGAGCAAGTTGGCGGAATGGGGTATGCCTCCGGCTTTGAGGGCCTTATCAGTTTCATCATGGCATTGGTGCCGACGAATGAGGTAATCGAACGGGCGCTGCGCAAAACTGTTCCCATGTATCCGGAGCTGGCCATCCGGGAACTGGTGGCTAACGCCCTTATTCATCAGGACTTCTTTGCTACGGGTACAGGACCGATGGTGGAACTTTTTGAAGATAGAGTCGAGATTACTAACCCCGGTGCACCGCTGGTTTCCACCGAACGTTTTCTGGATACTCCTCCAAAATCACGCAACGAGGCCCTCGCTTCCCTGATGCGCCGTTTCCGCATTTGTGAAGAACGCGGCAGCGGCATTGACAAGGTTGTCTTTCAGACCGAGATGTTTCAGCTTCCAGCTCCGCTTTTCGAGGCGCCGGAAGGATTCACTCGCACCGTGCTCTTTGCTTATCGGCCGCTGGGTGAAATGGACAGGGCAGATCGTGTTCGCGCCTGCTACCTGCATGCCTGTCTGAAATATGTGCAGCGTGATTTTCTGACAAACACCTCGCTTCGAGATCGCTTCGGGATCGAGGAAAAAAACCGTTCGATGGCTTCACGCTTAATTCGCGACGCGGCCAAGGCCCACGCCATTGTACCATATGATTCTACCGCGGCACCTAAGCTGATGAAATATGTTCCCTGGTGGGCCATATCTGAACAAGGCAATGTTTGATCATGGTTCGTTTACGTGCTTAAGCAGAATGGATCAAAAGGTTACTTGACGGGTACTTGACCAGGATTGGAATTTCAACATTTAATATATAAATATTATAAATAATTTCAATAGTTTAATATTCGTTGTGGTACTTGATGGGTACTTGATTACATCGTTTCATTGGGGCAATCGTAAGGGTGTGTTGCTATTAACCGCGTAATAAATAACTCAGGATTGAACTGAAACAAGGTGAAATCCTACAAAACAATGCCGAGGCCTTTGTCAAGACCGTGAACTGTATCAAGGTCATAGGGTGAAGACTGGCTCTCCAGTTCAAAAAGGTCTTTACGGATAATTTCGAAAGCTACAAGACGTCTCTTTGAATCATAAAAAAGATCTCTGACCGGTGGTATGAATAAAATCTCTGAGCCAATGAATACTATCAACCGCTTTTCATCGCGCCGCCAGAGGCTCGACCATGCCTTTCTCGCTAATCGGCTTCGGGGGGCAAAGTCCTATAAGCGTATTGCCGGCTATTTCCGCAGCTCCATCTTCGAGTTGGTAGGCGAAGAGGTTGCCTCAATTCCCAAGGTACAGATTGTTTGCAACAGTGAGCTCGATGCGGCCGATGTGACCGTTTCGAAACATGTCCGCGAAACAGCACTCAAAGAGCGTTGGAACGAAACCCCGGCCGAGGTTGAGGCGCTGCTCCACCGGGACTGCTACCGGCGTCTGCATGATCTCCTGATCAGCGGCCGGATTGAGATACGGGTGGTGCCGAAGGACCATATTTTTATTCATGGAAAGGCTGGCGTTATCGAGACCGGCGGCGGAGCAAAGACTTGCTTTCTTGGTTCAACCAACGAAACCAAAAGTGCTTTTGCTCGAAACTACGAAATCCTTTGGGAGGACCCGTCATCGGCGGGTGTCACCTGGGTGGAGGAGGAGTTTGACGCCCTTTGGCAGGATGCCTACCCCCTGCCAGATGCCATTGTTGATGAAATCAAACGCGTTGCGGACCGTGTAGAAATCCGCTTTGACGAGGCCAAAGCTGATGAACTGCCTGCGGCCGCTTTGGCTGAGAGCCCGATTTACCGCGGCGGAGAGCAGCTCCAGCCATGGCAGCGCTCCTTTGTTACCATGTTCATGCAGCACCGGGAGACTTACGGTAAAGCACGACTGCTGCTTGCTGATGAGGTTGGTGTCGGCAAAACACTGTCGCTGGCAGCAAGCGCCATGATCGCGGCCCTGCTTGGAGACGGCCCGGTGTTGATTCTTTGCCCATCGACGTTGACCGTGCAATGGCAGGTGGAAATGTACGACAAACTCGGCATCCCGAGTGCGGTCTGGTCGTCCAACAAAAAGACTTGGCTCGACCCCCAGGGTCATGTCATCAAAACACGTGGCGCCGAGGACATCATTCGCTGTCCGTTCCGTATTGCTATTGTTTCCACGGGCTTGATTTTTCACGATTCAAATGAACGAGGGTATTTGCTAGACCGAAAGTATGGAACGGTAGTTCTCGACGAGGCGCATAAAGCTCGCCGGCGTGGCGGCCTTGGTCAGAGAAAAGAGGAAGCGAACAACCTGCTTGATTTCATGCTGAAAATTGGACCACGCACTAAGAACCTTCTACTTGGCACGGCAACCCCTATCCAGACCGAGGTCCACGAGTTGTGGGACCTCCTGCGTATCATTAATGCCGGAGCGGATTTTGTTCTCGGCCGTGAATATTACAGTCGGTGGGCCGACTATGAAAAGGCATTGCCGATAGTAAAGGGCGATGAGACGCTTTTAGATGAAAAGGATGCCTGGGAATGGTTGCGCAACCCACTGCCGCCTGCAGTTGAAAATGCCCTATTTGCAACATTACGTTTGCAGCTGGGAATGCCTGAGCAGATTTTTTATTCCGATCGGGGTTTTGGTTCGCTGGGCTATCTTGAACAACAGGCGGTCAGCCAAGCCCTTGAGACAGGATTTCTGCGAGATAACAACCCCATTATTCGTCATACAATTTTACGACGCAGACAGACATTGGAAAATGTGGGGCTTTTGGAAAAGGTTGGTGTGAATATCCACCCAAATCCGGATGCGCCAGCCACTGCATATGCCGGCGTAAGGTTCAGCGGCCTGGGGCTTCTGACAAACTTGCCATTCCATATTGCCTATCAGGCGGCGGAATCGTTTACAAGAGAGCTGCAGAAAAGAACCAAAGCTGCAGGATTCATGAAAACTTTGCTTCTTCAGCGGATATGTTCCAGTTTTGCATCCGGCAAGGCAACCGCCGAGAGAATGTTACAAAAGGAGATTTTTGAGGAAGAAGAGCAGACCCGACTGATGGAAGCGACAATAAGCGACCTCACAAATAAGGAGGCCGAGCACCTTCGGACTATTATCGAGGAACTGTCACGCCCTGAAGCGCGTGACCCAAAACTTAATGCAGTGAAGATTTTCCTGACATCGATACGTTGCGAGAAGAAAACCTGGCTTGATCACGGCTGCATCATTTTTAGTCAGTATTACGATACTGCATATTCGCTTGGGCGGGCGTTGGCAAAGTCTCTCACAGGAGAAGTCGTTGGTGTCTACGCAGGAACAGGTAAAAGCGGGTTATTCAGGGGAGAGGATTTCGCTTCCGTGGATCGTGAAGATATCAAGAGCGCTGTCAAGAAGCGGGAGATCCGGCTGATTGTGGCGACCGACGCTGCCTGTGAAGGGCTGAACCTACAGACGCTTGGAACGATCATTAACGTGGATTTACCATGGAATCCATCACGGCTGGAACAGCGGCTGGGGCGTATCAAACGTTTCGGACAGGCCCGGCGAAGTGTGGATATGCTCAATCTGGTTTATCATGATACACAGGACGAAAAGGTGTACAAAGTTCTTTCACGCAGAATGAAGGACCGGTACGATATTTTCGGCGGTCTCCCGGATACGATTGAGGATGATTGGATTGAAAGCGTGGAAAAACTCGAAGAGATGATGGACAAATACATCCATCTTCGCCGGCAGGCACATGATGTCTTTAAGTTGCGATACCAGACAACCATCGACCCGGACCTGGACCGTTGGGAACTCTGTTCCAGGGTTCTAGCAAGAAGGGATGTAGTTGACCGACTTTCTATACCTTGGTGATTGACGCAATGTTCTAAAATCTTGCATTCGTTATCGGATGAAACCCGTTTGTACCAAGATTGCTTTCCAATCCCAGATACCCGGATTTGTTATTGTCCGAGTTGACGACCTTCTCCCACATCCCGATTTCGGACTTGCCTATACTTCAATTGACAACTATTCTCACTATCCGGGTCGTCCAAACCATCCAAACTAACAAAGCAGGTATCCAGAAATTTTTACAAATCTTATTGAATTTACTGAAGAAAGTATTCAGTTCTGGGTTTATTATATGGATCTCATCGAACTTCTTTTCCATCAGCCCTATAACAAGGGGCAATTTCTGGTGGATGCCGGGATTGTAAAAAGGCGGGCGGCTAGAGACTTTCTTAAGAAATTAGAGGAAATAGGAGTTCTTAGCGTACACAAGGTGGGCAAGGAATATCTTTATCTAAACACAAAGCTTTATGAAATCCTTAAAAATAACGTGTCGATACCGGCGACACGAAACAAAAACGTGTCGTTAAAGCAAAAAAATATCGACATGTTTTGGTTTCTTGTCTATGGAGACGACACGTTACGAGATGGGTGTAATATGTCCACAAATTTCATATTTTTGGACACGTTTTTAGTATATGGGCATGACTTGGGCATGAAAATTGAAGTAATAAAGCCAAAAAGAATGTTTTCGGGAAAGGGCAAAGAGGTAAAAAAATCAATGGATTTTGCCAATGAAAAGCGAAGATTCTACTAAATGTGCAACCTTGCGAAATCCTGGATTAATCAAAGTCAATAGGGTTGTGGCCCATTGACGAAAAATCAGAAAGAGTTGAATTAACCAAAACGGAAACAGAGGAACGTTTTGAGGAAGTTATTGCCGGAGATGTCACCATCATAGCAAAGCACGTAAAACTCCAGACACCACCATCCATATAAAGACCACTCCAAATCCTTCCAAGACGGGTTTCATTCCGGTAATTTCGAAATTCTCGTGATCCTGACAAGTTGCCGGTACCTTAATCGAGATCAAAGCTTGACGGTCTCGTAAAAAGTCCGAAATTGGCCGATTTTCAATTTTCGCACCTAATAATTTCAATAGGTTATGCGGCCCAAATTGAAAATTTTGAATTTTTACGAGTTCATCAAGCTTGAAAATTACAAAATTTCAGACTTGGCGGTCTTGGCCTTCCCAGTAGCCGGCCCTGAGCTCGCGCTTCAGGATCTTACCGTAGTTGTTTTTGGGCAGCTTTTCGACGAAATCAACGGATTTCGGTTTTTTGTAGCTGGCAATATTTTCTTTGCAAAAAGCAATCAACTCCCGTTCCGTGGCACTGCGGCCCGGCACCAGGGCGACGACCGCTTTAATGGCCTCACCCCATTTGGCGTCCGGCACGCCGATGACGGAAACCTCCCTCACCGCCGGGTGCTTGATGAGGACTTCCTCGATTTCCCGCGGATAGATATTCTCACCGCCGCTGATGATCATATCTTTGGAACGGTCCATGATAAACAGATACCCGTTGTCATCCAGGTAGCCCATATCGCCGGTGTCGAGCCAGCCGCCGCGGATCGTGGAACCGGTTGCCTCCGGATTGCGCCAGTACCCCTTCATCACCAAATCGGAGCGTGTGACAATATTCCCGATTTTGCCCGGGGGAAGTTCGTTGTCTTCCTTGTCGAAAATTTTAACCTCCACATCGGTTCGAGGAATTCCGGCCGAGGCCAACCGTTTTTCCCTGGCCGCCGAACCTTCGAAAACGTGGTCCCGGTGAGGCAAATAGGTGATGGTCATGGGCGATTCACCCTGGCCGTAGAGCTGTACCAGACAGGGGCCAAGCGTCAGAACCGCCTCCTTGAGATCTTCGACCAGCATCGGGGCGCCGCCATAGGCTACGGAACGCAGAGAGTGGTGGTCGTATTGTCGTACTGCCGGATGATCGATCATCATCTTGACCATGGCCGGGGCCGCAAACATGTTAGTCACCCGGTACTTCTCGATGGTTTTAAAGACCAGCTCGGGGGCAAAGGATTTCGATTCGAGTATAACGTTGAGCGCCCCTTTGCCGATGTTGGCCAGCCCGTAGAGACCGCTGCCATGGGACAACGGTGCTGCGTGCAGTATGACGTCGTCCGGGCCGAAACCGGGGCATATGTCGGCGTAGAAATTCATGGCCATCGCCAGCAGATTCCGGTGAGTCAGCATGGCCCCCTTGGGCATGCCGGTCGTGCCGGAAGTATAAAACAGCCAGGCCAGATCGTCGGGGGCAACATCGGCATCATTCATTTCTTCGGAAGCGTCGCCAAGCGATTCTTCGTAGTCCAGCAACTCCCCATCCCCGCCCCCCAGGGTAACCAGATGTTTGGCCTCGGGGATATCGTCACGGACTTCCATAATGGCACTGTTGAATTCTTCCGATAGAATAACCGCTTTGGCCAGCGAATGATCAATGATAAAGGCGAATTCTTTAGGGTGAAGACGAAAGTTGATGGGTACTGCCCCGCAGCCTAGTTTGAAGCATGCAAATAAGGTTTCATAAAATTCGGGGACGTTGTACTGCAAGATGGCTACGTTGTCGCCGGGGCGAATGCCAAGTTGACCAAGGACGTTGGCCATGCGGTTGGCCCGGGCATTGAGTTGGGCGTAGGTCAGCAGTTTTGCCCCGTGTACGAGAGCGGTCTTGTCGGGCAGTTTGCGGGCGGTTTTGGTCAACAGCATACTGAGATTCATGGCGTCATCCCTCGAACTTTAGATAGAAAAAATGGCTATTAGTCTTTGCACGTCCCGGTATTGCATGAAAATTGGACATGGTTTCAATTTAGGGATTTAGGGATTTAGGAATTTAGGTATTGAAGGAATTCTATCTATTTCAATTTATTGATTTTATCTTTTAATCACCCAATCTCTCAATTCCTAAAATTGGCGCAAATTGACGTAAATTGTGTCAGATAAGTTGACTCACTTTAAGAGTAAGCTACGAAATCTGAATTTCGGCTTTTGCCCGATCTTTTGAATAGATCCTAAAGGGAAGTAAATCAAGCAAAACTGTATCAATTCTGAAATTTATCCGCAGGAAAGCCGTGGTCAACTTAGTCAAATACGAGCTTCCCCTTGAATATCGACGCGGCTGCTATAGTTTGTATTTATAGTGTCGTGTCGGCCAGACCACCTATCGGATCCGACTTCCTCGCGCCCCCGTCCCCGGTCGAGTCCGACGCTCCGCACCCTGTGCAGTAATTCCTATGAAATCCTGCGATACAGTTCCCAACTTAAAAAGGAGGCAGCCAATGAGTCAGAGAGCCAAAGACCTATCAAAACGAATCGAATCATTCAGAGATGATGTTATCACCTGTGTGGATGCTTTAACCCCCGAAGAATGGAACGCGAAATGTGAGTGGGAGGAATGGACCGCGGGTGTTACGGCGCGCCATATCGGCGCCGGACATTTCAGCATCTTCGGGCTGGCCGGCATGATCGTCGAGGGCAAAGAACTTCCGCCGCTGACGATCGACCAGATCAATGAGATGTCGGAAAAAGATTCCCGGGCCCATGCGGACTGCACGAAGGAAGGTGCCTTGGAGGCCCTGCGCAAAAATGGTGCCGACCTGGTCGCATTCATTGCCGGATTAAACGACGATGAACTCGATCGAAAAGGCAATATGCCCGCCTTTGGCGGGGATGCGACGGTCAGCCAGGTTATCGAGTTTGTGATCTTCCAATCCGCCCAAGAGCACTTTGACAGCATGAAGAAGGCGGTCGGCAGGTAAACTGGAGGATTCCGGTCGGAATCCCGGTGCTGCAAAAGCGTTCCCCAAATGGGAGATGTGGAAAATGGCTGCATTCGACCATTGCATCCTGTGGGGTTGAATGATAAGTGGTCTTCCAAACAATAATCATATTCCCATTCGGATAGGAAGCTCGGTCTGCGGCAAATACAGAGAAGGCCAAAATTAAGTAGAGATAAAGACGCCCAAGCCAAACACCAGGATCGAGCCGGTTAAGAAGAGGCTTTCGGCTTTGGGCTTTCGGCGCACGGTGCGGGTTGATATTCGATTCTACATTCTGCCTTGTGTCTAAAGAATCATACTCGTCTTTATCAGTTACAATATTTAGATTAGCCAACGACGAGTTTTAAAAACACAGGAAAAAGCACCCAGGAGATGCGGCCATCTTTCATCTATTTACGTCTTCTCTTGCCGGTTATCGCCGGTACGGGAGGGGTTGGAATAAGCATCGGCCCGATCATCCCCCTGACATCCATCGTGTTGGAGCAGCGCGGTATATCGATTATCGCCATCGGCCTCAACGCAACGGTGTATTCGCTGGCAGTTTTGCTGACAGGTCCATTTCTGCCCGCCATATGGTTTTCAGGATAGCCAAACTCGCGCCCATTGCCATCGGGGCGGGATTCTTCAGCGGCTTTCTTGAGACAGCTGTTTTAGCTTTGCTGCCGGTTTACGGCCTTCACAACGGAATCGAAACCGCCCAGACCCTGATACTCGTTTCGCTTTTTGCCGTCGGCAGCTTTGTGTGCCAGCCTTTTGTCGCTGCCGTCTCGTGCCTCGTAGTGCCGTTTCTGCCTTTCTATTTGCACTTGCCGCTCCTAATCGGATCGTTGATCTTTGCCTGGGGCGGCGCGGTAGGCGGCTATTACACACTGGGTCTGCTCAACGTGGGGCAATGTTCCAGGGGTAGCGATCTGACTGCGGCAAGCTCCATGTTCGTGATGGCCTATACCGCCGGTATGGTGGTGGGGCCGCTGTTCTGTAGCGCTGCCATGCAGGTCGCCGGCACCTGGGGTCTTTTGATCCTGCCGGCCATCGTCCCGGCATTATTCATTTTTCTGGTTCTGAAGTGGGAAGGTGCCGGCGGCAAACGGCATTCATCTCTTTACGGGAATGCCAAGGAGAATAGTGATGATCATCAAACAGCTTGAAATCGGCTACATGGGTAATTTCTGCTACCTCGTCGGCTGCGTAGATACGCATCAGGCAATGGTGATCGATCCCGGCGCGGATGTTGAACGGATTGTGTCCGCAGCTGATAAGGCAGGCCTTAACATAGTCAACATCGTCAACACCCACGGTCACGGCGACCACACGGCCGGCAATGCCGCCTTGCGCGATCTAACCGGAGCCAAAATCGTCATCCACGCGCTCGATGCCGATCGCTATCCGGCGGCGGACATTTTAATTGATGAAGAAAAGACCTTTCAGCTGGGTCAGTTAACCTTTGATGTTATCCACACTCCTGGTCATACCCCCGGCGGCATCTGCCTCTATGCCCGGGGGAATCTGTTTACGGGCGACACCCTGTTCGTCGGAGACAGCGGCCGCACCGACCTGGCCGGCGGGCACCGCCCGACCTTGGGAAAATCCATCCGCCACCTGATGAAGCTGCCTGATGATACCGTCATCTGGCCCGGGCACAACTACGGTCCCACGCCGTCGTCGACCATCCACTGGGAAAAACGCAACAACGTCAATGCCATAGAGTATGGCTACTGGGTTAATGAATAAAATGACTAAAATTTTCTAATTACCTAAAATGACTAAAATTGTGGAATCCTATCATTTTATCAAAGAAGCAATAGCAATTTTCTTGTGATTAAAATGAAAAAAGATTACTTCAAAATTGTTAGATTAATCTCAGTGGCTATAACGATCGTATTCATTACCGTTGGCGGGAAATTACCGGCTCTGGCGGGTGATGATCCAGATGCGTTGCTGAACTATAGCTTCGCAGTCTGGGTGGGTAGTGGTGTCTACAAAGTACCGAGCGCGGATAAACGCTTCGCCGTGCTGCGCGCGCCGTTTGGCTATACCTTCAGGACTGGCCGCCACGATAAGCCGAAATTTCGGGATAAGCTCGGATTTAAGCTGCTGTTGCCGGCAGTTGTCGCCGCCGAAGAAGAAACGGATACGGACTTTACCTTCGGCGCAGCAGCCTTTGTCCCGGGTCTCGAAGTTCAGATACCGGTCAATGCATACTGGACCTTGAAACCATTTGGGCAATTTGGCGCCGGTAAGGATACCGCCGGGGGCGACTTGAGGTACATTTACGGTGGGGGCGTCAGAAGCCTTATCAGTTTTCCCTGGAAAAAGTTTGTTTTCGGAATCGGCAATTCGATGATTCTGGCCGAGGATAGAAATTCCACCAAAAACGAATCCAGCGGTTTTTCGATGCTGGAAGCCGGCCTGGATGTGCAGCGTCCGCTGGGACTCTCATTCCTTAACCGCGATATCGATGTCGGCCTGTTTTTCGTAATCAGCCGTTTCTTCAACCGGGTGGATTTTCTGGAGGACGGCGGCGACACCGAGAGGGTCAATTTGATTTATACTGCCGGATTGACCTTTGGAACCAAAGAGCCCGTTTCGATCTGGCAGATCGACTTCGATCGGGTCGGCATCGATTATCGCTGGGGCGATGAGGGTTTTCGCGGACTCGGTCTCAATTTGGGATTTCCCTTTTAACAGCAAGCGCTATTCCTCCTCTTCATAATTTCAGCAACACATTCCCAACCCGGATGAACCGGAAAGATTGGCCACGAAGTCACTAAGACACAAAGATAAAATAATAAAAAACTTTGTGCCTTGGTGTCTTAGCGGCAAAAATTTATTATCAAATAAATCTTTCGCTAACATGATGTGATATCAATAGATAAGCACTAACACAGCAACAATTATTTAGAAAGGACGGAGCAGAGCGACCTCAACAAATATTCAATTTGCAATCTTCAATCTTCAATTCCAATACCGCTACTCTTTGATGTAAGGCACACCGACCGAGGCCGGTGGGGTGGCGCGGCCGATGGCACTGGCCAGAACGAGAATGGTGAGCACATAGGGGATCATGTCGATAAACTGCGACGGCACCACTTTCGGCAGATACGGTTTGATAGCTTCACCAAAGCCGAACAGCATTCCGGCCCCGGCCGTGCCGAAGGGCGTCCACTTGCCGAAAATCATGGAGGCCAGGCCGATGAAACCCCGGCCGGCACTGATGCCTTTGACAAAATAGTGGGCATGCTCCAGGGACAGGTAGGCGCCGGCCATCCCGGACAAGGCCCCGCTGATGATAACCCCGGTGTAGCGCATCTTGGCCACGCTGATTCCCAGCGTGTCAGACGCCTGGGGATGCTCGCCCACCGAGCGCAGGCGCAAGCCGAAAACGGTTTTAAATATAACAAAGTGCGAGATGATTACGATGATGGCCGTCAGGAAGACCAATGGCGGAATTTTATTGAAAAGTTCTTTGAAAGCCGGGATATCATGTAAAATGGGTACTCTTATATAGGCTTCAACCTGAATCTGGGTTCGATTGTAAAGCAGCCAGGCGCAAAATACGGTAATCCCGGCCGCAAATACGATCAGGGCCAGGCCGCTGACGATCTGGTCAGCCTTGAACGTCACGCAGACAACGGCATGCACCACCCCCAGCAGCATGCCGACCAAAATTGCTGCCGCCAGGCCCACCCACGGATTGCCGCTGGCGTTGGTCACGGCCACGGCCGTAAAGGCGCCGGTCAGCATCATGCCCTCCAGGCCGATGTTAACCACCCCGGACCGTTCGGAATATGTGCCGCCCAGTCCGGCCAGAGTATAGGGGATGGCCAGTCGAATACTCGAGGCCAGGATTGCCAGGATGGTATCGATCATGGCTTTGCCTCCTGCCGTTTCTGTATCAATTTAATCAGGCGCTTGGTAATCTCGCCGCTGACAACGACAAAAATCAAAATTGCGGCTTTCAAAACCAGCACAATTTCCCGGGGCACCCGGGTTGAAACATCGATCGCCAATCCGCCATGATCCAGGATGCCGAACAGCAGGGCCGCCAGGACAACGCCGAAGGGGCTGTTGCGCCCGATAAAGGCCACGCCGATTCCGTCAAATCCCAGACCTTCAAAAATGCCGTAGCGAAACCGATGTTTGTATCCCATCACCTGGTTGACCCCGGCCAGGCCGGCAATCGCGCCGCTGATCGCCATGGCCAGAACCGTATTCTTGGCGACACTGATTCCGGCGCATTCGGCCGCCGACGGATTGAAGCCCACCGACCGGATTTCATAGCCGAGTTTGGTGCGTTTTAACAGAAACGCCGCAAATATAACGGTGCCTATGGCCAGCAGTACGGAAGTGTTCAGCAAATTGCTTTTCGGAAAATCAATTCCGACGGTGTTCAGGTATTCGGCTATTCTTGCTAGCCGGGCGCTTTCAGCGATCTTATGGGTGTGCGGTATCCATGATTCCTTGGGTTTGTAGGCCATGGTGAGGTACTGGGTAAATGCGACGGCAATCCAGTTCAACATGATGGTAGTGACCACTTCATGTACGCCGCGACGGGCTTTCAGATAGCCTGGTATTGCCGCCCACATTGCCCCCACTGTCGCACCGCCCATAATGCAAAGGGGAATAAGCATGAAGCTCGGAAGCTGGACAAAGGTAAATCCGATCCAGGTAATGGCAAAGCCTCCCATCACCATCTGGCCCTCGCCGCCAATGTTGAACAGGCCGCACTGAAAGGCCAGGGCCACCGCCAGCCCGGTAAATATCAGCGGTGTTGCCCGGTACAGGACGTTGCCCCATCCGTCCCGATTGCTGAGGGCGGCCGTAAATATCGCGTTGTAGACCTGCAGCGGATTCTCCCGGATCCGGGTTTGATCCGCAATCAACCCGCCGTACTGCTGATAATTTTGTTCTCCGATGGACGATTTGACAGCCTTTTCGAAAGCCGATTGGTTGGGAAATTCCTTGTTTTGCAAGGGCTGCAAGCTTTCCAGCAAATGGGCGGGGATGCCGGCGGCCTGCAGCTTCTCAAACGCGGCCGGAGTAAATACAAAGCTTTTGATAAACACCAGAATAACGAGCCCACCAACCACAAATGCCAGCAGCACCGCCACGAGCGGCGAGAGAATCCCCAGGATGGTCTGGTATCGGAAAATTCGACTGATTTTCAAATCAGAGCTCCTCGTACATTATCAAGGAATGGATTCGATCATATTCACTTATTTTTGACAGGATTAACAGGATTTACTGGATGTTTTATCATTTATTTCCGGAGGAAATTTACAAAACCCAATCGCCTGCGGCGAAACAGGCGAAAGATACGACCTATCCCAACTGTCACTTATCAACTTATCAGCTTATCAACTGTTAACTACCTCCTCCTCCGGTCATCATCATCCCGATGCGCGCTTCAGTTGCTTCGGCCGGATCCAGGATGCCGACGATATGCCCGTCGTACATCACCGCAATCCGGTCCGACAATGAAAAGATTTCCTCAAGATCGGCCGAGACCAGCAAGACGGCTTTGCCGCCATCGCGCGCCTGCAGGAGCCTTTGATGGATGAATTCGATGGATCCGACATCCACGCCGCGGGTCGGCTGAGCGGCAATCAATAGTTTGGGGTTCTGGTCGAACTCGCGTGCCACAACGACCTTTTGCTGATTGCCGCCGGACAGGTTGCCGGCCGGGTTTTCCTGATCCGGTGGACGAATGTCAAATTCATGCAGCAGGCGCTGCGCTTTTTGCCTGATCGGGCCGAAATTGATCACATCCAAAAGCATATTGCGCACATACGGCCGGCGGTAGTGAATACCCAGTACGGTGTTTTGGGCGACCGAAAAGTCCAGCACCAATCCGCGCCGGTGCCGATCTTCCGGGATATGGCAGGTGCCGCTTTCTCTGACTGCACGCGGATTGAAGTTAGTTATCTCACGGCCGTTCAACTGCACCCGGCCGCTTCGGGCCCGGCGCAGGCCGGTCAACACCTCAACCAGCTCGGATTGACCATTGCCCTCGACTCCGGCAATCCCCAGAATTTCTTTCTCCCGAACAGCAAAAGATATGTCGCGCAAGGCGGGCAGAGATTTGTTGTCCAGAGCATTCAGCTTATCGACCGACAGAACGACCTCCCCGGGGTCGGCCGGGGTGTGCTGGACCCGGAAAAGCACTTGCCGGCCCACCATCATGGTCGCAATTTCCTGCCGGCTGGTGTCCTTAATCGCAACGGTGCCGACGACCTTGCCCCGGCGCATGACCGTCACCGCGTCGGCAATTGCCATCACTTCCTGCAGTTTATGGGTAATAAAAATTATGGTCTTGCCCTGATCTTTGAGCGACCGCAGGATTTCGAACAGTTCTTCGACTTCCTGGGGCGTTAACACCGCGGTGGGTTCATCCAGAATCAGAATCTGGGCCCCTCGATAGAGGACCTTGATGATTTCGATGCGTTGTTCAATGCCGACACTGAGGGTTTCGACTTTAGCGGTGGGGTCTACCTTCAGCCCGTACTGCTCGGATAGCTCACGTACGATCTCGTTGGCCCTGGAAATATCGACCATAACACCGATGGCGGGTTCCTGGCCCAGGACCACATTCTCAGCCACCGTGAAGGGCGGAATCAGCATGAAATGCTGGTGCACCATGCCGATGCCCAGCTTGATGGCATCTCCGGGATCGGACAGCAGCACATCCCGGCCGTCAATCAGTATGGTACCCCGGTCAGGCCGCAACATACCATACAGAATATTGACCAGAGTGGATTTGCCGGCGCCGTTTTCGCCAACCAGGGCATGGATTTCACCTTGCCTCACCTTGAAGTTCACATCGTCGTTGGCCAGAACCAGGGGAAATTTTTTGGTGATCTGACGCATCTCAACGGCGTAATCCGCCACGGCACCGACTCCTCGTTTGAAGGTTTATAGAGGACAGAGGTCGGATGACAGAGGACAGAAGACAGAGGTCGGATGACAGAAGACAGAGGACAGAATTACGAACTCGGAATGGGGAGTGCGGAAGTCGGAATCTTACAGTCGCGTATTCAAATTGCACTTCCCCCAATAAGCTCCGTCCTAAAACTTCGACCTCCCGATCTCTTGATTTTCCGTCCTTTCACTCTATGCTTCGTTGCATGCGCCTTCAGCTTTCTACCCTACACCTCTTTTTTTCCTTTGAGCTTTCAGCATTGAGCTTTGAGCTTCTTTTGCTTTGAGCTTTAATCCCTGCTCCTTTTTCCTTTAGCCTTTAACCTTGCACCTTACACCCCTTACCTATTGTCTTCTACTTTCAACTTTCAGCCTTCAGCTTTGAGCTTTGAGCTTTGAGCATATACCCATATCCCGTGCGCCGAAAACCGTTCTGTCAACCTCTGAACCTTTGAACCCGGAACCTACGCCCTACTTCTCCGGCACCTTGATCGCACCGGACAGGATCTTATTTTCCGCTTCGGTAACCTTTTGGAGCATCTCCGGAGAAACCAGATCTTTGTTGTATTCATCCAGGGCATAATAGACCCCGTGATAAGTCTGACCCTCTATCTGAACCGTGTCGCCCAGGCCAAATATCCGGACCCCGGCATTGAATTTGCCTTCGGTAAGATTTTTGACCGTCAGGTACACAGCTACATCCACCTGTTTCAACATGCTCGTCAGGCCGTAGTTTTTGCCGGTTTCTTTGACGTGGCCGAGATGGTTTTGGTTGGAATCGACACCGATAACGTAAACTTTGCGCTCCTTACCGGCTTCGTATACCCCGGCGCCGGTCAAGCCGGAGGCATGGTAGATGACATAGGCGCCCCGGTCTATCTGGGCCAATGCCAGTTCTTTGCCTTTGACCGGATCGGCAAAGGCCGAAGGGGTGGTCCCGGCATAATCACTTAGCATTTTACATCCCGCACAGGCATATTGCACGCCGGCCTTAAATCCGGCTTCAAACTTGTGAATCAACGGCACATCCATTCCGCCGACGAATCCGACCGTATTCTTGCCGTCGGCGCCGGCCTTCATCCCGGCAATTACCCCCACCAGGAAGGATCCTTCATGTTCGGTGAACAACATCGATGAGACATTAGGCTTATCCGGAATGAAGCCGTCTATAATGGCAAACTTCGTATCCGGAAAATCATCGGCCACGGCCAGAATCGCATCGGTAAAGAGAAAGCCGACACCGAATACCAGATCGAAACCCTGGCTAGCAAGCATCCTGACGCCGGTTTCCCGGTCGGCATCAGCACCCGGTTCAATCTCAACATGCGAAATATCATACTTCGAGGCCCACTGCAGTCCGCGGTAAGCCGAATCATTGAAGGACTGATCGCCCTTGCCGCCGACATCAAATACCAACCCGATTTTCAGTTTTGCAGCCCAGGCGCCACTTGCTGCCAGGCCGACCACCATAACCAAAATACAGAAAATAGAAAGTGCCTTTCTCGCCATTGCAGACCTCCTTTGTTAGGTTAAATAAAGGCAAGCTTGAAGCAAAGTTCCGCTTGCATTATCAAAGTGTATAATCATAAATATATAATGGATCAAGAATAAAAGCGGATCAGATCCGTTTCATCCGGGTTTAGGCCCTATTTATTCAAATCTCATCATGTTTGCGAATGATCATATTTGCGCCACCAGGACACCAAGACACGAAGTTCAATCAATAAAAATTTATCCGGTTATCTAGAAAAATCGAGTTATCTTGGTTGTGGGAGCGGCTTGCAGCCGCGATCATTTAAATTCGCGTCTACAAGCCGCTCCCACAGCGTTCCCAAAGGAGTTTTATATGTTAACTTGAGCTTTATAGATAAGCGTAAAAATTTATTCTTTGTGTCTTGGTGCCTTTGTGGCTAATCTTTAACCGCAACCGGCGGATCCGGGTTAGGATAATAAAGTGCCAAATACGAATATCAACGCTATCATCTGGGACTATGACGGGACTCTGGTGGATACCCGTCATAAAAATATGAACGTCACCAAAAAAATTATTGCCAGCATCACAAAAACAGATTCGACGGCATTTGCGGCTTTACAGTCGTTGGAAAATTATGAACGGGCCAATCGCCGAGCCGCCAATTGGCGCGAACTCTACCGGCAGGAGTTCGATTTAGCAGAAGCGCAGATTGATCAGGCCGGTCGCATGTGGACGGCCTATCAGCTCAATGACGATACCGAGGTTGCTTTTTATGATGGAATAGATGCCGTTATCAGGGATCTGGCAGAGTTTCCCCACGCTATTGTTTCTCAGAATTCCAGCAGCAGTATCGCTCTAAACCTGGAAAAAAGTCATATGCGCCCATTGTTCAAACAAATTATCGGTTATGAAGAGGTCGATATCAAAAAACAAAAGCCGGAGCCGGATGGATTGTTGAGTTGCCTGGAAAAGCTTTCAGCCCTTGATTCAGGTAAAGTGTGCTATATCGGAGACCATGAGACGGACGTGCTTTGTGTCCGGGCCGCCAACCGCGTGTTGCAGGAAAATGATACCCCGGTTAAAATTCTCAGTATCGGCGCCTTCTATGATAACGAGGCAGAGACCTCGTCCTGGAAGGTTCGTCCTGATTTTGCAGCGCATCGGGTTGAGGACCTTTTGAAGATTGTCGATCGAATCGATCGATGATGGTGTTCGCTATAGCACCGTCAGTGGCCGAGACCGTCCAGTCTGATCGGGAAAGAAACTTTGAAAAAGCAAATATCGAATAATGAATGTCGAATGTCGAAGGAATGTATTCTATCTATTTTATTAAAACGACTGAGCAAAGCGATTCCACCCTTCGACATTCTGCGGTTCGATATTCGATATTCTGCGGTTCGCTTTTGACGTAGAGCACCAAGAAGAAGTCAAGCAAAAAATTTCAATTTTTTTTAGGCAACACTCCACGGGTCCGATCCGAGCCGGTTCTTTGAAAATTCAATTAACCAGAGTCAATCATTGCAATCTCAGA
>Ga0209678_1000180_pt1 | contig 25508 bp, 18 predicted proteins | sample WorMetilvaeELBA1_FD_187404 | JGI IMG/M metagenome (GOLD analysis project Ga0209678, IMG submission 187404) | Marine gutless worms symbiont microbial communities from Max Planck institute for Marine Microbiology, Germany - Olavius ilvae ELBA.1... ...
AAGATAACTACCGTTTACGAGTTTTTAATGCAAGTAAAAAATGCATTAAACTGGAAAATCTTCGTTTTCCTTTTATGCGATATTAATCAGCAATATCAAAGAGTTCTGGATACCCGTTCGAACACTAATTATGCGGAAATTACCCGCTTAACCGAAATCATGAAAATTACAAGCATCAAATAACAAATCTCAAACAAATCCCAATGATTCAAATTCAAAAATCCAAACAAAGGATCTGTCTGCCTTTGCGTCCAATGGCATCGTCCCCGCCTCACCGGATTTCACGTCGTGGTGCTTTCCAATTTTGGCGAATGTTTGGGTCATTGAATATTGAGATTTATTTGTAATTTGGTGCTTGAAATTTGAGATTTTATTGTATTTTAAACCTTTACTAATGCAACGGGTTTAGAATTTACTTTGACGGCATCTTGGCCCGCTTGGGTTTATCTTGACACCGTCTGCTGAAACAAGTAATAAAAGCCTTTTTGCTTAGTAATATTTTCAATCTTAATTGAAGGATATGAGATATGTTTGGCATCGGCATGCCTGAAATGATTTTAATTCTGGCCATCGCATTAATTGTCATAGGTCCCAAAAAATTGCCGGATCTGGCCAAATCGCTGGGCCGTGCAATGCGGGAGTTTAAAAAGGCGACCAATGAATTCAAAGAAACCATGCAGATAGACGAAGGCATGGAGGATGTAAAAAAGGCCTTTTCCGGTATCAGCGATGACGTCAAAGAGGCGGTTGACCTGAATCTCGAGCCGGAGAATAAAAAAGACGATCAACCCCAGGCCGATATCGTCGACAACGAAAAAAATGAAAAGCAAAATGAGGCTTCCGACGCCGATGAATTCGACAATTTAAAAAATCTTAGACACGCCTTTGACAATCTGGAGTCGGATTCGAATTCATCTGCCTCAGATGAAACCACGCCGGACGAAAAATCGAGCGAGGGGGAAGACCAGAAAGATAAGGGAAAAGGACCTGTTGACGATGCATGAGGATGAAAAGCTCCCCTTTACCTCGCACCTGGAAGAATTGCGCAAGCGTTTGATCACCGCCTTTATCGCGGTCGGGGTCGGTTTCGTAATTGCATTTGGTTTTAAAGAACGCTTGTTTAAAATCCTGGTCCAACCCCTGATAGGGGTCATGAAGGAAGGGGAAACGCTGATATACACCGGTCTTCCGGAGGCTTTTTTCACCTATTTGAAAGTGGCTTTTCTCACCGGGCTGATAGTGGCCAGCCCGATAATTTTATATCAATTCTGGATGTTTGTCGCCCCGGGCTTGTATAAAAATGAACGTCGCATGATGGTGCCCATCGTTATCCTTTCCTCCTTCTTTTTTATCGGCGGTGCGCTGTTTGGTTATTTCATCGTGTTTCCCTGGGGGTTTAAATTTTTTCTGGGTTTTGCCACCGAGACCATCAGACCGCTTCCCTCCATGAAAGAATATTTTGGTTTTTCCGCCAAACTTCTGCTGGCCTTTGGCCTGGTATTTGAGCTTCCTCTGGTTTTGACTTTCATGGCCAAGTTGGGGATTGTTTCAGTGGAATTTTTGAAAAAAAACCGCAAATACGCGCTCCTGTTATTTTTTGCCGGTGCCGCCATCTTGACGCCGCCGGATGTTATCACCCAGGTGATGATGGCGTTGCCGCTGATGATCCTCTATGAAATCAGCATCATCGGCGCCAAGATATTCGGCAAGAAAAAAACCGCGCCCAAAGAAGCCGAGCAGGAAGTTGGATAGTGTATGGCGGAAGAAACAAGGGAACGCGTATCGTTGTAAACTTTTTTGCGACTTGACCCGTCTGCTCCGTTAAACAATTGTATTCAGCTTGGACAATGGAGCTGATTTCTTGTATTATCGGCTATAAATTTAAACCATATCAATGTGTTAGACGGCAGAATGCCACCGGGTTTGTCTTTGACAAAATGGCATCATAATGATATGGTATCTCTCTTAAGCATCAAACAGGGCGTTCAAAAAAATGTTAAAAGGAGGGGCAGGAGGACTATGAGTAAACGGCGACTTACAACCACGGTGATTATCGGAGTTGCGATCTTATTTGTTAGTGTCGGCATTTATGCGGCAGCGGTGCCGGACGTCATTCCATTGGAGGATCCAGCCTATAAAAAGCACAAAAAGGGAGTTGTCCAGTTCGAACACAAAAAACACTGGAATGACTACTCCGAGCAGTACCCGGAATTTTATCCCAGCCAATGCGGCGAATGTCACCACGACAAGGACGGCCAACCGCTTACCCAGCTAAAAGACGGTGACGACGTTCAAAAATGCATAGAGTGCCACAAAATTGCCAGTGAAGTCCCCAAAAAATTGAAAAAACAATGGAAAAAGAAGAAGATTTCCAAAGAGGAAAAAAAGAAAAAAAGAATGGAGTACCACGCTGAAGCCCTTCACGACAATTGCAGGGGCTGCCACAAAAAATTTAACAAAAAATACAAACCCAAAAAAGCACCGACGACCTGCACCAAGTGCCATCCGAAAAAGAAGAAATCTTAGTATCGGCTGCAAGCGGTAAAAATTAAAAAGGGGTAAGCACAAGCATTGTGTTCACCCCTTTCGCAAAACAGCCCCGGACCATCCCAGCTCCGTATCCGTCCATATTTCCTCAAATCGTATTTGTTGGTAAGCCTTCAACAGATCTTCCACTTCAGAATCCCGGATACCCGATAAGATCATAAAACCATTTGCTAGCAATTTCTCATTGAGTTGAGCCATCATTTTCTTCAGGCTTGGAAAACGCAAGTTGGCTAAAATTACGGAAAACCGCTGACGAATGCGTTCAAGTGACTGCCCGGATATGGTTACCCGGTCTGCAAGGCCGTTAATTCTGACATTTGCGGCCGCCTCGACCCGGGCACAAGCGTCAATGTCGATCCCCAATCCGTTTTGCATGCCGCAAAGAACAGCGGTGATGAGCAATACTCCCGATCCCGTACCGATGTCCAGAACTCTGAAATCGGATATTTGAGGGGCTGATTGATTGCCCAGCATCACAAAATCAATCCCTTTAATAGCCAGTCGGGTAGTTGGATGATTGCCGGCACCAAAAGACGCACCGGGTTTAATCGTAACCGCCACCTCATCCGGTTTGGCGGAGTAGCTATGGTCCGGCGGCAGCAGAACAACGTGCTTCGAGACGCGCACCGGCCCGGCAAAGGATCGTTCCAGAAAAGTGCGACCGAATTCATAGGTATAGGCAAGTTTCCCGTCAGCCACCAGATTTCTGATTACGGATTTAATTTGTCTTTTATTTAATTTGTATTCTGCAAATAATCTTTTTTCCAGATCTACCGGTGATATCTTGGCGGCTGAGTTCGCTACAATGTCGAGGGCAAGCTCAAGCACGGAATCTATCTCAGCCAGATTAATCTTCGTTTCAAATTGCATGCGATGGATAACCGGATAAACTTAAACTGAATTTGTGAGCGCTTCATATACAAAACGTGCGAATCTTGAGAAAGGAAGGTAGGCCAGACACACAAAAGCCGAGCACAACGCAGTAGATGAAGATCTCACAAATTCAGCGCTTTTGGAAATTGAGTGCATTGCGGACTAAGGCCGGGGCCCAGCCGGGCGTTCCGAGGGCATGCACATGGGTATAGGTGGCCAGCACATTTTTATAGAGGATCCCATCGCGGTCTTTTTCAATTCCCGCCCCCCGTTGCATACGAAAGACCAGTTCACTTTTCTGACTATCCCGTTGCGAAACTCGCGAGTAGTGGAATTCATGCCCCTTGATTTCGGAACCGACATCGTAATATGGGTTTTGGCCTTCAACCTTGATAATGGTGTAGCCGTGTCCCTGGGGTCTTTTAAAAAAATCGAATGTCACCGGCAGGATACCGACCATAGGATAGGATTTGTCCTCCAAGACCAGCTGCTCGCCCAGATACATTAATCCGCCGCACTCGGCATAGATGGGGAAGCCATCCTCGGCCAATGCTTTTAGCTGGGTATTAAAGTCCGTATTGGCGGCCAGCCGCTCGGCATGGGTTTCGGGGAAACCGCCGCCGATATACAGTCCATGCAGCCGGGGCAGTTGCCGGTCTTTTAACGGGCTGACGTATACAATTTCAGCACCTTCATCGCCCAGGGCATCGATATTTTCCGGATAATAAAATTGAAAGGCGGAATCCCTAATTACGCCAATCCTTAAGGCTGGCTTCTTGATGCTGGATGCTGGATGCTCGATGATCGATGCTCGATGATCGATGCTCGATGCTGGATCCTGGATGCTGGGTGTCAGGGACTGGTCGGTTGTTGCCGGCCTCAAAACCTCAGTCTCCGCACCACGATCTTTTTTTTCCGACTTCCGCATTCCGACTTCCAACTTCTGACCTCCGTCCTCTGTTTCCAAGCCGGGTGCCTTCCGGGCGATGGCGATCAAGGCCTCCAGATCAATATGCTGTTCGGCAATTTTGGCAATTGCTTCGATGGAATTGTAGGCCCAATCGTGCTCGGGGGTCGGGACCAGGCCTAAATGCCGCTCGGGAAAATGCTGCTCGCCGAGTTTGGGTACGGCACCGATCACCGGCATTCCGCAGTAATGTTCAATGCTGTCACGCAGTTTCTTTTCATGCCGGGCGTTGGCCACCCGGTTTAAAATCACACCGCGGATCATAACCGCCGGATCGAACTGGGAGCACCCGGCGATAACTGCCGCCATGGTGCGCGTGATTTTGGTACAGTCAACGCCCAGCACTACGGGACATTCTACAAGCTTAGCGAGTTCGGCCGTGCTGGTGCTGCCCGCAAGATCAATTCCATCATACAGACCCCGGTTGCCCTCGATAATGGATATGTCATGGGGATTCGAATGTGTAAAAAAAGACTGCAGATTGTCCGACGGGCTCAAGAGGAAGGAGTCCAGATTGTAGCAGGGCCGGCCAGCCGCCAGGGCCAACCAGCCTGCATCAATGTAATCCGGACCTTTTTTAAAAGCTGCAACGGAAAGGCCGCGTTTGTTCAACGCAGCAATGACGCCGATCGATAATATGGTCTTTCCCGAGCCGCCGCGCAGGGCGGCAATGATGAGTCTGGGAAATTCCGTTCCAGCTAACTGCATTGCTTAAAGTTTGGAAATCAGATCAAAAACCGACTAGTCTTCTTGCTCGGCAGCTGACTGTTTACCGGCTCCCTTCAGGCCGTACAATGAGGTACTTCCGCTCGACCAGTATTCGAGGACTTCCTCGGTCACCAGCTGATTGATCAGTTTTTTGGCTTGGCGGGGTTTCATGTCCAGGATTTTGGCCAAATCGTTGAAGTAAAATTTTGATTTGGATTTAGATTTCTTTTGTAAGCCCGCAACAATTTTCTCTTTTGCTTCCTCGTAATCCATATTTATCCTCTTTAAAACGAAATAAAGGGAGCCCGCTTCAAATCAACGGGCTCCCTGGTCTGTTTGAGGCGCTTAGAACTTGAATTGAGTTGTCTGGCGCCATGTAAAGTAGGCCGGATCCCGGAAATCATCAATCAGATGATGGGTGAAAGGCAGCTCGCATTTCTCAAAGAAGCGCTCCCATCCGATACGCTCGGCCCATTCACCCAGACGCTCGTATTTGTTGGCGTCATTGGCATAGACCTCGACGATCTTCTTGATGGTTTCGGTGGTTTGCGGCCAACGCGGTGCTTCATTCGGGATGAAGGCCACCACGACCTTGGAAAATTTCGGTGCGCTGATCCGGTTGGACACTTTGCCACCGGCCATGATGACGATTCCGTCACCTTCGGTGTCGGCCAACGGCATGGACGGGCACATGGTGTAGCAGTTGCCGCAGAACATGCAGCGCTCTTCCTTTACCGCCACACTGTTGACTTTCTGACCTTGGAATTCCACCTTGGAAGGTTTGATGGCTGCTGTCGGGCAGGCCGCAATCGCCAGGGGAATTTCACACATCTTGTCCAGGTATTCATGGTCCAGCAGCGGCGGTTTACGGTGGTAACCCAGGATGGCGATATCCGAGCAATGCACCGCACCACACATGTTCAGGCAGCAGGCCAGGGAAACGCGCAGATGGGCCGGCATGCGGTGGTCTTTGAAATCATCAAAAAGCACATCCATGGTGGCTTTGACCGGGCCGGAGGCATCCGTGGCCGGGGTGTGGCAGTGAATCCAACCCTGGGTATGTACGATGTTGGTAATACCGGATCCGGTTCCGCCGACCGGGAATTTATAGCTGCCGCCGGCAAATTTGCGGCTTTCGAGGTCCTCGACCAGAGGACGGACCTTGTCTTCACTATCGACCATAAATTCGATATTGTTACGGGTGGTAAACCGCAGGTACCCGTCACAATGCTTTTCAGCAATTTCGCAGATTTCACGGATGTGGGTGGTGCTCATCAGCCGCGCGCCGCCGGCCCTGACCGTGTAAACCTTGTCGCCGGATTCGGCCACATGGTAGAAGACACCGGGTTGAATATATTCATGATATAGCCAGGAGCCTTTATTTTTGGCAATCACCGGCGGATAAAATTGATCGTATTTTTTGGGACCGATGTCGCTGATGCGGTTTTCCATCGGTTTGTCAGGATTATAACCTGATGATACAAATGCCATGGTTTTCCCCCTTATCTCTGATGATGTTTTCTGAATTCATTGATGTCACGTTCCCAACCGCCCTCGACTTCATCTTCATTCCAGAAAATGTAGGGGTTGGACCTGGGTTCCTGCACCATCCGCGGATCGGGCTCAAGCCCGGTCGCTTGGAGTAGCTTCTGAAAACCCTGACGTTTCATCAGTTCACCGAGCCGCTCACGGTTCTTGCCTTCTTCCATCCACCAATCCCAGATGTTTTCGATCACTTCTTTGATCTCATCGTAGGGATCTTCGGCTTTGACGAAGGGAACCAGCATGGAGCCCATCTGGGCGCCGTCCAGAATCGGGGCCTTGGCTCCGACCAGGATCGAAAGACCGGTGTCTTCGCCGATCCGCAGCGCTCTGGGCATGGCATTGATGCAATGCATGCAGCGATTACATTCTTTGTTGTCGATCATCAGCTTGTTGTCTTCCATCCACATACAATCGGTGGGACACAGATCGATAATTTCTTTTTGGATATCAAAGGGGCCCCAGTCGCGACCGGAATGGGCACCGCCGTTAGGTGCGATTTCGCCACCGATATAGGCTGCGACCGCTTCATGGTCGATGCGGATGTCGTCTCGCCAGGTTCCGATAAAGGACATGTCGGCCCGGGCGATCGATGCGACGCAGCAGTTCGGGCATCCGTCGAATTTAAACTTGAACTTATAGGGGAATGCCGGTCTGTGCAGTTCATCCTGATATTCCTGGGTCAGATGATAGCAAAGTTCCTGCGTATCATAGCAGGCATATTGGCAGCGAGCCGCTCCCACACAATCTGAAGGTGTACGCAGGTTAGAGCCCGAGCCACCCAGATCCTGGTTCAAATTGTGGGACATTTCATAAAAAATTTCTTCCAACTGAGGGGTGGTGGTTCCCAGAAAAATGATGTCGCCGGTGGAGCCGTGCATATTGGTGATGCCGCTGCCGCGAAAATCCCACAGGTCACAGAGTTTTTTCAGGAATTCGGCGGTATAAAACTTGCCTCCGGGCTGGTTGACGCGCATGGTGTGGAAATGGGCCACTCCCGGAAATTCTTCCGGCTGATCACAATAGCGTCCAATGACACCGCCGCCGTATCCGAATACGCCGACGATTCCGCCGTGTTTCCAGTGGGTTCGGCCGTGCTTGAAAGAAAGTTCCAGCACACCCAACAGGTCTTCCACGACATCTACCGGAATCTGAAATTCAATGTTCTCTTCGTTTTTGGCCCTCACTTCGGCCTGCTGTTTCATATCAGACACAAAGCTTGGCCACGGCCCGCTTTCAAGCTGGTCCAACAAAGGGGTTTCGTGTTTTGCCATTATTTACCTCCATTTAAATTGATTTGAAAACCTATAACTTACGAAAACCTCCCAGAATTAAAGGGAATTACCGATGTCACCTCCTCTCGATTTTTGGACTTTAATTTTTAACGTTCTATGATATTAGCGATTCGCTCCATTTTTACAATTAAGGGGGAGATATAGAATTAATCGCTGTCCTTGTCAATAAAAAAGCATCGTTTGAGAGGGTTAACAGATTAAAAAAATTAAAAATTGCAAAAAACACCCTATATGGGGGACAACCGTATTCGAACCGCTCTATATTGTATAGCGAGCCAAAATTCGAACCCTGATTAGGTAAAATTATATTTTTTCGTTCGACTCGATCAGCAATCGAACATGCTCGGGCAGGTTCTGCTTGATGAGAGGAATTTCAGGCGCTGCAGGATGATAGGTTTGCAGAATCGATTCCGCTAATTCAATCAGGTCCTCTGAAGTACAGATGGAAAGATAATATTGAAAGCAGGTATCCACCGCAGCCGGCAACCTCGGATCGGCGGGTTTTCCGGCAAGCCCGTCAAATATGCCAGCCACCGTGCTCCGGACGGTATCCGAATCCGACCACACAAGTTCCCCGACGCCATCCACCCGATCCAGCCGCGTCCAAATCGATAGCTTCAAAAAGAAAAGCAACAGGGCCTGCAGCATCTGCTCGGCATCCCGGGCAGCGGGGATTGGATCGTTAGAATCGTGAAAAAGGGGGGCGTACCCGCGAACGGTAATTAATTTCAAATCAACATTTTTTTTATCGAGCCGGATTATAAAATCACCGGCCGCATGATGCCAGGGCGATATGTGCTCAAAGGTTGCAATGTTGTAGTAGCAGGTCATAATCCTGGCAGCCTGCCTGTAAAGCTGCAAGGTTTGCTCACAGGACAGAATTGTCCGCCCTTTTCTGTCATCCCAGACAGATATCTTGCCCCGGCCATCAGAATTTTCATGGGAAATATGAAATTCATGGTAGTCCTCAAACCATTCTCCCAGAAACATAGAAAACGTTATCCCGCTGTCGGAGGCGGCTTCACCGGCAATATAGACACGTGGTAGAAACGTTTCGGAAAATTCAGCGTTGAGCCGTTTCAAGTTGTGAAACTCGCCGGATAGATGCTTTTTGCCCGTGCCGGAGACAGCGACGTTGAGCACAAAAAGGAGCGTATGACCCAATGCATCGGTTTCGATCCGGGCCGGATGATAAAATTCACCGTGTTTTTCGAGGTAAATTCGAATTTCTCGGATATCATCCGGCAAGACCTTTTGCCGCAGACGGCGGGTTAAGACTTCACAAAAAACATGACCGCCGCCCTGCTCTAAAAAGGCTCGGACCCCGTCGAAATATTCTCCGTGTGAGACAGCACTTCCTGCAGTATTACCGGATGTCGGCCGGCTCAGGGGCAGCGGTTGCCGCCAAAGGTTGTTGGCGACCGCCAGAGGCGTTTCCAGGGGAGATATATAGTAGGCGTATTTGGGCATGGCAGATCAGATGTCAGAGGACAGATTTCAGAGGTCAGAAGACAGAAAACAGACATCTGTCGACAGAGCAAAGGCATCAGAAAAACGATTTGAAATCTCCACGGAAAGGCACATAATATCGCAAAATGAACTTTGAAAATTGAAAACTTACAGATATAATATCAGAAGACTGGTCTCTTTCAGCTGCCGTCTAGTCTCAGTCCTCAGTCCTCAGTCCTCTGTCTTCTAACCTCTGTCTTCTGTCTTTTTACTTCCTGTGCTCCTCAAGATCCTTTAAAATTTCAGGGGCCACTTCATAGCCCAGGGCCACGGCTTTATCACCGTGTTGCAGAGCCAGTTCATAGTCCCCTTTTTCGAGGTAGGCGATCGCCAGGTTATTGTGGGCGGGGGCAAATTCAGCATGCAGTTTAATCGCTTTCAAATTGGCCTCGATGCTGTCATCGATCCGGCCTTTTAACAAATAGGCATTGCCGAGATTGGTAAAGGCCTGAATATATCTGAAGTTAAATCTGGTGGCCTTTTCCAGATTCTTGATGGCTTCATCAACGTTGCCCCTTTGAAGCTCGATAAATCCGATGTTGCCGAAACCTTCCGAAAAGCCGGGCTTTGCCTTAACCGCCATTCTGTTATACTTCAGACATCCTTCCAAATCGTTGCGCTGCAGGCTGATCCCGCCGAGCAGGACGTAGGCCTCGGCCATGCCGGGGCTGCATTCGATGGCTTCGAACAGGGCTTTTTCAGCCTCGTCGTATTTTTGCTGGCCCATCAATCCCACCGCAAGGTTGTAGTGGGAATTGCCGCACTCAGGATTAGAGGCGATGGCCGCTCTTTGTTGAGCAATATAATCATCTGCGTTTTTGGCTTGTGTCATTGCTTGGGTTCCTTTTTGTGATATTCAGGCTGCAACTGCCTGAAGTTCAAATTAATAATATCTTTGCCGGTTGTCATCAGCTATCTTTTTGCTTGACATCATAGGCCCTTTTAACTACGGTTTCAACCGTTGGAGTGAAAACGGACTTTATAAACCGTTATCCAGCAAAAAACAATATTTTTATTACCACGGGGGTGTTTATGAACTCAGGATGCTACACAGCAATTGCCACACCGTTCAAAGACGGTGCCGTTGATTATGAAAATCTGGCAAAACTGGTAGAATTTCAAATCCAGAATGGAATCACCGGAATTATCGCTGTTGGTACCACGGGTGAAAGTCCGGTTTTGAATTGGGATGAACATAACAAGGTGACCGAAGTCGTGGCAAGCAACACCAAGGGCAAGTGCCTTTGTATTGCGGGCACCGGCAGCAATAATACAGCAGAATCAATGGAAGGGACCGAACATGCGGCCAAAGCCGGTGCGGACGGCGTTTTACTGGTAGATCCCTACTACAACGGGCCGAGTTCAATTGAAATTCGACGGGAATACGTCGCACCCATCGCAGCGGCTTTCCCGGATCTGGACATCATCCCTTATGTCATTCCCGGCCGAACCGGTGCGCAGCTGCTGCCCGAAGACCTGGCCCTGCTGTATAAATCTCATCCGAATGTCAGCACGGTTAAAGAGGCCACGGCCAACCTGGCCAACATGAGACGAACCCGTGAATGTTGTGGACCGGGCTATATGATATTATCCGGCGATGACGGGATGACCTACCAGATGATGACCGATCCCCGGATAAAGGCGGCCGGCGTGATTTCGGTGGTTTCCAACGTGGCCCCGCGCGCATTGTCCGAAATGGTCCAATTTCTTAATCAAGGACAAATTTCGGAGGCCGATTCCCTGATGCAGAAAGTGGAGCCTCTGTTTGGCCTGGTGACGGTAAAAACCACCGAAACAACCCCATACGGGGAGGTGGAATGCCGCGCCAGAAATCCCCTCGGCCTCAAAACCTTGATGTCGGTTCTGGGGATGCCTTCTGGAAACTGCCGCCAACCGCTGGGAAAAATGACCCGCAACGGCATTGAAAAAGTAATTGAAATCACTCAAAGTGTTTATGCAAACGCACCGGAAGTCTTACAACCGCTGGCAGATTATTTCAATATCGACATAGCCGAGCGGCTGGAAAACCCGGCCTGCCGGGAAGGGTTGTTTTACGAAAGCTACTAGTTCTACTCGGTCACATCTATTGCTTTTTCAGCCTTTTGCTATAACAGACTGAAATAGAATAGTAAACGAATGCCTAAAGTGACCTAAATTGACTAAAATGACTAAAATTATGGAAACGCTTCGCTCTATCTTATTTTTATAAAAATGGATTCAGTCTTTTTAAAAAGATTGAGCAAAGCGATTCCACAATTAGACATTCTTCATTCGCTATTCGTCATTCCAGATGCCTGACACCTGAAACCTTTTTCAATTGCACCATTAACTGGCTGCTTCCTCTCTAACCTTGAAGTCCCCCTCTTTAAACAACAGCCACTTAAGCCATCTCAGGCCGAATTCAAGCAGGGCAATTTCATTGTCCCGCATTTTTTCAAGCTGAGCTGCGTCTATTTCATAACGCTGCAAAAAAGAACTTTCAAAAACGAATTCGCGAAATTTATCGATGTTGTAGCTGACCAGGAAAAACATTTTTTTGGTCTGCTCGGTCAATCGCATGTTCGGCGGAAAAGAACGCTTTCTGACAACCAATTCCGTCCATTCGGCGTTGATTTTATCATGAACATCCACCCCCTGATTTTCACGCCACTGGGAAACCGTCCACTCCTTGTCCTCTTCGAATCCTTTGCAATGGGGCTCATTGACAAAGAAATAAAACTCCTCGCCGTCGGCATCTTCTTTATGGCTCATCGTGGCAACCCCCAGCGGATAATAGCGGCAGGTGGTGGGGCGGTCTTCATAAACCAGGCAGCCGTTTTCCCTGACAAAGGGGCAGGCTTTGCCCTCCGAATCCGGATCTTCAACTTCCAGCAATTTTAGCATGACTACCGGTAGATCGGTTTTTTCCAATATTTGCGGTTCCGTATAAAGTGCTAAAAATTCCTCCGACGACAGGCTAAGCCGGTTTTTGAGGCGGATAATGTCATAGGGGGTGAGAATAATATTGATGTCTTTACAACACCGGGTGAAACATTTGACAGCGGGATGGCAATCAAATTTAAACTTGCTTTGGGGACCGAGCCTGACGGGCTCTACATTGTCCATACCTTCTAGTTTATCCATATTTGTTGTCCTCTCTAATTATGGGTTCAACGTTCTGGGTTCAAGGTTCAAAGGTTACGGCCGATGAATGCCGCTTACCGTATTGGTCAGAATCCACTGGTTGAAATAAATTGCTATAAACATTGGAGCAGGATTCATCTTGAAATGTTCTGTTTAGAGCTTTTTCAACCTTGAACGTTGAACCCAGAACCTCTCAACCTATTTAACTGTTGATTTATCGCGAGAATATACTATATCGGTCTAACAAAAGCGAATTATTTCCGGGTAAAATCATAAAATTTCAAATATTGATCACTTAAACAAGGAGGAATGATGGAAATTACCGTATCTCGCAGTGAGCAGCTTAAATCAAAACCGGATGCTGACAGCCTGGGCTTCGGAACCCTTTTTACCGACTACATGTTCAATATGGATTATGATTTGGATAACGGCTGGCACAACCCGCGCATCGAACCATACCAGTCGATTGAGATGGATCCATCAACCATGTTTCTGCATTATGGCCAGGGGGTATTCGAAGGCCTCAAGGCCTATCGCACTGAATCCGGCAATATCCAGCTGTATCGGCCCCAGGAGAACATCAGCCGCTTAAACCGCTCTTGCCGGCGCCTCTGCATCCCCGAGGTCGATGAAGGTTTCGCCCTTCAAGCTATGAAACAACTCATCGAATTGGAAAAAGACTGGGTTCCCGGCGCACCGGAAACATCCCTGTATATCCGCCCCACGATAATTGCCATGGACCCGTTTTTGGGTGTGCGCGCCTCCCACACCTATCGCTACTTTATCATACTTTCGCCGGTGGGAGCCTACTACCCGGAGGGATTCAATCCGGTAAAAATTCTGGTGAGCTCGGAGTATGTACGGGCCGTGCGCGGCGGGATCGGCGAAGCCAAGACTCCCGGCAACTATGCCTCCAGTCTGCTGGCCGGTGAGCTGGCCCACGATGCCGGATATACCCAGGTGCTGTGGCTGGATGGCGTTGAACAGAAATATCTGGAAGAAGTCGGATCCATGAACATCTTTTTCGTGATCGATGATGAAATTATTACCCCCGAGTTAAACGGCAGCATCCTGCCGGGGATTACCCGCAAATCGGTCATTGAACTCGCTCAGCACTGGAACGAAAAAGTGTCGCAAAGAAAAATCAGCATTGATGAACTAATGCAGGCCCAGGCTGCCGGAAGCCTTAAAGAGGTGTTCGGTGCTGGGACGGCAGCCGTCATTTCACCGGTCGGACAGATCAAATACAATGACCAGGTTATCACCATCAACGACAACCAAACCGGCCCGGTGGCCAAAAAATATTATCAGGCCATCACCGACATGCAATACGGCAAGTCTGAGGATCCAATGGGTTGGATAGAAAGGGTCAGTTGATTTCGGATTTTAGATTGCGGATCGCGGAAAGGATACGCTTGGGGGCATAGGGCAGAGCGCATAGGGCAAAGTGGCCATAAAGTTTCATTGACCGTATGAAGTACCGCTATGCCCTCTGCGCCATGCTCCATGCTCATTCGCCGTGAGCCCAAGTTTTTTCCTTGCAAGCTCACACCTAATGTTTAGCACCTTATACCCCGGTTGGGTTTACGACCAGAGGCCAGCATCATGACTGACACCGACGTAAAAGACTATCTGCCTGATTTTGAATCGAAAATGAAAAGGGAAAACCTCGATGACATCGTTATCGATACATTTCGCCACTACCATGATCAAGCGGTTAACGGTGAAACCGGCCTGATTTATGACAACGATATCCAACCGGTTGAATTGGATGAAATTCAGGAGCTGGGAAATCTGGATATTTATCAAGAGCAGGGAGAACAAGCCTATAAGAATGCCGTCAGAATTGTTCTAAATGGCGGTCTGGGCACGAGCATGGGCCTGACGGGTCCGAAGTCTCTTTTGAAAGTTAAAGATGACCATTCATTTCTGAGCCTGATTATGAATCAAGCGGAAAATAGTCAGGTGAATCTGCTTTTTATGAATAGTTTCAGCACCCACGGCGACACTCTGGCAGCGCTGGAGAATATTAATTCGCCGCTTAAGCCAATGAACTTCCGCCAAAACAAATACCCTAAAGTGTTGCAGGAGAACTTTGCGCCGGCCTCCTGGCCGCCAAATTCAAAACTGGAATGGAATCCCCCGGGCCACGGGGACGTGTACACGGCCCTTTACACCTCCGGCATGCTGCAGCAGCTATTAGCTGAAAATATTCGATTCGCCTTTATTTCGAACTCCGACAACCTGGGGGCCCGCATGGACGCGTCGCTTCTAGGCTACTTTGCCAAAAAAGAAATTCCATTTATGATGGAAGTTGCCGAAAAAACGCCATCCGATGTCAAAGGCGGGCATCTGGCCAAACTCAGAACCAGCGGCCGGTTTATATTGCGCGAAGCGGCCCAGTGTCCTAAAAACGAGATTGTGGCTTTCCAAAAAATAGGCCCCTACCGGTATTTCAACACCAACAGCATCTGGATCAATTTAAAGGCATTGGATCAGTTAATTAAAAAAGACGGCAAGGTCCAGCTGCCGTTAATTTTAAATTCCAAAACCCTGGATCCCAGGGATGCAAACAGCCCGCCGGTCTACCAGTTTGAAACTGCCATGGGCGCGGCCATTTCGCTTTTTGACAATGCGGCGGCGGTCAGGGTGCCGCGCTCCCGGTTTTTCCCGGTCAAAACCTGCAACGACCTGTTGATTATGCGTTCTGATTGCTTCGTATTTACTGAAAAGAAAAATTTGCGAATGAATCCGGAAAGAAAGATAAGTCAGAAGCAGGAGACCATTAAGATAAAGCTCGACCCCCGGTTCTACGGGAAAATCGACGATTTCGACCGGCGTTTTGCCGCCGGGGTTCCGTCCCTGGTGGAATGCTACGGATTAACCATTGAAGGTGATGTTATATTTGAAAAAGACGTCAAAATTAAAGGGTCGGTTACGATTCGAAATACAACCGGGGCCCAACAGGTCATCAAGGCAGGAACTATCATTAACACTGACCTGACATGCTAGGTTTTAAGATAGGGGCGGATTAATTACTGGTTCCGCAATTTAGTTAAATAACTAATCGTAACTTTTTCCTTGGAATCCGGTGCAATTTTCAAAGAAGCCGGGGTCAGGGCCAAATTGACTGAAATCGTTCCCTTGACGTCCAGATTATTGAGGGGAACTTTTTCAGTGTATATCGTTGATATTTTTTCAAGTATCCGCCTGCCGCCGATGACGGCAACCGTTGCGGGATCCAAGGTGGCCTCGGTCAGGATAAAATGGTCCGGCAGCCTGCCGACCCAATCGATTTGCACCGGTATCGTTTTTTTAATCAGGACATCCAGCTCGACTTCCACCACCGTAGGTGTTACACCCTTTAACACAATTCCGGGAGGCAGGGAGATGCCTTCCCGGGTAATCGTAAAGCTGTTGGGGCCGGCCTTGGACTTGTTGAGATCCAATTTGACTTGCACCTGGTCAGGTTTGATGGATTTTATCAAGGCATCGGATCCTTCCAGTTCCAGGCTTACGGTATTTACGGAGGTTTGGACAATCTCCATGGCCGGATCCCGATTCTGATAAACGACCGGGCTTTCAAACGTCAGCAGCGTATCGCCCCCCCGGGAAACACTGAACCACACCCCGGTAATAAAAATAACGGAAAATATGGCAGCGGCGGCGACCATCAGTCTATCTTTAATCAACTCACGCCCTTTTTTGGAGGCAACCCCTTTGTGCCGCCGTAAAATTTGTTCCAGTTTGCGCTTTTGTTTGACACGTGCCAAGGAGTTGCCTCGCACGACCACCACATCTCCTCTTTCCTCGGAAACGGCTAGAACGAGCGCATCGGAGACCTCCGCCAGTCCCAAAGCCGCCCGGTGACGGGTGCCGAAATAGCTGGGAAGATCGTCCCGGCGCGACAGGGGTAAAATGGCGCCGACCTGAATAATTTGATCACCTTGAATGATGGCGGCGCCGTCATGAACCGGGTTGTCGGGCCAGAAGACGCTTAAAATCATTTCTTTGGATATTTCCCCTTTCCAGGGAATTCCGCCCTGGATCATTTCCTCCACATCGTCTTTTCCCGGAATCACAATCAAGGCGCCGCACCGGCGCAGACCCATTTCATAGACGCTCTGGACAATAGTTTCGATGGTGCTGACAACCGTTTTTGAAGAAATATCCCACAGGATGGCCTTTAAATGGCTGGCCTGCAATACGCTTCGGATCTCATTACGAAATATAACAATTATGATAAATGCCCCCAGGGCTACCACACCCTGGACCACCCAGCTGGTTACGATCAGCCCCATGGACACCGCCAACTGCTGGAAGAACCATAGTACGGTCATACCGATCAGCACCCGAAATGCATTGGTCCCTCTAAACAGGATATAAAACCTGAATAGAATGTAGCTGACCAGGCTGATGTCGACGATATCCTGCCAGCGAAGGCTTGATATCAGCAATAGGATCTTTTCCATCTCACTTATTCCGTAATGCTAAACCTCAGTATTTGGAGTATCTGGCCCTTGGCGTCGGTGATTTCTACCCGCCAGGGACCGTGATCTTCAGCGCGAAGCTGGATACTGCTGTAGGTCGACCAGCGGGGCGGCTTCAGGGAAAGCTTTATCCTGGCGCTGGGCTGATCGCGATGAAACCAGTGGTGGTATATGACGGTCTTGCTCGGGACCGGATCAAAAGATGTGAAGCAAATGGCTTTACGCAACTCGATAGAAAAAACGGTCGTCGTATTTGTGGGGGTTTGACCCTGTATATCTTCACACATCAGTGCGCGAACCAATACAAGCTGAGCTTTGGCGGAATCGCTCGTATCGGATTGAGACTGTGCTGAAAACGGTAAAAACAGAAAAACGGTGGACGTAAAAAATATTAGAAGCAAGGGACGATAAATCATGGCTGCCCGCCTGTAAATCATATCAAATTTGACAATGAGGGTTTTAGGGAGTGGAAAGCACGCCGGGATATCGAAATGGTAGACGGCATAATGGGCCCGGCATCTTTCCATCACTTTTTAATTTTCTTATATATATCTTATACTTATAATGTCGTCTTTTCAAGAGAAATAAAAAAAGAATTTGCAAAATTTAAAATAGCTAACACGTTGATTGGTTGATTAGTTGAAAACTTGTCAATATACTATTAAGTTCTAACCTGGAAGGTTCGATATAGGAAACTGCGAATTGAATGTTCAATCGCGACGAGATCGAGACAATATTCCAAAACCAATCTTTTTTGCGCAAAAGACAAAATCTAATAATTAACAAATTCAATTCTGAAATAATGAACCCAATGATACAAAACCCGGCCCCGGGAAAACGCCTGGTTAAATTTTGCGGCGATACGGTGGAATTCACGCTGGATGTACCGCAGTTCGAAAGCGGCACGGCCTGGATTCGCACCAATATTGGACAAGCCAGAACAATCAAAAAAGAAATCATCGACCAGGTCGATGCGAAGGACCCACCTCTGGGCCGTGCCTGGTTTGACATACCGATGCGACGGATCGGTGAACGGGCTTTTGGGGTAAAATTGCCTTTGACGGAAAGCGGTCACTTTGAGGCAAAATGCTTCTTTTTGCCGGAAAACGAAGAAACACCGGTCTGGGCCCGGGGTGACAATACCATCATCAATGTTGATGCGGCGGACGCCTGCTGCGCCAACATTATATACAACGCCTTTGTTCGGCAGTTCGGACTCAACAAAACCGGCGGCGAGAAAGTGTCTTCTTCCCAAGAGGAGCTCATCGCCAATCTTGACCAAAAAGGCTATACCGTGATCCCACCATCGGGAACGTTTCGCGATCTGATTGCCCAACTTGATTTTATTCTGGGGGAACTGGGGTGCCGGGTTTTAATGTTGCTGCCGATTCATCCGACCCCCACGGTTTACGGTCGCATGGGAAGATTCGGCAGCCCCTACGCGGCCTTGAGCTTTACCGCTGTCGACCCGGCTCTGGCGGTTTTTGACCACCACGCCACCCCGCTGGAACAGTTTATCGAACTGGTGGACGCGGTCCACCAGCGCAACGCCCGGATAATTATCGATATCGCCATTAATCACACCGGTTGGGCCGCGGGTCTGCACGAGTCCCATCCCCGGTGGCTGGTGCGGGGTCCGAAAGGCAAAATTGAAGTCCCCGGTGCCTGGGGCGTCGATTGGGAAGATCTCACCAAGCTGGACTACAGCCACCAGGACCTCTGGCAGTATATGGCACAAGTGTTTTTAACCTGGTGCAACCGTGGGGTGGATGGTTTTCGCTGTGATGCCGGCTACATGATTCCGGCCGCGGCCTGGCAATATATCGCGGCCAGGGTTCGTGAACAGTACCCGGATACCGTCTTTTTACTGGAAGGTCTGGGCGGCAAAATCTCGGTAACACGGGAGCTATTGAATACGGCCAATCTGAATTGGGCCTATTCAGAGTTGTTTCAAAACTATGATCGCGGGCAGATTGAAAACTACCTGCCCGAAGCTTTCGACATATCCACCGCCGATGGTATTGCGGTCCATTTCGCCGAAACCCACGACAACCTGCGGCTGGCGGCCCGTTCTCAAACCTACGCCCGCCTGCGCACCGCACTGTGCGCACTGTGTTCACAGCAGGGCGCATTTGGCTTTGCCAACGGCGTGGAGTGGTATGCCACGGAAAAAATCAATGTCCACCATTCTCCTTCCCTGAACTGGGGCGCCGAGATCAACCAGGTAGACCGAATCCGTCGTTTGAATGATTTGTTGAAGACGCATCCGGCTTTCTTCGGCGAAACGAAATTGCAAATGATTCAGCGGGGGGACGGCAACCATATTTGCCTGCTGCGCCATCACCTACCAACGGATAAAAAGCTGCTGGTAGCGATCAACCTGGATGAAGAAAACCGGACGACGGCCCGCTGGGATTCCATATCGGCCGCAATGAACAGGTCGGAGTTTATCGACCTTCTGTCCGGCACTGCGGCGGCGGTATCTATATCAAACGGATTACACTGTGTTGTTCTGGAACCCGGACAGGTGCTGTGCCTGACCCAGGATAAAGACGATTTGAATTTCAAGCAGTATTTACCGGACCGACCCAGCGGGCTGCCCCGGCAAATAGAGAGGCAGAGACTGCACGCCAAGGTGTTGGAGATATTTACTTTTTATCACGGAACCGGGGATGTGGCGGCTTTTGATATAGCGCAGGCCGCAAAAGAGCTGAAAAAAGATCCGCTTGCTTTGTGCCGCAAGCATAATCGTGACAGCCAGGAAACCCGAGTCATTTCCTGGCAGTGGCCCCGAGACCTGCGTCGCGAGGTGATGCTGCCGCCGGGCCATTTCTTATATGTACGCGCCGATCATGCCTTTCGCGCCCGACTGGTTGAAAAGCAACAGACACTGGCCAGTGAAGCAAGCATCGCGGGCTCGGACGGAACTTTTTTTGTTTTATTTCCACCGCTGGATCCTCCCGCATCCATCCAATCCATAACCTTGAAGCTTTCCGTATTTGCGCCCGACGGCGGGCAGCATGCAGACGGCCCTTTGCTGCGTCTGCCCCGGGCCGGGCAGTTCCGGGTTAAACGAATTTTTCAGCAAGCCGCAATACATCGGAAGCACCATTCTTTTCTGGCAACCAACGGACGCGGCGCCATGCTTAAAATGCCGCTGGCCTGGGCTGGGCTGGGCAGCCGCTATGACAGCCTGCTGGCGGCCAACATCAGCCGGGAATTTCCTGAAGACCGTTGGATTATGTTTACCCGCTGCCGGGCCTGGCTGGTGTTCCAGGGCTACTCCCAGGCCTTGAATACCGATTGCCTGGAAGCATTCGCGGCCAATGATCTCGGCGGCGGATTTTGGCGCTATCATGTTCCAACCGGCCAGGGACAAAACATCCGGCTGACCATCGGTTTAACCATAGTAACCGGTCAAAACACCCTGCACCTCACCTTTTATCGGCACCCTTCCGAGGACAAGGATAATCACCTGGATGACGACAAGGCGGTTCAGCTCATATTGCGGCCGGATATCGAAAATCGCAGTTTTCACGACACAACCAAGGCCTACACCGGCCCGGAGGATCAATGGCCCCATAACGTCCGAACTGATCAACAAGGATTTGAGTTTGCGCCGGACTCCCGACACCATCTGCATATGCGGATATCCGACGGCTGCTTTATTAACGAGCCGGAATGGCAGTATATGGTACATCGGGCGTTTGATGCAGAGCGGGGCCAGGATCCGAATTCGGATTTATTCAGTCCCGGATATTTTTCGGTAACTTTGGCCGGGAGTCAACAGACCAGCCTTACTGCCGGCATAGCACTCGAGCCGGGGGAGTCGTTCTCGCAACCACCCCTGTCGGCCGAACAAATCACCGGGCCCTTCGATATTGAAACCCATGCCCATTGCAACCCGCAACATATTTTAAACCGGGCCCTGGATGATTTTGTGGTCCATCGCGGTGCACATCAATCCGTCATTGCGGGCTATCCCTGGTTTCTCGACTGGGGGCGGGATGCCCTCATTTTTGTGCGGGGCTTGATTGCCGCCCGGCGATTGGCCGAGGCCCAGGCGATATTGAAGCAATTCGGTCAATTTGAACAGCAGGGCATGCTGCCGAATATGATCCAGGGCACCCGGGCCGCCAACAGCGATACCTCAGACGCGCCGCTGTGGTTCATCCTGGCCTGTGATGATTATATAAAATCCGAAAACGACGACGGTTTTCTGGATGCCGAGTGCAGCGGCCGCTCCATCCGCGATATTATTTTGTCCATTGCCAACAATTATTGCGCCGGCACCCCCAACGGCATCAAAATGGACCCTGCCACCGGGCTGATTTTCAGCCCGGTGCACTATACCTGGATGGACACCGATCATCCGGCCGGAACTCCCCGACAAGGATACCCGATTGAAATTCAGGCCTTGTGGTATGCCGCCCTCCATTTTGTGGGCCGGGTAGATCGGACGGAAAATCAAGAACGATGGCATCAGTTGGTAGGCCAGGTAAAATCTTCGATAATGAATCTCTTCTGGCAACCTGACCTGGGGTATCTCTCCGATTGCCGCCATGCTGCCCCGGGCCAGCCGGCTTTGGACGCAACTGCGGACGATGCCCTGCGGCCTAACCAGCTTCTGGCAATCACCCTGGGTGCCGTCAGTGATCAAGAACTTGGCCGCCGCATCCTTGAATCCTGTGAAGCACTGCTAATACCGGGGGCCATTCGCAGCCTGGCCGACAGACCGGTGGCTTACCCCATCGAAATCATTCATCAGGGAAACCTGATAAATGATCCCAAACAACCGTACCAGGGACGGTACCTGGGTGATGAAGACCGCCGACGCAAACCGGCCTACCACAACGGCACCGCCTGGACCTGGCCGTTTCCTTCTTATTGTGAAGCCTGGGCCATGACCTATGGCGATGCAAGCCGGGAAACGGCTCTGGCCTGGCTCACAAGCGGCGTGGGATTGCTCGAGCGCGGCTGTGTGGGCCACATCCCCGAAATTCTGGATGGTGATTTTCCCCACAGCCTGCGTGGCTGCGAGGCCCAGGCCTGGGGAGCGAGTGAATTGTTGCGGGTTTGGATTAAACTGCAAGGAAAATAAGGGTGTCAGGTGTCAGAGGTTACGGATATAAAGAATATAGCCAAGTAAAATTCCAAGCACCAAAAAACAAATCACAAACAAATCACAATGACCCAAATTCAAAATTCAAAACAAGGGACGGCCAGCGCGCAGCGATTCCTTCCTTCAACATTCGATATTATGCGGTTCTGCGGTTCGTTCTTAAAATGTTTTGGTCATTGAGTCTTGAAATTTGGAATTTATTTGTGATTTGGTGCTTGTGATTTGCGATTTTAATTTCTTTCGAAAACCGTAATTGCAATATGAACGTATTGATTTATAAACTATTGAACCCTATCTTCCAACTTTAATCTAAATTTGAAATTAGCGGCTTGCGAAATTAATTTCGTTGACCGAGTTACATATAAATCTAAATCGAGGTTATCGTCTATATGAAAAATTTTCAAACATATCAGGTTCATCCAAATATACCGCGCAACCTTGCCTTTCTTGAAGTACTGTCCCGCAACATGTTCTGGTGCTGGAAAAAAGATGCCATTGAGCTTTTTCGACGGATCGACCCGCCGCGTTGGGTGGAATCGGGCAGAAACCCCATCGCTTTTCTGGCCAGAATTTCCCAGAGCCGCTTTGAACAATTGGCTGAAGACGACGGTTATCTGGCTCACCTGGATCGGGTTAGAGACGCATATCAAAGCCTGGTCCTGGATCCGGTAGCTGATAGAAAGGTGCCTTTTCAATCCGGAGAATCCATCGCATATTTTTCCATGGAGTTCGGGTTGCATGAAAGCCTTCCCTTATTTGCGGGCGGTCTGGGTATTTTGGCCGGGGATCACCTGAAAGCGGCCTCCAACATGGCACTGCCTCTAACGGGTATCGGCCTGATGTACCGCGAAGGGTATTTCCGCCAATATTTAAATCAGGAAGGCTGGCAGCAGGAAGAATATCCGCAGACCGATATTTACAACCTGCCGGTGGAACGGATCCCGGATTCTGCCGGCAACGATTTAACCATTACCATTCAGGGGCCCGAAGGACCGATTCATGCCATTGTCTGGAAAGTAACGGTCGGCCGCATCCCCCTTTATTTGTTGGATGCCAATATTGCCGAAAACACACCCGCTTCACGTGAAATCACTGCGCGATTGTATTCCGGCGAGAATAAGGTTCGATTGGCCCAGGAGATGCTTCTGGGAATCGGTGGTATGCAGGCCTTGGCGGCCATGGGCATTAAAGCCAAAGTGTTGCACATGAACGAGGGGCATTCCGCTTTCGCAAGTTTACAGCGTTTGACTCAAATCATGACCGATTACCAGGTTGACGTCAAAACTGCGCTTGAAATCATTCCCCGGACCACAGTTTTTACCACCCATACGCCCGTGGCAGCCGGGCATGATGAATTTGCAGTGGATCTGGTCAAGCCGTATTTAACGCCGCTTGAAGAAAAGTTAAGCATTTCGGCCGACGAAATAATATCCTGGGGCCAGCCCGTCGGGTCCAATGCCGATGCGCCGCTTTCAATGTTTATCCTGGCTCTGCATATGTCGGCCTATTGCAATGGAGTCAGCAAATTGCACGGCGCGGTAGCCAGGCGGATGTGGTCGCACGTCTGGCCCCAGCGACCCGAAGAAGAGGTGCCGATTTCCTATATCACCAACGGTATCCACGTGCCGACATTTGTATCCCAGGAGATCGCCTATCTTTTTGACCGGTATCTGGGACCGGAGTGGTATTTGAGTTCCCGTAAACCGGAAAACATCGATCGCATCGATGAAATCTATGAGGAAGAACTGTGGCGCGGCCACGAAATGAATCGTTCCCGCCTGGTGCGTACCTGCCGCCAGCAGCTCGTCAAACAATATGAACGGCGCAACGCTCCGCGCAATGTTTTGGAAGCCGTTGAAACAGCGCTTGACCAGGAAACGTTGACCATCGCGTTTGCCCGGCGCTTTGCGACCTATAAACGGGCGACGCTGCTGTTGCAGGATGAAAAACGTTTGGAATCCATCATCAACAATGAAAAATATCCGGTGCAGTTTATTTTTGCCGGCAAGGCCCATCCCAGGGACAATGAAGGCAAGGAGTTGATCAAACAGCTGTATAACTTCGCCAGCAAGCCGGAGGTTCGCGACAAAATCATTTTCCTGGAAGACTACGACATGCATCTGGCTCGCCACCTGCTGCAAGGGGCCGACATCTGGCTGAACACCCCCCGTCGACCCTACGAGGCCTGCGGGACATCCGGAATGAAAGCCGCCATGAACGGTGTTTTGAATGTCAGTATCCTTGATGGTTGGTGGTGTGAAGGATACTCGGAAGAAAGGGGTTGGCGCATCGGCAAGGGTGAAGAATACCAGGATCACAACTACCAAGATGCCACAGAGAGCCAGGCCCTTTACAATGTGCTGGAAAATGAAGTCATCCCGTGTTTTTACGATCGCAAAAATGGAGATCTACCCGGCTGCTGGACCCAAAAAATGAAGAATTCCATGAAAATGGCCATGCAATCGTTTTGCAGTTTACGGATGGTGTCGGATTATGAAAAGCGCTACTACAATCCATCCGCGGAGCGCTGGGATTTACTGCTGGCCAATGGCGCCGAAGAAGCCAAAAAATTGGCTGCCCAGCTCAAGCGTCTGCGCAATCACTGGGATAAGATCCAGATCAACCCGCCGGTCAGACAGACCCAGGAGGCTTATCGGGTTGGCGATACCTTTCAGGTGACGGCCGAGGTCAACTTGGCAGAATTGACCCCGGATGAAGTCGATGTTGAACTTTACTACGGTAATATGAAGTCTTTGGATGAATTAAGCGCCAGCCACGTCGAACCCATGGCGGTCCGGGAAGACCGGGGCAGCGGAAATTATATTTACGGCTGTACCCTGCAATGTGAATCATCGGGGCGGTTCGGTTTTACCGTTAGAGTCTCACCCCGCGGGGATAAAAGAATTAAATCGACTCCGCGGCTGCTGACCTGGGCCTAAACCATGTCGTTTTTCGTCGCAGTTTGTTGATTCTTCAATTTTCATTTCCGGCTTCGCCGGATTAGGACCGCGCCGCTCAATATAGGCAACAGAATTCGTCCGGGCTCAAAAAATGTTTTGATTTTATTGTAAATTGGTGCCAAAAAAAGGAAGCTTCCATCTAATTGCGAAAAATTGAGGGATTTTGGGATTGGGGGATTAAAGGATAAAGTCAATAAATTAAAAAGATAGAATTCCTTCAATTCCTAAATACCTGAATCCCTAAATTCAGAACTCTTGATCTCTGGTGAATAACCTGTTGATTTTACTTGACAGGAGCATAAATATAGCGTAAATTGGAGTGCAACAGATTAGGAGGTATTTGTTGTGCTACAAACCTATATTCCATTTCTT
>Ga0209678_1000182_pt1 | contig 25322 bp, 12 predicted proteins | sample WorMetilvaeELBA1_FD_187404 | JGI IMG/M metagenome (GOLD analysis project Ga0209678, IMG submission 187404) | Marine gutless worms symbiont microbial communities from Max Planck institute for Marine Microbiology, Germany - Olavius ilvae ELBA.1... ...
TTAGAGAAAACGCTGCTAAATATTGATTTGCTATTGTTCGCCATCGTTTTGAACGGCAGTAATTTAATGAGTGATAATTAGCGGCCGGGCTAACTGGAAAAACGGCCACTTTTCGTTCAGGCACTAAATAGGTATATCCGCTATATTGTTCGTAATCAAATATTTTACCAGCTTGCCTGATGATTTCTGTGGCGTCTTTATCCCCGGGATATATTTTGAGAACCCTTTCGGCGTAGTGTCGGGCCTGGCGCTTTTTTTTAGCCCACAGATAGTACCTTGCAATTCTTATCAGCAGTTGTCTTTCATCCGGAAGTTCATCAAGCGAACCCATTAGCAAATGAATTCCCTTGTCATAATCTCCTCGCCAGGCATACACATCGGCCAATCCGGTCAAGGAGTCCAGATTATGGGGTGCCAGGGAAAGCGATTTTTGGTAAACAATGACGGATTCATCATATTTGCCCATCCAACTTAAAACGCGGGCCTTGCCGTTGAGGGCATCGACATTTTCGGGGTCCAGTTTGACAACCGCGTCATAAATTTTCAGGGCGCCTTCAAAATTATCCTTAATAGCCAGCTTTCTTGCCTCTTCCAATCTATCTGAAACAGTCGCAGAAAATGCCAAGGGGGCAAAAAAAACAGGGAAAAGGCCAATTAATATCGCTATAAAGGTTAAGTGCCTAAGCAACTTCGATGGTATCCTCTTCAGGTCTTTTAGGCTCGCTTTCAAAGCCAATTCTGTCAAACTTGTCCCACTCCCTCTTTCCTTTAAAGAAATCCAGCCAGCCCTTGATTCGCCACCACACGTTAAGCTGCCTGTACCCGAAATTCTCCATGATTCCAAAAACCAAGAGGATGAGGATCTCTTTGATACTATTGAAGTAGACCAGGGATTTTAAATTTATCTTGGTTTCCGTCGTCTTTTCAGGCCAGGCACTGACGATAATTGAAAAGACGGAATTCAAGGAGCCAAGTAAAACCGAAACGATAAAGAAAATAATGACGTAAGAGTAGTTCATGCCATCAAGGAAAAACAGGACGGGCAGGGTTATGTATCCAAAGAATTCTATCGGCGCCCCAAGGAACTCAAATAGAAAAAAGTAGGGTAATGCAAATAGGCCCATAACGTTGTAGTTTTTATTAAAGAGCATCTTGCGGTGATAGATGAAGGTTTCGATAAAGCCGCGCTGCCATCGGTTTCGTTGTTTGGCAAGATCGGTGAGATTTTCCGGCGCTTCCGTCCAACATAATGGGTGCGGCAGATAGGAGATGCGTTTGGGGATTTTTTTTTCCTGAATATAGCGCTGCATCCTTACGACAATCTCCATATCCTCACAGACAGTTTCGGCTTTAGCACCCGTGTATTCCAGAGCAATCTTGGAAGTTAAGTGCTTTGTCAGGTAACCCCCAATTTTCTGAACCAGTTCCTTTTCGAAAATGCTGAACACACCCGATATGATGAGCAGTGATTGAAGCCGCGCCAGAGCCGTTCGGCCGACCGTAAAAGACCTCAGGTACTCGGCAATTTGAAATCGAGCCAGCCAGCTTTTGGGAAGACCAAAGTTGATAACCTTGCCATCTCTGACTTCACATCCGTTCACAATGGCCACGCGACCCCCGATGACCCCAATTTCCTTATGATCCAAAATCGCCCGGAAAGCTTGAAGGAGGGCCGCCTTATCGATGATGGAATCGGCATCCATAGATAAGAAGTAGGGGCAGCGAGAGGCATTGATACCGGCATTTAAGGCATCGGCTTTCCCACCATTTTCCTTGTCGACGAGGACGAATCTGAATATATGGTCAGAAGGCAAGGTTTTAGTTTCATAGCAGCCTTTGATGGGTGCCGTCGTAATCTGGTTAAGATAATCAATGTCGATACGTTCCAATTGAAACGCCTTTTTTACAACCTCAAGGGTTTCGTCCGTGGATCCATCATTGACGACGATCAATTCGCTTCTGGGAAACTTGACTTTACTCAAAGAATTTATCGTTGCCACGATGGTTTTGTCTTCATTATAGCAAGGCACAATAATTGAGATGGGAGGAGTAAAAGGAGAATCCATTATAAAATCAAGATCATCGAATCCTCTGCCAATGACTTTGCGTCTTACTTCGTAAAGGGACAAAAAAACAAAAAGCAGGTTAATCGTGTTGTAGATCAGAAAATAGCTTATAAAAAATACTTCGAGACCCACGTATGTATAATCGAAAATAAACATATTAACTTGCCATGAACTTTTCGGCTTCGTCTCTCACCTCAACCGAAGGATCTTTGCGGACGATGTCTCTTAAATTTAGGATGTTATAGTTATGAACCGTTGCCAGGACCTTGATGGCACGAAGTCTTTTCGACTCAATCGATGACGACTTTAAGTCGGTGAGCATCGCTTCTTCCGGGCACAGTTCCTTTATGACGTTTTGGGCCAACCGGTCATTGCGGATGAATGGTTCAAGTGAAAGATCAACCACGAATTGGATCGCATTCAGACATGATGCAATTTCAGGAAAGCGCCTGGCCTTAGTTCTAAGGACCGTAATGGCATCACTTAGATCAACTTTGGCAAGGCCTATCGCTACTCGCACCCTGACAAACTCATCAATATCTTCCAGAGCCGCTTCGATAATTTCAAAAGCTCTTTGGCCCCCAATCAGGGAAAGGGCATTGACTGCCGCCGCCCGGACGCGTTCATTCGGATCATAGATAACCTTTTCAAAATCCTGCAATAGCTGTTTTTGCTTGAATTTGGCAAGTGCACCGATGGCTGCGGCGCGGACATCCGCATCACTGTCTATTAATAGTTTGCGAAGATACTTCAGGGCACCGGGTTTTCTTGTTTTGCCCATCAGCCAGGCCATGCCCAGTTTGGTTGTTTTGGTCTCCGGGATCTCTTTTAATAGGTTGCCGACGCGCTCCGGTTCTGCAATTAAGATTTTGGAAAGAGAAGTGGTGACAATTTCCCGAAACTGTCTGTCAGAGGTATTCAGGGCATACAGAAGCGCCTCAAAAGCCCTTTGATTTTTATACTGCCCAAGTAAAGCGGCAGCCTTTATCCGAACATTTAAAGACGGGTCGAATAACATTGACGCGAGCGCTTCGACGACCTCGATGTCGCGATCCATCGAAACCAGGATCTCCATGGCTTTTATTCTTACATCCTGGGACGGATCCTTTTTAAGAATTTTAAGCATGGGAATGAATATTTCCTGGGGAGCCAATATTTTGAGAATGTCCATGGATCGCGCTCTGTGCTCCGGGTCCAGGGTTCCATTTAGTTTGCTTATGAGATCCTGCGTGAATTTTTTTTCGTCTTCGGCAAACAGAATTTCCAGCTCAATTTTATCTGAACTACTCGTTCTTTCCTTGATTCTCTCAACGAGGTTCTGGTACAAGGAGTTTTTTCTTATTTTCCTTATTTCTTCTCTTATTTCTCTGATCCTTTTACTCTGATACATGGTTTCAATCGGGACGGGATCATTGAATGACGACAAACTCAAAAGGACACCGGCGATCACACGGGTCGAAAAATCATTGAGCATTTTATTTAGTATATTTTTGTATTGTGCATGTCCTGAAGCACCAAAGGCGAGAGCTAATGCCATCCTAACGTCTTCTTCCGGGTCCTCCAAAAGAGACGCCGCTTTTTTAAATGTTTTTATATCTGAGCCAAGGGCAATGGCCGCGATAACGTTGACTCTCACTTTGGCCGAGGGGTCGGAGAGGCCTGCTTCCAGAGCAGCTTCATATCCTTGCAGGCCTATTTTGCGGAGGCCGTCATAGGCTGCAATTCTAAGGGCAGGGTCCTGATTTTTGGTGAATTCAGCCACATAATTTTTGGCATGCTTGTCATTAATAATGGAGCCCACCTCGATCAGAGAAACTAATAGCTCATTGCTTAGCTCTCTTGCCTGCAATGTTTTAAGCACCTTTTTGAATTTGATGCGCTTTGTCTTTCTGAGATAATCATAGATTTCAGTTTTCAAGGCGTCCGAGGCGACCGGCAACAGTTTTACAATTTCGAATGCAACAGATGCTTCCCTGGCAGCTGCTGCATAGCGCACAACTTCTTTTCTAACATCTTCCGAGGGATTTTTGACAATCCTGACTATTTCATTTTTATTTATCGAAAAATTCAAATCCCGCATCACGCGAACCGCCGCGGCACTGACTTTGGGTGAGGGATCAAAAAGCAGATTTTTAATCCTTTTTTTATAGCCGTCTAATCCGAGCCGGGCGAGCGCGTTTAAAGCCGCTTCTCGAGCTTGTGGGCTGGGATCATCCAAAATATCTGCAATATTATCGGCTGAATCTTTCGCATCAAGTCGGACCAAAGCTTCAACCGCCGATTTTCGTACCCAATATTCAGGGGACCTAAGGCAAGCGATTAAATGAGGCGTTGCTTTTATTGCTCTTATTTTTCCGAGGCTTTGTATAATTCGAGCCTCCAGGGACCAATCGGCGGTGTTCTTCAACAGGTTGATCAGTGGCTCGGATGCTTCTTTTATCTCGGCTTCACCCAGAATTCTTACAATATTTTTTTGCTGATAAATTTCGGAGTTTTCGAGTTTTTCACATATACTTTCGATCACGCCTGCTTTTACAATCAGGAATAATATTTTCCTGAGATCCGGATTATATTTGCTACTGCCGTACTCATTGAGAATTTTTTCCAGGTAACCATTGCGCTCAAGAGCCATGGCGGCGCGCCGCCGTACGTCTTGGTCTTCATCTTCCAGCGATATCAGAAGCGCAGGAACGGCCTTTTTGTCCATTTGCTCTAGCGCCTCGATTGCTCGAACCCTGACCCACCATTCCGGGTCTTTGAGCATGTTTATGAGATAATCGATGACTGAAGGGTGGCCGATCGAACCCAAAGCCTGTGAAGCTCTGACTCTGACGAAGGGAACCGGGTCTGAGATTAAGAGTTCAAAAAGTTTATCAAGTGCTCTTTCCTCTTTAAGTTGGCCTAATGCACCCGCAGCATTTGCCCTCACTTCCGGGCTGATATCGGAAAGGGCATCCATCAGAGGGATGAGGGTATTTTTTTCGCTGAATTCTCCCAGGATTTTCGCGGCCCATATTCTTCGGCTTTCACTGTGGATATTCCGCAATTCTTTGACAAGTTGGGGTATCGAGGCTTTTCCAATGTCGATGAGAATTTCGCCGATACGCGGAGATAGCCAGGTTTCAGGAAAGCCCAGGGCCTCAATCAGAAATGGTATCGCCGATTCATTCTTTATCCTGCCAAGGGCACGCAGGGCAACGCCTCGGACATCTTCATCCTCATCTTTAATGTTTCTGATAACCGATATAAGCAGCGGGACCGACTTTGCCGATGCGATCCGGCCTAATTTCTCAGCGGCAAATGCCCTTTTTTTCCATGAGGTCGAATTTTCAAGGGTTTCAAAGTATCTTTTGGTGATGCCAACGGCGTCATAATATTTTTGTAGATGGGATGTTTTAAGGCCTTTGCCGCTGACCACCGCATCGAGGAACATTTCAATGTACTTTTGCTCGCCAATACGCTTTAGCCTCTCAACTAAAGCATCATCTGTATGGTCACCCGGCTCGACCAGCAGGTCTGCCAGACCGGCATGTCTTTTGATCAGCCTGTCGACTTTGGCGGACTGCCCTTTTCCCAAGTTTCGAAATAGGGCAATTGCCAAAAAAGACCCTATGGGAACTATAAATATGATGAGGGCGATGATTAATAGAATGTTTATATTTATCGGCAATTCGGATGACTCCAGGAAATTATCAAATCGGAAGGCCCTCCAGGCACAGACTTATCCGGTGGGCATTTTAATCTTCCCCGATGAGGGTAAACTTATCCAGTGCCATTTTCTGCAAAATGTATGCCGAATACCGATGATAGGATTATGCCGTATAATAACAGGTAATTAAACCTAAAGCCGATCTGATCAAAATGAAAAAATCCTGGTCGAAAGACTTTAAATAAATGCGATATGTCAATGAATTGGCTATAGCGAGACCGGCTGCCCACGGCTTTATCAATGGGAGCTGGTATTGCTGAGCGGAAGGGCCCTGTGTATCTCGAATTGAAATCGAAGCAAATTCTGCATTCTTTTCGCCTTTGTTTTTCTTGAGAATGACCAATAGGCTTTTTTCCCTTTATTTAGGAATGTTATACTCGATGACCCTGGTGCTCTATCTGTTTAAATGTAAAGCATTCACGGCAAGTGCCGATATTCAATGAAGCATTCTCATTTTTACACGATATGATGCATGAGAATCTTCATTGGGCCCTGTTAACGGCGGTATGTGGATGTTTATCTGGGGGTGACTCAAAGAAAAGGAGTGTAAAATGACCGTATCTCATATTAAACTGATATCCAGTGAGCTGAATTTGAAGGAATCCCAGGTGGAGGCCGTCCAAAAACTGCTGAAAAAAGGAGCATCTGTTCCTTTTATTGCCAGGTACCGCAAAGAAGCAAGCGGCAGCCTTGATGAAGTGGCCATCACCGCAATCCGTGACCGGTTGCAGCAGCTGGCGGAGTTGGATTTGCGCAGAGAATCCATTTTAAAATCACTTCAAGATCATGGACATCTGACGAAAAAACTGAAAAAGGACGTTCTTGCCGCCAAAACCCTTGCGTCATTGGAAGATCTGTATTTGCCCTATCGACCGAAACGGCGAACCAAGGCAATGATTGCCCGCGAAAAAGGACTCGAAACTCTGGCCCGGACTATTCTAAAGCAAAAGGGCACGGATCCCAAGTCGGCGGCGGCCGCATTTGTGGACCCGAAAAAAGCAGTTGATAATCTCGATGAAGCACTGGCGGGTGCCAGGGACATAATTGCCGAAACCATCAATGAAGATCAGGACGCAAGAACCAAACTTCGCAAACTGTTTACCTCACGCGCTGTCATCAAAAGCCGGGCGGCCAGCGGCAAAGAAGCGGAAGAAGCAAAATTCCGGGATTATATCGACTGGCAGGAGGCGGCGGCCACAGCGCCATCCCATCGTATTCTGGCAATGCAACGCGCCGAAAAAGAGGATTGTTTAAATATTTCCATTGCACCGCCGGAGGATAAGGCCATCAAAGTCCTGGAAGATATATTTGTAACCGGTGACCAGGAAGATGCGGCTGAGGTTAGAGCTGCCCTCCTGGACAGCTATAAAAGGCTCCTTTCCCGTTCAATGGAAACTGAAATCCGCCAGGCAATTAAAAGCCGGGCCGATGCCGAAGCCATCAAGGTGTTTTCCGAGAATCTGCGCGATTTACTTTTATCTCCGCCCCTGGGGGCCAAACGTGTTATGGGTATAGATCCCGGTTATCGAACCGGATGCAAACTGGTTTGTCTTGATCCGCAAGGCAAACTCGAGCATCACGACACCATATTTCCGCATAACTCAAAAAAACAACGCGATGCATCAGCCCTCCTGGTTCGGAGCCTGGTAGACCGCTATCAAATTGAAGCCGTCGCCGTCGGCAATGGAACCGCCGGCAGGGAAACGGAGACTTTTATTAAAAATATAGGACTGGACCGTCAAGTGCAGGTCTTCTTGGTAAATGAAAGCGGCGCTTCAATCTATTCGGCTTCAAAAGCTGCCCGACAGGAATTTCCCGATCTGGATTTAACGTATCGAGGGTCTATTTCCATCGCCAGGCGGCTCATGGATCCGCTTTCCGAACTCGTAAAAATCGATCCCAAATCCATCGGGATCGGCCAATACCAGCACGATGTCGATCAGACGGCCCTGAAAAAAGCCCTGGACGACGTCGTCATCAGTTGTGTCAACAGCGTCGGCGTTGAAGTTAATCAGGCCAGTGTCCAGTTGTTGACCTATGTATCCGGACTGAGTCTCCGGTTGGCCAAAAATTTAGTCGCCTACCGTGAACAAAACGGGCCGTTTACGTCCCGCGCTCAACTGTTAAAGGTTCCAAGGCTGGGTCCCAAGGCGTACGAACAATCGGCCGGATTCCTGAGAATCAGCGACGGCAAAAATCCATTGGATGCCAGCGCGGTGCATCCCGAAAGCTACCGCGTCGTAAATGCCATGGCCCGGGATCTGGGTTGCACGGTGGCCGATCTGATGCAAAAAAAGAAGCTCAGGCAAAAAATTGATATCAATCGCTATATCAGCGATCAGATCGGCGCACCAACATTAAATGACATCCTCACTGAGCTTTCCAAACCGGGCCGTGATCCGCGGCAGAATATTGAAAAATTTGAATTTTCCAGTGATGTTGAACAGATATCCGATTTGCGGCCCGGCATGAAAATTCCGGGAATTGTGACCAATGTCACAGCCTTCGGTGCGTTCGTTGATGTCGGCGTTCATCAGGACGGCCTGGTGCATGTCAGTGAGCTGGCGGATGAGTTTGTCAAAAACCCCGCTGATGTTGTCCGGGTGCAGCAAAATGTTGAGGTCACCGTGCTTAATGTGGATATGGAGCGCTCGCGGATTTCCCTTTCGATGAAGACGGATCCCGGAAAACAGTCCCCGAAGGTGAAATCGCCGGTAAAGACCAAACAACTGAAAGCCGTGGCGCATTAAACCGAAAAAGGGGGAGGGGCATAAACTATCTAGACCCTTTGGGCCTTTTTTCTGATAACATGTTGTAAGTTACGGAAGGTTTCAGGTGTCAGGAAAATTAGGTATTCGGTATTCGGTTTTCGGTATTAGATACTGACACCTCGTGTGAAACTTCATTAAAAGCGAACCGCAGAACCGCAGAATATCGAATATCGAATATCGAATGGCGAATGGTGGAATCGCTTCAGGCTTCGCCTTCGGCTACGACCCGACAGGTCGCTCAGTCTTTTTATAAAATAGACCGTTCGACACAAAGGCTCACGACAGGCAGAATACATTCCTTCGACATTCATTATTCGATATTCGCTTATTCAATCAAAGTTTCGAAACCGGGCAACAGCACACCATTGAAGGATAACTATGAGAAACATGTTTTCTACTCGAATTTAACGATGACGAGCGTCACATCGTCCTCGATCTTGAGCGGGTGTCGGAAGTCCTGGACCGATTCGATCACGCGTTCGGCCATGACGTTCGCCGGTAAATGGGCAGAAGAGCGGATAATTTCCTTGAATCTTTCTTTGCCGAAGCGGCGGCCTTTGCTGTCAAAGGCCTCCCAGATGCCGTCGGTGCCGATCACCAGGATCTGCCGGTTATCAATGGCACCGGTGCCTTCCTCGAACTGACCGTCTTGGGTGACGCCCAGCGGCAGTCCGCTGCCGCCGAGCTCGTGAAACGTGTCGGCTGCGGCATTGTAGACCATCCCGGGATCATGGCCGGCCCTGACCCATCGCAGGTTGCGGCTGCAAATGTCGATTTCGCAAACGAACAGGGTCATGAAGTGTCCCGAGTTGTCCACATCCGTGTGGAATTGCCGGTTTAAATCCGCAACTATCCGAGCCAAACAGTCGGGCTGCTGTATTCGCTGCCGCAGGCTGCCGCGGACGGTCGTCATCAATAGCGCCGACTGGATGCCATGGCCGGACACGTCCCCGACGATAAGGCCGATTTTGCCCGGTCCCAAATTCAGAAAATCATAATAATCCCCTCCGGTTTCGTCGCAATACACGCTTTTACCGGCGATATCCAATCCCGCAATCCGCGGGTTTTCCTTCGGCAGCAAGCTTTGCTGAACCTCCATGGCAAGGTCCAGGGATTGCTGCAGCCGATCCCGCTGGGCGGCCAGGGCCTGGCGGGCCAATTTCAACGTCAGATGGGTTTTGACCCTGGCCTTGATCTCCAGCAGTTCAAAGGGTTTGGTAATGTAATCCACAGCCCCCACTTCAAAGGCGTTGGTCTTGTTTTCAATCTCGTCCAGCGAGGTGATAAAAAGGACCGGGATATCCCGCGTGTCTGGATCCGACTTTAATCGCCGGCAGACCTCATAGCCATCCATATCGGGCATCACGATGTCCAGTAGGATCAGGTCCGGAGATTTATGCTTGGCATACTTCAGGGCATCCGGGCCGTTCAAGGCGAATCCGAGCTGATAGTCGTCTTTTAGCGTCTCGATCAAAATCGTGATATTGTCCCTGACGTCATCAACCAGCAGGACCCGGCAGTGGGATAAGTCGCTGAAGAAATTTGTCATCATTCTTTGCCCGTGATGTTGTGAAGTGTCTTTTGCATGGCGGCCAAGGCGGCGGCCGCCGCAGCGTAATCCAAATTCTGAATCTCGCGGCTCAAATCTTGATAGCGGGAGTTCAGTTCGGCCGGAATTCCCGCATCGCTTATGCGGGCCATGGCGGATTCAACTCCGACCGGGTCGAAATCTTCGATGAATTTTTCCAGCGCTGTCAGGGCGGAGTCGAGAGCGTTCAGATCAATTGAATCATGGTCGGTTGCCGCCCGCGGCGCAGTTGCCGTCCCCTCCGAATCCACGATGGTCGCAATACCCTGGATAACGCGTTCGAATTCTTCCCGCAGCTCCGGCCAGAGAGATTGAATTTTCTTGTTATCGCCCAGTTGAGCGGCTTTTTCAAGGGATTTGCAGGCTTCCTTCAGGGCCACTGCTGCAATATTGCCGCTGATTCCGGCCAGGGAATGGGCCTTGAGGCGAACGCGGTCAAAGTCCTGCACATCGAGCGCCTCCCGCAATTGCTCCACTTCCCGGGGTTGGCTTCTTTTAAATTCTGACAGCATTTTTTTAAATGTCGCCCAGGAAACACCCAAACGGCGAAGGCCTTCTGCGACGTCGATGCCCGGCAGCGACGCCGGCGGCCCCTCCGTCTCCGGAGATTCGGCCGGTTGGGTTTGATTCTGCAAGTCATCCGATTCCGGAACGGATGTGTCCGGCCCGGTTTGGGGAATCCATTTCTTGAGAGCGCTCAGCAACTCGATACTGTTGATCGGCTTGCTGACATAATCGTTCATACCGGCTGCCAGGCAGGTTTCGCGATCACCGCGCATGGCATTGGCCGTCATGGCGATGATGGGTAGTTTATCAGCCGCCAGCGTCCGGCGGATTTGGACGGTGGCTTCGATGCCGTCCATCTCCGGCATTTGCACGTCCATCAGGACGGCGGCATAGTCTTCACGCAGGCACATCTCAACCGCCACGGTCCCGCTTCCCGCCACCTCAACGGAAAAGCCGGCATTGTTGAGGATTTCAGAGGCCACCATCTGATTGGCAGCATTGTCTTCCGCCAGCAGGATACGGGTTCCCCTGAAGTGGCTCGCGAACGTCCTCACATCTGCCACCAACCGTTTTTGCATTTCGAACCCCAAGCACTCCATCATGGCATCGAAAAGCGCCGATCGTCTGACAGGCTTTAATAAATAGGCGCAAATCGCCGGCGCCTGGTCATTGTCAAAAAGCTCTTCTGCGCGGTACACACTGGTTAAAATAACCGGGATATTTTCAAATGAGGGAATTTCCCTTATTTTTCTGATGGCCTGAAATCCGTTCATTCCCGGAAGTTTCAAGTCCAATATGATCAGGCCGAAGTTTTTGGGCGAAGGCGCACCGCCCAGCGCCGTCAAGGCGTCCTCGGCCGTGCCGACGCTGCGATAGTTGAGACCGAAATCCGACATGGCCCGTTCGAGCGAAAGCCGACTGCTCTGGTTGCCTTCGACAATCAGGACGCTCATATCCTTGAGCTCCGCCGGGACGATCCATTCCCGTCTGTCCGGTGCCTCGGCCAGATCAAACGTGATTTCGAATCGGAACGTGCTGCCGACACCGGACTCGCTCTCGATTTCGATTGCGGCGCCGCTCATCATTTGGACCAGCCGCTGACTGATGGAAAGCCCCAGACCGGTGCCGCCGTACCGTCTGGATACGGAAGTATCGGCCTGGGTGAATGCCATAAATAGATTGTTTTTTACCTCCGGTTCGATGCCGATGCCGGAGTCCCGCACGACGAATATCAATGCGGCCTTGTCGGTTGTCAATTGCTTTACCTGCACCTGAAGCTGAATCTCGCCCTGCTCGGTAAACTTAAACGCGTTACTCATTAAATTGATGAGCACCTGTTTGAGACGCAGGGGGTCGCCGAACAAGCCATCGGGAGCAGCGGGATCGATGTCGACGATGAACTCGATCTGTTTCTCGGCACTCTTGCCCCGAAAATTGTCGGCAACCTCTTCGACCAGTCCCCGGAGCCGGAATGCGATATGTTCGAGGTCCAGTTGATCCGCTTCGATCTTGGAAAAGTCCAGAATATCATTTAAAAGACCCAGCAAAGAGCGTGATGACGAGCGCAGCATGTCCAGGTAGTCGGTCTGCTTGGAGTTTAGCTTTGTCCCGCTCATCAGATCACCGATTCCGATGATGGCATTCATGGGCGTGCGGATTTCGTGACTCATGTTTGCCAGAAATTCACTTTTGGCCTTGTTGGCGGCTTCGGCTTGATCCTTGGCGCTTTCGGCATCTTCTTTGGCGATAATCAAATCCTGATTGGTTTCGGCCAGTTCGGCTGTTTTCAAATCGACCAGATGATTTAATTTCTTGCTGGCAAAGTGCCATAAGGTGGTCAGGGCCGCCATCAGACACAGGAAAGACACCCCACCGAAAATAAGCGCGCCCCAAATTTTATCGAACATGAGGGCTCTGAAACTTTGCTGTGCTATGGGAAACCAGGTCACGAAGGCCAATTCCGCTTGCTTTCCGGCGGTCTTCATGCTGCGCAGCCCCACTGTGGGATCCGGCATGGCTCCCACGACATAGTGCTGGCCTTCACTCTTTACTAGACATCCATTGGGCAGCACTTCCAGGATTCCATTAAAGCGTTTGCTGCTGCAAATCACCTCGGGCACGGCTTTGGTGGCCGCAATAACGGCATAGTCACCGCTGCATGTGCGGGTAGCATGTGGAGATCCGTTGCCCATGACGGCATCGGCGGCTTTTTTCTTTAAAAGCACTGCAAACTCGATGTTGATCTGCTGTTCCTTCAGAAGGTTCTTCAGGTTGATTATTATGTTTTCGAAAGTCTGGCCGACTTCCACATATCCCACCACCGCGTCTTTACCGTTTTGACCATTGACCGTTATGGGGGCAATCCCGCGCAAACCCGCGTAGTACGAATCGATGTCCAGACCGTTCAGCGGATCGTTTCCCGTCTCGGCACGTTTAAGGAGGTTTCGGTAAGTGGTGGGCACGTCACCGAACCGTTCGGGTTCATGCGTGCGCAACAAGGAAACATTATCAGGCGCGACCACAACGTGGATGTTTTGTTGGTCAAATCCCCGCATTTTTTTCATTGGATCCGGCATGCCGGGCATTTTTGCCATGCCTTTTTTCATGCGCTTGATCCAGTGGAAGTGTGAGTACAGGTAGTCGTGCAGCGCGTTGCGAATCGCGAGGGTTTGCTCTCCGCCCTTGCCGCCCCCTTCCGCCTGGAGCGAATTACTAGCCTGATATACCCATTTTTTGATCCTGGCATCGTGTGAAAGGTGAACGGCATCCCGTTCCAGAAAAAGACCGAGAGAGGTCATCTGCGTGGAGACACCCCCGCCGATGGCCGTCAGATATTCAACGTATTGATTGATTTCACGGCGCACCGTCGCCATATAGAAAAAGGCCACAAAAGCAATATCCAGGGCGGCCACGCATATGACTAAAAAGATAATATGGCGTTTTGAAACTCGATGTTTTCCGCGTATTTTTCTAAACATGATCGTTTCCTTGGTTAATTCGCCGGCGGTATCCGTCTTTGCTTGGGTTCATCGTGCGCTTCGGCAGAAATAATGCTTATTTATACAGAAAGGTTAACCCCGCCGTACGATATGTCAAGGGATCACGACATTACTGGAATGGGCTGCGAAATGTGCCTACCTGGGCAAACCCAAAAGAAAAATGCCATCGTCGGCGGCATTCACTTTTACATGGGCTACCGGCCGGGACGCCAAGGCGTTTCGCCCACGGCTTAAGGTGAACAGTTCTTAGCACAATTGGGTAAACAAATTAGATGACGATCTGGTAAGCTGAGAGACAAATAGGAGTAAGGCAGCAGGTAAATACTATGACTAGTTTTGCAAACTTTAATTATATCTATTCACCTACCATTTAAAACGAAAGCAGAGCGATTTGCGCTCTGCTTTTTGTTTTTTGTAGCATGAAATCTGGTCCTCTGGGCTCGGATCCTTTACTTGGGTTTCAGGTTTAGTTCACCCGTTTTAATTTGTACTTTTCTGGCTTTACCCGATGGGAGCGAGGAAACGCCTGACTGCAAAAGTGCTCATCCAGCGCCGCAATGTTCGCGAACCGGCTAACGCCGTCAACCTTCCCGGCGTTCCTTATAAATATCCATCAGCGCGGTCATGTAGTCCGGCTGGGGGACCCACTGCTTGTCCTCGTCCTTCTTATGGAGTTCAATAGCATCGAAATCACAGGTGGTCACGCACAGGCCGCAGCCGATGCAACGGTCCAGATCGATTTGGGAATAGTCGTCCACGGTGATGGCGTCCATCTGACAGCGGGATTCACAGATGCCGCAGGCCGTGCACGCATCTTCATCAACCACGGCGAAATAATTGCTGTTTGCGTAAAGGGCGGGTTTGTCGGTTTTCTTGTAGGCCGTCAGTGGTTTGCAGCAGCAGCCGCAGCACATACACATCCCGCCCGGATTTTGGGGTGAGCCGACCTGGATGACCAGTGAAGCATCCACACCTTTCTTCAGCAGGGCCAGGGCCTCTTGCTGATCGATGCGGCGCCCCAGCCCGTTGTCCATGTATAAATGGGCCGCGCCGCCGAACTGCAAACAAACTTCCAGAGGGCGGTCGCAGGTCGCGCCTTTCACATCGCTGATCTTGCGGCACATACAATCGGCCACGGATATGTGTTTGGCGGACTTGATAATGGCCTCGGCGCTCTCATAGGGCATGACCTCGGCGGTGTCGGTGACGGTCTTGTCGATGGGGATGGTCCGGAGTTCGCGGGTTTTGCCCTTCATGAAGGTATGTTCCATCAGATACGGCTGGAAGGCTTCCAGATCCTCGACCATCTCCGGGGTATGCATTTTGTTTCTCCTTTATTAGACCGCCATAAAATACCGATTGGTATATTGTTAGGCAAAAAAATTATAACCGCAGTTCGGCGTTCACAAGGTGTATGATGTGATCGATATTGCGGCTTAAATGGATGGTGTTGCCGGTCGCCCTGGACAGCATAATTCCGCCTTCGATCAGCGAGATAAACACGGATGCGAACTGCTCCGGCTTGGCATTGGGATTAATCTGTTTACGTTTGATGCCGCTGTAAATAATCTGGGCGACGGTCTTTATCCAGCTATCAATAGCTTCTGCCACGCGCTCCTTTAGGGGCGGATGAATGTTATCGGAATCAACCGCCGCATTCAGCAGGGGGCACCCGCCTTGGCGGGAGACCTCCGCAAACTCGTCCAGATAGAAATTGGCAAATGCAATGAGTTTGTCACAGGCATTTTTTTGGGCGAGAACCAATTTTTCGATTTTTTTCGAAATTTCAGCAAAATTGTAGTCGAAAGCCGCCAGGGCAATTTCGTCTTTATCCGCGAAATTCCCATATATCGCGCCTTTGGTCATGTTGATGGCCCTGGTCAAATGGGACATCGTCGTACCCTTATAGCCTTGCATGTTAAAGATCGGCGCGGACTTTTCGATAATGAAATTTCTGGTTTCTTCGGCCTTATTCATTATTGTAATCTTTCATTTTGTTTATGAAATATACCGTTCGGTATTTTTTTTCAAGTTTTTTTTCCAAGGCTATCGAAATTCACGTCGGATGATATCGATCATAAGAAATCTCTCCACGAAGAACACAAATGCAGAGATTTCATTCTTGATGTGCTGAATTGCCGATAAGATTTTTACTCGTCCTCGTTCTGGTAATCGAAAATAAAGTTGCACAAGTCTCTGGCCGATTGGTTCGAAGACGAGCACGAGAACGAGGACGAAATCCTTGAAGATGGGTCTCACTAGCACGATGCTCTCAATCACTGATAATGTCTCGTCAGAAAAGATCCTTTAGACGTTTATTCCAGCTCACTTCTTTTTCTCGGCTGGTCCTCCCGCGGGCCCTGACTGTAGTCGCCAAACGGCCCATCGCGCCTTTCCACCGCGGCCTTGACACCGCCTGCCATGGCCACCCGGACAAACTCCCGCCCTTCCGGTGTGTTTCGCATGGCACCATCGAGTATGGGGCCGAGCGTCTGGGTGCCCTGCAAACCCATGTTGTCATAGGCTTGATTGACGATGAGTTTCATTGAAATCAGTTGCGTTAAAGGAATTTGAGCAAGCTTTCCGGCCAGCTCATCGATCCGCTGGTCGAGCTCCTCGAGGGGATAGGAAAAGTTGATCAGCTCGATCTCCGCCGCCTCCTTGCCGCTGATCCATTCCCCGGTTAACGCATAGTACTTTGCTTTAGCCAGACCCAGCCGGTAAACCCACATACCGGTCAGGTGGCAGCCCCAGACCCTCGAATAAGGCGTACCGAAGCGGGCGTCATCAGCGGCGACAATCAAATCCGCGCAAAGCGCCAGCTCCGAACCGCCCCCGACACAGTAGCCATGCACTTTGGCGATCGACGGCTTCAGTCCGCGCCACAGCCCCATGAACTTCGGAATATAGCTGGTGTAAAAATTGGTCACCCAGTGAATATCGACGCCCGGATCGTAATTGTCTTCCTTGATTTTTTCATAGTGCTCCAACCCGCCGGAAAAGTCGAATCCGCCGCAGAAGCTGTCACCGGCGCCCTCCAGGACGATGACTTTGATCTCATCATCTTGATTGGCGACCGTTAGAGCATTTTCCAATTCTTGGAGCATTTCGATTCTGAGCGTGTTGTATTTTTCAGGACGGTTCAGGGTGATCGTGGCAATCGCCCCTAGTTTAGCATACCTGATCATCTCATACGACATGTTGACCTCCTTATTTTATAATTAGGACGTTTTAATTCCATTTTAAGGGCGAGGTAAATTATTTGGTGTGGCCCTTCCCCCGAAAACAATTTGTAGTAAAGCGACACCGTTTAAGCCGGATTTGTTTTGTTCAAACAGCATTTCATATGTTTTTTGCCGCTTCCGCAAGGGCACGGCTCGTTCCTGCCAACTTTCGGTGATTCTCTTTTAAAGGGAACTGCCTTTTCGCTATTTATCTGCGTGCTCTGATCTCTATTTTTGCTGAAACTGGCAGCCAGTTCGCTCCACTCCTTTTGTCTTGCTTTTTGTCTTTGTTCTTGTTCCTTTCGTTTCTTGAGAATATCCGGCAATTCCGGAATATCCGTATCGTGAAGTATGCTGAGGCATTCCAGATCATCCCCTATATAGGGTGCGTCAATTTCATTGGCATAAACATATCGCAATCTTTCAATCCCACGAAAATCACCGATGCCTCGCAAACAACCACCAAACAATTCATATGAATCCATATCATTGTTCTCGTCCTCCCACCTTTGCAAAGCAAGATCAAAAGCCTCGGAATAGGGAAGATACTCAAGAACTGCAAAACTTTCCCAGTCGTCTAATTCTTTGTTTGAAACCGCAGCGAGAATATTTTCGTCTGCGTATTCATCCAGCGCGTTCATAGCACTGATCGCATCACCGTGAATATGATCCATACTGTCCGTCTGGCGTAGGACGTGAATCAGGTTGGGAACGAATTCTTTATTTCCAATTCGCCCCATCATTCTGACGGTCCAAATATCTCCCCAGGTCATCAAATCCTCTGTCAAACTGTTATTCAGTTCCGATATTGGTTTCATTTGCTTAATTTTTTTCTGAATCAATTTCGGCAAAGCTGGATCTGAATTTTTTAATGCCCATATTAAGTCCTCGACGCTTGCAGCCGGGGATAGCGCAGTTAAATAAGCGCTACGCTCTTTGATAGCAAAATAACCTGAAAGAATTAGGGAGATGAGATCTCTACCGAACCGCTTCGAATCTTTGACCCGGTTCGAAATTGCGGTGCGATTTGATAGATCCTTAAGCAAAGCAAGGGATATCGCATCCTGTCCATATGTATCGTCCAGCCATTCAGGATGTGTATCCATGGTATAGCGTACGTTTACAATCCTGCGAGCATCAGACATTACCAATGCTGCAAAATCCTCATACCGCCCACTTTTAAGAGACTTGATCATATCCTGACGCAAGGCTTTATTCAGATCAATGGATGTATTTTTTAAGATATACTTATCGATGACTTGGAAGGGCTTTTCTAAAATATCCTGTTGAGGGTACTCAGTAAGAATCCTGAAATATTCCGATCCGCCTAGGGCCCAAGAAATATTCCTCAGGTATGTGTCGTAATGTTGATCCCGGTTACCTAATTTAAAATACCGGTCCATGACAAATGATACGTCCTCAGGATCATGATGGGACAACAAATTTGTAGCCGCCGCACCCAGAAGGATTGTGTCCTGCAATTGCATGATTGCATCTTTTAGGGCAGCTCTGCAATTTTCGTTGCCGATTTTTCCAAGAAAGCTTAAAATCCCCAAAAAAGTTTCTTCACTTGTAACAGATGAAAAATATTCGAGCATCACATCAATGGCTGATTCATAGTGCATGTTCCCCAGAGCTATCGCACAGTTACTGGGGACGTTTCCATGATCCCTCTTAAAACTTTCTAAGATAGCCGGTGCATGTTGAACAGCTGCATGCATCGCAAGGTATCTAGGCGCTGTACATGCCAAGTAGTCGACCTCGTCGCTAATAAGATTAGATACTTCGTCTGTGTATCGATTCGGATAGCGGTTTTCTATAGCCGCGAAAGCCCAACCCCGAACCAGCTTATTTTGATGAAAGAGGTTATCTACATAGTCTTCGTAGTCCCAGAGTTTATTCATGAAATTTCCTTTTGAAGTCATTTATTGGGGCTGATTCCAAACGAAACAGGCGGTTGAAAACCGTAACGTCTTGACGCCTTCACCGTTATTATCAAAGGTATCTGTGAACAGGCAACCTAAAATCTGTGAGCGTATACCGCTATTGTGCCCCTTTGCGAGGGCTATTTTGGGTGGGTTCTCTAAATTGGGTAGTTTTGGAGGAAAACCGGTCGACCGAGACCGGTTCGAAACGATTATGCGCCATTTTGCGTGAGATTTCAGTTCAGGGGAGTCTCCAAGAAATGGATATGAGCGCCGACACCGGCCACGAGCGTCCAGTCTGATCGATGAAAGAAACATTGTTCATATGCCAACGTAGGGTCGGCCACGGCTCGACTGAGCTCGCCGAAGTCCGTGCCGACCGGTTTCGGCGGGCACGGTGGACCGCCCTACATTTCTGAAATACGCGGTTTCACTCGAGTTTCCTGGTGTTAGAAAATTAGGGCACTAAATCCTGACACCTGAAACCTGACACCTGAAACCTTCACTGTAGAGCACCAAGAAGAAGTCAAGCAAAAAATTTCAATTTTTTTTAGGCAACACTCCACGGGTCCGATCCGAGCCGGTTCTTTGAAAATTCAATTAACCAGAGTCAATCATTGCAATCTCAGATTTTAGATGCTCAGCTTAACCGGTGGTAAACCCTGCCCATATGCCCGACTTTGGCAAACTGGTATTACTAGATCTCTTGGACTCAATGCCAGGATCAAAGCACCTTTGAGCCATAATTTTTGTATCGGACGGACAGCGTTGGCATTCTACATTGAGCCGTCGATTGATTGCTGCCCATTATAGGAAGCTCGCGGCAGTTTCATAAAGCCATCCGGTCCGCCGAGACTTCAAAGACCTTTAACGACAAAGACTAAATCCAGTTAGAGTCGGGTTTATAGTGTCAGTTTTATCCCATAGAAATGCTGAACTATTTTTCGCCATTGGCCCAAAGGCTGATCCGCACTAAAGGCGGTTTCCAAGGCCCCTGATTTTTGCCATTTATCACGCAGCTGCGGCCAGCTCATCACATAGTAATCGGCCCGGTCTTGTATTTGGGTTTGAGCTTTGCGCAACTGGCTGGGCAGATAAGTTTGTGATGTCCGCATCAAGCACATCGCCATGCGCAGATAGCGACGGCCCATACCAAAGTCAGCATGCTGTTCGTTGGCCTGCCGGCGTTGGTAATCGGACTTCAAATCTGCGGGGCCGTATAAGCCCAGATGTGAAGCAGATCTAACGACATAATCTTTAACGATCCGGTTGCATCGCCTTGCGACTTTGCCGGTTTTGGTTTTACCCTGGGGACCACCGGTTTGTTTGACCCGCGGGATGATACCGCTATACGAAACCAAATTATTGATCGGCTTTTGTTCGAAAGGATTGCCAATCTCAGCGCTGACTCCCGCGGCTAAAACGATACCGATGCCGCGCACACTGGTCAGAAAGGCGCCCTGTGTCTGTGCTAGGTTTAGGGCAATTTCTGTTTCCAACTGGCCAATGCCTTCTTGCAAACAGCAAAAATGCTTGACATGTTGAGCTAAGGAAAGCTGCAAAATGTGAACATGATCTTGCGGCGCATTGAGAACCTGGCTGGCATATTGCTGAAGCCTATCGGCAGTGTCTTCGGGTTTTTTTGTGCCCCGTTGTCTCAGGGCTTCAATGAGCGACGTTCGTCTACGACGGCGGATCTGCCCGGCGCTGAAGCGCTCTTTCATCAGCCATAATGAGCTTTTGGAAAATGGTGTAATCCCGCTTTTTGATTCGTTGAGAAAACCGGGGAACAGACGATCGACAACGGCATGAATTCTGTTTTTGACTTCCGTTGTGATCTCCACCAGCTTTCTGCGATGACGAACCAGCGTGCGCATGTCTAAATAGTGTTCGAACGGGTATCCAGAACTCTTTGATATTGCTGATTAATATCGCATAAAAGGAAAACGAAGATTTTCCAGTTTAATGCATTTTTTACTTGCATTAAAAACTCGTAAACGGTAGTTATCTTGTTGAATTAACATTAAATACCGATTTTCTACCCGAAAGTAGAAAAGCAAAAACGAGTCTAACCTGAAAAATCTTCGTGGAGATAATCTATGCGAAAAGTCATCGATTTGCAAATGGAATTTTGGAAAACAGATATCGCCAACATTGAATTTGATCTACAATCTCGAGATGAAATTCCCAAACTGCTGATGGGGCTGCAGTACATTCATCGCACAGCGGCTGTCCGCGAGAAGGTTTCTGAAGTCCTAAAACAAATAGTACCGAAAAAAAGCTACGAAAGCGGAAGACCCGGCATGGATCTATGGAAGATTCTGGTTTTGGGAACGCTGCGTTTAAATACCAACTGGGACTACGATAAAGTTTTGGAGATGGCCAACAACCACAGTAAATTACGCGAAATGCTCGGCCACAGCAAGACTGATTTTGATAGCCAATATGCCTTGCAAACCATAAGAGATAATATTGTCTTACTGACTCCTGCGATACTCGATGAAATAAATCAAATTGTTGTCAAAGCCGGCCACAGCATTATCTCTCCAGACAAAGATCCCCAATTAAGAGGCAGTTGTGATTCGTTTGTCGTTGAAACCGATGTGCACTATCCGACCGATACCAATCTGCTTTTTGATGCCATGCGCAAGATGATTAGCCTGATTGCAATCATCTGTTCAGAGGTAGGCATCACAGCCTGGCGGCAAAGTCATCATAACATAATAAAAGTTAAGCGATTACTGCGTGGCATTCAAAAACTGAGACGCTCCACATCAAAGGATAAAGCTAAAATACAAAAACGAGATCAACTCATAATAGCCAAGCATCAAAATTACATCGATGTCTGCCAGGGCTTTGCAATACGGGTCAAAGAGACGATCCGTATCCTACGAGAGCTTGGGATATTGTCGATGAGCCAGGAATTAAGACTGACCACTATCGAAGAATATATTCGTCATGCCGAGCGACAAATCGATCAGATCCGCAGAAGAGTTGTTCTCGATGAGAAGATAGCGCACGAAGAAAAAGTTTTTTCAATTTTTCAACCGCATACCGAGTGGATCAGCAAAGGCAAAGCCGGTGTACCCCAAGAGTTAGGATTAGGCGTCTGCGTGCATAAAGATCAGTTTGGTTTCATTCTTCATCACCGCGTCATGCTCCAACAGACCGATGATAAGCTGGCTGTTGTCATGGTTCAAGAGACCAAGGATAGATTCGAAAATCTTGTCGGTAGCAGTTTTGATAGGGGTTTTTATAGCCCTGAGAACAAAAACCAGTTAGCCGAAATATTAGATTACGTTGTTCTACCCAAAAAGGGTCGTCTATCGGTCAAAGACAAAGAAATAGAGCAGTCAGAAGAATTTGTCGAATCCCGGCGCAAGCATTCAGCGGTCGAGTCTTCAATTAATGCTTTAGAAAATCACGGATTAGACCGCTGTCTGGATCATGGGTTACATGGGTTTGAACGTTATGTGGCGTTATCAGTGTTAGCGCGGAATATACAAATATTGGGCCACTTGCTTCAGCAAAAAGAGTTAAAGAAGCAAAAGCGACGCAAAGCAGCATAAAAAAGATAACCTCTGCATCGAAAAGAAGGACTTAATGGAGAGGTAGATCTAATTTTAGAGAAAACGCTGCTAAATATTGATTTGCTATTGTTCGCCATCGTTTTGAACGGCAGTAATTTAATGAGTGATAATTAGCGGCCGGGCTAACTGGAAAAACGGCCACTTTTCGTTCAGGCACTAATTAATGCGAATTCTAATCCCCGCGTTACAGGCAATAATTTCAGGGCTCCTGACCTCGCGTAATTTCAATTGCAACTTATTGCGCGGCAAATACCAATTTCATTCGGGTGCCGGGGTAGACGTATGACTCCTGATTCATGACATCGCATAATTGTTTGAGAGCTCGATTTGCTCGGGGAGTAGACATCGTATGAAACTTGACGTTCATTACTTTCCCTTCCTTGTCCGGTATTATATCCGCTGGTTGCTGAAACACACTTTTTAAAAAAGCACGGCCTTCGTCATTGTTGCGGGCAAAAAATGGCGCTATTAAATTATACAAGCTGGTCTCGGCCCGGTAGCAAATCATTTTAATCCCATCTATAAACATTTTACGCTCGGTTTCAAGACAAACGATTTCATGCTCAGCCAGTAATTGTTTTACAGGTACTTTAGTCGGGATTTGCTTCAGTTCAATTTTTAATTTCTCGATTTCTTTTTCAAGATTGAGTATTTTCTTCTTATAACCAGGATTTGCAATATTAAAGCCTCTTATGGTCGGACGGCTCCTTTCATCATTTCGAAACGCTTTGTCCCCATACTCTTTTTTTAGTTTCTCAAGTTCTGCTTTGTGCCCTTTTATCACTTTCCTTTTGTCTTTTTTTTCAGGATTGGGTACTAAACGCTCTACATTAGCAGGTTCAACTCCATTTGTTACCAGATGGTCCAGCGCATATTCCTCACGCATATAGCGGAAAAAATTTTCCTGGTTCCATCGAAAAAACATTCGTCGCGCAACCTCTTCATAATGCAAGTCCTGTCGAGTCGTTATTACCGATGTCTGATGGCCATCGTCACACAGCCGCCTGATCTCTCGTAGCCAAAAGTTCTTGTTTATTTTAATACTACGTTGTCCCAGTAGATACTTGACAGCTTTACCGCGCACATGGCTTTCAACTTCAATAAAACAATCTTCAGGCCATGGATCGTATTTGCCTTTACGGTAGGTGATGATATCAATACCTTGCTTATACCATCTTTCAAAAGATTTTGGGCTCCAGCCTTCACGATCAAAAACCAGCGTCACTCTTCTGTCTTTTCCGGCAAGTTCTTTCAATTTCGGAATAACTTCTTTTTCCAGCATCGACAATAGGCTATCATTGGCTTCCGCGGTTACAAAAAATAAGGGCTCACTGTTGGCGTCATTAACCCAAAAATCAGTCGTTGCAGGCATACAAAGGCGTCTTCTGGCTACATGGGTCTTTGGCAACTTGTGCTTACGGCCATTATAGGCACGTACATGACCATCAACATATGCATATCCGATTACATCCTTGTCTTGATCAGACCATCTCTTTGCTAAAAACGACAGAAATTCACCGGCTTTATTGCGCAATCCCATCTCCTTGAGCTTTCTTCTCAGCGTCTTTACCTCCGGGGCACGATCAAGGCCCAAAACAATACCCAGCTCACCGGTATTGCACCTTTTTAGCTGCTCAGGTGTTTTGATCCTTAAAAGAGCCATAAACGACAGCGTCAGCAAAACCGATTGTAAACCATAAAATCCTTTATTTAGGGCAGCGTATGCTTTTTTGCCGGCTTCCAAAAGCCCAACCCTTGCTAATGCCGGCAGAGTCAGCAGTACACCGGCATGACCAACCCCTTCGCTGGCACTAAAATCAGGGGTTGCCTCAACTAATTTGCCGGTACTTGCCAGAATACGCTCAGCTTCGCGCTTGGCACCGATGCCGATGTCGCAGTTACTATCTTCTGCTGAGCGTTCCGAAGCAGTTTTAAGCTTCTGATGTGTTTGCGGCTTCTCATCCGGTTGCGCTTTTCTAACAAGCGTGCCTTTTTTTATCGCATAGCGGATGGCGCCTTCTGTGATACCGACTTGTTTAGCCGCTGCTATTAGCGAATAGCCCTTGTTAAGAAGTGTTTGTACTTGGCCTTTAACCTTTCGGTTCAGTTTATAGGCGCTGCGATTACTTTTCTTATCGATGATCAGCGCAGCAGGCCCGCCTTGCTGATACATCTTAAGATTGCGATAAACAGTAGTACGGTTGACATTTAATGCTTTGGCAAGTTCAGCTGGCGTTGTTGTTGTCTGTGTTATGATAATCCCTTGAGCCAGCCGAACTGCATACATATCACTTTCCCGGCAAGAGTATATAGGACCCGATGCGGTAAAGAATTCAATTCTTTCATCATGATGATAAATTGCGACATGGTTGTTTATGGGTTCGGCTCCTTTTGGAAGAAATGGAATATAGGTTTGTAGCACAACAAATACCTCCTAATCTGTTGCACTCCAATTTACGCTATATTTATGCTCCTGTCAAGTAAAATCAACAGGTTATTCACCAGAGATCAAGAGTTCTGAAATTAGCTATTGAATTTGAAGACTCGACAAAAGATATCCCGAACAGCTTCGGAAAACCCGGCCGAGCGCGAGCAAGTATCCTGCGCGTGATAGTCGCAGCTGTCAATAGAAGGAAGCAGTGATTGGTAGCCGCTGGCGTCTTCTTCCATGTCTGTCAGGCTGATATGATCCGTCCGCAGGGTATGCGGGCTCAGCACAATGCTGTCGAGCGGATTGCGGACTGAAGGAATCGGGTCCGCATAAAAATTGTGGATCTGCATTTCTTCACCTCCCAGCTTAACCCTAACAATGTAATTAGTGTTCGAACGGGTATCCAGAACTCTTTGATATTGCTGATTAATATCGCATAAAAGGAAAACGAAGATTTTCCAGTTTAATGCATTTTTTACTTGCATTAAAAACTCGTAAACGGTAGTTATCTT
>Ga0209678_1000184_pt1 | contig 25152 bp, 17 predicted proteins | sample WorMetilvaeELBA1_FD_187404 | JGI IMG/M metagenome (GOLD analysis project Ga0209678, IMG submission 187404) | Marine gutless worms symbiont microbial communities from Max Planck institute for Marine Microbiology, Germany - Olavius ilvae ELBA.1... ...
CGAGCTCTCAAACAATTATGCGATGTCATGAATCAGGAGTCATACGTCTACCCCGGCACCCGAATGAAATTGGTATTTGCCGCGCAATAAGTTGCAATTGAAATTACGCGAGGTCAGGAGCCCTGAATTTGATGAAAATTCAGAGAATTCAGATATTCCATTTCATCGACAACTTTGACTGGGCTGCGATAGCGAACCCTGGCACCGACCATTTTACGGCCCACGCAAAAGATGCATTTAAACGGACACCCGCGGCTGGTCGTCAGGCTGATGGGCATGCCAAGCGCACGGTAGCGACCCAGCGGCAGCAAATCGCGCGCCGGGTCCGGCAGTTCATCCAGATCTGCGATAGAGTCTCTGGAGGCGGTGGTGCAAATTTCGAAATCCTTGCGAAAGACAATCCCATCTACTGTGTTCAAATCACGACCGGCATCCATCGTGCGGCATAAATCCACAATTGTTTGTTCACCCTCACCCAGGACAAGGACGTCCAGTTCCCCATGCTCACTGAGAGTTTCCCGGGCACGAAAGGTCACATGCGGGCCGCCCATAACCGTTGGAATATCCGGATTCAGGTCCTTGATGTCCCGGGTGACGGCCATGGCACTGTCGAAGGTCATCGTGACGGCCGTCAATCCGGCCAATTGAGGCTTAAACTTTTCCAGGACAGTTTTCAGCATCGCCCGGCTGTAAGGAAATACAACCAGATCCAGAATTTTTACTTCGTCCCCGGCTTCGGTCAATGCGGAGGCGAGATAGGCCAATCCCAAAGGCGGAGAAGGGGTTTCCGATATGGGGTAGTAGGGGTTTATTAATAATACTCGCATAAAAATATCTAAAATAGGCTTGATGACGACAATTCAAATCCCAAATTACAAATTACAAATGACCAAATTCGAAATTACAAACAACGAAGAAATAAAAGGCCAATTTTCACTATACCGCTATATTTTGAAAAAAAGACAATTGTCCTGAATCTCTGTTAGTGGTTTGGGTAATTGGATATTGAGATTTGGGATTTATTTGTTATTTGATGCTTGTAGTTTGAAATTTAAGATTATGGATGCTTGGAATTTGAAATTTAAGAATATGGGTGTTTGCAATTCCTGATTTAGAAAAAAAATGGGGACCGGACTAATTATCCGGTCCCCACATTGGTTAACGCTTTTGGTTATTAGAACAATCCACTGACCTGTCCAGTTTTGACGTCCACGTCAACCCGACGGAAGGCCGGGTTGGAACCCGTGCCCGGCATCAGGCTGATGGTGCCGGCGCAGGGGCAGAGGAACTTGGCACCGGAGTAGATCAGCACGTCACGAACCGGCAGCCTCCATCCCTTGGGCGCCCCTTTGATGGTTCTATCGTGGCTGAGGCTCTCATGCGTCTTAACCATCATGGTGGCGAAGTCGGCGTACTTGGGATCGTTTTCCAGCATTTGCGCTTTGGCGTTGGCTTCGGGAGACCAATCCACGCCGTCGGCGCCGTAAACTTCCTTGGCGATGATGTCGACGCGATCGCGCAGCTTCATTTCAAGGGGATAGAGGAATTTGAAGTCGTTTTCCTCTTCACAGGCGTCGACGACGGCATCGGCGAATTCCAAAGCGCCTTCGCCGCCCAGTTCCCAGTGCTTGGACTCGGCGCAGCGGGCACCGGCAGCCTCGGCGATTTTGCGTATGACGGCGCACTCGGCATCGGTGTCGGTGTAAAAGCGGTTGATGCAGACCACCGGGTTGATGCCGGCCCTACGGATGGTGTTGATGTGATGCACCATGTTCGCGCAGCCCTTTTCCACCCATTCCAGGTTCTCCTTCGTGTACTCGTCCGGCAGGGCTTTGCCGGTCACGACCGTGGGGCCGCCGCCGTGCATCTTCAGGGCACGGATGGTGGTGGTCAGAACCGAAACATGGGGTTTCAATCCGCTGAAGCGGGATTTGACATTCCAGAATTTCTCGAAGCCGATATCGGCGCCAAAGCCGGATTCGGTCACATGATAGTCGAACAATTTCAGACCGACGCGGTCGGCGATGATGGAGCTCTGGCCGACGGCGATGTTGGCGAACGGTCCCGCATGCACCAGACAGGGGTTGTATTCGGCAGTGCACATCATGGTGGGGTTGATGGTGTTGCGCATGAAGGCGGTCATGGCGTTGCCGCATTCGAGGTCACCGGTCGTGACCGGTTTGCCGCTCTTGTCGAATGCCACCGTAATGTTGTTGAGCCGTTCTTTCAGATCGGCCAGATCGCGGATAACCGACAGGATGGCCATACACTCGGAACCCACGGCGATGCCGAACTTGGATTGCATGGTAAAGCCGTCCATACGGCCGCCGATGCCAATAATGATATTGCGCAGGGCCTGGGCACAGAAATCGATGATCCAGCCCATCTCGACCCGGGTGGGATCGATGTTCAAACGCGGCATGCCGGTCAAACGATCCAGCTGTTCATCGTTGTAGTTGCGCTCATGCTGCATGCGCGAGGTCAAGGCCACCATGGCCAGGTTGTGGGCATTCATGATGTCGTTGATGTCGCCGGTCAGGCCCAGCGAAAACTCGGTCATGGGGATCAGCAGGGAATTGCCGCCGCCGGCTGCGGTCCCCTTGACATTCATGGTGGGGCCGCCGGAAGGCTGACGCAGCGCGCCGCCTACATTCTTGCCACGTTTGCCGAGACCTTCCATCAATCCGCAGGACGTGGTGCTCTTGCCCTCTCCCAGGGGGGTGGGGGTGATGGCGGTTACCTCGATGTATTTGCCGTCGGGTTTGTCTTTCAACCGGTCGATGATTTTCAGAAAATCCAGTTTGGCCAGACGGCCCATCGGAAGCATTTCCTCTTTTTCCAGTCCCAACTTGTCGGTCCACTCCGCGGGAGTCGGCATGTTTTTCTCTGCTGCTTCGGAAATCTGCCAGTCAGCCATGTTTACTGCATCATAGGGCATAATCAAATCCTCCTTTCCAATAAGGGTTGTTAATCAACGGTTGTCATTTTCCAGTTTATAGATTTAGTCGCGGACCAGTGACTTTGACAGGGCTATCGACAAAATCAGTTTCTGACAGGTTATAGGCCTCGTATCATTAGAATTATTATTTGGCAAGGAAATTCGGTCGGAATCGACGAACTTTTGGAATGGGGCGCGTTTGGAATGAATAATGACAAATGAATAATGACAAATGAAGGTATTCTGTCGATTTTAATCGGAATTATTAGCTTAATTCGGTCGTGTAATATGTCGTGAGGACATCGTTTGATGTCACCCATAGATTAACATTTAAGTGATATAGGTCTTATAGGTCCAATAGGTCCTATAAATAACAAATGACAGAGCGCAGCGACTTCCACCATTATTCATTATTTATTCCACTGCCCCGTTTTGCAGCTGATGCAGTTTATAGTAAAATCCTTTTTGATCCATCAGCCCGGCATGTGTGCCGGTTTCGATAATCCGGCCGCGCTTCAGCACAATGATGCGGTCGGCATTGCGCACCGTCGACAGGCGGTGGGCCACGACCAGCGCGGTGCGGTTTCTCATCAACTTTTCCAGGGCTTGTTGGATGCGCAGCTCGGTCGGGGAATCGATATAGGACGTGGCCTCGTCGAATAAAATGAGCTGGGGGTTGCGCGCAAAAGCCCGGGCGATTGAGATGAGCTGACGCTCGCCGCTCGATATGGAAGCGCCTCCCTCACTTAACACGGTGTCTAATCCCTGGGGCAAGCGGTCTATCAGGGGCCCGCAATTGGAGGCCTCGATAACAAACCTTTGCTGATCTTCGTCGGGTGGGTCCTGGGATTGGAATATGTTTTCCCGGATGGAGCCGGAAAATAAGAAAGGATCCTGCATGACCAGCGCAATTTTCGATCGAAACCAGGCCGGATCGAGTTGCCTGAGATCGTGATTATTGAGCAGCACCCGTCCGGATGACGGATCATAAAAGCGGGGCAGCAGGTTAATCAGCGAGGTTTTGCCGGCGCCGGTGGGCCCAACCACCGCCACGGTTTCACCGGCCGGCATGCCGAACGTGATGTCCTGCAGGATCGGCTCACCGCTGACATAGCTGAAATTGATGTTCTCAAATTGAATATGCTCGATATTTTGCAACTCCAAGGCCTGGTGATTTATCGGGGCTGCCGGCAACGGCAGGCGGTCCCGGCTGTCCATAATCAGAAAGATTCGTTCGGCTGATGCCATGGCATTTTGCAGGATATTATATTTTTCCGCCAGGTCGCGGATGGGCCTGAAAAACATCCTGATGTAGGAAATGAAGGCCACCAGGGCTCCCAGGCTCAGGGTGCTGCTGAGCACGCTGCCGCCGCCGAAAAATATCACCAGGGCAACCGCCACCACTCCCAGAACTTCGATCAGCGGCATAAAAATCGCCAGCACATGGATTTGCCGCATTCCGGCCAGATAATTTTCGTGGTTCAATTTTTCAAATCTACGATAGTTGCTGATTTCCTGGCGGAACAATTGAATTACCCGGATCCCGCCGATGGTTTCTGAAAAACGGGTGTTGATTTCGGCCACTTTTATGCGCAGCTCTCGGAAAATATCCCGCGCACGCCGCGAAAATATTAGTGAGGCATACACGACCACCGGCAAAACGACAAAGGAGATCAGCGCCAGCTTCCAGTTTAAGACCAGCATCACCACGGCGATGCCGCCGAGCAGGAAAAGATCTTTAAAAATCATCGAAATGACCGAGGTGAACAGCTCGTGCATGTTTTGAATATCGTTGGTCACGCGGGTAACCAGGCGTCCCACCGGGTTGCGGGTGAAAAAGGCAATCGCCAGGCTCTGGATGTGGACAAACAGCTGCATGCGCAAATCATGCATGAGCATGTGGCCGGTGTATTCCATGATCATTCTCTGGACAAAATTTAATATAAAGTTTACCAGCACCAGGGCCACGAACACGGCTGCCAGGGCACCCAAACCGGCTATATCTTTGCGCCGCAAGATATTTAGATCAGACTCATCCAATTGGGGTAGGGCACTATATGCGATGCGGGCCGTCCGGCCTTCAACTGAAAAGAGCTTGCTATATTTATTGACCAGTGCCTGATGGTCGGGATCGGCAAAATCAACCACAATGAAGCGCCGGCGGGAATCATCGCCTGCTATATTATCATCCGCGTGCTGCTGATCCAATTGCGGCACAATATAGCGGTCAATGGCAATTTTGGTGACATACGGCAGGGCAAGATCCAAAACGGTGATTAACAGGACAAGCCCGATGGAGCCGAAGAGCAGCAGCCGATAGGGCCGGGTGAAAGGATAAAGCCGTTTCAGCAACTTCACATCATAGGGTTTGCCCAGCTTTTTTTCCTCAGAATATCCGTAGTCATGCGGCATCTAATTCCTCTTCGATCTCTTGCAGGCGATACGTTTGGGCGTAATAATTGTCGGCGTCCATTAATTGCCGGTGAGTTCCTGATTCCACCACGCGTCCCTGATCGAGGACGATGATCCAGTCTGCATAACTGAGGGCGGAAAGCCGGTGCGAAGCGATCACGATGGTTTTAGAGCCCGCCGTTTGACGGATCGTGTTGATGATGGCGGTTCCGGTTTCCAGGTCTACCTGGCTGATCGGGTCATCCAGAATCAGGATGCCGCTATCTTCCATCAGGCAGCGGGCCAGGGCCAGGCGCTGTTTCTGGCCGCCGGAGAGGATAATTCCTTTTTCTCCGACCACGGTTTCATAGCCGTCGGGAAAGCTCCGGATGGTTTCATACAAGGCGGCATCCCTGACCGCTTTTTCAAGGCGCTGTTGGGGGATGTCCGCATTGCCGAAAGTAATATTGTCGCGAATCGTCCCGGCGAACAGAAACGGTTCCTGGGGGATATAGGCAATGTGTGATCTGAGATCATTTATTTTCAGGCTGCGAATATCATTTCCGTCGAACAGAATCTTACCGCGCTGTGGTTCATAAAGTCTCGGGATCAGGCCGATCAGGGTTGATTTGCCACAGCCGGGGGGGCCGACAATGCCCAACACCTGGCCCGGCTTGATGGACAAGTTGATATTGCTTAGAATGGCTGCACCGGCCGGGTTTCCATTGGTTGCATAGCTGAAAAAGACATTTTCAAAAACGATATGTCCCTCAGCGCTTTCCAGGGCCCGGGCATTATGTTCATCGCGGATTGCAGGGACGGTTTGCAAAATTTTATTGATGCGATCCAGCGAGGCCCGGCCCCTTTGAATGAGGTTGGTTACCCATCCCAAGGCCATCATGGGCCAGGTCAGCAGCCCCAGATAACTGATGAAAGCCACAAAATCACCCGGTGTGATGGTCTGCAAAATAGTTTGTCGGCCGCCGAGGTAAAGAACAATGGCCAGACTTAAATTCGAAAATAGAAGCATCATGGGGAAAAAGGTGCCGATAATTTTGACCAGTCTGATATTTTGATTGATATATTCTCGTGAGACGGTTTCCACCCGACGGGCTTCTTCTGTCTGGCGATGGTGGGCCCTGATAATGCGAATTCCAACGAAACGTTCCCGAATCACTTCGGTCAGTTCGGAAAATGCCGCCTGCACCGCCTGATAGCCACGATGCATTCTTTTGGAAAAAAAACGGGTGCTGACAACGATCAGCGGCATGGGAATGAGCACAAATGCGGTCAATTTGATGTTGATATAGGCCATAAAGCCGATGGCCGCCAATCCCAGGACGATGGCGTCATTGATCGCCACCATTCCCATGCCGGTGGCCATGCGGATTTGTTGAATATCATTGGTGGCATGGGCCATCAAATCGCCGGTTTTGACGTTGTCGAAATATGAGGCTGACAGGGTTTGCAGGTGAACGAACAGGGTATTGCGCAATCCCTCTTCGACTCTGCGGGACGTGCCCAGCAGGCAACGTCGCCAGATGTAGCGAAAGATTCCGACCAGCACCGCGATGCCGACCATGAGCAGCGCATAGGACAGCAGTCGCGCGGTAACTATATTAAAGGCAGTTAAATCATCGACGGCCCATTTGATGATGCGGGGGATCATGAGTTGAAGTACATCGACGACGATTAAACTGAGCAGCCCGGCGATGATCTTAGCGCGGTTTTCTATAAAATAAGGTTTGATCAGGGATGCCACTGATGGTCGGTTTCCTGTATTTGGCGGCTGTTTTTTTGTCACTGGTTGCGGTTTTCGGGTTACGGGTTACGGGTTGCGAGTTACGGGTTGCGAGTTACGGGTTACGAGTTACGTGTTACGGGTTGCGAGTTACGGGTTGCGGGTTCCGTGTTTCGAATAACGAGTCGCCCATATATCTTCCTTAAATTAAATTCGTGGTTTTTCAATGATACAAATTAGGTTGCCTAAATATAAGGGCAGTATAATGTAACTGCAAGAAAATAACGGCATAGGTATGCGGTGTAGGGTTTAGGGTAATTGGGGCAGGGATTAGGGTATAAGGTTTAGGGTTTAGGGTATAAGGTGTAGGGTTAGGGATTAACGTCACACGGCATTCGGCATTCGGCATTCGGTGTTCGGCTCAAGTGACATGGTCGATACGAACAAATCTGCAATCCGCATTCCGAAATCCGCAATCAAAAATTTCCCCACTTTGCCTCGCCTGAGCTCGTCGAAGGCCGCATTCCGACTTCACCTTGCCTGAGCTACTCGAAGGCCTGCGGATCAATTAAATATAAAATGACAGAGCAAAGCGATACAACAAATCCGCAATCCGCAATCCGCGATCCGCAATCGAATATTTCCGACTTCCGAATTCAAGAATCTGTCCTCTGCCATCCAGCATCGAGCATCCAGCATCGAGCATCCAGATCCCAGCATCCATAAGCCGTTTTGGAATCATTGACTTTATTCAGGCCGGTTGTTATTGTACCCCCTATGGAATCAGGAAGTATTGTGGAATATATCGATCGGCAAAAGATTTTGTGCGCGGTTGTCTTGGAAGTCAAAAACCAAAGGTTGCGGCTTCTAACTGAAAATAATCGCGAAGTCAAACTTTCGGCCGGTCGGCTGCTGCATAAGGATAAAGCACGCCTCAACGTGTCCATGGGCCGCGACAGAATGGTCGATGCTTTGCGGGAAGTCGCCAGCAAACGCAAGGCCTTGCTGACCCAAGTGGATATCAAAGACTTGTGGGAGATCCTCAATACGGAACAAGTGTGGATTGATCTGGCGACGATGACGGAGTTTTGTTTTCCGGACAGCCCCGGTGGAGATCATGAGTCGGCGGTCATCCGGGCTTTTTTTGATGACCGGCTGTATTTCAAGTTTAACCTGGACCAGTTTTTTCCCAACTCCGCCCAGCAGGTCGAACGTCTGGCGGCTCAGCGGCAGGAAGAAGCCCGCAAAAGCCGGATTATCGAGCTTGGCGGCGATTGGCTGAAAAGCCTGGTAAATGGTTCATCGCCTCCGGTTGAGGTGAACGGGGAGGATACCAGGGAATTTCTCAAAATCCTGAAATCATATTATTTATTTGAAAAGGAGAGCAAAGATCATGCCCTGGCCCGGGCCCTTATCAGCAAATCCGGTCTGGATTGGACCACCGGGCTGTTTCCGATTTTGGTTAAGGTGGGTGTTTTTTCTGAGAACGAAAATATAGAATTGCTGCGCTCAGGGATCGTGGCTGAATTTGAGAAGACGATCCTGCAAAGTGCCGATCGCCTCGTAGCGGCACCCCAGGACTACTTGTCAGATGGCCTCCGCCAGGATTTGACATCTCTATCGCTGATGACAATCGACGGCCAATCGACCCTCGATTTTGACGATGCCTTGAGCATCGAAAAAATTGGTGAGCAGTATCAGCTTGGTATCCATATCGTTGATGTGGGCCATTTCGTGCGCAAAGGCGACGCCATTGACCAGGAAGCGCTGGGCCGCGGAAGTTCCATCTACATGCCTGATCAGAAGATATCCATGCTGCCGGCAGCCCTTGCCGAAGGGCTCTGCAGTCTAAAAGCCGGCAAATTGCGCCCGGCCATCAGCACGATGGTTAATTTCAGCCCTTCGAAAGAAATTATAGACTACGAAATTATACCCAGCTTGATTAAAGTTGATCAACAACTCACCTATTACGACGTTAATCTGGCAGCCGACCAGAACCAGGATATCGTCATTTTGCGAGATATCGCCGAAGAATTTCGGCAGCGCCGATTGGAAGGCGGCGCGGTTCAGATTACCGTGCCCGAGGTTAACGTCTGGTTGGCAGACGATCAAACCATTTCCGTGAGTAAAATCAACCGCGAAAGCCCCGGCCGGATGCTGGTTTCTGAAATCATGATTTTAGCGAACTGGCTGATGGCTAAATTTCTGGCTGAAAACGACATGCCGGCAATTTTCAGGTCACAGCCGGATCCCAGGGAGCGGCTTTATCGGGGTGATGAGGGCACTTTGTTCCAGAATTGGATGCAGCGCAGGTATTTGAGCCGGTTTGTACTGGACCATACGGCCAACAAGCATTCGGGACTCGGACTGAATGCTTATGTAACGGCAACTTCACCCATCCGCAAATATTTTGATTTGACCACCCAGCGCCAATTAAGGGCGTTGCTCGGCCTTGAACAGCCTTACACATCGGACGAAATCGACCAACTCATTCAAATGCTGCAAGTGCCCATGAGCAGCGTCGGCAAAATTCAACATGGACGGCACCGCTACTGGCTCCTGAAATACCTCGAACAGCACGTCGGCCGCAAAGAAGAGGCGATTGTGCTGATCAAACGCCGCAACAATTACCAGATCCTGTTAACCGAATACATGGTTGAATGCGATTTGCCCCTGTCCAGCGGTCTGCAACTGAAACCCGAGGATCTTATCCAGGTCACGATTCAAAATGTCAGCGCCAGAAAAGATCTTTTCCAGGTCGCCATCGGTTAGGGGCGGAGGTCAGAAGACAGAGGTCAGAGGACAGAGGTCAGAGGACAGAAGACAGAGGTCGGAGGACAGAGGTCAGAGGACAGAAGACAGAGGTCGGAGGACAGAGGTCGGAGGACAGAGGTCAGAGGATAGAGGTCAGAAGACAGAGGTCAGAGGACAGAAGACAGAGGTCGGAGGTCGGAAGACAGAGGTCAGAGGACAGAGGACAGAGGTCGGAGGTCAGAAGACAGAGGTCAGAGGACAGAAGACAGAGGTCGGAGGTCAGAGGGCAGATTCTTGAATTCGGAAATCGGAATGCGGCCTTCGACGAGCTCAGGCGAGGCAAAGTGGGAAACTTTTGATTGCGGATTTCGGAATGCGGATTGCAGATTTGTTCGTATCGACCATGTCACTTGAGCCGAACACCGAGAGCCGAATACCGAATGCCGTGTGACGTTAATCCCTAACCCTGTACCCGATCCCCAATCCCCAATACCTTTTCCCTATTTTATCGCCACAACCTGTCCACCGGTGATTTTTTGCAGTTCCTGGGGTGTCAATTTAAAGACCGCCCGGGGCGTGCCGGCGGCGGCCCAGATTTCATCATACTGCAAAAGATCTTCATCGATAAAAATCCGAATGGGGTGGGCGTGGCCCACCGGGGGAACGCCGCCGATGGCAAATCCGGTTTTCTCCCGCACAAAATCGGCATCGGCTTTTGACAGCGGTTCGGAAAACAACGCCGCCATTTTCTTTTCGTTGACCCGGTTGGCGCCGCTGGCTGCCACCAGCAGCGCTCGATGCGATTTCTTGCCACGAAATATCAGGGACTTGATAATCTGGCCGACCTGGCACCCAACGGCCCGGGCAGCGTCATCAGCAGTGCGGGTAGATTGCGGCATTTCGACGACCCGGCAGGCAACATCGTGTCGGTTTAACGCCTCCTGAACTTTGCGGGCACTTGAACTTAAATCCTGTGACATGCGGTTCACCTTTGCATTCTCCTAGCTTTCCAGCTTCCCTGCCTCCCAGCCCTCCGAGGCCGTTGTCCTTGACTGCCAAAGTTTTGTAAATATATTATCTGGTTCAAGTCAAAAGTTCAATGCATTCTATTTTATAGCAGATACTGAATATTTCTCTTGAAAAAATAAATCAAATAAAATACAAGTCTATTTGATAAATAAATCATATTCAGGGAGCGGCAGAGCAATGGGAATCCAAGAGCGCAAAGAAAGAGAAAAGGAGCGTCGGCGGCAGCAGATCATGGTCGCTGCTAAAAGAGTTTTTTCAGATAAAGGCTTCAACAAGGCCACAATGGAAGATATCGCCCAAGAGGCGGAACTCAGCCCTGGTACTCTATACCTGTATTTTAAAAATAAAGAGGAGCTATATGCCTCCCTTTCATTGCGAATACTGCAATATTTGCTTATCCGGGTTGAACATGTCAATGATGAGAAAGACACCAACCCCGAGGAAAAACTCAAGGCTCTGATGGACGCGATGTATGACGTCTATGAATTCGACCCGTTGATTATCATCAACATGTTTCATCTGCAGTCCAGCGAAACGCTAATGAATCTATCGCCCCAGCTGATGGCCGAGATCAAGGATTTATCCCGCAAGTCGCTAGGTTCAATCGCTCAAATTTTTCAAAACGGAGTCGACCAGGGCCTGTTTGTCAACCATCATCCGGTTGCCATGGCTGATACCTTCTGGGCCTTGTTCTCGGGCGTGGTGCTCTGGCTGACCTCTAAAAGATTAATCAACCAGGAAAAAGATTACCTCAAACAGACCCTTGAACTCGCTTTTGAAATCTTCGGCCGGGGGGTAAAGAAAAGTTAGAGCCGAAAATAGGTTTCAGAAAAAAAGCATGAGCGCCTAAAATAGCCTCGTTATTTCATCCACTTCAAATCGGGGCCAGTCGATCGACCGGCCTTTGTTGATTGCGCTGATTCCCTGACCGGGATCCAATATCTCCCCAATGCAGGTTATTTCGATGCCGCTTTTGCGAGTTTTTTCCAGCAGGGATTTATAGCCGGATTCACGGCAGCATATCAGGAGGCTGCCGGAGCCGATCAGACCCAGCGGTTGAATTCCCAACAGGCGGCCAATTTTCCGGGTTTCGGCAAACACCGGTATCGCGTCCATATCGATTTTGATCCGATGACCCCCGGCAATGCTCAATTCTTCGAGCGCCGTGGCCAATCCGCCTTCGGTTACATCATGCATGGCACTGGTTGCATTGGATCGAGCGGCGATTCGGGCCTCCTCGATGATGCTGATATCGGCCAGAAACTGGCGGCATCTTTCAATCTCGGAAACAGCAAGACCGAGGTCCGCCAGCCGATCCCCAAATTCGCGGGCAATAATGGAGGTCCCTTCGACGGCAACGCCTTTGGTCAACAACACCCGATCGCCCGTTGCCATATTGCGCTTGTCGATTAATTTGTTCCGGGTGACGGTTCCGGCCATCATGCCGGTGACCACCGGCCGATTAACGGCGTCGGTTATTTCGGTATGTCCGCCGCAAAGCGTAATTTGCCATTGTTGGCAGAATTCCTTGAGTTCATTGATGACCTGGTCGATTTCATGCGGTGTGACGCCGCAGGGAAACAGCAAGGTGGTAAGCAGCCAACGCGGCGTGGCCCCTGAAGTGGCAATGTCGTTGGCGTTGACCAAAACGGCATACTGGCCGATGGCATCCGTTGCAAATGTGATGGGATCGGATTTGAGCACCAGAACTTCTTCGGACTCGACGTCGATCGCAGCCGTGTCCTCGCCGATACCCGGATTTATGAGAAGCGATGGATCATGAAAATCAAGCTGAGTTAAAAATTCACGTAATAGTTCGTTCGGCAGTTTGCCCGCCGGCAGGGGCGTGTCGAGCCTGAAATTTTTTGTGCGACCGGCTGGTTTGGATATTTGATTTTGCATAATCAGAGTCCTTGACAGAAAGAAGATCAAATGTCAAATTTTTCCCCAATGAAAATTTTACTGATATATCCCTATTTTTTGAATCCCCGGGTTTATTCGACGGAAGATGTGCGCGCCGTGCCGCTGGGCGTTTATTATGTGGCAGCCGTTTTAAAGGAAAATCGATACGATGTCGAGATATTAAATTGGCATGACATCAATACGACACCTCATAAAATACGGGAAGTTCTGGCAGAGAAAAAACCCGATCTGATCGGATTTTCCATTCTGAACGCCAATCGCTGGGGAGGCATCGAAATCGCCCGGATCGCCAGACAAATCAACCCACGGGTCAACGTCGTGTTTGGCGGCATCGGGGCCACATTTTTATGGGAACATTTTTTAACTCATTTTAAAGAAATTGACTTCGTTGTCATCGGAGAAGGGGAGTACACCTTCTTGAAACTGGTCAGGTACCTGGCGTCCGACCGCCGGTCGGCCTTGGAAAAGATAAATGGTATCGCTTTCAGGAAAAACGGTACACCGTTCCGGACGCCGGATGCTGAACCCATCGACATACTGGATGATCTGCCCGATCCGGCAAAATACTTTGTCTACCAGCACCTGGTACTGACCCGCGGATGCGGCGGGAATTGCAATTTTTGCGGCTCTCCCCGGTTCTGGGGGCGCAAGGTCCGATTCCATTCTGCCGAATACTTTGTCGGTCAACTCGAACGCTTGTCCCGGCAGGGCGTTTCTTTTTTCTATTTTTCAGATGACACTTTCACCGCCCATAAACGGCGTGTCATCGAAGTCTGCCGGCGGATCCTCGAAAAAAAACTGGAGATAAGCTGGAATGCCATATCCAGGGTGGATCATGTCAGTGAGGAAGTTCTGTACTGGATGAGAAAAGCCGGTTGCATACAAATCAGCTACGGCATTGAAAGCGGCTCGCCGAAAATAAGAAAGTTTTTACTCAAAAACATATCAACCCCCAAGATCCAATCCGCTTTTGAATTGACCCAAAAGTACGGTATCATGGCCCGGGCCTATTTTATTTACGGTGCGCCCCAGGAAAGCCGGCAAACCATCCAGGAAACGCTTGACCTTTTGGACACCATCAAGCCCCTGGGCGCCATTTTCTACATTCTGGACATATTCCCGGGAACCGCCTTATACGAGGACTTCAAGCAGCGCCTGAATGCGACCGACGACATCTGGTTGAACCCCATCGAAGATATCATGTATTTTGAAACCGATCCCGCTTTGACCCGGGAGATGATTCTGGCCTTCGGTCAAAAGTTGAGATCTGCTTTTTGCGAAAACCTGCCCGGATATGTCGAGGCGCTGCGGTTAATCGATGACAAAGACCTGTATCCGCAGCATTCCAGTTTTTATTCGCGGCTGGCCCTGACATTTGATCATGGCGACTATTCCGCAATTGACGGGATCAAGCATAAAGACCGGCTTGTCGAAAAGTTGTACCGGCAGTCATTGAACTACTTTCCGAATGCCGAGGCCTTCCTGGGACTCGGCATTATCAACCAAAAAAAAGGTGATCACCGGGAGGCGGCGGCGATACTTACAGAGGGCCTCTCGCATTTTCCCAATGATGTGCGGTTGAACATTTGTCTGGGCGTCGGTTTGATGAATCTGGCGCAATATGATCAGGCCTTGGCCCGCTTTCTGGATTATCCGAACGAAAAAGATGCCGTGCAATTTGCCGCCCGTTGCTATGAGGCATTGGGACAAGATTCCAAGGCTGCGGCTTTTGTGGAAAAATATAAGAAAATGTAGATATGGCTTCAGGTTTTCAAAGATTGGAGGAATAGGTTTCAGGTGTCAGGTTAGAGGTGTCAGGTTTCAGGTGTCAGGTGTCAGGAATAAGTGCGACCGGTGGACGTCCAACAGGCCGGTTTTAAGGAAAAAAATGTAAGTTGCTCTAAAAAGACACCCATCAGGTCGAAGTCGCAGGGACCCACTTCGTCCGTTTGGCTACAGCGCGTATGCCAGATGATTGAATTAAAGGGAACATTGTTATAAACAAAGCAAAGTTAACGCTGGATATAAAACAGCGGATGCGGCTTGCAGCCGCGCCATTTGATATCGCGGCTGCAAGCCGCTCCCACACTCATTACTCATTCTACCAGCTCTTTCCATATAACCAGGAAAGGAATTTGGACATTGAGGGCATCGACCCGATCAGTCCAAATCAGCAGTTTTTTTTAATTCGATAGAGCGCAGCGAATCCGGGTTTTTCCTGACACCTTGTATGAAACTTCATTAAAAGCGAACCGCAGAACCGCAGAATATCGAATATTGAATATCGAAGGGTGGAATCGCTTCGCTCAGTCTTTTTATAAAATAGACCGTTCGACAAAAAAGCTCACGACAGGCAGAATACATTCCTTCGACATTCGACATTCATTATTCGATATTCGCTATTCGCTTTTTCAAAGTTTCTTTTCCGATTTGACCGGCCGCTTGTTTGCCGGCGGCTTGGCTGACACCTGAAACCTCAAACTTGACAACTGACACCTAACACCCGAAATAGCCCGGGGTGTCTCATAGCCATAACAATCCACAATGGAGGAAATACAATGAGTGCATTGGCCGAGAAAACCGGTACGTTTGCTGCAGCCGACGGGGTGAAAATCTTTTACCGCCACTTTGCGGCTGAAACTGAAAAAGCACGGTTGGTGATCGCCCATGGCCTGGGGGAGCACTCCGGCCGTTACGGTAATATTATTGAGCGGCTGCTTCCGAAGGGATTCAGCGTCTGGCTGCCGGATCATCGGGGCCACGGTCAAAGTGAAGGAAAACGCGGTCATGTTCTCAATTTTATGCAGTATCTGACAGATCTGAAATCCATGCTGAAACTGGCCAGAGAAGGCATGCGCGGCGAATGTAAATGTTTTTTGCTGGGACACAGCATGGGCGGTCTGATCGCCATCTATTATGCTCAGCGATTTGATGAACTTATCGATGGGATCGTGGCGTCGTCACCTGTGCTGGGGATGGTCATCGAGGTGCCCGCGGCCAAGAAAATCTTGGGGTCATTCATGTCCTACCTGTGGCCGAGCCTGACCATGGGCAATGAATTGGATGCCGATAAAATCAGTCATGACCAGGATGTCGTCAGCGCCTATCAAAATGATCCCCTGGTGCATGATCGGGTCAGCACCCGCTTTTTTACCGAATTAATGGCGGCCATGGAAACGATCAATCAACAGGTTTCATCTCTAACAGTCCCGATATTGATGCAAGTGGCCGGTGATGATCACCTGGTCAATGCCCGGACCTCCAAGCAGTTTTTTGAAAAACTGCCAACTCCGGACAAAACCCTGCAAGTATACGAGGGGTTGTATCATGAAATTTACAACGAATTGGAAGGGCAAAGAGAAAAGGTGCTCACTGACCTGGAGGATTGGCTGGTGGAAAGGCTTTGAGAAATGTCGAATGTCGATTGACGAATGTCGAATGAAGGAATTCTGTCTATTTTATTTGTTATAGACGGAGCGAAGCGACTCCTCAATTCGACAATCGTCATTCTTCATTCGTCATTTCTTTCACTCGATGATATTGAAATCGATCGGTTTTGGCAAAAGCGGTTTGACGGCCACCAGGCCGACAATATCATGTTTGATTGGGTCTCCGACACCCCACCAGTTTCGTACGGCATTAACGCGGCTCTTTTTGCCCAACACTTTCATCTCCCATCCGCCATTGTTTACAATGTTGTTTTTTTCTTTTCGATTGTAGCCCGGCTGCTTTCCAGTAAAAATCCTCCGGAATTGTTTTCAGTAATTACCGAATCCTGCACCAGGATGTTGGCCTTGCGGGCTGCGATACCTGATTTTTTTGATGTCCGGATGAGACTGCCGGTTATCTCCGCGCTGCTTTCCTCCATCACAACCCCCCAGACATTGTCCTGGAATTGGCTGTTTTGAATGGCAACCTTGGATTTAGAGGCCCTGAAGCCAAATTCAGCATCCGAGACCGCGCAAAAGACTATTTTGTTTTCACGTTTGCTTCGATCCAAAAAGATTCCTTTCCAGGTGGAACGCCCCATACTCGAAAGACGAACCGGATTGTCCTCGGTCCCCAGAATTTGTAGTTCCCCTTTGATAATCATCCCCAGGCTGCGAAACCAGATCACGGTTCCCGGTTGCATGGTGAGTCGGGCCCCCTTTTTGACGACCAGGGCGTCCCTCACCAGGTAAGGGCTTTTATTTTTACTCAACACACGGTTTTTGGAGATAACGGATGGGAGCACCGTGGGATTGCCGATTTTAATTGGACCCAATGTATCCATCCACTGGCTGCCCCCCCCCCCGGATTTGCCATTGAGAAATCCCACCAGCTGACCGTGCGCCAGGCGATCCCTTTTTTTAATGCGGTAAGCGCCAATATAAACCCCCGGCTCTTTTTCGGTCAGCGGGAGATTCTTGATCAGCGGCGGCAGACTCCAACTGGCGATTTGCTTTTTTTCACCGACCAGCGCAACTTTCAAATACTGACCGGGTACCAGCAGCCGACCGGCGCCGTTGTGGACCAGGGCCTGTATCCTGGGGGGCGGATCGCTTACCCCGCGCGGGTTGGGTATGGTGGCAACCATCTCCATGCACAACTCGGAAGCGGCCTTGGTGTGACTGGCCTGAGTGTGGCTGAGGGCGGTTTTGAAAACCGCCGTGGCCAGCCCGATGGGACTCATCGGTACCTCGCCTTCTTCGAGATGGATGGTGTGTTCGAGGCTCCAAATAGTTTGACCGGTTCTGCAGCTTACCATGCGGGCTTTGAGTCCGGCCTGGTTGTCGGAATACACCAGCGCGAAAATTTTGCCGAGGCTCGTAACATCGCCGTAAATTACAGCATCAACTCCCAAGAGCTGGCCCAGTTGACGGGGCGACACCTTCCGGCCCGCGGTTACATCGGCATACAAATCATTGAGCTTAAGGTTCTGGTCGACTTCAAAAGGTTCGAGATCCCGATAATTCAAGGAACTGAAAAAGTTGTAAAACATTCTGCGCACCAGTACCCCGGCTTCGGGGGTGGAGGTGTGGTTGACAAATGGGAGTATCGCGACCTTGGAAGGAAGCTGCTTACTTTTCAGGATGGTCGGTTGCGGGGGTGGTTCGAACATCCGCAGCGCGCAGGATGTGTTCAAAGCCGTCAAAATCAGAACCAGCCCCAAAACAATAATTGGTTTAAGTGTATTTACCAAAGAACTTTTCAGCATGGGGGCCCATTCCTTCCTCTTCTTTTTTTAATAACTGGCCGCTTGGTCAGAAAAATTGTAGATTTAACTTTGCAGATTGAATATTTGCGGACGTTGCAGCGTTTCGTCATTTATAAAATTGCTCCGCCGACCTGCGACGAGCTCAGTCGAGTCGAGGCGAACCTTAAATATTCAATATTCGATCGAAAATATTCAATCGCTACAAGCCAATGAATATGTTCAATGCAGTTTTCTTTGCCACGCAAAGAAAAAAACGATTTAAAGTGAATAACTACCAGGGTTTCTCAGAGTTTTCAGTGCCTTTTGTGTCTTCGAAAAGATATTGCATGATCCAGGAGCTTTCCGTCCCGGACTCTTCCAGCAGGCGTTTGATTTCTTCTTTCTTCTGAGCCTGGGTTTGATTGTTCTGACCCTTATTACGCGTTTTATTTTTTAAGGAACTCTTCGCGGTTTTCGTCTTGAGGGTTCTGGCCCGGGCGATGGCTAATTTCTCCCGGCAGATTTTCATTTTCTTGTTGATTTCCTTGGTGTCCGTATCAATCAGGTAATAGCGTTCGAAATAGGATAAGGCTTTCGCCCATTTTTTTTTCTCGTAATAGTTTTCGCCGTTCTGACGGTAAAACGCCTTCATGTGATCGATCCGTTTAAGTGCCAGTTTATGCTTGGGATCCAGCGATAGGACGGCTTGATACAGGACATACGCATTTTGATTGACCGGCTTGAGATATTGCTTGGCGTTAAAGTGGGCGTCGGCTTCCTTTAAAATCTGGGCCATCGTCTGATCCTCGCGGGACTGCTGCTGATGGGCCAGCCATATCCGACGAATGGCCTTGTGCGCTTCGTCAAAATAGATGCTTTCCTCTTTAATAGCTGCATACTGCCGTAAGGCCGGTTGAAATTTTTTGGCGGATTCCAGGCGCTGGGCCAGACTCAAGCGATAGTAATCCAGCCGATCCCACAATATTTCCGCTTCCTTGCCCGCGCCGTATTCCGCCAGATATGACTTTAAATACGTCATGGCGGATTCCAGGCTTTCCTTCTGGGATTTTTGTTCGGTGATCGCCAGGGCCGTTTGAGCAAATAGTTCCATGGCCTGATGCGTCTGCTCCAGGGGCAAATCCAGGTCCAACAGGTGTTTGATCGTATTTTGGGCCGACAGGTATTTCTCGGCTTTGATCTGCTTGGAAACGGACTTCAACGCCCATTTAATTTTCAAGGGCGTATAGGCCTGGAAATATCCATAATAGGCCGTAAATACCAGCAACATGAATACAGCAATCCAAAAACCCATGCCGGATGACTTCTTTTGGTTGATCATTTTCGTATCTATACTTTTGACATCCGCCGGGCGATCGGAAATATAGGCCAGGGTCGCGGAGCCGATCCTGAGCTGATCACCGGTGTACAGCCGCTTTTCCGCTACTGCCTTTTCATTTAATAAGAGAGGGTTGGTGGTGCTGACGTTTCTGGCGATAAACATATCGTCGCGTTTTTCAATGACGCAATGTTTACGTGAAATTAGAGGATCCAGCAGACTGAGATCCGCTTCGACCGATCGCCCGATGACGAGTTTTTTCTGGTTGAGAGGATATATTTTGCTTTCACCGCCCGCGGTCGTGCAGACCAATCGCGGTCCTATGATTTTACCTTTGGTGCGGGTCAGGACCAAGGTCTTGTCTTCCAGGGAAGTGTCGGAGGCGGCGATCACTGTGTTTTCATCGTCTTGGTTGATTACGGTCATGGTCTACCTGAAAGTGTTTGATGGTTGATTGAATTTCAATCCGATACAAGGTGTATATCGGTCAATTTCTTTCAGGCTTTAACAACAATTGGTAATTAACCCGAATATTTTCATCTGCAAATGGTTGATGGGGAATTTGGGAGTTCCGGATACTTGAAGCGCGGTGGCGAACCGCTTTATTATGTCGCGGAAAACCCGGTCCTTTGAGGCCCGGTGAGAAACAATCGGCTATTGCTACTTTCTAAGTTATTAATGGTTTCAGGTGTCAGGATAAAGCGAAGTCTGAGACCTGAACCCTGATTGGATTGAGGCTGAGAGTCACCAGCGGTGAAAGAATTTCAACTCATGGGCGACTCCCATTAAACGGATGGACATCTGTTGCTGATCCGCCTTCGGCGGAACACCCGACACCCGACACCTGACACCTGACACCTGAACATTGCTGGTAAAAGTTGCCCCCTTCATCACCACTATAGGACGGACCAAAGCCGGCCTATCTGGAGGTAGAATTCTACTCCGCCCAGGGCCAATGTTGGGCGAGGTATTCCAAACTGGGCCAGAGGTCTTTTTCCTCGTGGGGCTCAAGGGTAATTATGGGGAAGTTTACTTTAAACTTTTTGAGGTATTTGAATACGATACCTAAGTCTATGACCCCGCTTCCCAGGGCCAGATGCTCATCGTGACCGCCAAGGTTGTCATGCAGATGGAGCTGCCCGAGGTAGGGTTCCAGGGTGTCTAGCCAGGTTTTAAGATCGGACTGCCCGAAGGCCAATGAATGCCCGACGTCCAGGCAAAATCCGACCCTTTGATCTTTAAGGCCTTCAAAAAGAAACTGCATGTCCGCCGGACCAGCCTCATAAACGTTTTCCAGCATCAGTCGCGCGCCATGCCGGTCAAGCCGATCCGCCATCCATGACCAAAGCTCGATACTGTTTTGCGACCAGGTCTCCTTGAAATAGGCATGCCGTTTGGCATCATAGCCGGCATGGCAGACCACCGATACAGGCTTAAACAGCGGGACCAAATCGAGCAATTGTTCCAATCGCCGGTGGGTTATCCCGCGTATGGCCGGATCCGGTGAGCCTGCGTTGAGATCAATAAAGGGGGCGTGCAGGGTTACTGTCGGCGAATTTCCATGCAGTGCTTCGGCGATGCCGCGGAAATCCGATCTCGCAAAACGGTCCAGCGCGGTTGCATCCAGACCGATTTCCGGGTTCAAGCCGAATTCGATGAATTTATCCAGATAGGATTCATACAGCATGGTAAACGGGATGTTGACTTGGACTTTCTGAATAATATTACTAATTGCTTTACTTATTGCTTCCATGGTCATTAATCAGATTTTTCGACAGCATGTTGTAAATGACTAAAGGTTTCAGGTGTCGGGTTTCAGGTGTCAGCCCCACCGCGGGCCTGAACAGCAGCCGCCAAGTCGAAAATGAAAATCTCGTTAGCGTACTGCTTGTGGGAGCGGTTTTCAACCGCGATTTTCTCGGTTTGGCCGCTATTATCTATGAAGTCTAATATGAGCACCGCCTTTGGCTGCGAGCGTCCAGTCAAATCTCAGAAGAGGATTAATGTCATATGCGGCTTCCAATGTCAGGCAGTCAAGTAACTATATCCCGACAACAGAAACCTGACACCTGAAACCCGACACCTGAAACCTATTTCTTTGACTCGTCCCGCGCAAACGGGATTTCAAGGTGATAAACGCCGTATTCCAGCTTGGCCTTGATCATTTCGCCGCCTTTCTCAAAAACGTTCATCATGGCCTTGTTGGATGCCAGAATATCGGCTGTAAAGCCCTGGATGCCCCGGTCTTTGGCACATCGTATCAGCATTTTATACAAATAGGATGCTATGCCCAGTCCCTGGTATTGTTCATCGACTACAAAGGCAACATCGGCGCAGGGGCGATGTTGATCCTTGATGAAACGCGCTTCGGCAATGATGTGCCCGTGGCCGGAATCTCCCACCAGACCGACGATCGACAACACCTGGCTGAAGTTTACGTTCACATATTCCTGCATCTTGGCGTGGGGCATTACTTTAATCGGCGCAAAGTACCTGTAGTACACGGATTGGTCGGAAAAGCGGTAAAACAGGCGACGCATCTCTTCTTCATCCGAGGGTCTTATGGCCCGGAAGCGGACTTTCAACCCCTGTTTAAACAGGTGTTGCGCGCTGATTTCCGCCGGGTAAAGATGGGCGGATTCTTCAATGAAAATCTGATCGGGATAAAGGATTTTTTGCGCTTTGGCCTGATCAACCAGCTGCCGCCGGTCGTCCGGGTGAGCGATTTCGATCATTGCCTGGGCGCGTTCGCGCACCGTGCGTCCATTGAGGCTGGCGATACCGTATTCGGTGATGACCATGTCGACAGATTCGCGAATGCTGTATTGATTCGGGTAATCTTCAATTGAAATTCGAATGTTCGGCTCCCCGTTGCGGTTGCGGCTGGGCAGTGCAAATATCGTCATTCCGCGGTTCGATAAGCCGGCCCCATGAAACAGGTCCGCCACATCTCCGGGACCGGCGGTTACGGTGCCTTTGCCGAAATGCAGGGCGATGCGGCCGGATACATCGACTTTACGCGCCGGCATCACGGCCGCAAAGCGAGGGTTCAGGCCGATTTGGGCCGGGTTGAAAACTTTGTCGATGCCCTGAAACTCCACCAGGGGGTTGCGGTTTAGCCAACTCATTAATTCCGGGGTACCAAAAGCATAGGATGTCAGTGATTTGCCCCGAAAAATTTCCTTATGCCGGTTCGTCACTGCACCGCTTTTCACCAGGTCCATTAGCGGATCGGTAAAAAACGGGGTGTGAATGCCCAGGTTGTGCTTGTGCATCAGGTGCCGGCTGAGCGCCTCAAACAGGGGGCCGATCGTAAAGGCAATGCAGCTGCCGTCATCGATTACCGAAGCGACATTTGCCGCAACCTGATCGAAAATATCCTCCAGGGGCCAGCGCCTAAAATATATCGGCGGCTCGGTGGAGCGGATCAGTAGATCAAAATCGGAAAGCGGTACAAATGTGTCGCCAAGGGTCAGCGGGATTTGCGGATTGATTTCACCGACGATCAGCGAAGCCTTTTCCATTGCCTGGCGGACCACATCCACCGCTGCGCCGAGACTGCAGTAACCGGCTTCATCGGGGGGCGTGATCTGCACGAAAGCGACGTCGATGGGGATTCTGCCGGACTCGATCAACCGCGGGATTTTTGAGAAGCTGCTGGGGATGAGATCCACCATGCCGGCGCTTATGGCCTCATCGGCCACATAGCCTGAATAAAATGTCTTCAGGCGATAGGTGTTTGTTTTAAGTGCTTTGAGCGATATGGCATCCGCCAAGCTGACCAGCTGGATCAGCTCCAGATCTTTTAAATTAGCACTTTCGTCCGTCATCAGGTGCTTTACCAGAGTGCGGGGTTCGCCGACGCCGGTTCCTAAAAAAATGCTCATCCCCGGTTCGATCATTTCAATGACCTTATCGGGTGCCACCACCAGCTTTTCCCATGCGGTTTTATCTGATTTTTTCATTGCTATTACAATTACTATCTTAAATGAATATTCATTTGACTTGCAAATTGCCGAAGGGAGTCAATTACAAGTAAAGCACCGCACTTTCAATCTTCTTGATTGCCATACTTTGCTTTGAGTGTATAATGTGATTTTATCTTCAATCTTCAATCTAAAATTTTCAATCACATGGTGATCCTAAACGATTTGGAATAAAAATGAAATTAAATTCTTATATAGAAAATGGGTTGGAGCGGATGATCGACGGCTTTTACACGGTTTGGCCGCAACCCTATCCCGGCCGGACACGCCTGCAGCAATGTAAAATAATTTCTCATCGGGGTGAATTTGACAATCAAACGGTTTTCGAAAATACCCTGCCGGCCTTTGACAAGGCGCGTGATGCGGGGGTTTGGGGGCTTGAATTCGATATTCGCTGGACCCGGGACCTTTACCCGGTCGTGATTCATGACGCTGATCTCAAGCGGGTGTTTAAGCTCGATTTAAAGGTTGGCGATGTCACACTGGAGGTCTTGAGGTCCCGGTGTCCGCAGGTTCCAATGCTTACCGAGGTGCTTCAAAAATATGCCCGAAATTTGCATCTGATGGTGGAAATCAAAGCTGAGCCCTATCCGGATCCTGAGCGGCAAAATCAAATTTTACAGGAATGTTTCGCTGATCTTAAGCCGCAGACTGACTATCACCTGATATCTCTGGCACCGCAAATGCTCGATCTGATCACTTTCGTGCCCGCCTCGACCTGTATGCCGATTGCCATGTGGAATGTATCCCGCCTCAGTCGCTTGGCTCTGGAACGAAACATGCGAGGGCTTGCGGGTCACTATTTTTTGCTGAACAGTTCGATATTGGCCAGGCACCGCGACAGCGGGCAAAAGGTGGGCACCGGTTATCCCCGATCGAAAAACTGCCTTTTCAGAGAAATCAATCGCGGCGTGGAGTGGCTTTTCTCCAACAACGCGGCGGAACTCCAGGCCATGGTCCGGCATCTCGTCGATACCGGCCCGTGATCAGAAGCGTCCTTTCTGAAATTAGACCTTCATCCTCAAGCAAGCCCAGTCTTTCAACATTCCATTATTCCATGGTGCTTAATCAGGGCAATGACGGCGAGAAGCATAACAAATTCAAAAAGCTTTTGAATATCAGCAATGCTAGATCATCAAGGCCGGATCAATTTTAATTCTTCCCATCTGCAAGCCTGAAATTTTGCCCTTTATTTTAATCCGCTGTCCCGGTTTGACGGTCGCCAGAAATTTACTTTGCTGCTTGTTGCCGGGATATACCACCAGCAGGGTTCCGGGGGCGGTGGCCGTAGGCCTGGTGACCACCTGATAACAATCCACCGATTTCGTGCTGACAAATACTTCCAGGTCCCATTGGACAATCTTACCGGTGATTTCCTTGACTTTACTTTGGAGCACGGGATCATTGGGAGATTTTTTGGTGTTTATCACGGCGGCCAATTCGGCGGCGTTTAAACTATCGACTGCAGCAGCTGCGATATTTTCCATATTGGCTGACGGGCTTTTGTCGCCCGGAATCGCCAGGGCGGCCACAACCGCCAAGCACCCGATGCCGACGATCAACATTAACAACATGCCGGATGGTACCGTTTTACCGCAATGGGGACACTCTTTGACCGATTTGGCGAAGTCTTCGCCACAGGATTTGCACACTCTTAGCATTGCACTTTGGTTCATGATTTTTCCTTAATAATGGTTTATTGACAGTGAATTTGAAAAACCTACGCATCTTTTATCGGCTTTTTTTTATAATATGGTTATATAGAAAGCCCAAGTGATAAAAATAATTGATTCATCTGTGACCGTATCTGTCACAGGTCTACGGTACAATGGCCTCAAAAACATAGAGGAGGCCTATTATGACAACATTTTATATCAT
>Ga0209678_1000185_pt1 | contig 25112 bp, 31 predicted proteins | sample WorMetilvaeELBA1_FD_187404 | JGI IMG/M metagenome (GOLD analysis project Ga0209678, IMG submission 187404) | Marine gutless worms symbiont microbial communities from Max Planck institute for Marine Microbiology, Germany - Olavius ilvae ELBA.1... ...
GGGGGGTTAGGACGGCTGGAGGGTCGCCAGTTCGTCCTTGATGCGCAATTTCGCGAGCTTGATGCGCTTTGTCTCGTCCTGATTGGGGTAGGGCCGCCCGCTCTCTTCGTCCAGCTTATCTTCCAGTTCCGCGTGCTTGGCCCGCAACATTTCGACCTGATCTGCCTGGCCCAATATGGGGTCCTCCTGATCGTCATGTCTCCATCGGCCGAATGTTACGCCGAGTCGGAGCTTTCGGCCAGCGCCGCAACCAGCGCGTTATCCACTGCGGCGCGGGATATCGTGGGAAGGGCGGCCCCGACGAGGGTCGCCAGCGCCACCCGGTCGGCGGCGCCCACAGCGGTGCCGAGGCCGGTCAGGCAGGCGCAGACGCCCGCCGCGGCGCGGGGCAGCGCCACCTCCGCGTCCGGCGGCGCCTCGAAGTCCGGCCCGGTGGTCGCCAGCATCAGCTGCTCGAGGTGCTCGGCGTCGAGCTCGAGCGCCTTCACGCGCTGCCGCAGCCCTTCGCTCAACGGCGCGTCCTTGCCCCGCCGCTTCAGGTCCCGGCGCACGCCGCGCAAGGGCACCACGACCTCGTCGCGCCAGCGCGCGACCGCAGCGTCGCAGCCAGCGAAGCCGGCGGCATCGAGCGGCACGGCGGTGCGCGTCGCCCGCCAAAGGGCGTAGAGCAGCAGGTTGACGTCCAGGCCGTGGCGGTCCTGCAAGCCGACGCAGGCGGGCGAAACACGATCGCGGGCGTAGGTCTCGAGGCTCCAGTCCCAGAACGGGTGCGGCGGGAAGTCAAGGCCGGCCACGGTTGCCGGACCTCAGTCGTCGCCCAGGCAGATCTCCAGCCCGCGCGCGGTCTGGACCATGACGCCTTCGGGTTCGACGGCCTGGTACTGGTCGATCGCGTCCTGGATCGGCACGGCGACGATCTGACGGTTGCGCCAAGCGACCATCACGTCGTCGATGCCGTCTTTGATCAGGTCCACCGCCTTGACGCCGAAGGCCTGGCCGAACAGACGGTCCTGGGCGCTGGGCGCGGCGCCACGCTGGACGTGGCCCAGCACCGTGACCCGCGTCTCCGCCCCCGTTGCCCGGAAGATCGCGTCGGCCAGGTAGTGGCCGATGCCGCCATAGCGCGACTGGCCGTCGGAGAGAGTGACCTGTGCCGTCTCGCCGTTCTCCTGCTTCACCGCCTCGCCGACGATGACCAGCGCGAAGTTGCGGCCGCGCATTTTCAGCCGGTCGATCTTCTTGGTGATGTTCTCGATGGTGTAGGGGATCTCCGGGATCAGGATGATGTCGGCGCCGCCGGCGATGCCGGCCGCCAGCGCGATGTGGCCGGCGTCGCGGCCCATCACCTCCAGCACCATGACCCGGTTGTGGCTGGCCGCCGTCGGCTGCAGCATGTCGAGCGCGCTGGTGGCGACGTCGACCGCCGTGGTGTAGCCGATCGAGAACTCGGTCGAGCCCAGGTCGTTGTCGATCGTCTTGGGGATGCCGACCAGCGGGATGCCGCCCTGCTGCGCCAGACGCCGCAGGATTGCCATGCTGCCGTCGCCGCCGATGCCGATCAGCGCGTCGAGCTGCAGCTCGTTGTAGCCGGCGATCAGCTCTTCCGAGCGGTCTTTCCTGCTGCCATCGGGCATCGGGAAGTCGAACGGGTCGCCCTTGTTCGTGGTGCCCAGGACGGTGCCGCCCTGGCGCAGGTGCGTGCCGGTGAACTGCCGCGGGTCCATGACCTCGTAGGCCAGCGGCCGGCTGAGCAGTCCCATGGTGCCTTCGCGGATGCCGATGACGTCCCAGCCATAGCCCTCGTCGGCGCGGCGCACGACGCCGCGGATCACCGCGTTCAGCCCGGCGCAGTCGCCGCCGCTGGTGAGTATGCCGATGCGCTTGCGCATCGCTGGCCCCCAACTTGTTCCGTCCTATTGACGTGACGAAGCCGCGCCGGCCCTCTTGGCGGGCGTACAGGCGCGGCCCAAATCGTTGTAGCCGCAGCGGTGCGGCGAGTGCACGGTTTTTTTGCTATACTCCGCGCCTCGGTCGCGAAGCTGTGCGGGGACGCGCGACGGGCGTATGATGGCCAAGGACAAGGACAGGGAGGCGCTGCGCCGCCGGCTGGCGGACTTGCAGACCGAACACCGCGATCTCGATGCGGTGATCGCGCGGGTCACAGACCAGGCGCCGTTCGACCAGTTGCAGATCCAGCGCCTGAAGAAGCGCAAGCTCCTGCTGCGCGATCAGATCGCCCAGCTGGAAAACGAGCTGTTGCCCGACATCATTGCCTGACGGGCGGCCGAGTTGGGATTCCGTTTGGGGGTGACGGCCTGCGGCCGGTGTCGCGGGAAGCTATCCGGACGCGAGCTTCTGTTTGCGGGCGTACATCGCCTTGTCGGCGCGCTCCAGCGCCTCGCCGACGTTCTCGCCGCCGGTGAAGGTGTAGAGCCCGTAGGCCGCGTGCATCGGCGGCGTCAGGTCGCCGACCTTGAGCGGCGAACCCTCGATCGCCGAGACCAGGTGGGACGCCTTTTCCTGCGCCGAGGCCCCGTCGGCCTGCGCCAGGATGACGCCGAACTCGTCGCCGCCCAGGCGCCCGACGACGTCGGACTCGCGCACCTGCGCCAACAGCGTCTCGCCGATGTGGCGCAGCGCCGCGTCGCCGACGCCGTGGCCGTGGGTGTCGTTGATCGTCTTCATGCCGTTGACGTCGAAGTACAACAGGCTCGACGGCGTGCCGTAGCGTTCGGCGAACGAGGTCATGCGGCTCAGTTCGCGCACGAAGGCGCGACGGTTGTAGACCGGGACCAGGGAGTCCTCGTCGGCCAGGCGCTCGAGATAGGCGGTGCGGCTCTGCTGCTGCTGCAGTTCCTCTCGCAGGCGCTGGACTTCCGCCATCAGCATCTCGATGGCGACGCGGACCTTAGGCGTCAGTTCGTGCTCGGGGATGCCGGCGACGCCCAGCGCATGCACCGGCGCTGCCTGGGTCGCGCTGCCGCTCGGCGCCGTGCCGGCAGCCGGGCGCGACGGGGCCACGGCGGCGGTCCCCACTCTCCGCGTGTTCTCGACTTTCATCGCACCGACGGCGCCTCGCAGGCCATGTCGCGCCACGCCGGGCGTCGTGCCCGCGCGGTCCCACGGCCTCACGCTAGCCGACAAAGCGTTAACGAATACTTGCGGGATTTGAGCTGAATGCGGCGGCTCGCTTGGGTTTGCGCCCTTAACGGACGCGGACCGCGGGGCCCGGCCCCAGGGCGGCGCGAAAGAAAATTTCCGTGAACGAGCGGAACGAAGGGGGAAAATCGGGTCGCGGCGGCCCGCGGCGCGCGCCCGCCTTGCCGGCCCCTTGCCCGCCCGTATAATCCCGCCGCCCGGCGCCGCCGGGACACTGAGATTGGGGGACACGCATGACCGATCCGGTCGTCGGCATCATCATGGGCAGCCAGTCGGACTGGGTGACGTTGCGCCACGCGGCCGATACGCTGGATGTGCTGGAGGTGCCGTTCGAGACGCGCATCGTCTCCGCCCACCGCACGCCGCACCGCATGGTCGGCTATGCCGAAGAGGCGCGCGGCCGGGGCCTCAAGGCCATTGTCGCCGGCGCCGGCGGCGCCGCGCACCTGCCCGGCATGGTCGCGTCACTGACGCCACTGCCGGTATTTGGGGTGCCGATCGAGACTCAGGCGTTGAGCGGTCTCGACAGTCTGCTGTCGATCATGCAGATGCCGGCCGGCGTGCCGGTCGGGACGCTGGCCATCGGCCGCGCCGGTGCCGTCAACGCGGCGCTGCTGGCCGCGGCCGTGGTGGCGCTGGGGGACGACAGCGTCGCCGCGGCGCTCGACGCCTACCGGGCGAGGCAGAGCGACGGCGTCGGGGACGTGCCGGAGGACGTCGACGCCGGCGACGGCGGCGGGTGATCCCGCCGGGGTCCACCCTCGGCGTGCTCGGCGGCGGCCAGCTGGGCCGCATGACGGCGCTCAGCGCCGCGCGCCTCGGGTACAAGTCCCACGTCTTCTGCCAGGCGCCCGACGAGCCGGCGGCCCAGGTCGCTGCGGCCGTGACGTGTGCGGCCTTCGACGACGCGGCCGCCCTGGCGGCCTTCGCCCAAGCGGTCGACGTCATCACGCTGGAGTTCGAGAACGTGCCGGCGGCGCCGCTGCTGGCGCTCGACACACCGACGCCGATCCGTCCCGGCCCCAACATCCTGGAGGTCACCCAGGACCGGTTGGCTGAAAAGGATTTCGTCGTCGCGCAAGGCATCAAGACCGCGCCCTACGCCGGCGTCGACTCTCCCGAGGCCCTCGTGACCGCGCTCGACGCCATCGGCCGGCCGGCGCTGCTGAAGACCCGGCGACTGGGCTACGACGGCAAGGGCCAGGTGCGGATCGACGACCAGGACCCGGCCGAGGCGTGGGCCGCACTGGGCGCCTCGAGCGCGATCCTGGAGGGCTGGGTCGACTTCACTTCCGAGGTGTCGGTGATCGTCGCCCGCGGCCTCGACGGCGCCATGGCCAGCTACGTGCCGGTCGAGAACGAGCATGAGCACGGCATCCTGCGCCGCACCCTGGCGCCGGCCCGCCTCGCCCCGGAGGTCGCGGCAGCGGCGACGCGGACGGCGGAGACGCTGGCGGCTGCCCTCGACGTTGTCGGCCTGCTGGCAGTGGAGATGTTCGTGGACCGGGACAGCCGGGTGCTGGTCAACGAACTCGCCCCCCGCCCCCACAACTCCGGCCACTGGACCCTCGACGCCTGCGCGGTGGATCAGTTCGAACAGCTCGTCCGCGCCGTCTGCGGCCTCCCGCTCGGCGACCCCACGGCCCAGGCCGACGCCGAAATGACGGACCTGCTGGGCGACGAGATCGACGACTGGCCGACCCTGCTCGCCGAGCCCGGCGCCCGCCTGCACCTCTACGGCAAGGCGGAGGCGCGGCCGGGCCGCAAGATGGGGCACGTCACGCGGGTGAAGGCGAGGACGTAAGCGACAGGTCCTACCGCGCCTGGAGTCGTCAGGCCCCAGTCAGGCAGTCAGAACGTCTGTCTCGTCAGTGGAGCCGGTCGTTTCGACGACTGTGGCGCGCATCGGCCGCCGGACCGACCGCGGGTCAATGCCGGCTTTGAGCGCATTGAGAACGCCGACGGCTTCCCAGTAGTTGTCGACGAGGAAGAACTGGCCCTCCTGCCAAGGCAGCGCGGTGAGGTCGTTCTTCATCAGGTTCTCGTTCTCACGCACCGCGATGACGGGAATGCCTTGTTCGAGCGCCGCCAGCGTTGGCAGACCCAGACACTTGTCCGGGATGACCAGACAGGACACGTCCTCGGCCGTCATGACTTCGGGCAGCCGCATGGCGTCGGCGTCCGTGACGATCCGCGGACTGCGGTGCAGGCCCTTCAAAGCGCAATGCAGGAACGCGAGAGAAATCGCCTCGGCAGCCAGACGCGGTTCGACCTCGCCCATGTCCGCGCTGGAAATCTCGCGACTTTCCAGCATCGGCGAATGTGCCGACGGCACGTTGTAGAGCGAGGAGATGGCGTGCGTCAGCAGAGCCTCCACGCCGCCCCACGGATTGACCATCTCGCCGCCCGCTCCGAAGTACTGCCTGTGGTACTCCTCCGGCACGTCGATCACCGACGCGATGGCCACGGCATCATACTGGCCCTCGTAGTCGTCGAGGACACGACAGATCCGCTCGAATTCGTGGACTTCCCCGGCGGCACGGCCCGACGCTGTGTACGTCGCCGTCATCTTCAGCGGCGGGTCCATCCGGACGACGCGGCTTCCAGTTAGGCCTAGCGTCGCCCGCGCGGCGCTCACCGCATTCACCGCGGCGTTTTCGAACAACTGGTCTACATGGGCGTCGATGATGGTCAGCACCCTGTTGGCGCGGACACGTTGCAGACCGATCATTCCCATCAGGAGACGCGAAAGCACGCTCCCTTCGACGTAGAGCGTGTTGTCCGTCATCTCGTTGATGTCGGACGCGTTCACCACGTTCGGGTGCGTTATCACGGTATCGCAGCACTGCGCCAATAGCCGCACAATCGGCGTGGCGTCGCCGGCATGGCCACCGATCTCCGCACCAATGCCGGTCGGAACGATCAGCGCTGCATTGAATGCACCAGTGTTCTCGACAGCACGTTGGCGGACCTGGAAGAGGGAGTCAGGCTCTCGGTTACCGGTTCGGTCACTCAACACACCAATTTCGTACTGGTACCCGCTGCTGTCGGTTCCCGTCACCGCAAATCGTATGCATGCGTCGCCAGACGGCAGCCGAAGCCGCTGAGCCGCCGCAAGGTGAGACAGGAGCCCGTCGTGTTTCGGCGAAATAGGCGCTATGTGCTCTTGTTCAGACAGTCGCATGTTGGTCCTCCCCCCATTGACCAACGAAGTCGCTGTAGGTGAAGCGCTTCTTGAGAACGAACTCGCCGCCAAGCCTCAGCGCGTAGACCGCCGGCAGATTTATGCCATTGAAGAAGTGTGCCTTCACCAGCGAATAGGCTCCAGCGTTCGCGAACACCACCCTTGAGCCGATCTCCAGCGGCGTCTCGAAAGCGTACGTTCCGAAGATGTCACCCGCGAGACACGTGCCACCCGCAAGGACATAGTCGTGCTTACCGTTTTCAGTATCGCCAATGACATCCGGCTCGAAGTCATACTCGAAAACCTCAGGCCAGTGGTTGACCGTGGTGTCCAGCACGGCCACGGTCTTCCCGCCTGTTGCGAAGACGTCGACGACAGTCGACACCAGGAAGCACGAGCGCCGCACCATTGCGGTGCCCGGCTCGACGAACACGTCGAGCTTGTGGGCCGACCGAAGAAGGTCCGCCGCCCGATGGAATTCGTCCATATCTTCGGCGGAATCGAACAGATACCCGCCTCCGATATTGATCCAGTCGACTTGGTCAAGCAGCGGCCCAAGATAGTTCTTTACGTGCTGCACGGTGGCGAGGAGACCGGAGAAGGTCGTGGCCTCGCTGTTCGTATGGAAGTGAAGCCCTGAGATGCCGTCCAGGCGACCCGATGCAGCATCTTGAAGCTCTTGCACATGATCCAGTGGCACGCCGAGTTTCGAGCTTTCGCGGCAAGGGTCGTACCGAAGGTCTCGCACCAGGGACATACCTGGGTTGATCCTGAGGCCACATTGGATCCGCCCGGCCAAAGGTTCTCGATACGCCGCCCACTGACTTAGGGAGTTGAATGCCAAATAGTCGCAGGTACTCGGAATGCCGGCGACTTCCCGAGGGCGAAGACCGGGGTTGGTCATATGTACCGACCCGCTCCGGCCCAAGACCGCTCTCGATAATTTTGCTTCAAACAATGAGCTCGCTGCGAAGCCTTTCACCGCGTCGCCGATGATCTCCAAGACGCCCCGGACAGTGTTTGCCTTGGGCGAGTAGAGTGGCATACACCCCGCGTCCTCAATGCGATCGCGGACAAACTTGCTGTCGCGTCTGAGGCATGCTTCGTCGTACACAAATGCCGGCGTTTCGCCTGCAAACAACTCAGAGTCAAATGCGGGCGCAGCACCGCCGCTAGCCCAGGCTAGATCCCTTTCGATTCCTAGCGACATCCCCTCGCCTTTCAGCCCATTCCCCGGATTCTCTCGTAGAAACGATCGAAAGCAAAACCGGCAATAAACGCGTAGAGTACACCAGTGTAGATCATGGCCACGTAGTCTCCCACGGGGTCAGAGCTCTTCGATACAACAAAGAGAACATCCGGAACTAGTCGACCGCCAAGCAATCCTGTACCTGCCAATGCGTAAGCCAGCGCTCCTGCTACCAGACCCATTACAACACCAATCGCCGCTCGAATAGTAATGCGCCGCCCCTCATCAAGCCCAACATCAAGAACATCTTCTCGCCGCATGTTGTTCAGAACCGCAAGAAGTGCGCCGCTTGCGGCAACAAATGCAAAATTCTCGATCTCTAGTGGGCTGGACAGATCGGGATTCCAGCCATCGGCAAGAATGGCCGTGAAATCAGTATGCAGAATGGGAATGATACCCATGAAAAAGAACGCGACAAATGACACGGCCGAGCATGCGATGAGACTGTTCACGACAACCTTCCCTGTCGCCCAGTCCTTATCCAGTGAGGCAACGGTCTCAAGTAACTCCGACAGTTCGTCACGAAGTTTTTTGATCGCCGCACCATCATCGTTGTTTTTGGCGCCCTCACGTTCTGTGTCCTGAATAAGATTCCGGAACTTTTCTTCAATCAACACAAACCTGTCCTTCGGAAAAGGCAAAGAGTCATCGTCGGCGTAGTCTCTAAGTACTTCGATTGTACTCCACGCGCGCCCGACCAAAGCCGATCGTCCGAGAGGGATCAATCTGAGCTGATCTAGTTTAAGGATCGCATATTCAGTCCAACGCCTGCGACCGATACCAACCAGGAGGCTAATTTCATCCACGATTCTTGATTGAATTCTTGGATCTACCTCATTCGGGCTATCGCTATCGCCAGCATTGCTGGATGCAGGCGACTCTCTCGTGTCATTGGCAATGTGAGCCACAAATTCCGCGTCTGACACGATTGCTGCAACTTCGCTAGGATCGGCTAATCTCGCTACGTGGACCCGTCGGTCATGCCAAAGGGAAAAGTGGGAGTACACGGATACTACAAATACTGTAACTAGCACGTGATCTTCGTAGAAACAATCATCACAAATCTGTGCGCCAAAGCAATACTTATATAATATATAACTCAGTGATGAGATGCCAAACAAATACAATAAACATATTGCAGCCCATCTGCCCGTCCCAACTACTGGGATATTCTCAATTCTACCGGACGCCTCGGTAGCTTGATCGGAGGCCCCCGCGTTCGGGTGGCGGAATGAGCGACGAAGGAACGAGATCGCCGCCCTAATGCCAATTCCGATGCGGCGAAGCAGACTTGTATCCCGCTCGTCTGACCCAGTTGCGGGGCGTTCAGTGCCATCATCTTGATCTGACATCTATCCACGAGCCTCACCTACTCGCACAAAGCAGGACAGGCGAACCAATCCCGACTGCGGCGACCTCGGGCCGGCGACCCCACCAGATTTTGGACATAGGTTCAAGAAGGCGCGGTGACGTCAAGATTGAGTGGCCTCGGTACCGGACCATCCTAGTAGTTCGGGCTTCATGAAACGCTCGTGTACGTCACGGCTACGCCCGGCCGCTCGGCTCGCCGCTGGCGAACAGCTTGTCGCCCTGTTCGTCGATGATCTGCTTGGCCTTGCGGACGGTGAAGCTCTCGGCTTCGTCGCGGCTGGCGAAGGTGTCGGCGCGGGTGAATTCGCGCTCCAGGTCCCCGGCCGGGTCCTCCTTGACGATCGTGCCGGCCAGGCGCCACTGGCCGCCGGCGCTGACGGGCGCGGGGCGGATGACGAGACCCTGATACGAAACGGGCTCGCCCGCCTTGGCGGCGCCGCCGTCGGACGAGCCGCCGCCGAAGAGGCGTGAGAGGATACCGGCCATGGGCGTCAGTTTAGCACGCGTGCCGTGGCGCTCTACCGCCGAGCGGCAAAACCCTTCATCCCGCCAAACCCGCCCTTGAAGCGCTCGGGCGCCTCGCGCAGACGGCCGATGAGGCGCGTGACGCGCATGGTGTCTTCGATGCGGCGGTCGAGGAAGGCCCAGGTGGCGGCGTGGTCCTCCGACGTGTCGTCGAGCCAGGTCAGCACCGTCGAGCCGTAGACGCCGGCCAACAGCGCGCGCTTGGTATAGAAGTTGAAGTCGGTCGCGGTGTCGCCGGCGGCGTGCCACATGGCGTCGACCGTGCGGTAGAGCAGCTTGGTGGCGAGCGGCGCGTTGATCGGCAGCGCCAAGACGCTGAGCGCCCGGCGCACCGCCTCGCGCTCGTGCGCCACCTGCTCCAGGCGCACGCGCACCGCCGTCGCGATGCGCTCGCGGATCTTGAGGGTGCCGAGGTTCTTCGCCTCGAGCGCCGCCAGCATGCGGCGGTCGGCGAGGCCGCTCCAGTGCGCGATGGCCTGGGTGGGACCGTCGGGGAAAGCGCGCACCGCGGCGGCGTTACCGAGCCCGGCATCCTCCGCGCCGCGCATCAGCGCCGCCGCGGTCCAGCCGTCGAAGACGATGTGGGGCAGCGCTGCGTCGACGACCGTGTCGCGGAGGTCTCTCGTGGCGTCGTCAGTCATCGGCGGCCTCCTGCTCGTCGGCAGCGGCGGGTGGGGCGGCGCGGCGCAGCTCCTCGACCCAGCCCAGCGTCGCGAGGTCGGTCATGCGCATGGGGTAGAGCACGCCGTCAAGGTGGTCGCACTCGTGCTGCACGACGCGGGCGTGGAAGCCGCGCGCCTCGCGTTCCACAGTTTCGCCGTCGGGCGTCGTGAAGCGGTAGCGGATGTGGTCCCAGCGCTCGACGGCGCCGGCCAGGCCCGGCACCGAGAGGCAGGCCTCGAAGCCGGTCGAGCGCGCCTCGCCCAGCGGCTCGACCACCGGGTTGATCATGGCGGTCAGCGGCACGGCCTCCTCGCCCTCAGCGTCGCCTTCGGCCGCGGCGCGCTCGCCCTCGACCAGGAAGACGACGACACGCAGCGGCACGTGCACCTGCGGCGCGGCCAGGCCCGTGCCGTCGGCGTCGTGCATGGTCTCGATCATGTCGGCGACCAGCGCGCGGACCTCCGGCGCCGTCGGGTCGGACACGTCGGCCGCCACCTGGCGCAGCACCGGGTGGCCCATGCGGGCGATCTTCAGAATGGCCATGAGGGGAATATGTGCGCGGGAGGGGGCGGGGTAAAGGCGGGGAACTCACACAAACCGCAGAGGACGCAGAGAAGCGCAGAGGACCGCAGAGGGGCTGAGGCCGGAGGCGCGGTTCCTATCAAATCAATTGAGCCACAGAGACACACGGGCACAGAGATGTAGAGATGGTCCGCATACGGTAGGGACCGGCCGGCGTTCTGAATACGCTTCTCTTCTGGATGCGCTGCGGACGGCCCGCTGGCGCGTTCTCGTCTCAGTCCCGCCCGGGCGCGTTTCCTTGTTCTCCGTGTCTCTGTGCCTCTGTGTTTCAAGAGAGCGGAAGCTGAGGGCAGAGCCGGGGCGGCAGGAGAAGATGAACTCTGCGGTCCTCTGCGCTTCTCCGCGTCCTCAGCGGTTTTTTGAAGGTCAGCTTCCGGTGAGCCGCCTGGCTAGCCGGCCCAACAGGCCCGCGTCGGCGTTGCCCTGCTTTTCCTGGCTGCGCTTGTAGACGTAGATGCCGAGCACCGAGAGACCGACGGTCCAGATGGTGCCGAGGCTGGCCATCGCGGCGACCACGGCGCCGGCGCTCTCGGGCTCGGCCACGATGACGTACGCAATCGCGCCCATCTGGGCGCCCCAGGTCAGCGCCATGACGTAGCCGAAGGTCGGCCGCATGCGCCGCACGTAAGGGTCGTCGGAGGCCACCTCGGCGCGGATCGTGGCGTTGACCTCCTTCAGCCAGGTCTGGTCGCGCCGGGCCTCGGCCTCGGCCAGGCGCTCGACGTGGCGGTTGGCCTCCTTCAGCGCCGCCGGGTCGAGCGTGCCCTGGCCGATGGCCGCGTCGACCTGCCCCAGCGCGTCGGACGCGGCCTTGGCGATGGGGTTGTCGACGCGGCCCAGCGCGCCGCCGACCACGCGGGCGAGCAGCGGGATGCCGACCTGGGCCAGCAGCAGCGGCAGCATCAGGCCTGGCCCAGGACGGCGAGGAAGACCAGGCCCAGGCCGACGCCCAGCCCGACGAGCGCGCCGAGGCCGAAGGCGGTACGCGGGCGCAGCGCGCTCCAGCGAGCGCGCAGGACGTCGAAAGCGTCACGGATGTAGTCGAACATGGCTCACCTCAGGTCGTTGTAGAACAGGACGCCGCCGATCTCGGCGGCAGGGGCGCGGCCGCGCGCCCACACGGGCGCGGAGTCGCGGTCGTGGTAGCGGGTGGCGCCGCGGGTCGGGTCGACGAGGGTGCCGGCCAGCGCCCGGCGCGCGACGCGGCGACACAGTTTCAGGACTTGGCCGCCGGGGGCCGTCGCCATCGCGGCGCGCGTCGCCGGGTCCGGGTCCCAGCAGGCGAACTGCCAGGGCGCCAGGCAGGCCTCGCGCACCGCCGCCGCGCGCACGGCCCAGTCGGCCGACCAGGGCACGCGGTTGACGACGACGGCGGCCAGCGCCTCGATCGCCGGCAGATCGGGTGTGCGCGCCTCGGCGTAGAGGGTGCGGGCGAAGACCTCGACCGGGTCCATAGGCACGGCGTCGATCATTTGCCGGCCCCGTGCGTCGGCACCGGCCGGCCGCCCAACAGCGGCGCATCCAACTTGGCCTCGATGCGCAGGAGGTGCGCGGTGAGACGGCGCTCGACGTCCTGCAGGTTGGCGATCGAGGCATAGGATTTGGCGATCTCCAGCCGGTCCGCGGCCAGGCGCTCGCGCAGCGCGGTGTCGGTCTCGGCGGTGCGGTGGTCCAGCCGGTTGAGCCCGGCGTCGCCGTCGCGGCGCGTGCGCCAGGTCAGCCAGAACAGGCCGGCCAGCGCCGGCAACTCGACCGCCGTGACCCACCACACGAGGTCGAAGGTCCAGTGGGACGACATGGCTCGGTCCTTCACGGTTGGGCACAAAAAAACCCCCGGCGAACCGGGGGCAAGGGAGGGAGGTTGGCCCCTCACGTGGGGCCGGGGAGGAACGCTTAGGTCAGGCCAGGGGCTCCTTCACCTTGACCTCGATGGTCTGCCAGGCCTCGCCGGCGGCGACGATGCAGCTAACCCCGTTCGGCAGCGTTGCGAGGATCGTCCACGAGCCGTTCGGCGCCGTGAGCAGCTCGTAGACCTTGCCGCGCAGGCCGAGGCCGATGCCGACGGGCGCCTCGCCGTAGACCTTGTCGAGCCGCTCGATGAGGCCGGTGCGCTCGCCGCACATGGTCTGGGCCGACGCCTGCGGAGCGCCGGACACGAGCGCCGCGGCGATAACCGTCGCCACGAGGAGCATCTTGCGCATATCCGACCTCCTTTCGTCGCTGTCGGCTGGCCAAACTCCATAGAACTCGATAGTATTGATCCACCTGCGGAATTCTGTCAGCCGATTCATCTCTCATCTATAGATATAATCGCTTTGCGCGATTTTTGGAGTGACCGAAGTCACGCTCACGAATGCGTCATTCGATCTTAATAAAATGACACAAATCGCACGAAGTCCGTGATTTTATTTCGTCATTACTGACGCGAATGCGCGCAGCGCGATCCAGCGTCTCAGGATTCCGGCCCGGCAGATGCCGGCAGCGTCTCCCAGCTGGTGCCCGCGGCGACCGCGCAGCTGCGCCCGTCGGGCAGCGTGACGAGCAGCGTCCACGAGCCGCCGGGTGCCGCCAGCACTTCGACGAGGCGCCCGCCCGCGGCGAGGGCGCGCGCCACCGGCCGCTCGTCGTGCTCGCGCGCCAACCGGGCGACCAGGGCGCCGCGCGCACCGCACACGGCCTGCACCGGCGTCGCGGGCGGCGTCCCGGCAAAGGCCGGCGGGTTGGTGCAGGCGTAGAGTATCAGCGACAGCGCGAACGCCGCCGCGCGGCCGGAAACCGGCCACCGGGTCGTGAGCATGGGGTTCTCCTTCGGATGTCGGCGCGAGCGCCGGGGCAGCGTCAGACAGCAAATTCCGTGTCGGCGGCGAAGCCGCCGGTGCCGGGCCGCCAGTCGGCCGCGGCGGGCGGGCGCGGCAGGCGCGGCAGGCGCACCGGCTCGGCCGCCAGCGCGCCGGCGACCGCGTCCAGGCCGTCGTCGGCGCCGCGCGCGCCGGGGCGCCAGTCGCGCATCTCGGCGACGAACGGCGTGTCCCACAGGCCGCGGTGGGCATGCAGCGCGCCGGCCGCCAAGGGCGCCTCGAACGCCTCGACGATGCGCAGGTCCTTGGGCCGCGTCGAGGCGACCTCGCGCACCGCGCACGGCGTGCCGGCTTCAGCGAGCGCGCGGCGCAACAGCCCCGGCAGGAAGCGGCCGAGGCCATTGGTCTCCACGTGCACCGCCGGCAGGTGCAGGTCCTTGGCGAAGCGCGCCACGGCACGGCACTGGCGCGTCGCCGGGTCGCTCTCGTCGCCGTCGGACGGGCGCAGGTAGTGCACGCGGTGCAGCCAGTAGTCGCCCCGCGCGTCCGTGTAGACGGCGGCGACGACGCTGGCGTCGCCGGTCCGCGTTTCGTGCGCGGCAAACGCCGGGTCCCACCAGGCGTTGGCCGAGACCAGGCGCTGCCCGGCGAGGAACAGCGCCGCCTCGCCATTGCCCTCGCGGTAGTCCAGCTCGGCCTCGTAGAGCCGCAACCTGTCCGGGTCGAGCCGGCCGCCGGCCAGATTGGTCGGCTGCAGCAACAGCTGCGAGGCGAACTTCGTCGGGCCCGTGCGGCGCCGGATGGCGGCGACCTTCTCCGGCGGAAAGCGCTCGGGCCAGGTCGAGCGGCCGCGGCGGTCGAGCAGCGGCAGCTCGAGGCGCCGGAAGCCGGCCAGGAACGGCGCCGCCTCGCCCAGCTCCGGCCGTGCCGCGTCGGCGTAGATCGTGTAGTAGCTGTGCGGCGTGCCGATGTAGAGCTGGGTGCCGCCGGGCACCAGCACGTAGTCGATCTCCGCCAGCCGCTCACGCAGGTCGGCGCGCTTGGGCGCCGTGTCGCAGGTGTTCGGCACCTCGACGTCGTCGCAGATCACGAGATCCGCGCGGCAGCCGGTGATGTTGGCGCCGATGCCGCGGGCGAGGACGGACGGGTCGCGCAGCTCGGTCCCGCGCGCGACGGTGAACTGGTCCGACGCCCACTCGTCGGCGCGCGCCGGCTTCAGGCCCTGCGCCAGCGGGTGACGCTCGACGATGCGCTTGACGTTGCGCACCATCTTGCGGGCCAGCGCCTGCTCCGCCGACAGCACCAGGATGCGCAGGTCGGGCCGGCGGCTGAGCAGCCAGGCGCAGAACAGACCAACCAGGGTCGACTTGCCGCTGGAGCGAAAGGCCAGCAGCAGCAGCTCGCGGTCGTGCGCGCGCCAGCGGGCGCCCAGCCAGCGCGCCATGCGCAGGTGCAGGCCGGGCGTCGCCAGGTCCTGGCGCTCATTCCAGATCCAGACGAACTCAGGAAAGCGGGCGGGCGTCATAGGCGGTCCTCGAGCGACCTGAGTGCCGCGCGGGCCCGTGTCACCAGGCCCTCGTGCGCCGACCGGTCGCTCTCCGGCGGCGCGTTGAGTGACCGGCCCAGGCGCAGCAGCACCTCGACGTGCGCGAGCGCCGCCTTGCACGCGGCGTGATGGGCCGCGAAGCCCTTGGCGTCGGTCGGCACGGGGGCGCCCGCGAAGTCGCGGTAGCTGGCGACGGCGGCGGACAGCAGTTCCGGCCAGTCGGCAACCGGCGGATCGGCTTTGCGGCCGCTCACCAGCCGGCGGCGATGTCGTAGGCGTCGACCGCCGCGACCGTGGCGAGCGCCTGCATCGCGTTCTTGTGGCCGCGCCCGGTCTGCTTGACGAAGGCGACGAAGTCGCGGTGCGCCGCGGCGAAGTCAAGGAACGCGGCCTCCGTCATCGCGTGGGTGACGTTGGACTTGTCCCACCAGCCGATGGTCGCGAGTCTGCCCGGCAGTCCCTTGCCGGCGGCGATGCCCGCGGCGATCGCCGTGATGTTGTCCTGCGCCTCCGCGTCGGCGTCGAAGGTCGCCGCCAGCGTCGCGTAGACGAAACCCGCGGCGAGCTTGGCGTCGCGCAAGGCGTCGACCTCATGCTGGCGCCGGACCTTGGCGTCGTCGGGTGTCTCGGCGGGATCGGGGGTATTGGCCTTGGCCAGCCAAGCCTCGTAGTCCCGGCGGTGGCGATTGAGCGGGTCGTTCGGGATCGTCAATCCGTCGCTGGTGCGGACCACCACGTCGCCGCGTGTCAGCTTGTAGTCGGTCATGGCTTGCAGCTCCGCGTCGAGGGTTAGGCGTGCCGTCAGGTCGTAGGCAGCCCGCAGCAGATAGGCGTTGCGGGTCGTCAGACTCGTCCCGTTGCACGTCAGTTGCACGGACCTGGTCGTGATCTCGTTGGCATTGAAGCTGGCGATGGCGCCGCCGGCCAGAAGCTCCCAATTGCCGGAGCAACCGAACGATGGCGCGGTGCGCATCACGACCGGATTTTCGAGCGTAATGTAGGAGTTGTTCGTGCCGCCCGCGCCGGTCACCCCGACGTTCTCATTCGCGACCTGGCCACCGAGTTGCCAGTAGTAGCGTCGGCAGAGCGCCAATTCGGCCGCGATGGGCCGAGACTCGAAGCCAGTGCCATCCGTGGCCGAGGCGCCCACGGCTTCGAGCTGGACGCCCGTGATGAAGTACCAGTCCCCAGTCGGGGCGGTTCCCACCGGGGTGTTCCGGATGAGGACGCCGACTTGCGTGATATCGTCCGCAACGGCCGCGGGCAGGACGTGGATGAACTTCTGCCACGACGTCGTGAGCGTGTGGCTCTTGTCGTTCTTCGTCCACGTCGTCCAGTTGCCGTCCATCATGCCGGACGGCGGCTCATCCGTCCCCGTGCCGGTGGAAATGCGGCTCATCAGGATCTTCCCGCTGGGCGTCCAGGCGGCATCGGCCTTGGCCCAGAAGGTCAGCGCGAGGACTTTGCCCTGCAGCGGCACGCTGTCGGCGGTTTCCAGCGCCTGGGCGAAGTCCATGATGTCCGTTTCCGCGTTCTCCTCGTCGCGGCGCACGCGCGCCGAGTTCAGGAAGCCGACAGGGGCGTCCGACTTTTGCTCGACGACCATGCCGATCGCGGTACCTGCCCGGCGCATTGCCCAGCGGTCGACCGTGTAGGTCACGTTGGAGGCTGAGTTGGCGTGCGGGCTGACACGCTGGTCGACCTCCATGCCGCCGTTGACGATCTTGTTACGGAAGGCGGCGAGCGGCGAGCCGAGGGCGACGAGGCTGTCGAGCAGGCCGGCCTGCGCCTGGGCGCCCAGGGTGGTGCGCGCCGACGCCGCGTCGGCATCGTCCAGCACCGTCGCCATGAATGCCGAGACAAGATTGCCGCCCTCGGGTGCGACGGCCGGAATGAGCTGGCCGGTGCCGTCGAAGCCGAGATACTGGCTAGCCCGCGCGGCGGCGTCTGGCAGGACCAGCCCGCTGGTCGGGTCCGTCGTCGACAGGGCGATCGTGCGGTCGACGTCGTTGGCGACCTGCTGCAGCGCGGCGGTGAGGTAGTCGAGCTCGTCGTTCAGCACGCTGGCGCGGAACTCGCCGCCCTCCTGGAAGTCCGACGTGCGGGTGATCTCGATCTCCCGCGCCAGCGTCACGGTGACGCCGTTCGCCGGCGCCGTGTCGAACGTGACGTCGCCGCCCGCGGTTTCGCCGGCGCCGTTCACGGAAAAGCCGCTCTCCTGCTTGACGTCGTCGAGATAAACCGCGAGGTCGGCGGCGGCGAAGATCGGGAACAGGTAGACGAAGGCCGTGACGACGCCGTCGGCGACGTGCTGGACGCGCGGCACTTCGGTGCCGATTTGTGGATGTGCTCGCTCATGGCGGTGCCCCTCAGCTCTTCGGCCAGTAGGCCAGCGCGTCGCGCGCCAGCCTCTCGCCCATCGAGAACAGGTTGATGCGGCGGCGTGGCCGGTTCATCAGGCTGGCCAGGCGCAGCCGGTCGAATTCGGCGTCTTCGGCGGCGGCGCGGTCGCTCTCGGCGGACAGGCCTTGCAGCACCGCGGCACCGGAGCCGCCCGTAGCGCCCAGGCCGCGCGCGCCGAACGAGGCGCGCTGGCGCGCCAGCACGCGCTTCAGCCGTTCCTTGCGGCGGCGCTCCTCGGTCGCCATGGCGAGGCGCTGGCGCTCGATCTCGTGGGTCGGCACCGGCGCCTCCTGGTTTGCGTCGGAGAATTGCCCGGCGACGCCCAGCACGGACGACGCGATCCCCAAGGGCAGCGTGGCTGTTTCCTTTGAAGCCATCAGTCGTTCACCTTCATCTCGGTGGTTACGGACAGGATCGTGCAGTCCAGCGGCGCGTCCTGGACGACGCGCCACAGCGGCTCGGCACCGCCGCGGCGCCAGCCCAGCGCGCGGATCTCCATATCGCCGGTGAACGGCGCCACCGGGCTGTCGAGCACGCCCGTGGGGCCGAAGCGCTTGAACGGCACCTCGCGGAAGCCGCTGCCGGTGTCGACGCGCAGCGCCGCCGTGTCGGCAAGGCGGAAAGTCACCGCGATCAGCCGCATGGCGACGGCCTGGGCCGCGCCCTGCGCGTTGCGCGTGGCCGGCGGCAGCGGCTCGACCTCCACGGTGTAGGGCAGGCCGATCTCGACCGCCCCCGCGGGCTGCGCCAGGCTGGCGGTGCCGGACGAGACGCTGACCAGAGCCCGCACGCTGCCGTCGGCGACGACGGCGACGCTGCGCCCCTCCAGGTGGTCCAGGCCGCTCCAGTCGGTCTGGGGCGGCGTCGCGGTGGCGGTCGCAGCGGCATCGGTGTTGAGCGTGTCGTCGAAGCACTCGATGAACACGGTGCCGGCGCGCTCGACCAGCACGTAGATGTCCTCGCCGACGCCGGCGATGGCGCGGAAGGTGCCGTCGGTCGTGGCCAGGGCCCAGCCGGAGACGCGCTCGGCGCGGAACAGGGTCACCGTCGCCAGATTGCCGTCGGCCAGCACCACGTGGCACATGCGCCGCGCCGGGTCGTATTCCAGGTCGATCGCGCCCGTCATCACGTGCTGCGACAGCATGGCCAGATCGGTCGCCTGGTAGGCCTGCTCGACGTCGGTGAACAGGAACTCGCGCAGCTCGCGGCCATTGCGGGCGACGAAGACCGTGGCACCGTCGACGTCGCGCGGCGCCAGCGCCCGGTCGACCGGTGCGCCGACGCGAGTCTGGCGGTGCAGCTGCACGTTCTCCGGCGTCAGCGGCTCGCCGGTCACCATCCACTCGGCGCCGGACGTGAAGACCTGCAGGTGGCGGCCGGAGAACACGGCGCGGATGGCGTTGACCTGGTCGGAGACGATGGGGAACTCGATCGCCTCGTCGTCCAGGCCCTCGGCCAGGTCGAAGTTGAAGAAGTCGGACGACTTGGAAAGCCACAGCCGGTTCGGCAGGTCGCGGCTGCCGCCGATCACCAGCCGGTCCTGGTGGAAGGCGACGGTGACCGGCCAGCCGCGCACGGGGCTGAAGGCGGCCTCCTCCCAGTCCTTGGTTTGACCGGCACCGAGCAGCGTCTCCTTGACGACCGCGGTGGCCGAAGTCGGCGACGCCACCGCGGTGACCTCGACCTGCTTCTCCTGCAGCCGGAAGCGGTGGCCGATATGGCCGTCGTCGAACACGTCGGTCGAGGCGGTCAGTGTCACCGTGCCCGTCGTGGCGCTGGCCCCCACCGTGACGTCGGGGTCATAGAACTTGTGGAACGGGATGCGCACCGCGTCGCTCTCGGTGACGAAGGCCCAGTCGGCGAGCGTCCAGTCGGTGTGCGAGGTGCGGGTCAGTTTTTGCGGCACGTGGTCCGGATGTACCAAGAGCAGCGTGTCGGCGCTCTGTGTCCAGCTCAGCTGGTCGAGGTCGCTCTCCGACCACGGCGTGGCCACGTCGGCCACCGCCACGCCGTCGCGATAGACGTCGAGGTGCAGGTCGGTGAAGACCAGCAGGTAGACCTGCTCGGTGTTGAACTCGAAGCCGACCAGCCGGCCCGGTCCCCGCGCCGTGTCGATGTGGCGCAGGCCGGGGCGCCGGCTGATGCCGCCGGTCGGGTGGATGAAGACGTTGCGCAGGCGCGCGGCGCCGTTCGTGTACGCGGCCATGTCGCCGCGGCCGAACATGCGCGGGCTCAGCTCACCGGCCGTGAAGCTGGTCTTCAGCAGGCGATTGCGGGTCATCAGCCGCGCACCGCCGTGAGGGTGAAGTCCTCGACGCGCGACGGCGTGTCCTGCTGGCTGTCGATCAGCCGAGCGTTGCGGAACTCCTGCTGCGCCAGGCGGTGCAGCAGGTCGGCGCGGCTGGTGCTCTCGGTCACCGGCAGGCAGAATTCGGCCGCCAGGCGCGCGATCAGCGTCTGGTCGAAGAACGGCGGGAACGAGGTCTCCGCCGGGCGGAAGATGTAGCTCAGCACCACGCGGTCGGCGCTGGAGTGCAGGCGTTGCTCGGCGATGCGGTAGTCGAGCCCGCGGCCGCGCCCGACCGGGCCGGCCGACAGCGCGCGCAGGAAGTCCGGCGGCAGCTGAAAGGCATAGGGAAAGTCGGCGACCGGCGCCGCGGCCAGCTGCGGCAGTTCGGTCTGGCCGGTGGCGAAGCTCCAGGGGTGCGCCGACAACAGGGCGTCGCGCAGGCTGGGATAGAGGTTCGCCGCGACTTCCGCCTCGGCGGTGCCTTCGTCGAACGAGGCGATGGTCTTCGCGCCCAGCGAGGGCAGCGCGCGGCTGCACAGGGCGATCGCGCTCAGCGCCATGGACCTGGTCCTTCCGGTGCGTGTGGGTCAGAAAAAAACAGCGCCCCGCGGGGGAAGCGGACCCCGCGGGGCGCCGGCCGCGCGGCGTGGCGGGCGCTCAGTCGGTGTCGACGGCGCCGAAGGCGACCATGTCGCCCAGGTCGACCACGCCGCTGGCGTTCGTCAGCACGACGAACATGCCGTGTCCCGGCGTGCCGTCGGTGTCGACGTTGGCGACGATCATGTCGCCGACGCGCAGCATGTCGCTGGCGGCGTTGAAGTAGCCGGACGAGTCGACCGTCGCGGCGGTATCCACCGTGCTGTAGTGCCACAGCGTGAAGCCGTTGGCGTAGGCCAGCACGGAGAGATTGCGGGCGTCGTAGGCCATAGCTCAGCCCTCCCCTCAGCTCTCGAGGCAGCGCATGACGACGACACCCTGGCCGTCGATCAGGCACGCGCCCTGGCTCATCATGTTGGAAACGAAGTGCGCGGCGCGGTCGCCGTGCCAGGTGACGTCGGCATTGACCTCGGAGCCCGCGGCATGGCCGATCGCCGACTTGTGGTACCAGTGGCAGAAGCGCACGTCGGAGCCGTCCTTGGTGAGCCCGGAGTGCGGGATCCACAAGGCGCCCAGCCAGCGCTTGGCCTGGGTGCCGCGCCAGGGCAGCTCGTCGGCACCGACATAGTCGGCGTTGGCGAACTCCTGGATGGCCAAGAGGTCCGACCACTGTTTCCAGCCGATGACGGCGAAGCGGTCGCCGTCGTCGGGCACGTCGGCGCCGCCCAAGAGCTCGAACGCCTCGAGCACCTTGTCCTTGGTCAGGCCGTCGGCGCCGGTGCCGGCGTAGGTCGTCGAGGTATCGAGCGCGGCGATGACCAGCTCGTCGGTCTTGCGCCCCAGCGCGTAGGCGCCGGCGTTGGCGATGACCCCCATCTCGTTGATGTTGGTCTTCAACTCGTCGAGCTCGTCGACCCAGTCGCCGGCGTAGAAGTCGCTGAGCGCGCACTCGACGGGCTCGTGATCGACGTTCATCACCGGCACCTTGCCGTGCCGTGCCTTGGTGGTTGCCGTGCCCTTGCCGACCTTCTGAAACACGGTGGTCGACCCGGTCACGTCGTTCTTCGAGCGCACCGTCGCGCGCAGTTTCGAGCCCTGCCGCTGGTACGCCTGATGCACCTCCGTCTGGTAGTGTTTGACGAAGGCATCTGCGACGTCGTTAGACATTCTCCTCTGATCCTCGGTTCACGGGGTTGCGTGGGATCGCCGTGACGCCGGTTGTCGATGCGCGCGCCAGCGCGGCACCGGCCAGGTTCAGCGGCAGCGACCGGGCCCCGCCGGAAAACAGGCATGGTTGTCCGGTCGCGTGCGGGATGACGGGGCAGCGGCGTGCCGCCCCTTCACGTCCGGGCGTCAGCCCGGGTAGAGCGTCTCGAAGCCCTCGCGCACGCGGGCGACGATGTCGGGGTCGCGGTCGCGCCAGTAGCGCGGGTCGCGCATCAGCTCCTTGATCGCTGCCTCGCTCTCCGGGTCGGGCGCGTCGTCGGCCGTCAGCGGCGCCAGCGCGGCGCCGAACTCAGGCCCGAAGGCCTTGGTCAGCAGCAGGCGCATGCGCGGCGTGATCGCCGCCTCCAGCTCCTGGACCTCGGGCGGCGTCAGCCGACGCAGGGCGTGCTGCATCACGGGCATGACGAGGGTGTCGATGTCGGCCGCGGGCGCCGCTGCCGGGGCAGCGGCGGCGGGCGGCCGCATGTCGAACTCTTGCATGGCGGATTCCTTTTTTTGAGAGCGCGTCTGCGCGGGGAAAGGGGTGTGGGCGCCGGCCGCCACCCCGTCAGGAGATCAAGTGCTGGGCAGGTTCGGCCGGCGCCCCGGGACAGGCACGAAAAAGGGCGACTGGTTTCCCAGCCGCCCTTTGGACGCACCTGTCCCGTCGACAGGGGACTATGTAGCGCAGATCGTGGCGGATGTCAAGAATTATTTCCTATGACACCGCGATTCAGTCCGGGTACAGCCGCGACCAGGCGGCGCGGACCTGGGCGACGAGGTCGGGGTCGCGGTCGCGCCAGTAGCGCGGGTCCTGCATCAGGCGCTTGACGTCGGCCTCGCCGAGGCCGGGGGCGCCCTCGCCGGCGCGCACCAGCGCCGGCTCGTCGCCGGCCATCATGCGCTCCAGCGCGCGCACCCCCTCGAAGCTGCCGGCCAGGCTCTCGAACGCCTCGGCCGGCAGGTTGGCGCGGGCCCAGCGGCCGAGGCGGCCGCGCAGCTCGGCCCACTTCTCCGGGCCATAGTGCATGTTGAGGCGCTCGAGCTCGTGCGCCGCGGTCTGCTGCGCCGCGGCGACGCCGGCGGCGGCGTTGTTGAGCCGCGGCAGCACCTCGGCCGCCAGGTCGTAGACCAGCTGCGCCTGCACCGGCGTGAGCCCGGCAGCGTGCGGATAGGCGTCGATCTGCGGGTCGCGGCCCAGCGTCGCGCCGACCTCCAGCCGGTAGCCGTCCGGCGTCTCCGGCACGCCCAGGGCGCGGTGAAAGCGGCCGATCGCGACGGCGTCCGCGTCGTCGCCGGGCACGGCGACCGAGCCGCCCAGCTTGCGCTCCAGTTCGCCGTAGGAGCGGGCCAGCGCCTCGGTGCGCACCTGGCTCCCCTCGGCGTCCCAGAACTTCTCCGGCACGTAATCCGGCCGGGGCTCTGGCATGGTCTCGGCTTCGTTCGGCGCCGTCTCGGCAGCCCTCTCGATATCGCTCATGACGTGGTGTCCTCCGAAGGCCCGTCGCGGCCCAGCTCGATCAGGGCGGCGACGTGGGCGACGAGGGCGCGCTGGCCCTCCAGGTGGCGCAGCGCCGCGTCGCTGGCGTCGGGCGCCAGGTAGCGCTCGCGGGTCAGGCGGTTGAGGTGGGCGAGCACGCGCCCGCCGTCAGTACCGGCGAAAGCGCGGGCGAAGGCGCGGGCGGTGTCGACCAGCGCCTCGTCCGGACGCTCCGCCGGGGCGGCGAACCAGTCCCAGCCGTGGCCGTTAGGCGTCGCCATCGGCGCCTCCCGCCACGGCCGCCTGCGATGAAGCCGCCGGCGCCGGCATGATGCTGGGCGGCGCCGGTTGTACGCCCGGCGGCGCCGGCAGCACGCTGGGGGGCGTCGGCGCCTGCGCAGGGTCGCGCAACAGGTCCGGCGGCACGTTGAAAGCGCGCGCCATCCAGCGCGCGGTGCGCACCGGGTCGATCGCCTGCAGCGCCTCGGGCCCCAGCTCCGCCAGGCCGCGCAGCCAGACCATGACCTGCTGCGCCTCCTGCTGCGCCTGGGCGCTGGCCAGCGGCGAGCGGTACTGCAGGTCGACGGTGCGGCCGTCGAGCACGATCGGCGGCACCTCGCCGCGGCGCCGCAGGATGGCGAGCGCGCGGCCGATCAGCGGCGTCAGCAACTCCGACTGTAGCCGGCCGTAGGTCGCGCCCAGCACACGGCCGACCTCCTCGGCACGCTCCAGCACCTCGGTCGCGGTCATGCTGGGCGCGTCGACCTGGCCAAGGCGATCGGCCAAGAGCGCCCGGCGGATGTGCCCGCGCAGCTCGACCAGCAGCCGTTCCGAGAGGTCGAACTGGCCGGGGGCCGCGAGCGGCGACAGGCCGGCGGAGCCGACCGCCTTGGGGATGATCGAGCCGGGCACCAGGCGGACGGTCGCCGGGTTGAGCACGCCGTCGTCGTCGGCCTGCCAGATCCCGGTGACCGCGATGGTCGCGTTCTTCAGCACCAGCTCGACCACCTTGTTGGCGGTCTTGATGTCCGGCAGCGCCTTCATCACCGGCGAGCGGCCATAGGCCTCGCCCGGCGCCTTCATCCAGCGGAAGTTGATGAACGGCGAGGCGGCGAAGCGGCCCTGGGCCAGCACCGTTGGCGACGCCGTAGACGCGGCGGTAGGGGCATTGGTGGCGCCGTCCGGTGGCTCGATAAAGGCAACGTACCCGTAGCCGCCGTCGTCCGGCAGCACGGCTTCGACCACCGCGACTTGGCCCGGGCCGCCGCTGCGCTCGGCCTGGACCGCGGCCTCGGGCACCGGCGCCTTGGGGAAACGTGCACGGAAGCGCTCGACGCTCAGGACGCTGCGCCGGAAGGTGACGTCGGGCCGGCCCTCCGGCCCCTCCTCCAGCGCCAGTTCGCCCAGCGGCACGGCGGTGAAGCGGAAGGCGCTCGCCGCGCCGACGTCGGCCTCCTCGAACAACTGCGAGGCGGTGCCGCCGGTGACAAGGTCGAGGAAGCACTGATGCACCTCGACGGCGAAATTGGAGCGGTCGAGCTGGGTCTGCAACGCCGCCGCGGCCTCCTCGAGCCGGGGCGCTGCCGCTCGGCGTCGTCGAGGCCGGGGCCGCCGGCGAGGCCGATCCAGCGCGACCAGGGCGGCGTCAGCCGCGCCAGCAGGCTGGCGGCGAGCTGCTCGACCGCATCGGGCGCGGTGCCGTCGAACAGCTTGTCGGTGCGCTTGCTGCCCGGCGCGGCGCCGCTCCAGGTGTCGCGCTGCGTCAGGGCGTAGTCGTAGGCCTCCTGCCAGTGCGCTTCCCAGGCGCGCCGCCGCTCGCGCAGGCGGCGGTAGCGGCGTAGCACGGCGGCCGGGTCGAGGGGCGAAGGGTCGGCCATGGCGGTCAGTCTCCCAGGTGCTGCTTGCCGCCGAGCGGCAGCTCGTCGCGCAACCGCAACAGGCCGCGCGGCGACGTCGCGATCGTGCCGGCGCGGCCGCGCTGGCGGCGGCGCAACATGTCGAGGCGCGCGGTGCGGCGCTCCTCCTCGGGGTCCGGCGCGGGCTCGGGCGCGGGGGGGGG
>Ga0209678_1000186_pt1 | contig 25081 bp, 25 predicted proteins | sample WorMetilvaeELBA1_FD_187404 | JGI IMG/M metagenome (GOLD analysis project Ga0209678, IMG submission 187404) | Marine gutless worms symbiont microbial communities from Max Planck institute for Marine Microbiology, Germany - Olavius ilvae ELBA.1... ...
CGCAGCCGCGCGAACTGAGCGTCCGAAAGCCAGAAACAGTGCTCAGACATGGCAAACCCCCAAACAGTTGGGAGCTTGAATCATGCTTCGCCCGAAAAGGGAATCCCCTTTATGGGTCCGGACCCTGGAGCATATCTTGCGGCCTCTCTTTTCCGGCGGTCCTCACCTGGCTACCTGGACCGCCTCTTGTCCCCGTATCTCTCCGCGCGGGTCCCACCAGACGATCCCGCGCTGGTTAATAGTCCCATTCGGCGCTTAACAAACGTTTAAGCTGTATCGCGATTACCCAGAATAAACGCCGCAATTTCCACAGACTTTTGCCCGGCACCTTGGTTTTCGACCTACCCGCGTCTACCGTGCCGTCCGATTGTGCCGCGTGCCCGCGATTCGCGTCCCCGGGAGTCCCCGTTCGATGCCCCACACCGTCGCCCTGATCGTCGCCGCCGGACGCGGCGTGCGCTTCGGCGGGCCGCTGCCCAAGCAGTACCGCGCGCTGGCCGGCCGGCCGGTCCTGCGGCGCACGGCCGAGGCGTTGTCGAGCCACCCCGCGGTCGGCGCGGTGCGCGCGGTGATCGCGCCGGGGGACACCGCGCACTGCGGCGAGGCCCTCGCCGGCCTCGACGTGCTGCCGCCGGTCGAGGGCGGCGCCGAGCGGCAGGACTCGGTGCGCCGGGGCCTCGAAAGCCTCGCCGACCTGCAACCGGACCGGGTACTGATCCACGACGGCGTGCGGCCGCTGGTCGACACCGCCACCATCGACCGGGTCGTCGCGGCGTTGGACGACCATGAGGGCGCCATCGCCGCCCTCCCCGTCACCGACACCCTCAAGCGCGGGTCCGACGGCGAGACGCCCAAGATCGCCGCCACCGTCGACCGCGCCGGGCTGTGGCGGGCCCAGACGCCCCAGGGATTCCGCTTCGAGGCCATTCTCGCGGCTCACGCGGCGGCGGCCGGCCGGGCGCTGACCGACGATGCCGCGGTGGCCGAGGCCGCCGGGCTCGACGTGGCGCTGGTGCTGGGCGACGCCGACAACCTGAAGATCACCACCGAGGCCGACCTGGCCCAGGCCGAGCGCCTGCTGGCCGCCGCCTCGGAGGTACGCATCGGCCAGGGCTTCGACGTGCACCGCTTCGGCCCTGGCACCGCCGTCATGCTGTGCGGCGTCGCCGTGCCCCACGAGCGGGGGTTGATGGGCCACTCGGACGCCGACGTCGGGCTGCACGCGGCGACCGACGCGGTTCTGGGGGCGTTGGGCGCCGGCGACATCGGCAGCCATTTTCCGCCCAGCGACCCGCAATGGGCCGGCGCCGCTTCGGACGTCTTCCTGGCCCACGCGCGGGATCTGGCGCGCGCGCGCGGCGGCGCCGTGCTGCACCTGGACGTCACGCTGATCTGCGAGGCCCCCAAGGTCGGCCCCCACCGCGCGGCGATGACAGCACGGCTGGCGGAGATTCTGGAACTCGCGCCCAACCGGGTCAGCGTCAAGGCGACCACGACCGAGGGCCTGGGCTTCACCGGCCGCGGCGAGGGCATCGCCGCCCAGGCGGTCGCCACCGTGCGCCTGCCGGCCGGCGGTTAGTCATGCCGGCGCGCCCGCCGTTCTGGTCGGCCGCGAGCCTGATCTCGACCTGGGGCGGCGCCGGGCTGCTGCCGGTGGCGCCGGGCACCTGGGGCTCGCTCGCCGCCCTGCCCGTCGGCCTCGGCATCGTCTGGCTGGCCGGGCCGTGGGGCCTGTCGGTCGCGGTGATCGTCGCCTTCGTCGCCGGGCTGTGGGCCACGTCACGGTATCTCGAGGCGACCGGCGAACCCGACCCCGGCGCCGTGGTGATTGACGAGGTCGCCGGGCAGTGGCTGGCGCTGCTGCCGGTCTGCCTCGACCTGCGCTTCGTGCCCATCGCCTTCGTCGCCTTCCGCCTGGCCGATATCCTGAAGCCGTGGCCGGCGTCGTGGGCCGACCGGCGCCTCAAGGGCGCCATGGGCGTGATGGCCGACGACGTCGCCGCCGGCGTCTATGCCGGCCTGGCCGCCTGGCTGCTGACGTTCTGGCTCGGCTACCGCTCGCACTTCCCGGGCTGGCCGGTCGCGCCGTGATCGAGCGCGCCCTCCACGACCGGGCCGCCGCCCTGCTGGCGACCTGCCGCGCCGCCGGGATCACGCTGGCGACGGCGGAATCGTGCACCGGCGGGCTGATCGCCGCGGCGCTCACTGCCGTCGCCGGCTCCTCGGACGTCGTCGAGCGCGGGTTTGTGACTTATTCCAATGCCGCCAAGACCGAGCTGCTGGGCGTACCGGCGGAGCTGATCGCCGCGCACGGCGCCGTCAGCGAGGCGGTCGCCCGGGCCATGGCCGAGGGCGCCCTCGACCGCGCGCCGGTCGACCTGACGGTGGCCGTAACCGGCGTCGCCGGGCCGGGCGGGGGCAGCGCCGAGAAGCCGGTCGGCCTGGTCCACCTGGCCAGTGCCCGCGCGGGCCACACCCTGCACCGCCGCGAGGTCTTCCCGGGCGACCGCGACGCCGTGCGCGAGGCGACCGTGTGGGCGGCGCTGGAGCTGCTCGAGGCGCAGCTGGCTGAGGTCACGGCGATTTGACACCGGCCGGGCGCGCCGGCCCCGTAGGCTCGGCGCTAGTCCACCCCTGAGGAGCCTGCCGATGCGCCGCCTGATCGTCGCGATTGCCTTCCTGCTGCTTGCCGCCGCGCCGGCGCACGCCGCGCCGGAGGGCACTGTCGTGCTCGCCACGCCGCACGGCTTCGACACCCTGGTGGCGCGCCTCAAGCAGGCCGTCGCCGACAACAAGATGGGCCTGGTCAGTCAGGCCAGCGCCAGCGCCGGCGTCGCCCGGCGCGGCGTGACGATCCCCGGCAACTACGTCGCCGGGGTGTATCGCAACGACTTCGCCGTGCGCATGCTGAAGGCCAGCGTGCCGGCGGGCATCGAAGCGCCGATCCGCTTCTACGTGACGGCGGAAGACGACGGCACGGCGAGCCTGCGCTACCGGCCACCCAGCGTCGTCTTCGCGCCGTACGACGACGGCGGCACGGCCCTCGACGACCTGGCGCAGGAGCTGGACGTCATCTTCGCCACCATCGCCAAACAGGCGGTCGCCAAGTAGAGCCCGGCCCTCGGGCCATCGCGATCTGCCACTGGCCGAGTCACCCCCACGCCGAACCTCCCCCTTCAAGGGGGAGGGGGATTTTGCTTATGCGCCAATGAGTTCCCTCCCCCTTGAGGGGGAGGGCTAGGGTGGGGGGTGTTGCGGCGGCGCATGCTGGGTCGGATTGGCCACAAGCCAGCGAGGCCAGATGGGCCGCTCCCTACAACGCCGACTCGATGCGGTCGCAGACCGTCTCCAGGACCTTGACGCGGGCGTAGCGCTTGTCCTCGGCCTCGACGATCGTCCAGGGGCCGTGCCGGGTGGTCGTCCTCTCGATCATCTCGCTGGCGGCGAGGATGTAGTCGTCCCACTTCTCGCGGTTGCGCCAGTCCTCGTCGGTCAGTTTGTGGCGCTTGTAACCGGTCTCCTCGCGCGCCTTGAAGCGCTGCTCCTGCTCGTCCTTGCTGATCGCCAGCCAGAACTTGATGACCACGATGCCATGGCGGGCGAGTTGCCCCTCGAACTGGTTGATCTCGCTGTAGGCGCGCAGCCAGTCGGCCTCGGCGGCGAAGCCCTCGATGCGCTCGACCAGCACGCGGCCGTACCACGAGCGGTCGAAGATGCGGATCATGCCGCGCGCCGGGACGCGCCGCCAGAAGCGCCACAGATAGGGCCGGCGCAGCTCCTCCTCGTTCGGCGCCGCGATCTGCGCGACGCGGTAGTAGCGGGCGTCGAGCACCCTGGTCATGCGGCGGATGGCGCCACCCTTGCCGCCGGCGTCGCTGCCCTCGAAGACGATCACGGCACCGCGTTGCCGGAACTTGGGATCGCGCGACAGGCCGTTCAGACGCGCCTGTAGCTCCTGCAAGCGCTTGCTGTAGTCCCCGCGATCGATGGTCTTCGACAGGTCGATGTCGTCGAGCAGGCGCCGGCCGTCGATCGGCTCGATCGGCCGCGTTGCCGGCGGCGGCATGACCGGGGGCGGTTCGGTCAGGCGCTGGCGGATCGCCGTCAGCACCGTGCGGCCGACGGCCAGGTCGCGATAGCGGTGGTCCGCCGCCGGAATGACCTGCCAGGGCGCCTCGGCGCGGTCGGTGATCCGCAAGGCGTGCTGCGCCATCTCGCGCACCTTGGCGTACATCTTGTACGACTCGCGGTCCTCGTCGGTGACGCGCCAGCTATTGCGGGGATCGGCCTCGGTACGCTTGATCGCCCGTTTCTGCTGCTCCTTCGTGAGGTGCAGCCAGAACTTGAGGATGACGACGCCTTCCTGCGCCAGCATGCGCTCGGTCAGCACGATCTCCTCGACCGCCTGGTCCAGCTCGGCCCAGCCGAACTCGCCGCGCAGGTAGCGTTTGAAGGGCTCGGTGTACCAGGAGCGGAAGTAGATCGCCATGCGACCCCTGGGCGGCATGACACGCCAGTAGCGCCATGGCGGCGGGAAGCGCTCCTCCTCCTCCGTGGCGACGTCGAAGGCATAGGCGCGCACCAGGCGCGGGTCCAGCCACTCCAGGAGGCGGTTCACCGTGTCGCCCTTGCCGGCCATTTCCATGCCGTTGATCAGGATGATGGTCGAGAACTTCTTCTGCTCCATCATCTCCAGCTGACAGTCGAGCAGCGCCTCGCGCAGCTCGGGCACCTCCGCCTTGTACTGATCGGCGGGGATCTTGTGCGGGATCTCGGCGGATTCGAACATGTGTCGTGGGCCCCCGGTGACGACCCGCCAACTCTAGCAAGCCCTTGGCGTTTCAGCCTGATACAGGTCAAGCGCCCAAAACGGCGGCCAGGCGGTGCTGCGGCGCCGCGTCACCGATGAGCCCGAGCGAAACCGAGAAATGGCCTTGTGGCCGCACGAACAGGTTCTGCGGCGGCACCGCCCAGTTGCGCGCGAGGGCCGCCCCGCCGGCATAGGGCACCAGGTCGTCGGCGCTGCCCAGCACCATGACGATACGCTCCGGCGCCATCGCCGGCGGGCCGACGGGCGCCGCCAGCGGCAGCCAGTCGGCCAGCCGCTCCGCCGTCCAGCCGCGCGCCGCCGCGACGGCCGGCGCGCCGAGGGCCCGCGCCAGCGCGTTCTCCTCGGCCAGCGCCCCTAGGTCGCCGCTGGTGGCGATCAGGAACAGGGCGTCGGGCCGCAACTCGACGGGCCAGTCAGTTGCGCTGGTCGCCAGGCGCTGGGCCGTCAGGGCCCCCATGCTGACACCCCCGACCGCGACGGGTCCGGCGCTGGTCCGCCGCGCCCACGCCACCAGGATCGCCAGCTCCGCGGACCAGGCCCGGATCAGCTCCACCATGCCCAGCGGCCCGCGGCCCAGCGCGGGCTCGCCGCCGAACCAGCCGGGCAGCCGCCGGCGGCCGTGCCAAGGCGCCTCGGCGCGGATGACGCGCACGCCGCGCCGCAGCACCTCCTGCGTCAGGTCCGGCATTTCCGCCCAGTACTCGTCCTCGATGCAGACACCGTGCGCGAAAACCAGCGTCGGCGGGTCGCTGGCGCCGGTTGGCGTCGACACACGTGCCCACGCTTCTCCGTCCGCCGCTGGCGCTTCAAACCGCAGCCAACGGTCTTCCGCCTGCGTCGTCGGCACCGGGCGCGATTCGGCGATGGGCGTCGTCGCGGGCGGCACCGGGTCGCGCGGGTCGGCGAGCACGTCGGCGAAGTCGAGCCGTGCCGCGGCCTCGTCCGGAATGTCCCAGCGCACCGGATCGAGGCTGCCGCGCACGTGCATCTGGAGGAAGGCCTGCCGGGCCATCATCAACCGGTTCGCCGCGCGCAATCTGGCCCGCTCGCAGGCAATACGCTCGGCGACGGGCGCCTCTGCCGCACCGAAAAACGCCGCTTCCCACGCGGCGACGGCCTCCGCCAGCCGGGCCCGCCGGCGGGCGATCGTCGCCAGCGCCGGCTCGATCAGCGCCGTCGGCAGCTCCGGCCGCTGCACCTCGCTGCGAAATCGCTCGGACGAACCGTCGGCCGCGAGGCCCGCCGCCCAGGCGCGCGACAACGGAAAGTAGACCTCCAGCAGGCCCTTGAGGGCCACCCGGTCGTAGGCCGGTCGCAGCACGAGGGCGCCGAGCCAGCCGTGCAGCAGGCTGTCCTGCGCGTCGGCGATTTCGAGACGGCTTGCCGACGACCGTTGGCCCGTTGCCGTCACGGGGTTCAGGCCGTCCGGGCCGCCGCGTCCGTGGCCGCGTCCGCCGGGGCGCCGTAGATCGCCGCCGCGCGACGCTCGAACGCCGCGACCATGCGGCTCACCGCCTCGTGGAACAGCGCGCCGATCATCTTTTCCAGGATGCGGGAATGAAACTCGAAGTCGACGTAGAAGTCGATCTCGGTGTGGCCGGAGTCCAGCGGCACGAATTCCCAACGGTTCTTCAGATACTTGAGCGGACCCTTCACGTACTCGACGTCGATCTCGTAGGACGGCTTCAGGGTCACCTTGGAGGCGAAGCGCTCGCGGATCATCTTGAAGCCGATGACGAGGTCGGCCCAGAACACGTCGCCCTCGCGCTTGTTGACGCGCGCCGCGACGCACCAGGGCAGGAACTCCGGGTAGCGGTCGACGTCGGCGACGAGATCGAAGAGCTGCCGCTGGGTATAGGGCAGGACGCGGCGTTCGGCGTGATACGGCATGCGGTCTCCGGCCCGTGCGGCCGCGGGGCGGCTATTCCGCGGCGGCCGCGCCGGCCAGACGGGCGTCGCGCGCGACCCGCAGCTTCGCGAAGTCCGCGTCGGCGTGATAGCTGGAACGCGTCAGCGGCGTCGCCGAGACCATGAGAAAACCCTTGCCGCGGGCCAGCGCCGCCAGTTCCTCGAACTCCTCCGGCGGGACGAAGCGGTCGATGGCGGCGTGCTTGGGCGTCGGCTGCAGGTACTGGCCGATGGTCATGAAGTCGACGTCGGCGGCGCGCAGGTCGTCCATCACCTGCAGCACCTCGTCGCGGCTCTCGCCCAGGCCGACCATGATGCCGGACTTGGTGAAGAGGCCGGGCACGCGCCGCTTCATGTCGTTGAGCAGGCTGAGGCTGGTGAAGTACCGCGCGCCGGGGCGGATCGAGGGATACAACCGCGGTACGGTCTCCAGGTTGTGGTTGAAGACGTCGGGCGGCACCGCGGCGACGGTTTCGACCGCCCCCGGCTTGTCCTTGAAGTCGGGGGTCAGGATCTCGACCGTCGTCGCCGGCGAGGCCTCGCGGATGCGGCGCACGACTTCGGCGAAGTGCCCGGCCCCGCCGTCGCCCAGGTCGTCGCGGTCGACCGAGGTGATGACGACGTGGGCGAGGCCCATGCGGGCGACCGCCGTCGCCGTGTTGGTCGGCTCGAACGGGTCGAGCGCCGCGGGCTTGCCGGTGGCGACGTTGCAGAAGGCGCAGGCGCGGGTGCAGACGTCGCCCATCACCATCACCGTTGCGTGCTTCATCGACCAGCACTCGCCGATGTTGGGGCAGGCCGCCTCCTCGCACACGGTGTGGAGGTTGAGCTCGCGCATCATCCTGCGTGTCTCGTGATAGGCCTGACTGGTCGGCGCCTTGACCCGGATCCAGGGCGGCTTGCGCTGGATCGGGTTGTCCGGCCGGTTGCGCTTCTCCGGGTGGCGGCGCGCGGCGGCGTCGAGGGGTGGCGTCGTGTCGGGCATGACGCCTCTACATATGGATGACGCGGTCGTAGGCGTCCAGCACGCTCTCGTGCATCATTTCGCTCAGCGTCGGGTGCGGGAAGATGGTGTGCATCAGTTCCGCTTCCGTCGTCTCCAGCGTCATGCCGACCGAAAAGCCCTGGATCAGCTCGGTGACCTCGGCGCCGATCAGGTGCGCGCCCAACAGCTCGCCGGTGTCGGCGTCGAACACGGTCTTGACCAGCCCCTCGGGCTCGCCGAGCGCGATCGCCTTGCCGTTGCCGAGGAACGGGAAGCGGCCGACACGGACATTGCGGCCGTTCTCCTTGGCCTTGGCCTCCGTGAGGCCGATCGAGGCGACCTGCGGGTGGCAGTAGGTGCAGCCGGGGATGCGCGAGGTGGCGAGCGGGTGCACGTCGTTGAGCCCGGCGATGCGCTCGACGCAGATGACGCCCTCGTGCTCGGCCTTGTGGGCCAGCCACGGCGGGCCGACCAGGTCGCCGATGGCGTAGACGCCGGGCTCGTCGGTGCGCAGCCACTCGTCGACCACCAGGTGGCCGCGGTCGACCTTCACCTTGGTGCCGTCGAGGCCGATGTCCTCGACGTTGCCGGTGATGCCGATCGCCAGGATGACGCGCTCGAAAGTCTGCTCGGTGGCCTTGCCGCCCTTCAGCTCGATCGCCGCCGTCACATCTTTCGAGTTGCGTTTCAACGCCTTGACCGTGGCGCCGGTGTGGATCGTCATGCCCTGCTTCTTGAACGCCTTCTCGGCCAGGCCGGAGATCTCCGCGTCCTCGACCGGCAGCACACGGTCGAGCACCTCGACCACCGTCACCTCGGCGCCCAGCGTGCGGTAGAACGAGGCGAACTCGATGCCGATGGCGCCGGAGCCGACGACCAGGAGCGACTCAGGCATCATGTCGGGCACCATGGCCTCGCGGTAGGTCCAGACCAGCTCGCCGTCGGGCTCCAGGCCCGGCAGGGAACGGGCGCGCGCGCCGGTCGCCAGGATGACGTGCTTCGCCGTCAGCTCGCTGTGCTTGCCGTCATGCTCGACCGAGACCTTGCGCGCGCCGGCGGTGCCGCCGGCCAGGCGCCCGGTGCCGTCGAACACCGTCACCTTGTTCTTTTTCAGCAGGTGCCCGACGCCCTTGTTGAGCTGGGCCGAGACGGCGCGCGAGCGCTTGACCACGGCGTCGAGATCGAAGGCGACGCCGTCGGCCTTGAGGCCGTAGTCCTTGGCGTGCTGCATGTAGTGGTAGATCTCGGACGTGCGCAGCAGCGCCTTGGTCGGGATGCAGCCCCAGTTGAGACAGATGCCGCCCAGGTGCTCGCGCTCGACGACCGCGGTCTTGAGCTTCAGCTGCGCGGCGCGGATCGCGGCGACGTAGCCGCCCGGCCCGCCGCCGACGATGACGACGTCGAAGTTCGTGTCGGCCATGGGACCCGCCTCCTAGAGCAGCATGGTGACGGGGTCTTGCAGCAGCCCCTTGAACGCGGCGAGGAACTCGGCGCCGATGGCGCCGTCGACGACGCGGTGGTCGACCGAGAGCGTGACGCTCATCACCGTGGCGACGGCCAGCGCGCCGTCCTTCACCACCGGCCGCTGCTCGCCGGCGCCGACCGCCAGGATGCAGCCCTCCGGCGGGTTGATGACGGCGGCGAAGTCCTTGATGCCGAACATGCCCAGGTTCGAGACCGAGAAGGTGCCGCCCTGGTACTCCTCCGGCTGCAGCTTGCCGTCGCGCGCCTTGACGGCCAGCGCCTTCATCTCGGCCGAGATCGTCTCCAGACCCTTGCCGCCGGCATCGCGGATGATCGGCGTGATGAGGCCGCCGTCGATCGCCACGGCGACCGAGATGTCGGCCTGCTGGTAGTACTTGATGCCCTCGTCGGACCACGAGGCGTTGGCCTTCGGCACGCGCTTCAGCGCCACCGCGACGGCCTTCAGCACCATGTCGTTGACGCTGAGCTTGTAGGCGCCGTCGGCTTCTTCGTTGTGCTGCTTGCGCAACGCGAGGAGCGCGTCGAGCTCGATGTCGACGGTCAGGTAGAAGTGCGGCACCGTCGCCTTCGACTGCGCCAGGCGCTTGGCGATGGTCTTGCGCATGGTCGACGCCTTCTCGAGCGCGAACGGCGGCTCGAAGGGCGAGGCAGCGACCGGCGGCGCGAACGCGGGCTCGGCGACGGCCGGGGCGGCCGGGGCGGCAGGCGCGCCGCCGGCGACGAACGCCTCGATGTCGGCCTTGACGATGCGGCCGTGCGGCCCGCTGCCGGCGACGGCGGCGAGGTCGATACCGCCCTGCTGCGCCAGGCGCTTAGCCAGCGGGCTCGCGAAGATGCGCGCGCCCGGCGGTGGCGCCGCGGGTGCCGGGGCTAGGGCGGCCGGCGCCGGAACTGCCGGCGCTGGTGCCGCGGCGGCGGGCGGCGGGGCGGCGGCGGGCGCCGGGGCGGCAGCGGGCGCCGGGGCGGGCACCGCCAGCGCCGGCGGGCCGCCGGCGTCGAAGCCGCTCAGCGCGTCCGAGCCCTCGCCTTCGTCCAGCAGCACGGCGATCGGCGTGTTGACGGCGACCTCCTCCGTGCCCTCGGCGATCAGGATCCGGCCCAGCGTACCCTCGTCGACCGCCTCGACCTCCATGGTCGCCTTGTCGGTCTCGATCTCGGCCAGCACGTCGCCGGAGACGACGTCGTCGCCCTCGGCCTTGAGCCACTTGGCGAGCGTGCCCTCGGTCATGGTCGGCGACAGCGCCGGCATGAGGATCGGTGTCGGCATGGTTCCCCTCCCCTGCGCCGGTTCAGCCGCGGTACAGCACGGCCTTCGCCGCGGCGACGATGTCGTCGGCCTGCGGGATGGTCATGCGTTCCAGGTTGGCGGCATAGGGCATCGGCACGTCCTTGCCGGTGACGCGCGCGACCGGCGCGTCGAGCCAGTCGAAGGCCTGCTCCATCATCAGCGCCGCAAGCTCGGAGCCGATGCCGGCGAACGGCCAGCCTTCTTCGACGCTGACCAGGCGGTTGGTCTTCTGCACGCTCTCGACGATAGTCGCGGTGTCGAGCGGGCGCAGCGAGCGCAGGTCGATGACCTCCGCGGCGATGCCCCCCGCGGCCAGCGCGTCCGCCGCCTCGAGCGCCTTGCCGACCATCAGCGAGAACGCCGTGATCGTCACGTCAGCGCCCGGGCGCACCACCTTGGCGCGGCCGATCGGCACGACGAAGTCCGGGTCCTCCGGCACGTCGAAGCTCTGGCCGTAGAGGATCTCGTTCTCCAGCACGATCACCGGGTTGGGGTCGCGGATCGCCGATTTCAGCAGGCCCTTGGCGTCGCCCGCCGAATAGGGCGCGATCACCTTGAGCCCCGGGCAGTGGGCGTACCACGAGGCGTAGCACTGGGAGTGCTGGGCGCCGACGCGCGCGGCGGCGCCGTTCGGTCCGCGAAAGACGATGGGGGCGCCCATCTGGCCGCCCGACATGTAGAGGGTCTTGGACGCAGAGTTGATGATCTGGTCGACCGCCTGCATGGCGAAGTTGAAGGTCATGAACTCGACGATGGGGCGCAGGCCGGCCATCGCCGCGCCGACGCCCAGGCCCGTGAAGCCGTGCTCGGTGATCGGCGTGTCGATGATGCGCCGGTCGCCGAACTCGTCGAGCAGGCCTTGGCTGACCTTGTAGGCGCCCTGGTACTGGGCGACCTCCTCGCCCATCAGGAACACGCTCTCGTCGCGGCGCATCTCCTCGACCATGGCGTCGCGCAGCGCCTCGCGCACCGTCTGGCTGCGCGTCGGGCCGGCGTACTCGGGCTCGGCCGGCGCGGCGGCGACGGGGGCCGGCGCCGCGGGAACCTCGGCCGCGGGGACCTCGGCCGCGGGGGCCTCGGCGACCGGGGCCGCTTCGGCGACCGGGGCCGGCGCGGGCGCCGAGGCCAGCGCGGCGCTGTCCTCGCCCTCTTCCAGGAGCATGGCGATCGGCGTGTTCACAGCGACCTCCTCGGTACCTTCGGCGATCAGGATCCTGCCCAGCGTGCCTTCGTCCACGGCCTCGACCTCCATGGTCGCCTTGTCGGTCTCGATCTCGGCCAGTACGTCGCCGGCCGTCACGTCGTCGCCCTCGGCCTTGAGCCACTTGGCGAGCGTGCCCTCGGTCATGGTCGGCGACAGCGCCGGCATCAGCACCTGGATCGGCATCTCTCTCCCCCTCGGCGGTCGCGCCGGCGGCGTCAGGCCGCGGTCTCGATCAGGATGTCGGTGTAGAGCTCCGACGGGTCGGGCTCGGGGCTGTTCTGGGCGAACTCGGCGGCCTCGGTGACGATCGCCTTGATCTCCTTGTCGATGTCCTTCAGCGCCGCCTCGTCGGCCTGGCCGCCCGCCAGGATCTTCGCCTTCAGGAGCTCGATCGGGTCGCGCTCGGTGCGGATCTTCTGCACCTCTTCCTTCGAGCGGTACTTCGCCGGGTCGGACATCGAATGGCCGCGATAGCGGTAGGTCAGCATCTCCAGGATCACCGGACCCTTGCCGTCGCGCACCGGGCCCGAGGCCTTGTCCGCCGCGGCCTTGACCGCCAGCACGTCCATGCCGTCGACCTGCTCGCCCGGGATGCCGTAGGCATGGCCGCGCTCGAACAGGTCGGTCTTGGCCGAGTGGCGCTCGATCGAGGTGCCCATGCCGTAGCGGTTGTTCTCGATGACGTAGACGGCCGGCAGCTTCCACAGCGAGGCCATGTTGAAGCTCTCGTAGACCTGGCCCTGGTTGACCGCGCCGTCGCCCACGTAGACGTAGCTGACGCCGTCGTCGGCCTTGTACTTGTGGGCGAACGCGAGGCCGGTACCGAGCGGCACCTGGGCGCCGACGATGCCGTGGCCGCCGTAGAAGCCCTTCTCCTTGGAGAACATGTGCATCGAGCCGCCCTTGCCGCGGGAGTAGCCGCCGCAGCGGCCGGTCAGCTCGGCCATCACGCCCTTGGGATCCATGCCGCAGGCCAGCATGTGGCCGTGGTCACGGTAGGCGGTGATGACGCTGTCCTGCGGCTGGGCCAAGGCCTGCATGCCGACGACGACCGCCTCCTGGCCGATGTAGAGGTGGCAGAAGCCGCCGATCAGCCCCATGCCGTACATCTGGCCCGCCTTCTCCTCGAAGCGGCGGATCAGCAGCATCTCACGGTAGTAGTGCAGCATCTCGTCGGGGGCGGCCTTGCGGCTCCGCGCCGCCGGCTTGCGCCGCGTGCCTGACGCCGTCTTCGTCGCGCTTTTGCGGGTGGTCGCCATCGGCTGCCCTCCTTCGCCGGCCCCGGGGCCGCTCGGCCGCAATGCCGTCGACGGCGCCGCGCGGCGGTGGCCGAACAAGTAGTGCAACGGCCGCGTGCGGGCAACAAAACCCGGCGTGAAGGGGCCGATTCGGCGTCAATTAACTGGAAATTGGTTAATCACCTGCCGAGCGCGCGCAACTTCGCTGCGGCAATGTGGCCCTCGACGTGCGCAAAGTTGCGCGCGTCACTCGCCCGTCAGGACCACCACTTCGTCAGGCCGCACGTAATTGAGCATCAGCCGGGCACGCTCCTCGAGCATGTCGGGGTCGAGATTGTCGGGCCGCAGAAGCGCGACCTGCCGCTCCAGCGCCAGGCGCTGGCGCCGCGTCTCGACCAGCACCTGGCGCGCCTCGGCAACCTCGGCCTTGAGCTGCAGGTAGGCGATGACGCCGTGCTGGCCCTGCACCATGTGGTAGCCGAAATAGCTCGCCAGCACGGCCCCGAGGGCGGGGCCGATGACGCCGCGGGCACGCCGGCGGATATCGCGCAGTGCCGTCATGCCGCCGACCGAATCACACCGACGCGGCCGCCGTCAAGGACAATGGCACAAAGATTCCAGCGGCATAGGGAGTTGTTGCAGAAAGGACTCAGGGTTCCTGGTTTGGACTCGTCGCGCCACGGTCCGTACCCGTATGAGTTTCACGACGATGGGGTCGCTCTTTTCATGGCTGTGACGCCCGTCACTGCCGACATGGCACCGGGCCAGCCACGATCTGCCCGCGGCGTCGGCGAGGCACCGACCACGGAGCGTCCGCGCCAAGCAAGAAATGGAGGACCACGACATGGCAACACGTGTGACAACAGAAGGCGACCTTGGGCATGCGATGGGTATCCATGCCACGATCTTCCACGCCATCGAAGCCGGGGAACCCGGCTACGCGCAGACGACCGTCGACGACGTCATCCTGTCGCTCGAATGCAAGAACGGCGGCACGGGCAACTACCACGGCGGCCCGGTCGGCGGCGGCGGCCTCGACTTCCAGGACATGTTGATGACCGCGTGCGCCAACGAAGAGGGCCGGGCCACCGCCGGCGTCTTCCCACGCTCACGCGTCGAATTTCTGATCGACGATCTGCTCAAATACGAGCAGGAGAAGAAGACCGAGCAGGCGGTGGCCCTGCAGAAGTACCTCGACGAGCACCCGGACCACTTCGCGTAGGCGCTGCCGCAGTAGCAGTGCCGCGGCGGATCGGGCCGGCAGGCACGGCCGGCCCGACAGCCACAATCGTGCGGCGCCGAGGCCTTTGCGCCCTCGCCCCTACCCCGCCTTGACCACGCTCCGGCCGGCATACACGCCGTCCGGGCCCAGAAGCTCGGCGATGCGCAGCAGCTGGTTGTACTTGGCGGTGCGGTCGGTGCGGCTCAGCGAGCCGGTCTTGATCTGGCCGCAGTTAGTGGCGACGGCCAGGTCGGCGATGGTCGCGTCCTCGGTCTCGCCGGAGCGGTGGGACATCACCGCGGTGTAGCCGGCGCGGTGCGCGGTCTCGACGGCGTCGAGCGTCTCGCTCAACGTGCCGATCTGGTTGACCTTGACGAGGATCGAGTTGGCGACGCACTCGGCGATGCCGCGGCGCAGCCGCTCTGGGTTGGTGACGAAGACGTCGTCGCCAACGAGCTGCACCTTGCCGCCGATCGCCGCCGTCAGTTCCGCCCAGCCCTTCCAGTCGTCCTCGGCCATGCCGTCTTCCAGGCTGACGATGGGATAGCGCTCGCACAGGTCCTCGTAGTAGCGCACCAGGCCCTCAGAGGTCAGCGACTTGCCCTCGCCCTCCAGTTCGTAGCTGCCGTCCTTGTAGAATTCGCTCGACGCCGCATCGAGCGCCAGAGCGACGTCCTCGCCGGGCGTGTAGCCTGCGGCTTCGATCGACTTCATGATGAAGCCCAACGCATCGTCGGCGCTGGCGAGCGCCGGCGCGAAGCCGCCCTCGTCGCCGACGTTGGTGTTGTGGCCGGCGTCGCTCAACTGCTTCTTCAGCGCGTGGAACACTTCCGCCCCCGTGCGCACGGCCTCGGCCATGTCGGTGGCGGCGACCGGCATCACAATGAACTCCTGGATGTCGATCGGGTTGTCGGCGTGCTGGCCGCCGTTGACGATGTTCATCATCGGCACCGGCAGGGTGTGGGCGAAGACGCCGCCGATATAGCGGTAGAGCGGCATGGCCAGCTCGTGCGCCATCGCCTTGGCGGTCGCCAGCGAGACGCCGAGGATGGCGTTGGCGCCCAGCCGGCCCTTGTTGGGCGTGCCGTCCAGCTCGATCAGCGTGCGGTCGATGAAGAGCTGCTCGTAGGCCTCCGTGCCGCCGATGGCGTCGAAGATCTCGCCGTTGACGGCGTCGACCGCGTCCTGCACGCCCTTGCCGCCATAGCGGTGCTTGTCGCCGTCGCGCTTCTCGACGGCCTCGTGCACGCCGGTCGAGGCGCCCGAGGGCACGGCGGCGCGCCCGACGGCGCCGCTGACCAGCTCGACGTCGACCTCGACGGTCGGGTTGCCGCGGCTGTCCAGGATCTCGCGGCCGCTGATATCGATGATCGCGGACATGGTTCCCCTCCTCGTTCTCGTCTCGTCAGGCCGAGGCGGCCAGGTCTATCGGCTTCGCCTTGGCGATGCGGTCCAGCTCCATGAGCGTCGCCACCAGTTCCGGCAGGCGCTTGAACGGCACCATGTTGGGGCCGTCCGAGGGCGCCGCGTCCGGGTCCTGGTGGGTCTCCATGAAGACGCCGGCGACGCCGATGGCGACCGCGCCGCGCGCCAGCACGGGCACGAACTCGCGCTGGCCGCCGCTGGTGCCGCCCTGCCCCCCTGGCTGCTGCACCGAGTGCGTGGCGTCGAACACCACCGGTGCCCCCGTTTGCGCGGCCATGATCGGCAGCGCGCGCATGTCGGAGACCAGCGTGTTGTAGCCGAAGCTGGCGCCGCGCTCGCAGACCAGCACTCGGTCGTTGCCGGCGGCGCGCAGCTTGGCGACGACGTTGGTCATGTCCCAGGGCGCCAGGAACTGGCCCTTCTTGACGTGGATCGCCGCCCCGGTCTCGGCCGCGGCGACCAACAGGTCGGTCTGGCGGCACAGGAAGGCGGGGATCTGCAAGACGTCGGCGACCTCCGCGACGACCGCGCACTGCTCCGCGGTGTGCACGTCGGTCAGCACCGGGCAGCCGTACGTTTCGCGCACCTCGGCGAGGATCGGCAGGCTTTCGTCGAGACCCAGCCCGCGCGGGCTGTCGGCACTCGTGCGGTTGGCCTTGTCGAAGCTGGTCTTGTAGACGAGGCCGATGCCCAGGTCCGCCGCCATCTCGGTCAGCGCGTGGCTCATTTCCAGCGCATGCGCGCGGGACTCCAGCCCGCACGGCCCGGCGATCAGCGACAGCGGCAGATCGTTGCCGAACGCGACCGGGCCAATTTCGACATGCCGGGGCTGCATCGCCGCCTCCTAGACCAGCCGCGACTGGTGCACCGCCGCCTCGATGAACGAGGTGAACAGCGGGTGCGGCGCGAACGGCTTCGACTTGAGCTCCGGGTGGAACTGCACGCCGATGAACCAGGGGTGGTCCTCGAGCTCGATGATCTCCGGCAGTTCGCCGTCGGGCGACAGGCCGCAGAAGCGCACCCCGGCCGCCTCCAGCCGCTCGCGGTAGTTGATGTTGACCTCGTAGCGGTGGCGGTGGCGCTCGCTGATATCGCTCAGGCCGTAGATGCCCGCCACTTGGCTGCCGGGTTCCAGCACCGCGGGATAGGCGCCGAGACGCATGGTGCCGCCCAGGTCGCCGTCGGCGACGCGCCGCTCCAGCTCGTTGCCGCGCAGCCACTCGGTCAGGAGGCCGACGACCGGCTCCTGGCAGGGCCCGAACTCGGTCGAGCCGGCGCCGCCCAGGTCGGCCAGGTGGCGTGCCGCCTCGATCACCGCCATCTGCATGCCGAAGCAGATGCCGAAATAGGGCACCTGGCGCTCGCGGGCGAAGCGCGCCGCGGCGATCTTGCCCTCGGCGCCGCGATGGCCGAAGCCGCCGGGCGCCAGGATGCCATCGACCCCGTCCAGGTGCTGGACGGTGTCCTCGTTCTCGAAGATCTCGCTCTCGATCCAGTTGAGGTCGACCTCGACCTTGTTGGCGATGCCGCCATGGCACAGCGCCTCGTCGAGCGACTTGTAGGCGTCCTTGTGCTCGGTGTACTTGCCGACGACGGCGATCGTCACCCTGCCTTCCGGCTCGCGGATGCGGGCGACGATCTCGCGCCAGGCGTCGAGCGCCGGTTCCTCCGCCTCGGGCAGCCCGAAATGCCGCAGCACCTCGGTGTCGAAGCCCTGGCCGTGGTAGTCCAGCGGCACCTGGTAGATGGTGTCGACGTCCAGCCCCTGGATGACCGCGCTCTCCGGGATGTTGCAGAACAGCGAGATCTTGCGCCGCTCGGAGGCCGGGATCGGCCGGTCGCAGCGGCACAGCACCAGGTCCGGCTGGATGCCGACGCGCTGCAGTTCCTTGACCGAGTGCTGCGTCGGCTTGGTCTTCAGCTCCTTGGCCGCCGTCAGGTAGGGCACCAGCGTCAGGTGCACGAACATCGCACGGTCGCGCCCCAGCTCGTTGCCCAACTGCCGAATCGCCTCCAGGAACGGCAGGCTCTCGATGTCGCCGACGGTGCCGCCGATCTCGCACAGCACGAAGTCCTCGCCGTCCAGGTCGGCCTGGGCGAACGCCTTGATGGCGTCGGTGACGTGCGGGATGACCTGCACCGTGCCGCCCAGGAAGTCGCCGCGGCGCTCCTTGGTAAGCACGGTCGAGTAGATGCGGCCGGTGGTGACGTTGTCGGATTGGCGCGCGGCGACGCCGGTGTAGCGCTCGTAGTGGCCGAGATCGAGGTCGGTCTCGGCCCCGTCGTCGGTGACGTAGACCTCGCCGTGCTCGAACGGGCTCATGGTGCCCGGATCGACGTTCAAGTACGGGTCCAGCTTGCGCACCCGCACGGTGTAGCCGCGTGCCTGCAACAGCGCGCCGAGCGAAGCCGTCGCCAGCCCCTTGCCGAGCGACGAGACGACGCCGCCGGTGACGAAGATGAAGCGGGTCATGAAGCGGCCCGCCGGGGTGCCGGCAGAGAAAAAAGGCGGCACGGGTGCCGCCTCCGGACTTGCGCGCAGCGCGTGGTGCCGCCGCGGCCGCGCCATCACTCCGACGTCGGTACGCTGGGGCCGGTGTCGACGGGCGCCGCCGGGGCGCCGGCCGCCGGCAGTTCGTCGACGATCGACCGCGGTTCGCCCGTGTTGCCGGCCAGGATCGCCAACAGGATGCTGGTGCAGAAGAACGACGCGGCCAGCACCGCCGTCGCCCGCGTCAACAGATTCGCGGTCGCGCGGTTGCCGATCAGACCGCCCATGCCGCCACCGCCGCCGCCGCCGATGCCCAGGCCGCCGCCCTCGGAGCGCTGCAGCAGCACCACGCCGACGAGCGCGATGGCGATCAGGAGGTGGACGACCAGGACGATGGTGCTCATGCTCACGCCTCGCCGGCCGCTCTGGGGACCCTTGCTGCACCCCATCGCGCGGACGGCCAAAACCCGTTCACGGAGTCGCGGCTATTTACCGCCTCGCGGGCCGCGGCACCAGTGGGAAATCGTCGCGCGCGACCGCGGTTTCAAGGCGCTGCGGTGGCGATGGCCAAGAAGTCCTCGGCCTTGAGGCTGGCGCCGCCGATAAGGCCACCGTCGACGTCCGCCAGCGCCAAGAGCTCCGCCGCATTCGCCGGCTTCATGGAGCCGCCGTAGGGCACGCGCATGGCCGCCGCCGTGTCGGCGCCCAGCAGCGCGGCGATTTCCTGCCGCACATGGGCGTGGGCTTCGGCGACCTGCTCGGGCGTCGCGGTGCGGCCGGTGCCGATCGCCCAGACCGGCTCGTAGGCGATCACCGTGTTGGCGGCGGTCGCGATGTCGGCGGCCACGGAATCCGCGACCTGCCGCGACAGCACGTCGTTGGTGGCGCCGGCGTCGCGCTCCGCCTCGGTCTCGCCGATGCAGACGATGGCGACCAGCCCGGCCGCGAGCGCCGCGCGCATCTTGGCCTGCACCGTGGCGTCGTCCTCGCCCAAGCCGTGGCGCCGCTCCGAGTGGCCGAGGATGACGTAGGCCGCGCCCGCGTCCGCCAGCATTGTCGCGCTGACCGAGCCGGTGAAGGCGCCGCTCGCCTCGGCGTGGCAGTCCTGGCCGCCGACGGCGACGGCGCTGCCCTGCAGGCACTCGGCGACCGGGACGATCAGCGTCGCCGGCGGACAGACCAAGAGGTCGGCGGCCATCGTTCCGGCCGCGTCCGCCTGCGCCCGAATGCCGCCGGCCAGCGCCAGAGCGTCGGACATCAACCCGTTCATCTTCCAGTTGCCGGCAATCAGCGGCCGGCGGCCCGCATCCCCGTTCGTCATCGTTATCGCTCCCGGATTGCCCCGTCCCCGCCCCGCCCGATCGGCCGGGAGGCGCCGGATTCCCTTGGTTTTCGCCTTGCGGGGGTGTGGGCCCGCTCCTATAGTGCGCGCCCTTTTCGGATAGCGGATCGACCATGGCAATTCAAGCGCTGCGCCGGGGCTCCAAGTCCTGGGTCGTGAAGGGCATCCTGATCCTCATCGCGATCAGCTTCGCCGCCTTCTTCGGCGTCTCCGACAACCCGTTCCAGCGCACCACTCAGCTCGTCAAGGTGGGCAGCGAGGACGTCGGCGTGAACGAGATCGCGACGGCGTTCAATCGCGAGATGCAGAACATCGCCCCGCTCCTGGGCGGCCAACTGACGACCGAGCAGGCGGTGCGCCTGGGCCTGCTGGACCAGGCGATCAGCCGCGTCGTGGCGCGCAACCTGTTCGAGCTCGGCGCCCGCGACTCCGGCGTCGTCATCGGCACGCAGCAGGTCGCCGGTGCCATCCGCAGCAGCCCCCAGTTCCAGAGCGGCGTCGGCTTCGACCGACTGGCCTATGAGACCTACCTCGCGCGCAACGGCCTCAGCGAGGGCGAATTCGTGGCACTGTTGAGCCAGGATCTGTCGCGCCAACAGTACGTCGGCAGCATCCGCGCCGGTCAGACAGCGCCCCGGCCGCTGCTCGACACGGTGTACCGCTATCGCGAGGAGCGCCGCGTCGCCGACGTGGCGGTCGTGCTCGACGCGGCCATGGCCGACCCTGGCACGCCGGACGAGACGGCGCTGATGAGTTACTACGACGGCCACCCGGACGCCTTCATGGCGCCCGAGTACCGAGCGCTGACCATCGCCGCGCTATCGCCCGAGGAGCTGGCGCTGGAGATCGCCGTCGACGAGGCCGAGGTCGCCGAGGCCTACGAGCTGCGCCGCGTGAGCTACGAGACGCCCGAGCGGCGCACGGTCGACCAGGCACTGTTCGAGGACCAGGCGTCGGCGCAGCGCGCCGCGGCGCTGATCGGCGAGGGCCGCACCTTCGACGGCGCGGTCGAGGAAGTCACCGGTGAGGCGCCGATCGCGCTGGGCGAGGTCGGCCGCGCCGAGCTGTTCGACGTGGCGGTCGCGGACGCGGTGTTCGGCGCGGCGGTGGACACGCCGACGGCGCCGGTCGAGGGCCCGTTCGGCTGGGCGATCTATCGCGTCAGCGCCGTGTCGCCGGGCTCGGTGCGCACGTTTGAGGAGGTGCGCGAGGAGCTGGCCGCCGAGCTGGCGCTGGAACGCGCCCGCGACGACATCTTCGAGGTCATGAACACGGTCGACGACGTCCTCGCCGGCGGCGCCTCGATCGAGGAAGCGGCGAGCGCCAGCGCCGTCCGCGTCGTCACGACGGCGGCGATCGCGCAGGACGGCACCGGCCGCGACGGCCAGCGCGTCGGCGGCGTCGCTTCCGAGAGCGCGGTGCTGGAGATCGCGTTCGCGACCGAGAACGGCTTCGACAGCCTGGTCAGCGAGACGCCAGCGGGCGGCTTCTTCGTGGTGCGCGTCGACGGCGTCACCGAGGCCGCGGTGCGGCCGCTCGACGAAGTGCGCGACGACGCGATTGCCGCCTGGCAGGCCGACCAGCGGCGCACCGCCGCCCAGGCGAAGGCCGACGCCGTCGTCGACCAGCTGGAGGCCGGCGAGGTCTTCACGCGCCTGGCGCCGACGCTGGGCCTCACGGTCAGCCGCAGCGCGCCGATCACCCGCGCCGGCGGCGCGGAGGACACGACGCTGCCGGCCGCGATGCTGGCGCCGCTGTTCGACGCGCGCTCCGGCGACGCGCTGACGGGCGACACGGAGGTCGGTGTCGCCGTCGCCCAGCTCGTCGAAGTCCGGCGCGCCGGCACGGCGACCGGCGAGGCCGGCGAGACGCTACGCAGCGGACTCGGCGTCGGCCTCGCCAACGACCTGGAAGCCCAGCTCGGCGCCGCGCTGCAGTCCGACTACGGCGTCGAGGTCGACCGCGTGGCGATCGAGAACATCTTCACCGTCAACTGAGCCGGCCCCAGCCCCCCTCGCCCGGCATGAAGGTCCTGCCCGATCCGGAGGCGTTCGCGCGCCAGTACGACGCCGGCGTGGCGCAGGTGGTGTGGACCGAGCTGGTCGCGGACCTGGAGACGCCGGTCTCCGCGATCATGAAGCTGGCCGACGGGCGCGCCAACAGCTTCCTCCTTGAATCGGTCGAAGGCGGCGCCGTGCGCGGCCGCTATTCCGGCATCGGCCTCAAGCCCGACCTGTTGTGGCGCTGCTTCGGCGACCGCGCCGAGGTCAACCGCCAGGCGCGTCACGACCCCGACGCCTTCGAGCCCGACCCACGGCCGCCGCTGGACAGCCTGGCGGCGCTGATCCGCGCCACGCGCCTGGAGATGCCCGAGGGGCTGCCGCCCATGTCACCGGGGCTGATCGGCTATATGGGCTACGACACGGTGCGCCTGATGGAGCGCCTGCCCGACGCCAACCCGGACGTGCTGGGCATCCCCGACGCCATGTTCATGCGGCCCACGCTGATGGTGGTGTTCGACAACGTCGAGGACCTGATGACCGTGATGACGCCGGTCTGGCCGGAGGACGGCGTCACGGCCGTGGCCGCCTACGGCCGCGCGCGCGAGCGCCTCGCCGACGTGGTCGCCGACTTCGAGCGCAGCCTGCCCCACCGCCGCGAGACGGTGGACGTCGGCGCGCCGCCGCCGGAGCCGGAGTCGAACGTGACGCCCGCCGAGTACCGGGCGATGGTCGAGCGGGCCAAGGAGTACATCCGCGCCGGCGACATCTTCCAGGTGGTGCCCTCGCAGCGCCTGAAGGTGCCGTTCCGGCTGCCGCCGCTGGCGCTCTACCGGTCGTTGCGGCGGCTCAACCCGTCGCCGTTCCTGTTCTTCCTGGACTTCGGCGCCTTCGCCATCGTCGGCTCCAGCCCCGAGATCCTGGTGCGGCTGCGCGACGAGACGGTGACGATCCGGCCGCTCGCCGGCACCAAGCCGCGCGGCGCCACGCCGGCGCAGGACGAGGCCTTGGCCGAAGAGCTGATCGCCGACCCGAAGGAGCGCGCCGAGCACCTGATGCTGCTCGACCTGGGCCGCAACGACGTCGGCAGGGTCGCCGAGATCGGCACCGTCGAGGTCACGCAGCAGTTCACCATCGAGCGCTACAGCCATGTCATGCACATCGTCTCCAACGTCGAGGGCAAGCTGGCCGACGGCCGCGACGCGCTGGAGGCGCTGATCGGCGGCTTCCCGGCCGGCACCGTGTCGGGCGCACCGAAGATCCGCGCCATGGAGATCATCGACGAGTTGGAGCCCGAGCGCCGCGGCATCTACGCCGGTGCGGTCGGCTATTTCGGCGCCAACGGCGATATGGACACCTGCATCGCCCTGCGCACGGCGCTGTTGAAGGACGGCCAGATGTACGTCCAGGCCGGCGGCGGCGTCGTCGCCGACAGCGACCCCGAGGCGGAATACCAGGAGAGCCGCAACAAGGCCCAGGCGCTGTTCCGCGCCGCAGAGGAAGCGGTCAAGTTCGCCGCCGGCCGCGGGTGAAGGCCCTCAACGTCCCGCCGGTCTTCGGCTACGAGACGAGTGCCGTGCTGCTGGTCCTGCTGGGCGCGCTGGCCCTGTGGGCGCACCGCCGGGTGAAGCGCCCGCCGGAGCTGGGCCGCGTCACCCTGGTCTCGCCGGCGACGGTGCGCATCTTCAGCCTGCTGCTGGCGGTCGTCGTCGTACTCCAGCTCGCCCCGCGGCTGTTCCTGGCGCTCACGTCCTAGCCGGCGCCGCCGGCGCGCGTCACCCGGTCGACGACGGCCGAGAGCGGCACGATCATCAGACCCCGCCGTCGGGCGTCGGGCAGCCAGGCGGTCAGCGCCTCGATGGTGACGTCCGCCGGGTGGCCGATGGCGATGGCATAACCGCGCCGGCGTGCGGTGTCCTCCAGCTCCACCAGCGCCGCCGCGACCGCGTCCGGCGTGCGCTCATGGTCGAGGAAGACGTCGCGCGCCACCGCCGGCACGCCCTGCGCCGCCGCGGCGCTCAGCCCGACGCTGTCGCCCGTGGTGCGGCTGTCGAGGAACAGCAGGCCGCGCGCGTCGAGCGCCGCCATGACCCGCGCCATCGCCGCGCGGTCGGCCGTGAAGCGGCTGCCCATGTGGTTGTTGATGCCGACATAGCCCGCGAAGCGCCCGAGCCCCCAGTCGAGCCGGCGCGCCAGCTCCGCGTCGGCCAAGCCGGGCTCGAGCACGTTGGGCCCGGGGTCGAAGCCGATGTCGCGCGGCGCCATCGGCACGTGCAGCATCAGCTCGTGCCCCGCCGCGCGCCCCGCGGCCGTCTGCGCCGGCAGGTCGTCCGCATAGGTCAGGTAGGACAGCGTCAGCGGGCCCGGCAGCGCGATGACTTGCGCCGAGCGCTGGCGGTCGAGCCCCATGTCGTCGATCACCAGCGCCACCATCGGCCGGTCGTCGCGCGCCGCCACCTGCACCGCGTGGCGTCGCCAGGCGGGCACCGCCGGGTCGACGATGGTGGGCGTGGCCTGCGGCACCGCCACGGTAGCGGTCTCGGGCGCGGGCGGTGGCCCCGGCAGCGGCTCGGCCGCCGGCATCTCCGTGACCTGGCGCGCCGGGTCGGGCGCTGGGGGCGCCGCCTCGCCGTCGATCAGCAGCACCGTGAACGCGCTGCCGACGGCGACGCCCAGCGCCAGCGTCGTGGCGACGACCAGGCGCTGGCGCGCGGCGGCGGCATGGGGTCGATTGGGGCGCTTGGCCAAGAGGGACCGACTCGGCTTGCGTGACAGGACCGAGCCTTAAGCTGCCCTGAAGCCTGTGTAAATCGCGTTACCCGCCGGCCAGGTCGCTGATGATCGGGCAATCCGGCCGGTCGTCGCCGTGGCAGCGCTCGACCAGGTCCGTCAGCGTCGCGCGCATGCCCTCCAGTTCCGCCAGCTTGGCGTCGATCTCGCCCACGTGCTGCAGCGCCAGGCGCTTGACGTCGGCGCTGGCGCGGTGGCGGTCGCGCCACAGGTCCAACAGCCGCGCCACGTCCTCGACCGCAAACCCCAGGCCCCGCGCCCGGCTGACGAAGCGCAAGGTCGCCACGTCGCGCGCGTCGTAGACGCGGTAACCGTTGGCGCGGCGGTCCGCCGGCGGGATCAGACCAACGCCCTCGTAGTAGCGGATGGTCTTCGTAGGCACGCCGCTCTCGCTCGCCAGTTCGCCGATATTCATGGCACGGTTTCTCCGACGTCGGTGACGGGACCCTATTCCTCGAGCGCCTGCCGGCGCTCGCGATACTCGGCGGCATCGATCTCGCCGCGCGCGAACCTCTCCTTGAGGATGTCGAGCGCGTTGCTCCGGGGTGCGGCACGGTGCTCGCCGCCCTGGCCCGGGCCGCCGAGCCAACGAATGGCCAGGACGACGACCACGACGATCGCCGCGATCACCAGCACCATCATCAGGAAGCCGAACCCCATGCTCAACCAGCCGCCGTCCATCATGTGATAGCCATAGCGTTCGTCAGCCGGATCGGCCAACGCGGCCAGCGGCATTAGGGTCCGTACTCAATTAGGGGGTTCCCGGCTCGGCGTCGGATGTGATTCAAGCGCACCGTTGGACACGGGAGGCTTGGATGGCACGAGCGTTGTTCTGGCTGAGCGACGAAGAGTGGGGGCGGATCGAGCCGTGG
>Ga0209678_1000187_pt1 | contig 25056 bp, 23 predicted proteins | sample WorMetilvaeELBA1_FD_187404 | JGI IMG/M metagenome (GOLD analysis project Ga0209678, IMG submission 187404) | Marine gutless worms symbiont microbial communities from Max Planck institute for Marine Microbiology, Germany - Olavius ilvae ELBA.1... ...
AAGATAACTACCGTTTACGAGTTTTTAATGCAAGTAAAAAATGCATTAAACTGGAAAATCTTCGTTTTCCTTTTATGCGATATTAATCAGCAATATCAAAGAGTTCTGGATACCCGTTCGAACACTATATAACCATATATTATTAATTGGACAGTAAGATAATTTGTCGTGAAAACACTATAGTATATAGAGGCCGGGAGGGATGTTTCGCGATAGAATTACAGATGACAGCATCCTACAATTAATTGGCATCTACGATGTTTTTTCCGCCAAGGTAGCGGCGGAAATATTTGAGGGTGTTTTTTGTAGCGGTTTCAGTTTCGCTGCGAGTTCATATTGTCTCCTTGACATCGGTTTTGTGAATTGGCGCGATATATCAGACTTTGCCACTAAGATTTCGGCATGCGATACCTTCCACCCACAATCTGTTGATGTCGACGACGGTTTCGGTGACCGCTTGGTTGCAGCGAACATGGTCAAGAATCTGGAGGCCAACGGCCTTTCGGCGGTGATGGAGGAGCAACGCCGTCCTCGAAAATGTGGCCATTTTGAAGGGAAAGAACTGTTATCGGTAGATGAGTATTTAGTGAAACTGAAGCATGTCCTCGAACTGACGAAAAGCATATTCGTCATTGCCAGAACCGATACAGTTAATTGGAAAGAGGGCCTGGATTTCGCTGTCTGCTACGCTGACACCGGCGCTGACAGTATGATGGTCGAGGCCATCAAGGATCTTAGAATCGTCGAGGAATTGTCCAGCAAAGTGAAGATGCCGGTTATGGTGAATCAACTCTCTGGAGGAAAATCTCCGAACTGGAGACTGAACCGACTCAAAGATGCCGGAGTATCGATCGTCATCTACAGCACCCCATGTCTTTTCGTCGCCAGTACACAATGGAACTTTATCTTGATGAGATGAAAATGAATGGGAAGCTTTCTTCCGAAGGAAGCGTGAAGATGGAACAATGCACCAAGCTGCTAATGAATCACTTCGGGATTCACAAATGAAACCGCCTGAATTTCAGTTTTCGCAATTCAACCCGTTCCCACTCGATGACGTCGGGGTTATGGATCGCCAAGACATTGAGAACTCCGAATCTGTCTCTTTTGAGTGGGTTTTTAAGTATTTGTTCACGGATAAGAATGGCAACCACGTACACGAATATGTTTTCCCCAATAGCTACGACATTCTAAACTGTGGCGGTTACATTGATAAGTTGTTGAAATATCGTGATCAGCGATTGCTGGAACATTTTCGTTCTCAAGGAGTGAATATCGAGGCACTTCAGTCAGACGACTTCCCCATTCTCAACCATCGCTCACCTCAATTGGACCTGATTATTTATGAAATCATCACCACCCTCCTCAAGGACGATCCCAAACGCAGGATAAGTCTTTTCGATCACGGTTGCACTGTCGCTGAACACTTTGACATGCTCGACATTATGCTCCGTGCTTCTAGTGACGACTGCTTGCAAGCAAAAGACGTTATATCATATTGTGGAGTTGATGCCTATGCGCTGCTCATTGCTGCGGCTAAGATAATGCACCTGGATGTGCCTGAAGAACATTTTCAGCTGATTTCCGCAGAGGGTTCCGAATTCGACCTGCCGGCGTTTTCCTTTGACGTGGCTCTGAGTGTAGGCGTTATCAACCAGGTAGAGAAGCCGCTCCAAGCCCTTGAGAATATGATTAGACTAGTGAAAAAAGCGGTTGTTCTCGCCATTTGGATTACGGCTGAAGAAGAGGGGTACTGGACGGTTTTCCACCGCGGATCGAGACAATACTGTTTTTCCTTCAATGATCTTCGCAAAGTCAAAGGCATTCATCCTGATGGCCGTTTCCTTGTCGCCGATTTCACTCCAGAAACAGAGGCAACTCAAGTAGGGCACTTTGTCGGCATGGGGAAGGAACGTATCAAGAATATCGGCTCATATCATTTGATATACACTACCAGTGACTTGTCACTGGATTATCCGCAATTGTCCATTTAAGAAAGGGAGAGGTCAACATGAAACTGAATTGGTGCGTTGGAAGGTTTGTATATTTCCCTGATTCCAACGAGCCCATCCATTTCATGCAGTTGAAAGATTTCCACCTGGAACCGGCTTTGGATATGACGGCAGTGGTAAGCTATCGCGTTTCGCGCGTAACTGGGAATGAAGAATTGACAAATCAGCATGAATTGTCCGAATGGACAGAGCGCATGGGAGTCAGGATAATTGGCGATCTAGTCTATTCAATCCTTAAACAAATGCCGGATGAACATGAGCAGATTCGAATTATCGAATTTTATCCCCGACTCGGTTTGGTCTTCGAGTATTTGAAGCTGATCATTCAACAGCGCTGTATTGACCATTCGAACCTCTCATATCTCGGCATCGGTCCAGAATCTCTGAGGCATTCGTTTCTAACGCTTCATGATGACCACTTTATCCCGCACTCATATGTTTCCTATCCTATCAGCAAAGTGGCTCTCTCTTTCAGCGACATCAGCGTCTACAACCATCACGCGGCTATCCGTTACATGGATAACTTCCTGGATGTCATTGATTGGATGGCCGAACTGCAGGGTCCTGGAATCATGGTTGTCAGAGTATCCATGTGCCATGAGGACCAGACCAGATGCACCGTTGAGAAGCGTTTGGTGAACTTGCCGTCGATCCATCGGATCATCAACTGCTGCCAAGAGCGGAAAGAGCAGTGGCTGGGGCAGCTATTTGCTGGTTTCGACGAAGGGTACTTAATGCCGGGAGAGGATGTGCCGACTGGATTGCTGGTAGCCTATAAAAGCAGTTCACCCCTTAGTGAAAATGGGTATTTACCTATCACTAAGCTTCTGTCAAAAAAAGTATGATAATCCATCGAGCAGTCAACTCAAATCGCGAGGGGAACCTATGGACATGTTCATGATGAGTAATCTTGGTCCGGTCACTGATGGCCTCACCGAAGAGCACTGGTCACCCGAGGAACTGAGAAGCGAAATCCTCAAGAGCGTCTCTCTTCTTGACTCCAAAGGTGTCAAGCCAGGCGATAGGGTCATGATCCTTCATGGCAACAATATTCATTTCGTTGCCGATCTGTTTGGTGTCTGGGCGCTGGGCGCTTGCGCAGTCTGCGTTGATTCGGGTATCGGGAGGGCGGAATACCAGATGCTCCTGCACCTGTGTAAAATTAGGGCCGTCATCTTTAAAGGAGATTTTCCGGAAAAGCTCGAAGAACTACGCGGTCTCGCCAATCTTGTCGACTCGGTGGAAAGGCAAGTGCATCGAGAAGGCACCAGTTTTCCGATTTTGCCTCCGCACTACTTGGATTCCGAGGCTTTGATTCTCTATACATCCGGTTCCACGGGTGATCCTAAAGGTGTGGTTCACACCTTTCGTACCCTGCAGGCAAAATGGTTTGCTCTCGAAAGCTACGTCCCTTTGGAAAACTGCGAAAATACTCTCTGCCTGCTGCCGACCCACTTTGGGCATGGCCTGATATGCAACTGCCTCTATCCTTTGGTTCACGGGAAGCATATAGTTCTTTATCCGAAGTTTGACATGGTCATGCTCTCGAAACTGGATCGCATTCTGGAACGGCACAAGATAAATTTCATGAGTTCGGTTCCCGCTTTGTGGAAACTGGTTTTGCAGATTTGTAAGCCACCGCCATCAAACAGCTTGAGGGAAGTTCACATTGGTTCGGCGCCTCTGAGCAAGGAACTTTGGTCCCAAGTACAGGAGTGGACACAAATCAAGAGGGTCTGGAACACTTACGGTATCACCGAGACAGGAAGTTGGGTGGCAGGAACCTCTATGGATGAGGTAGATCCTGAGACTGGTTTGATCGGCATCGGCTGGGGTTGTGAGATCCGGGTTTCTCCCATCGATAACGAAGGAGCTTTAACGCGACCATTTTCCAATGAACCGCCTGTCTGTCCCCAAGGTGAAAAAGGTTACGTGTGGTTGAGTACCCCTTGTATCATGAAAGAATACCTTGGCCGTGAAGACCTGACCAGACAAGTGATTTTCGGAAGTTGGTTCTTCACTGGCGACGTAGGTTACATAGGCGCCAAAGGGCAGCTTTATTTGGTCGGTAGGGTCAGGAACGAGATCAACAAGGGCGGCATCAAAATATCCGCCGAGGAAATAGATCTGATTTTGGAAAAGCATCCCGCGATTTTTGAAGCGTGCAGTTTCAGCGTTGAGGATCCTGTTTTGGGGGAGAATGTAGGAGTGGCTGTTGTTTTCAATTCTGGAATTGATCGATTGCCAACGTTGCGTGAACTGATGGAATGGGCATCAACGATGCTCTCGGACTACAAGGTCCCGGCAATTTGGTATTGTGTGGACGCAATCCCGAAGACATCACGTGGTAAGATCAAGCGCACCGACGTGGCGGCGGCCTGCGGCGGTCTTGAAGCAATGGCATGAAAATTTTCGAAACTTGCTGCATACAGGATTTTGATTTGGAGAAACAAGTGATTCGAACTGTGGGTGAGTGTTTGAAAATCCCTACTGCTGAATTGAAGCGGGACACCACCTTTCGGGAATTGTGCAGGTGGGATTCGCTTACTGCCTTGAGTCTGTTGGTTAAATTGGAGGAGGACTTCCAGGCTGAGATAAACTCGACAGATCTGTTCGAATCACAGAAAATTGCTGACATCATTCAGGTGGTCAGTCAGTCAATGGACAAGAAGGCCATAGAATAAGGCGACCATGATGAGAGCACTATCAAAAGGAGATTTCACTTCAGGCTTGGTACAGGTTGGTCTAAAGTCAGGAGATGTGGTTTTGATCCAGAGTGACCTTCTGCGGATCGGACCGCTGGTCGGTATCAGCGATCGGGAAGGGATTCTCGATTTTTATTATCGCGGCTTTCAGGATATATTGACCGAACATGGAACTTTGGTAGTAGTTACAGCTTTTGAGGACTATGCTCGATACAACACGCCGTTTGTCCTCGAGGAGTATCCCTCCCGAACAGGGGCCTTTAGCGAATACATCCGTTGTATGCCTGAGGCCTTGCGATCATGCCACCCGATCATGTCTCTGACTGCTTTGGGTCCCATGGCGAAGGAGATATGTGGAGACTCCCATATTGATGGACTTGGCTATGACTCACCCTGGGGGCGGCTTCATCGGATGAACGCTAAGCTGCTGACACTAGGCTATGGCTTCCAGAGCGATGGAATGACTTTTCTACATTACGTGGAGAATCTGCTGAGTGTTCCATACCAGTACAACAAGATCTACAACGCTCCTGTTTTCGCCTGTGGCAAGAAAATACCAGGTCCCTTCACCATGTCGGTGCGGTATCTCGACTACGGCATTTCGAATAATCAGGAGAAATTCAAGAGACACCTGGTCGAAGTCGATGCGGCGACCCGCATTCCTTTGGGTCGCGGTTTCCTGTATTCCACCTCTTGCACGAAAGTGGTGGACGAAGCGATGGAGTGTTATCGTCAGGATCGTTATTTCCTGCTGGAGGAGCCAGCTAGATTTCGTCCGGGTGAGATTCCGATGGACGGGCCCACAGGGGAAATGAAAGCAGTATACGACAAATGAACCGACCTTGCCGATAAGTACCAGGTATATTGTTCCCATATCTAAAGATTGAGGTAATCCGCCAACATCGGAGCAGTGATGTGATTAATGCGCTATCCCTTAAAGTAAGCGAGTATTATTTTTTACCCTCAATCAATTGATTTTATACCTTAATTCTACTCCTAAGTGCAACAGATGAAGTATCCCTGAAGAATACCTGATGAGGAGTTTCCAACCTAATGCATTTTCGAGAACAGTTGTTCAGTGCAATGCTTCATAAGCGCCAGCTTATTTTGTTGACATTTTAATCAATCTTTTTCTATCTATTTTTATAGTGAAATCAAATATAAAATAAGTTAGCGCCTATGGGACAACACCCGACATTGCATTGCCCCTGCAATGGCCAATTTCTCGAAACGACATTCCAGTATAACGCGCCACCGGCAGGGGAGACGCTCTTTGCTCGTGACGATCAGCCTTACAATCGATCCTATGACCGCTGCACATTGTGTGGCCACTGGTTCTCGAATAACCCCATGGATATGAGCGACCTTTATAGCGGAACGTATGTGAATAACACCTATGGCGAGGCTATGCGCCAGACCTTCGAACGCATTATTGCCTTGCCACCGCAGGAATCTGACAACGCAGGGCGAGTCACACGGGTTTTGGCCTTTTCCCGCGAGCATTTCAATGCCCTGAAAGTCCCCAGCCTGCTTGATGTAGGTTCCGGTCTGGAGGTGTTCCCCTATGCTATGAAGCAATGCGGGTGGAACTGCACCGCCCTTGACCCCGATGAGAACGTTGGTCGACATACCCAGGAAGTGGTTAAGGTTGCAGCTGTAACCGGTGATTTCATGGAGATGGATATTCCAGTTCTTGGGTGCTTTGACGTTGTGACGTTCAACAAAGTAATCGAGCATGTAGAAGACCCGGTGGCGATGCTTGGACGGGCATCACTGCTTATTAAACCTGGTGGATTTGTCTATCTTGAGGTCCCTGACGGCGAAGCCGCTGTTGCCGAAGGCCCGACACGAGAAGAGTTCTTCATTGAACACCTCCATGTGTTTAGTCCTGCTTCTGTGGTACTTCTGGCAAATCGTGCGGGTTTTCATCCTTTGGTGATTGAGAGGCTGCGCGAGTCCAGCAGGAAATTCACTCTGCGTGCGTTTCTGAAGGCTTCCCCCTTATGACACCGTGGAATCGACTGGTACCTTTTAGTACCGATCATGACCTTGAAGTGGACCGAACAATGGGAGTATAGGCCTTCCGAAAAAGGGTTAGAAAACTTTGAAGTTTGGGTCCTGGTTGGCAAGGTATTGGATGTTTTGGCGCTAATACGGATAAATCATAGTGAAATACGCAATTATTCAGATTTCCTGAAAGATGCGGCCAAGCAGCTATACAGCGAGGGCTCAAGCATTCACCATCTTTAGGCTTGCGCAATTTGCAATACCTCTTTGAAAAATACAGATATTGAGCTTGTCATTTTCGGCGTTAGTTACATACACTGTTATAAGGCAGCCATGTTAGTGTGGATGGGCGCCCCACCCTTGAAGTTATGGTTAATATGATTTCCGAATCTGAAGAACATTCGGGTATCTACATAGACCAGGATGCAGTCAAGATGCGCATGGAGCAGATTGTTTTACCAAAGTTCGACTGGTGCATGAACGTTTTTGAGCGCAGAACTGGGCGCTTGGCGCGAACGCATATTGATGTCGGCGCTGGAGGTGAACACTTTCTTGCGGGGGCGATGCGGCCTGGTAGGGTTGTTGAAGGGTTCGAAATGTACAGAGCCTCCTTCGAATTTGCCCAAGATGTCTTCAATTTAAACCTAAAACAGGATGCTTTTCTGGCTTCGTAGCCAGAACCGGCAGACCTCATAACTTTTGGGGGATTGCTTTAATATGTCGTCCAACCACGCGATTTCATCGCTGCTGCCAGAAAAGCACTTGCGCCGGAATAGTTGAGGTGCCGCGTGTCGATTCGCTTCGTACGCTGGTGAAGACCATGAATGGAGCAGTGGTGGCTCGGTATATGGATACTACCACCCACGTCAACGATTTTTCCGATGAATCACTTTGCACAGCACTGGTCGAGGAAGGCTTTTCCTTGGTGGCAGTTTGGTACTTCGGCCCGGATGCGTACGAGGCCCTTGTACAGGTTGGCTTGCGGCTGAATGTTCAAGATACTCTTGATTCCCTTGCCGACTTGATTCCTCACCTGCAGGCCAATTGCGATGCTGGTTTCCAGTGTGATGATGCTATTATGGCAACCGTTCCATCAGATGCCTTAGTCTGAGATCTTCTATGGGCTTATCAATTGGAACACCTTTGTTTGTTATCTGCATGGTAAGATCGGGGACAACATTGTTAGGGCACGTACTAAATACGAATTCTGACATAAGCCTTGTCCAGGTTCCTTACCTGCCGGTCTATAAATCCCTACGGAATGCGATAGCGTGGGAATCAGGGGATGATGAGCTGAAGGCGGTCTTTGGTCCGGACCAGCCGCTTTAAGACAGTTATTTCTATTCCATCACCTTGCAATCCTGGATCTTATCCATGCCGCGGACATGGAAATACCTTTTTCCAGTGAGGAGTGCGCCACTTTACGGCAGGCGGTCGCGGCCAGTATGCAGCACGAGTGTTCCGATCTGATAGAGCAACTGTATCTGTTTCGCGGGCGGAACTACAGTGAAATGTTTTCGGCGACTCTGCAAATGATGGCCGAATCTCGGGGTAACCACCAATTGATCGGCAGCAAGGAGGTGTGGATCGTTGACTTTGTCCCGGCTTTGGCTCGGACATTTCCTGAGGCCTGGTTTATCTTGATAATACCCGATCCACGGGCGGTGCTGGCTCAGCCCATGAAGTCGCCTACAAGGATCCCTGGCCAGAAGAACTATCTCTTTACTATCCTGCGTCACTGGAGAAAAATTTTTGCTCATACCGTTGAATTTTTGAACAGGTCTGATCTGAGAGCGCGAATTCATTTACTTCGTTGTGAGGACCTGATCAATGAGCCTGAAAAGACAGTTAACGGGTTTTGTAAATTTTTCCAGGTCGCCTCAGCCGCGGAAATGATGGAAACCTCACGCTTTGTCAGCGGCAACGAGGAGTCGATCTGGGAGGGCAATAGCAGTCTTTCCTGAGCAATGAAAGGAATTGAGAAGATGCGGGCATTCATTGGCGAGATTCATTGGCTGAAAATGTTTGGTGAACTGTCGAGTTTTTCTGTCGTTCTGAAATGAGAGCTCTTGGATGCACATGTGAGAAGGGTGATTCTAGCGCATGGCCACATCCTGAAATCCTGGATTGCTTGATTGAGAGTAATTATGAGCGGTACAGCTGGCGGTCTGATTATCGCGACCCGCAGCTTGATAAGGGATATGAACTTTTTCGCCGGTCGGTTTGCATAACCGACCCGGCAAAGGGCGGAGAAGATACTTTTCTATTACTTACAAAGAAAGACGCGATTTCCTGCTGGAGGTTATATGACCAAGGATTTATCATACAGTGACTATGTGACAGATGAAAAGTTTATTTCTGAATACAATGCATACCAGAGGAAATATGCAGCCAGAATTCGTGAGAGCGACAGGGTTATTGTAGAGCTTGTTCGTGACATCGTGAACAAGGAGGAAGGTGACAAGCCAATACGGTTTTTGGATATCGGTTGCTCCACCGGCAACCTTTTGATGCATCTAAAAAATATGGTGCCGGGTCTGGATTTATATGGTGGTGACCTTGCTAAATTATCGTTGGAGGCATGTCGGACCAACCAGGATCTTGCCGGGATAACTTTTCAGGAGATGAATATTCTTAAACTGGGAGTTAAAGATTTTTTCGACATAATTGTCGTGAACGCAGTGATTGGAATACTTAATGATGACGAGATGAAAAGAGCATATAGAAGCATTTATAGTGCGCTGAAGCCGAACGGAATTGTCATTGTATTTGATTGGTGCCATCGGTTTGAACAGGATCTCGTTATTAATGAGAAATCAAGAACCCATCCGGATGGGCTGAATATTTATTTCCGTCCGGAAAAAACCATTCGTGAGGTTTTCAATGTCATAGGTTTTTCGGTTATGCAATTCCATCCTTTCCAAGTTCCTGTTGATTTGCCTCAACATGCGGATAAAGGAGAGCTGATAACGTACACGGTTAAAAATGAAGCAGAAGAGCGTATGGCGTTCCGAGGAATCCTGTTGCAACCCTGGTGCCACATTACTGCGCGAAAACCGGTTTGAATATGTCCTTGTGATACGGAATGAACAGTTGATGGGCTTGGAGGTTTTTTTTATAGACAAGGTGATTGGTGAGAATATCTCCTCCCATAGCTACTGGGCAGAGCGAAGAAGATTCTATATTGAAACATTGGCAGGGTCATACCATCTGTCTCGTTTTCAAATGATTCATGCACTGATTTCAGGTGTCAGCCTGGACGATGCGGTATGCATTTATTCAGGTTGCGGGGAAGGAACATTTGTGGAGTTTCTGCTAAAAGGTGGCGCTTGGCGTGTAAATGGCTTTAACACGGGCCAGGTACCGATTCAAACGGCCCTCGAAAAATTGGGGATTAACGGCGAAAGGGTCAGCCTCCATGTTGACGGTATCAAGCATACTGTGGACTCCTTCTCAAGGCATCTCTCGGTTGACGATTTGCAAGTTGATGTTCGGTCTCTGCTAAGAAATCCTGACCTGCCTGACAGAAGAACTTTCAACGTGCCCGAAAATCCTCTTGCCTTCAAATACAAGCTCGCTAGTTTTGGTTTCCGGGAACTCAGGCAGGAGTTTGCGCACTTTCATCACACACCGCTTTTGCTGAGCCTTGACCGGGGCCCAGACGATATTAACGCCCATGTGTGCAAAGACACACTGGGATGGCGGGACATCGAAAAATGGAAATTGATGTTCATGTGCAGCATGTTTGGCTCTCACTCAATACGTGCCAGCAGAATATGAACGAGGAAAACAAAATAGTCGACCTTACCCGGGATCTCTGCAGCTTTACAACCGGGGTTGTTGCTGAAGACAACGAAGGGCTTTTTGAGAGGATTGCTGAAGAGTTACCTCTTGAGATATTCCGTTTCCCGTCCGGGACAACTCATAATGGTTGGTCTGTCCCACAAAACTGGCGGGTCAGAAAAGCCTCCTTAAAAAAGGATGGCAGAGTAGTCTTTGATGGCACTTCCAATCCCCTGGGCGTTGGCCGCTACTCCAAGTCTTTCCAGGGTGAACTTAACTGGCAGGAACTGCATTCCCACCTGATCTCTAATCCTCATTTGCCGGATGCCTTCATGTTCCACTGTATGTGGCAATACCGTCCCTGGGAGGCGGACTGGGTGTTCAGTGTTCCCTATAATGTCTATTCGCGACTGGGGCCTGGGAAATATGAGGTTGACCTGCAGACCGAGTATGAATCCGGTGAGATGCTGGTCGGGCACCACATCAAAAAGGGGCGTGCTGATGAAACAATCGTCTTCAACTCCCACACCTGTCATCCTCACATGGCCAATGACGGTTTCGCCGGCGTGGCTGTTCTGATCAGGCTTATGCAGTGGCTTTCGGAGAAGGATACCTATTACAATTACCGTCTGGTGCTGGGGCCGGAGCATCTTGGTTCGGTTTTTTACCTGAAAAGCCTTTTAAAGAGTGAGATAGACCTCATGGTTGGTGGTGTTTTCGAAGAGATGCCCGGTACTGGCAGTGCTCTGAAAGTCGCATCAACATTCAATGGCGATCATGCGCTTGATAAAGCCTTTGAGAACGTGATGCGTCATTTCTCTAAAAAGTATTCGCATGTCCCTTGGCGAAAAGGAGCCGGCAACGACGAAACTGTCTGGGAAGCGCCGGGGTACGAGGTGCCCTTTGTAGAGATCACGCGCTGCGAAGAACAGTGGGCGCCTTATCGTGAATACCATTCCAGTCTGGACACTCCGGAATCGATGGACCCGGCTCAAGTGGATGAAATGTTTGTCGTCTTAAAAAAAGTTGTCGAAATTTTAGAAGAAAATGTGACCATCCATCGTCTGTTTGATGGATTGATCTGTCTGTCAAATCCGCGGTACGATTTGTATATGGAACGCCCCGATCCGACCGTGATAAAAGATTTGGATGCGGATGCCGACAAGTGGGGGCATCTGCTTGATAGCCTGTTCCGATACATGGACGGTAATACAACTGTGTTGGATATTGCCCGGCAACATGATCTGCCTTTTGAAAGGCTACGCCGCTATATATCACGTTTTGAAGAAAAGGGACTGGTCAAACTGATGCATGCACAGATACCACGTCTAAGACCCAAAAGGATGGCCTCGTGATCACTATAGTGGACAGCGGTATCGCCAATATCGGATCCGTTTGTAGCGCTTTTGACCGCATCGGTGTACAAACCGAAGTTGTTTGCGATCCCGCAGCCATAAACCTCGCGGGAGCTTTGATCTTACCGGGGGTAGGATCCTTCACGGACGGCATGGATAGCCTGCGCCGGAATGGATTGGATGCACCGATCTGCCAGGCGGGACAAGCTGGCATCCCCATTTTGGGTATCTGCCTTGGTATGCAGTTGTTAGCCGAACTAAGTGAAGAGTTTGGTGAGCATCAGGGATTGGGCCTGATAGCTGGACGGGTTGTCCCTCTGGTGCCGGCTAAACCAGGAGAACGCGTACCCAATATTGGCTGGTGCAAAGTTAACAATAAAGAGGAATCCAGATTGTTCAGAGGCATCGATAGCGGCGCTTTTTTTTACTTTATGCATAGTTTCTTTTTAAAATGTACCCATCCTGGAGACATGGCTGGAGACATATTTTTTGGTTGCAGCAGCGCTTGCGTTGCAGTCGAACGGGGTAACCTTTTTGGTGTGCAGTTTCATCCTGAAAAAAGTCAGGATCCGGGATTACAATTGTTGCACAATTTTGTTCAGCTGGCGTATGGTAAAAGGTGAAAACTGATGTCCGAATTCGACTATAAAAAATTGTGGCAAAATGTTGCCGGCTCCTATCGCCGGAGTATGCATACGTCTTATAATGTTAACAGGCTCGATATGGTTGCGACCCTGATGAATGAATCAGACTTATCGGGGTCTGTTCTTGATTTTGGTTGTGGGGATGGTGTTATGAGCGAGTGCATACTACTGGCTGGAGGTCAGGTTGTCGCCGTAGACCTCGATTCAAGCATGGTAGAGTACACAAAATGCCGGTTGCAGGAACTGGCCGAAAAGCACGACACTCGTAGCTATGATATTATAGAAGGTGATATCGAAGCATTGGGCCAATTTAACGATGGTGCCTTTAATACTATTTTGGCTATCAATGTGCTAGCTTACATGCAGGAGAAGGAGGTGCATCAATTTTATACCGAATCTCATCGATTATTGCGCCCGGGCGGGGTATTAGTCACGAGTCACAGTAACGAGTTGTTTGATCTGTTCACCTTGAATAAATATACAATCTCGTTTTTTAAACGCCATTTTTCTCCCCATGCTGATCTTGATGAAATTGCATCTTTGCTCACCCATCCGAACCTGCCAGATCGTCGGGTTTACCCGACTCGAGCCAACCCCCTCAGCTATAGATTCGCACTTGAGTCATACGGTTTCAGTGAAGTCCGGCAGGAATTTTCTATTTTTCATAAACTTCCACCGTTATTGATGAAGGATTTTGATCCTGATGATCTTCAATCCCGTGATTGTTCCGAAACCACGAAATGGCCTGCAGCTGAAAAGTGGAAGCTGATGTTTATGTGTAGTATTTTCGGGTCCCGGGCTATCCGCAACCAATGAGCATAATGCCCAACCTACTAAAACGTAGCGAACTGGATCACATGACACCCCAACAATTTTCATGTGTTCTCACCCGAGATTAATTCCTGTATTGCTGCTGAAACACGGCCTGATTGTTCGGAGCCAGCTATTCAAGGTCCATCAGGCGATCGGCAACCCGATGAGCACGGTGCAGCGTTTTTCGAACTGGAATGTGGATGAACTGATCGTATTGGATATCAGCCGGGGATTGCAAGGCCATGACCTGCGTCGTGATGATCTGCAACAGCAATATCTTGGTGAAACGGCTCTGGATGTGCTGGCCGAGATTTCCAAGGTATGTTTCATGCCTCTGACATTCGGCGGCCGGATCAGCAGTTTCGATGATATTGAAAAGTGTTTGGCAGCCGGATCCGATAAAATAAGCATAAACACAGCTGCATTAAACGATCCGGCGTTTCTTGAAAAGGCGGCACATCGATTCGGCACACAATGCATCGTGGCCTCTATTGACGCACAACGCACCGGCAGTACCTGGAAAGTAATGGCGGACGGTGGCCGCCGCGATACCGGGCGCAATCCTGCCCAATGGGCCCGTGATGTACAAGAACGCGGCGCCGGGGAAATACTTCTAAACTCCATTGACCGTGATGGATCCGGCCACGGGTATGATATAGATCTGATCCGTCTGGTGAGCCAGGCGGTGTTCATCCCGGTTGTGGCCTGCGGCGGGGTCGGCCGTTACGAGGATTTTCCTTCTGGAATCCAAGAGGGTGGCGCCAGCGCAATCGCTGCGGCAAATTTTTTCCATTTTTTCGAAATGAGTTATCCACTCGCCAAGCAAGTCTGCCTCGATGAAGATATTCCCATGCGCCCCGTATCTCTGGGAAGCCCATGGTTTCCCCGTGAACCGGTGTACGACAGGGAACGGGAGGATAACCGGCTGGAAGATAGACTGACTTACGCTCACCGGGGATACAGGTTGGCTGCAAAGGGAATCAGCCGGAGAAACCAATCGGTTCATTGGTGTGCTTCATGCGTTTATCCTTCAATCAGCGCCGCGCCAATGGAATTTGATGATAAAATGGTCTGCACCGGCTGCCTGATGGCGGGAGCGAAAGACAAGATAAACGACGATGAATGGCGGCGACGAAAAGAGCTGCTTGTTGAGATACTGGCCGAACATCAATGCCGTGACGGAAGTCGATATGACTGTGTAATTCCGGTGAGCGGCGGCAAGGACAGCTATTTCCAGACCCATGTTATTAAGAACGAACTTGGCTTTAACCCCCTGCTGGTGACATATAACGGAAATAACTGGACCGATGTCGGTTGGCGCAATATGCTGCGTATGAAGAAAGTTTTTAATGTAGACCATATTCTGGTTTCACCTTCAATAGACACGATCAAGGAATTAAACCGCCTGGCGTTCATCGCTATGGGCGATATGAACTGGCACGCCCACGTGGGAATAACCACCGCTCCGGTGAGAGTTGCGGTGCAGCAGAAGATTCCGTTGCTGGTTTGGGGGGAGCATGGATATCTGGATCTATGCGGACAATTTTCCATGGATGATTTCCCTGAGATGAACTATCGGGATCGATTGGAGCACTTTGCCAGGGGATACGAGTGGAATTATTTCGTGGGGCGCGACGGATTGACCAGCGAAGATTTGATTCCATGGAAATACCCCGCCGACCAGGAGATTTTTGAACTCAACTTACGGGGCGTATATCTGAGCAACTACGTAAAATGGGAAGCAAACGAACATGTCAACCTTGTCGTGGAACAATATGGTTTCAAGGTGAGCGACGAACCCTTTGACCGTACCTATCGCAAGATGTCGAATTTAGACGATATGCATGAAAACGGCGTCCATGACTATCTGAAGTATATAAAATTCGGCTACGGGCGCTGTACTGACCACGCCTGCAAAGATATAAGAGCCGGATTGATCAGCCGGGAGCAGGCGGTTGAACTGGTACGGCGGTATGATCATGTCAAGCCCCGTGATTTATGCCGCTGGCTTGATTATGTCGGAATGAGTGAAGATGAGTTTGACCGGATCGCCGACACCTTCCGTGACCCGCGTGTCTGGCATTTAGAGAGCGGAAAATGGGAAAAAGAGAACCTATAGGATGCGATGAACAAAATCAACGCGGAAAAAAAAGTCGATAGACTCGGAGAAAGACTCAGTGAGCGGGAACTCTGTCCAAATCAATTACTTAAGGGACAGGAGGAAGCTTTTCAAAGAGATATAGAGCGTCTGCAAACCCGTCTCGCTGAGTTCGTGAAGGTAGCTTGCCCTGCATGCAGCCAGGGCCGTTACTCCAAGGCTTTTGATAAACACGGTTTTACATACGTGACCTGTGACCACTGTGCGACCCTTTATATGAATCCCCGTCCTAATCCTGAAATCATGGCCGCCTACTACAGTGATTCAGAGAATTATCAATACTGGGCACAGCATATTTTCCCCACATCGGAAGAGGCCCGCCGTCGGAAGATCCATGCACCCCGGTTGGAAAGGGTTATCGATTATTGTAGTCAGTTTTCAGTGTCAAAGGAGGTACTGATTGAGGTGGGAGCAGGCTATGGAACATTTTGTTCTGTTGCCCGGGATTCAGGGATGTTTTCAAGAGTGATTGCTGTTGAACCGACCCCGGAATTGGCGAGGGTTTGCCGGGAGAGAGCGCTTTGTGTTATTGAAAAAAGGATCGAGGATATTACCACTGATGAAGTTGCGCCCGCTGATGTTGTGGTCTCTTTTGAAGTCCTGGAGCATCTTTTCGAGCCCCGTCGGTTCCTCGGACAATGCACGCGAATTGTCAAGCCCGGAGGTTTGTTGATTGTGTCATGCCCGAATGGAAAAGGATTCGATATTGAAATGCTGGGGGGGCTCTCATTGGCAATCGATCCGGAGCACGTCAATTTGTTCAATCCCGATTCGTTGGCTTTAATGGTGGAAGCCAGCGGATTTCAGGTTCTGGAGGTGAGCACCCCGGGTCGGCTGGACGCGGAGTTTGTCCACGAGGCCATTCAAAAGGGGGTATACGAGGTTTCAAATCCTTTTTTAAAGCGCGTGCTGGTGGATGAATGGGAACGTCTAGGATGGCCGTTTCAACAATTTCTCGCCCAGAACGGTCTATCCTCCCATATGTGGCTGGCGGCGTTACGCAGATAAACTTAAACCCGGGTAAAGACATGTCGAATTCCGATTTTGAAAATGCTGTCAAGAAATGCTACTCCACCTGGAGTGAGAGCTATTATGATGACTATTACTCGGATCAGGCGGCCCATCCTCCGGTGCATCTGAAATTGTTGAAGCAGCTGCTGGCCGGGGAAAAGGTGAGCACTGTTTTGGACGCCGGCTGCGGACCCGCCTCATTTCTACGTACCCTGGCAAAAGAAAAGATCGAATTATTTGGCTTTGATTTGACGCCGGAGATGGTAGCCGAAGCAAGAAAAGTGCTCGGCGATCATGGCATTCCGGAGAGTCATGTCTGGGAGGGCAGTGTTCTTTCGGCGGACGCATATCGGCCTCCCGGCTACCAATATGCCGACTTATTTGATGCAGCGCTCTGCATCGGGGTGTTGCCCCATATCCCCGCCGAAAAAGACGTTGAGGTAATCTGCAATCTCAGGAACGCAGTAAAACAAAACGGTTTGGTTGTGGTGGAAGCAAGGAATCAGCTATTTGCACTCTTTACCTTGAATCGATATTCTTACTCGTTTTTCAAAGAAGAACTGATTCAAATCGATAGATTGAAACTGAGGGCCGGGGAGCGCACAGCGGCGCTGATGGTGGAGATGGAGATTCTGAAAAAGCGGTTTCGGATGGATCAACCCCCGATACGCAAGGGCAAGGAGAATGAGCCGGGATATGACGAGGTCCTTTCGCGTACCCATAATCCGTTTATCTTGAAAGATCAATTCGTACACAATGGATTAAAAGATGTCCGAGTGCTGTTTTATCACTATCATTGTCTCCCGCCATTGTTATCATCGGCATTCCCGGAGTTTTTCCAAGAAGAGAGCCTGGCAATGGAAGACCCGGAAGACTGGCGGGGCCATTTCATGGCCTCCGCCTTTCTGGTAGCGGGGAGACGTAAATGATTACCGATAGCGGGTGGGAGAAATACAGCATTTGGGAGCACAGTCAAACGGTAAAAACATTGTACGCCAGACGCTGCCGCCTCGAAGAGCCGGAAATGACCTGTGCGGCCCAGGCTGCAGAACTGCTGGGCCCACTTGTTTCTCCGGGCGATGAACTGCTGGATGCCGGGTGCGGCAGCGGCTATTTTTATCATTCCCTCCGGAAACGGGTAATACCCGCGCGATATTGTGGAATTGACGCCTCCCCCTCGTTGATCGAGATCGGTCGCCGGTATCTCCCGGCCTACGGCCTGCCGCAGGATCAGTTGCAGGTAATGCGAATCGAGGACATGGCGGGCTGGGTCGATCATACGGTTTGCATGAATGTGCTGTCCAATATTGACAATTTCCACCGGCCGCTGGAGAGAATCCTTCAATGCACCCGAAAAAGCGTCATATTGCGAGAGTCGTGCAAGGATGAAGCCGAATACTCTTATGTTCGGGACAACTACCTGGATCCGGGAAACGATCTCAAGGTATATGTCAATACTTATGAACTGCAGGAGTGGCTGGCATTTATTCAATCTTATGGATTTGCAGTCAGACAGGAGGAGGACCATAGGGCACAGGGGCGCCCGGAAATGGTTATCGGCTATCCTCATTATTGGAAGTTCTTTGTTGCGGAACGTAAATGAAAATAAATGGGCAAGGAAATTCCAATCTCCTATCGCTATTACAGTCTATAACGTACAAAAAAAATCAATAGGTTAACGCAAAACATATGTCCAGGATAACCGGAATACTGTCCATGAGCGAGCCGCATGTAAAAAGGCGGCTGGTTGAACAAATGACGCAGGAAGCGTGCCTGAAACCTGAATGGACCAATCGAATTGCGACTTCCGGAAATGCTTGTTTCGGCTGGTGTGGCTGGCGGACTCCTATGATTTTTTCTTCCGATGATTTGTTGCTGGTCATTGATGGGGCGATATATAACCGGAAGGAACTGGGAAATGTAGACCATGACGCGGAATTTTTCGCTTCTCTCTACAGGCGAGTGGGCATGGAAAAAGCCCTCCAGGTCGTCAACGGTGATTTCTCGATGGCCCTTTTTGATGGGAAGACGAATAGACTGTGGCTTGCCAGGGACCGGTTTGGGGTTAAACCTTTATATTATGTCGCCAATTCGGAATTCTTCGCCTTTGGCTCTCAGCCCCGCATCCTGCTTTCGCTTCCGGGAGTCTCCAAAGAACTGAACCGTCAATTCGTGGCGCTTTTCGCCTCATCGCATTACCGGTATATTGATAATTCACCGGAGCGGTCTCCGTACCGGAATATTGCTCAACTGCCGGCCGCGCATATGCTTTTTATCAATAATAAATCGATTTCCCTCAAAGCGTACTGGTCTCTGAAAGAATCCCCCAATATCTCGGAACCGGACGCTGAACTGGCGGAACGCTATAGGGAATTGCTTCTGGATTCCGTTTCCCTGCGTATTCAGGATGCCCGTCGCCCGGCATTCACCTTGTCCGGCGGCATGGATTCTTCTTCCGTGCTTGCTTCCGCAGTTCATCTTACGGGAGAAGGGCAGCATGCGTTTTCTTCTATTTATGAGGATAAAACTTACGATGAATCTCACGAAATTCAATCCATGCTTCCGGACAAGGTCAAGCGTTGGCATCCGATTTACATAGGGACGCCGGATCTTTTTGAACTGGTTGAAAAAATGATCGCATTGCACGGCGAGCCGGTTGCAACAGCGACATGGTTATCCCACTATATATTATGTCATGAAGTTGGTCGGCAAGGGTTCGACAGTTTGTTTGGAGGGTTGGGCGGCGATGAACTTAACGCCGGCGAATACGAGTATTTCTTTTATTATTTTGCGGACTTACAGTTAAAGAGACAAAAGAGACGGCTCGATAATGAAGTAAAACGATGGATTCAATACCACGATCATCCAATTTACAGGAAAAGCGTCGCCGTGATGGAGGATGGGATGGCACGGTTGGTGGATTTTGAAACCGCGGGGAAATGTCTACCGGACCGCCGGCGTCTCATGCGATACGCCAAGGCCCTCAATCCTGATTTCTTTGATTTATCCGGGTTTGAGCCGATCATGGACCATCCTTTCAGCGGCTACCTTAAAAATCGCACATATCAGGATATTTTCCGCGAGACAGCCCCATGCTGCCTGCGGGCGGAAGATCGTCAGACTATCGGGTTCGGGCTTGACCATTACCTGCCTTTTTTTGACCACCGTCTTGTAGAATACATGTTCCGAATACCCGGCCGCTTGAAAATCCGGGACGGCGTGACCAAGCGCTTACCGCGAGAGGCCATGCAGGGTCTGTTGCCCGAGGAGACCAGGACCCGAATCAAGAAGACAGGGTGGAACGCCCCGGCCCACGCATGGTTTTCAGGCAAGATTTTATCACAATTGGAAGACCTCGTTCATTCAGCCACGTTCAGAAGCCGCGGCATCTATGACGTGAGTGAGGTCGAAAAAATAATGATGGAACATAAACAAATTGTTTCGGACAATTCCCTAGAGGATAACCACATGATGTTTTTGTGGCAGTTGCTCAACCTCGAACTTTGGTTGTCAGAGCTGAGTAAATGGTAGCGCCGTGAAATATTATCGCCTGGAATGGATGAACGTCGAAGCAGCGGTGGATCCTGAATCGTGAAGATCTGAAACATATATTCCAAGGGGAGTGGATGCAAGCATCTTGTCCTGAAGCCACCGGGGCATCGACGGATTACTGGTCTGAAACCGATTGATTACAACAGATTATACTGATGTATCGAGAATATACAAAGGGAGAGGAAATGCGTAACAATTATATGTCATCTCAAAGGCTCACAGACCAAGGGTTGGGACTTTTATTTTCTGAGAAAATGGGCTGGGGATCTCCTTTACTGCCGAATGCGTCACATGAAACCCAGACCATTTTTACCTTTTTACTTGAGGCATCACATGCATGCAATGAAGACATGATTGTCCTTGATATATCGGCAGGACAATGCAGGTACAAACCCTTTTTTCAACATGCGCACTATATTGCAGTCGACTCCTGTGTTGGGGATAAACCCTGGGATTTCAGCAATTTGGATTCAGCAGCAGACGCGCTTTGCCTGCCAATTAAATCCGATACTATTGATATATGCACGAACTTTACAAGCCTCGAGCATTTTTCCGAACCCTCCAAGGCCTTCTCAGAAATATTTCGTGTTCTCAAGCCTGGAGGGAAGCTTTATCTTTATGTCCCATTTGCGATAGGGGAACATCAGATCCCGCATGATTATATTCGATATACACGTTACGGTCTTACCAGGCTCTGTGAAGAAAACAACCTGATCCCTGACTATATACGGCCCACAAACAGTATTTTTGAGACAGCGTTCAGTATCTTTTCCTTATCCATTAATTGTATACAAGAGCCGGAAGTAAAAAAAGATTTACTGCAGATAAAAGAAAAGCTGACCCCTGTATACCAGGATCTCGAAGATAAATATCAGTCTATCGGCCGGACAGACTATCCCGACGAGAACCCAATCGTGCAGTTTCCGAAAGCTTACTGTCTCTCTGCCTCCAAGCCAAAAACATCTCTTTCCTCTCATGCTATTCCAGTAACCAAACCAACAAATCAAAAACAAAAGATAATTGAAATATTAAGAAAATTATCTCAATATGAACTTGCATCACAGCATATCAGCAGAATAAAGAGTCTTCATAATCGCAATGCACCACTGATCGGTGAAATTATCAGAGTTATGCTACTAACGGAAAATTATAAGACAGCAATTCATTACTTTAATCTTTTCAAGGGGCTGGCGAAGAACCAGCAAGTTTTGGACGAGGAAGTCTTTTTAAGACTCAAGATCGACTGCCCATCAATATCTTCGTCTGTCTCATTAAGGCCTGCCCGGTATTCTTGGTGTAAAATATACAATGAAAAAGGCATCGATAGGATTTATAATCCGGAAATTCAGAGTTGTCAGGTTACTACGGACGGTTTCATACGGTATCGATTCACAAATGTATGCCAGTCATGCAAAAATGCTTATTCCGTGTTGGTTTCAGGAACATTACTCATTAAGAAACGCCATTTGTGCCCATTTTGTCTGGCCAAACAGATGGTTGCGTTTAAGGACATCAAGGGCTACGTTAAAAAACATCACCCTGAATTTATAGGCGGGAATTTCTTGGATAAACACATCGAGTTCCTGAATATTCGGGAAAATGTCAATCTTGCATATGCGAATAATACTATTCCCATGATGGCCGGACATTTATGCCAAGACACCGTATATACACTCAACCAATTAATTACCAATATGATATTGGAATTAAAATAGCCGACCAAGGCGGTATTTTATGCATTCATCCATATATATTCCTATTGAAAGTTTCTTTCCGGGGAGGCATGACAAATTTATTCAACTGATAACGCAACATTTCAAGGTTATTCTTTCGACCAGGAGACATAGCTTTCAATTGCACGCAACTGAACAAATTGAATATCTTGAAGATATTATACCCCCATTTGATAAATCAAGACTGCTCCGGGAATTGAATGAAGAGACTGACAAATATACCCGTTTTCTCCAACTTAATGCCTCTAATCTCCTGAACGTACAGGTCGACTCTGTGTGGGCAAAGAGCACATTTGATTCGGTCAAAAGCAAAAGCAATAACACCCTTGCTAAGGCAAAGAAATTTTTGAGTCTTACCAGTTATCGCAAGATTTGTTTGGTTCTCGTGAGTGCGGAGTACAGTTATTTGTCTCGCCCAATAGTTTTTGAAGCCAAAAAAATGGGCATACCCGTGATGAATATCGAGCACGGATTCTTTGCAGGCACGTGCTATCCAGATGCATATATCGATGAATTTCCGCTACTCTCACAGTTTATCTCTGATTATGTCATAGTAAACGATAACTTCGAGGTTGATCTCCTCGAATCTTATGCAAAAAAAAGTAGGCAGGGACACATACCACTCTTTCTCCCTCTGGGAACCCCAGTAAAAAAGCTCCCCCCTGGCGAACATTCAAAAAAAAAAGCGTTGAAGACCCTCAAACTGGATCCCGGGAAAAGAACATTGAGTCTTTTCTCCGCATGGGTGGAACCTCTCACACCGCTACACATTTTTCAGGCACAATTTGAAGAAGCCGCATTCTTTGATTTTATCTTTCAGTCTATCAGTCAGTATCCCGATCGTGAATCCCTGCAAATCATTATTAAGCTTCACCCTGCTTTTAAATTTTTTGGGGAAAAAGGCGTTTTTGAATACCTCTCAGACAGTAAAAACCATTATGGCATTAGCAATGTCGTTATTCATATCGATAATTTTCCGGAAATTCTTACAGCATCTGACTATGTAATTTGCCCCCATTACGGTTCCGAGTTATGGGAAGGTTTGGAAATCAACAAACCATTGGCGGTAAAGTTTGCGGACTCGTTCCTGGCATTTACTAAACCGGATATATTAACCCAGGCGAGCGAATGAACTTGCCAAACATGATCTCCTGCATATCATCCTGAATGAATCTGATCTTTATTCATTCCTTGAAACATATGCGAAGGAAGATCAAACTCAACAACTGATAGAGCGAAAAAACGCATTCATAAAAAAATGGGACATAAAGCCTGTTTCCACCGAAGAAGCGAGTCTTAATATTATCCATTGGATAAAAGAAAATATTGATGGAATGGCGACTGAACGAGTAGCAAATCTGGCTCTTGAGATAGCCAAGAATCGACCGGCCAAATCCTTTCTTTCTCCTGTGCATTACCAAAAGCCTTCCGAGACATATTATGAAAGTGCCCGAAAGGATTTGCCCGCCATGATCAACGGTACCCCAGAAAAGATCCTGGAAATCGGCTGTGCATCAGGGGCCATGGGTCAGTTTGTCAAAAAAAAATACAGCTGTGAATACATCGGTGTTGAAATCAATGCCGATGTAGCGCGAATGGCGGAAGACAGGCTGGACCGTGTCATTGTCGCGGATGTGGAAGAGATCGATCTTGGAGATCGTGATATTGATGAAAAATCTATGGATTATATCATTCTGGGGGATGTGCTGGAGCATCTGTACGATCCATGGACGGTGTTATATAAATGCGGTAGATTTTTAAAGGATGACGGTTATATCCTCGCAAGTATCCCGAATATTAGAAACCTGCAGGTCATAGATCGACTGATAAATGGCTTTTTTACATACAAGGACGAAGGGATCCTGGATTCCACCCATCTAAGGTTTTTCACCCTGCATGAAATTAAGAATATGTTTGCTAATGCCGGTTTCAGCATAGAGGAGGTCGTTCCGCTAAAAGGCAATATTGGTGTCAATCTTAATACACTTGGAGAAAAGACCAATCTCGAATTTGAAAAAATCCTTTTGAAAGATCTTTCTCGAGATGATGTGGCAGAGTTATCAACTATTCAGTTTTGTATTAAGGCAAGAAAAGAGAATTGCCTTGAGAACAAAAAGATACTGCTTGAAAAGAAGGTAAGCATTATCATTGTGACCTACAATTCTGTCCCGGACATTCAGCTGTGTATTCAGAGCATAAGGAGCAATACCGGTGTCTCGCATGAAATTATCATAGTAGACAATAACTCAATGGACGGCACCCGCGAGTACCTTAAGACGCTCAAGGATGTAAATGTAATCCTTAACAATAAAAATAACGGTTTTTCATATGCAACGAACCAGGGGATCAAGGCATCAGCCGGACAATACGTTGTTTTACTCAACCCTGATACTATCGTAACCCGTGGTTGGGCTGGACGGATGGTGTCGCACTTCAAGGAAGGTGTTGGCGGGGTAGGTCCTGTTTCGAATTATGTGGCCGGATTGCAAAAATATGAATTCTATAAAAAAGAACCCAATACCGGCGAGATTCAGATCAACGACCTGGCAGAAAAATTATTTCAGTGGAACAAAGGAAAAGGGGTTGAAACTAAATTATTGATCGGTTTTTGTCTGATGATCAAGCGTGACCTTATAAAAAACATCGGCATGCTGGATGAAGACCTCTTTTTAGGAAGCGACGACCTTGAATACTCCTGGAGGCTGCGAAATAAAGGCTATAGCCTGGTAGTCGCGACGGATACCTTCGTATATCATAAAGGACAGTCCAGCTTTAAAAGCGAGCCGGAACAAAAGATGACACAGCTCACCCAGAAAAGTCAGGATGTATTATACTCCAAGCTGGAGACACATTACGGGAAAGGCAATGTCCCTTCATCAGTCGAACTTTGGGGTATGGATTGGTTTAAGCCAAATTCTCTTATTGAAGCGAATTCAAAATTATCATCTATTGTAATTCTAACGCACAACCAACTTGAATACACAAAAAAGTGCCTTAAAAGTGTCTTTACCCATACCAAAGAACCCTTTGAGCTGATAATCGTCGATAACGGCTCAACTGACGGAACGGTGGAATATCTGGAATCGGAGGTTGGAGGACAGGAGAAAGGGGTCGATGATTCGTTGATTGGTGGATTTGATGAACAAAAGATAGATGATGTTGAATTTTAGATAGTCTGGATGAATATTGCCTAATTATTTAGGCGCGCGTTTACTTTTACCGCTTTCTTTTGACATTTTCTGATTTTCTCATTTTTTGCTGAAGGTTGGGGTCGATTTAATTT